>Ga0081455_10007921_pt1 | contig 11117 bp, 13 predicted proteins | sample TabmetS3T2R1_FD_70207 | JGI IMG/M metagenome (GOLD analysis project Ga0081455, IMG submission 70207) | Tabebuia heterophylla rhizosphere microbial communities from the University of Puerto Rico - S3T2R1 | ecosystem: Host-associated > Plants > Roots > Rhizosphere ... | reverse complement strand
TGCGACCGATCACGCAAACCTTGTTTGCGCTGCGAACGTCCTGCGATGTAAATGGCGCCCCATCGGCCAGCGGCCATTGCCGGATATCAAAGTAATCCGCCGATTCCCCATAAATGCGGGTGAACCAATTTTGATTTCCTGCTGCTACCTGCGTGGTCGAAACGACTTCCTCGCTTACCCCGATTACCCCAGGCACTTCGCGCCGGATCGCCTCGGCGTCCTCGATTTTCAACGTGCCCGCGCCGCCCCACCCAGTGCGAATCCCACTCGAAGTGGTACTGCCGGAGAAGATGAGGATCACGTTTTGCCCGAGACTCGCGATCTGCGCTTCCACTTGAGCCTTCGCACCGTTACCGATTCCCACCATCGCGATGACTGCGCCAACGCCGATAATGATGCCGAGCGCGGTCAGCACCGAACGCAGCTTGTTTCGCCGCAAGGCGCGGAGCGCGACGTTAAATGTTGGTGCGACTCTCATATCATTCGTTGAAGCGTTGCAACGTTAAACCGTTGAAGCGTGTTGTTGTTCCAGTTGCGACGCGGCGTCCAAGCGTTGCGAAACCAAGTGATCGTTCAGAATCACGCCGTCACGCATCATCACATTGCGCTTCGCGTAAGCGGCAATATCGGGCTCGTGCGTCACCATGATCACGGTGATCCCGCGATCATTAAGTTGCTGAAAAATAGCCATAATCTCGACGCTGGTCCTGCTGTCCAGATTGCCGGTCGGCTCGTCTGCGAGCAGTACTTCGGGCTCATTAATCAACCCACGAGCGATTGCCACGCGCTGTTGCTGGCCGCCTGAAAGCTGGCTCGGGTAATGATCTTCGCGGCCTGCGAGGCCAACGGATGTGAGCACGCGATCGGCCTTTTCGCGGAGTTCAGAATGCGTCAGGCGCTGTGCGCTATAAACCAGCGGCAACTCAACGTTCTCTCGCGCGGAAGTGCGCGGCAGCAGATTAAAATTCTGGAACACAAACCCAATCTTTCGATTCCGGATATCGGCCAGTCGATCTCGATCGAGATGCGAGACATCTGCCCCGTCCAAAATGTATTGGCCTGTCGTGGGTCGGTCGAGGCAACCCAGAATATTCATAAGCGTGGATTTGCCGGAACCACTTGCACCCATCAGTGCAACAAATTCGCCGCGCTTGATTTCCAGCGACACGCCGCGCACAGCGAGCACTTCCATTTCGCCTGTGCGATACGTCTTATGAATATCAATCAAGCGGACGATGACCCCGTTATTCATGTCCATCGGTACTCAAGGGAATCGGTTGGAGGCCTGTACACGAAACGTAAATTCTCCTCAATGATCCTCACGGAAAGCGCCTGGAGCCGCCGAAGGGATTCGTGGCAGGCGACGATGCAGCCGTCGATCCAATCTCGGCCGTCACGACGCGGTCGCCTTCCTTCAGACCGTCAACGACTTCAGTCATGATGCCATCGCTAATGCCTGTCTTGATCTGCCTGGGCTCAGGATGACTGGCGCCAAATGGCAAGACATAGACCGTGCGCTGAGCCATTTCGTGCGGAGCGCTGCTGCGTCCGGCAACGGAACGTCCCGGGCGACTTGTGCCCGTTTTCCTGGTTTCAACTGGTATCGCGTCCGGCGGGCGATAGCGCAGCGCCGCATTCTTGACCTGCAGGACGTTGTCTTTATGAGCAACGACAATTGAGACATTAGCCGTCATTCCCGGTTTCAATTTCAGCTCTGGATTGCTGACTCCAATCACGGTGTCGTACGTAACTACGTTTTGCACTGTGATTGGAGCGTTCCGCACCTGGACGACTTTTCCGTGAAACGTTTCCATGGGAAACGCGTCCACGGTGAAATCGACATTCTGATCGATCTTCACCACGCCGACATCCGCTTCCGCCACATTCGCGTCGATCTGCATTTTGGTAAGATCGTTCGCAATCGCAAAGATGACCGGGGCCTGCAAGCTGGCCGCAACCGTCTGCCCAACGTCGACACTGCGCGAAATGACAACCCCATCAATAGGCGAGGTAATTGTGCAATGCTCGAGATCGGCCTGCGCCTTATCGAGCGCGCCCTGTTTGATTTTCACGTTGGCTTCAGCCGTATGAAGAGTGGCCATTGCCTGATCCAGATCAGCTTGCGAGGAAGTTTTCCTTGCAAACAATTCCTGGATGCGAGTGGCATTTACTTTCGCAAGTTCCAGTGCGGCTTGTGCGCTGGCCAGATCGCCCTCGGCCTGAGTGACAGTTGCCTGAAAAAGCGCTGGATCGATTTGGGCGACTACCTGGCCCGCCTTCACCTGAGAATTATAATCCACAAACAATTTTGCAATATTTCCTGAAACCTGGCTGCCCACCTGCACGTTGACGACGGGATTAAGCGTGCCGGTTGCCGTGACCGCCTGGGTAATCGGGCCGCGCGTGATCGTTGCGGTCTGGTAGCTTGCAGCACCGCCATTGCGGCACTGGCGGACAACTGCTGCCACGACCAGCAGGCCAATAATGACCGGAAGCCATGGAGTAAAACGTTTCATATCGGCGGCGTTTGACTGTGCTTAACTTAAGAGACAGGAAAAGTGATGCGGCGTTACATCGAAATTTACTCCATCATGCTGCGCAACTCGCTGATTCGCGAGCTGAGCTTTAAGGCGAACTTTCTGTTATGGATGGTTGTAGAGGTCCTTTGGTTCTGCGGCCAGATTGTCTTTTTCAGCATCATTTTCAGTAATGTCGATCGTATTGGTGAATGGACAAAGTGGGAGGTCGTCTTGCTTATCGGTACGCACCAAATGATTGCCCAGCTCTTTCAGGCCTTCTTTTTTGTTAACGTCGCGAATATTCCAGAACTCGTGCGCACGGGAAAATTGGATTCCCTGCTGGCATTGCCGATCGACAGCCAGTTTGCCGTTTCGACAAAGCAGTTCAGTCTCGACAGCATCATTAACGCTGCGTTAGGCGGCGTAGTAGTCTTCATAGCCCTTTCGCGTCTCAATGTTGTTCCCAATTTGACGTCAATCCTGCTTTACGTGGTGGCGCTCTGGTTTGGCATCGCGGTGCATTACTCAATCATGCTTGCTTTGGCAGCATTCAGTTTTTGGATCGTGCGCGCCCAGGGATTGGTTTATGGCTACTTTAATTTCCTGAACATCGCCCGTTATCCAGATGCGATTTTTCCCTGGCTGTTCCGCCTGATCTTCGGCTGGATCATACCCGTGGTTATCATCGCAAACATCCCAGCCCGCCTGTTGATCAAATCGCTCGGACAACCCTGGCTGTTGATGCTGCATCTTGTTATTGCCTCAAGTATTGTTTTTTTCCTCTCACGCACCTTCTGGAAATTTGCCTTGAACCGGTACTCCAGCGCGAGTTCGTAGGCCCGCTGCAACAAGGTGGTGTTGTCGGCGTCGGCCGTGGATGGAGAACGGCGGCCCAGTAGTAATTCCGCCTAGGTGCAAACGTCGCATCGTGGTTTGGTAAAGTTTTTAACCAATTCCGCTTGCGCCGTCGGAGAAATGTTCTTAATTAAGCGTCCATTTTTCGGGCGCAATCGATTACCAAAGGCTTCAACGCTATGGCAAAACCAACAAAAAAGAAAAGCTCTGCGAAGAAGCCGGCTGCGCATAAGGCGCGCCCGGCGCGCAAGGAGAGCGTAAAGCGACCCGTGTCAAAAAAGGTCGCAAAGCCGACAAAAACTGGAAAGCGCGGGCCTTCCAAAACAATTGAATCTCCGGCTATCTTACTCGGGCTAAATCACCGGGAAAGGCGGCTCGACCCGTTTGTACGCAAACAGAAAGAAAAGCTTCTTCAACTTCGGGATGCCATGGTCGATTCCATGGCTGGCGTCGCCCAGGACACCCTCAGATCGCGAGCCGAAGGAAGCGAGGCATCCGCCTTTGGAATGCATCAGGCCGATGCTGGATCGGATGCTTACGATCGGGATTTCGCGTTGAGTTTGCTTTCCCAGGAACAGGATGCCCTTTACGAAATCGATCAGGCTCTGAAACGCATTGAGCTGGGAACCTATGGAAAATGCGAGATGTCGGGCAAAGCAATCCCGCACGCCCGGCTGGAAGCCATCCCCTTCGCGCGTTTCACTGTTGAATGCCAATCGCAGCTGGAAAAGCAAAACAAGGCGTCGCGAGTCCGCCAATCGGTCACCTCTTTGTTTGGCTTGACTGACGAGGAAGGCGGCGAGGCCGAGGAAGAGGAAGTCACTTCGGCGGAAGTGAAGGAGTAATAAATGGCGCAGGAAATTGTGACATTGGAATGCACGGAGGCCAAGGCTTTGGGTAAGCCTGTTTCTCGCTACATGACCAGCCGGAACAAGAAAAGCCCGCGCACTCCCAATCGCCTTGAGAAAAAGAAATACAATCCGTTCTTGAGACGGCATACTTTGCATCGAGAAACCAAATGATAGGTCCTAAAACCGCCAAACGCCGTTCCGCCTTTCGTAGGGCAAATCGCGCCATGCCGCGCCGGCGCATAGACATCGCCATTGAGGCTATCGATTACAAGAATCCCGATCTTCTGAAAAAATTCGTCACAGAGAGTGGCAAAATCCTCCCCCGTCGCGTCACCGGCATGCCAGCGCATTTGCACCGCAAGATCACACGCGAGATCAAGCGCAGCCGATCCGTGCTGTTAATGAAATAGTTCCTTTTGGGGACCGCGGCGCGGCAAGAGTGCTTGCCGCATTTATCTCATCTGCGCCGTTCTGCACGGAACCAAAGAAACGGATGAATTATGCGCTCACGCTCGTCGAGTTTTTTCGCCTTGCTCGATCAGCTTCCAGAACTCGCGAGTTTCACCCAGCTGAGCATCTTCGGACACAGGCAGTTTGCTTCGGAAAAGGAAGTCCCGAAACGTGTTCTTGTGTAAGACACGATGGACCCTGATGCCTTCGTCAGTCTTGGCGAAATAAATGCGGTAGTCCTTCGCCCGATACCGAAATAGCTTTTTCCCTTCACGCTGGATTACTCCAAACCGTTCAGAATCGAGCTGGTCGAGATCCTCGGGTAAAACTTGGAACTCCGAGAGCAGCTCCAGCTGCAATTTCTTGGGAAGCGCGGAAATCTCCGCTGCGCTCAATTCGTTAAAGATGATTTGGAACATGCAGAACGTGACCTGTTAAATCGTTGGACCGTTAAATCGTTGCGTCGTTATTCTCTAAGCGTAAACGCACGGGGCGCCGCAAACAACCCTCACCGGCGACTTCGTCGTCCGCCTCTCCCTGGCCAGGGAGATGCTTGAGGGGGGGGCGCGTCGCGTCAGACAAAGACCCGGCGCACGCGCTGGCCAATTCGTGTCGTAATTTCCCAGGGGATCGTGCCGGCAGTCTTCGCCAGCTGCGCGCAGGAAATTTCCTCATTCCCATCGCGTCCAAGCAAAACGACCTCATCGCCCACTTGCGCATTATTGATCTTGCTAACGTCAATCATCATCAAATCCATTGTGACACGGCCAAGAATGGCGCAACGCTGCCCCCGAACCAGCACGGCGGCTTCACGATTAGAAAGATGCCATGGATATCCGTCGGCATAACCAGCCGACAACGTAGCGACCCGCATTTTGCGGGGAGCGATAAAGGTGCGGCCATAACTGATAGAACTTGCCTTGGGTACATTGCGCACCAGGCAGATGTGGGTTTTCCACGTCATCACCGGTTTGAGAAGATCCTGAAATTCCGGGAGCGGCGAAATTCCATAAAGCACGATGCCGGCGCGCACCATGTCGAAGATTCCTGCGGGATCAGCGAAAGCGAGCAGCCCTGCGCTTTGGAGTACATGCGCTTTATAGTTGAGTGGTACCGCGGCGCGAAATTGCTTCATCATTTCGCCGAAGCGCAAAAGCTGATCGCGCGTGTAACCCGCATCCTCCCCAGACACTGGTAAATGGGTGGATACGCTGTGAATCCTAATGTTTGGAAATGTGGAAACTTTCTTGAGAACCTCGGATGCTTCCCCTTCCAGGACTCCCATGCGGCCCATTCCCGTATCGATCTTGAAATTGACGGCTGCAGGCGAACCGTGCGCTATCCGATTAAAATCTTCTGCTTCCTCAAGCGCAGAAATGGTGGGAATGAAACCGCGCTCGGCGATTGTCGATCTTTCCCCCGGCAGGGCTGGACCAAGAATAATAATCGGATGGTTGACAGATTCCCGGAGTGCGAGTGCCTCTTCCAAATTCGCTACCCCAAAAAGTTGGACGTCGTGCGCAAGTGTTTCCGCTACACCTGTTGAACCGTGCCCGTAAGCGTTCGCTTTCACCACAGCGACGATCTCCGCGGAACCGACGCGTTCTCGCACAATTTTCGCATTGTGACGCAACGCGCTGCGATCGATTTCAGCCCAGCAACGATACGTTTGCTTCATTTCGGTATGGTGATGTGCGGCTCGCGCAGGTAAATCGGTTCCAGTAGTGGCAAAGAAAAGCTGCGTTGCGGTTCTCGCGCAAGTCTGGCCAGCACAATGGCGGACGGAAAACGAAGGGCCGCGCGCGCGAATTGCGGGAGCGGATCCGACGTGAAGACCGGTGTTGTGATCTCGATCTTGTCGAGATTCGATCTCAGCTCCGATTCTGAAAAAAGGGTTGGGTCCTGGACCAGGTTATTCGCGCGGATATGCGCAAAGAAAAAAGAGTTTCGTCGAGCATCACCGATCACGGTGTACTCCTGCGCGTCAGAGTCCATTGCACAGATTGATGGAAAACCAATCAGGCGCGCGCTGGAAGAAACCTGCAACCCGATAGCAGCCGAAATTGCGATGCGAGTTCCGGCGTAGGACCCAGGGCCAAGCCCGACGATAATTGTGTCTGGCGGTCCAAGTTTCCCTGTCACATCGGCAAGATTTTCAAAGAGCGCACCAGAATTTTTGCGGTCGTTCCGCCAGTCACGGGTGAGATCGGCAGTGTCTTCATCCAACCACGCCAGACTCCCGCGCGTTGTGGAAAGCTCCAGCGCAAGAATTTTCACGCGTCTTGAAAAGTAATTGCGCGCTGGTCCTCCGATTTTATCTCAAACAAAATCCAGCGTGCTTGCTCTGGAATGAATTCCGGGAAACGATCTGCCCATTCGATTACCGAAACGCCGTCTCCAAAAAAATAGTCATCGAGGCCAAGCCGTGCGAGGGACTGCGCACTCTCTACACGAAAGAGATCGAAGTGATAAACAGGCAGACGCCCATCTCGATATTCATGCACAATCGTAAAGGTAGGGCTAAAAACCGCCGTGTTGCTTCCGATGCCTGATACGAAGCCTTTAGTGAACAGAGTTTTGCCGCTTCCCAGTTCGCCCTGCAGGGCCAAAACCGATCCCGCTGCTGCATTCTCTGCAAGTCGGCGCCCGACTGCCTCCGTCTCAACCGGACTATTGGAAATGAGTGTAGCCACCAGGCAATTTCGGATTTTGTCCGCCTGAGGCGGATTCGGATTTCGGATTTAACCGACCAATTCGAGTAAGCGGCAGTTTTGGGAATTCCTTTCGCCATCCGCGCTCCAGCCGATTGCGTTCACGCCGCGAAATGGCGAACAATAATTCGTAGTCTTCGCCTTCGGAAAGTGCATTCTCGATCTTCGCGCCACGGGCAAGCGGCAACTTCTCCATTTCGATGGCAAATCCAACCTGGCTCGCCGTTGCAAGTCGCGGAAGATCGGCTCCCAATCCATCACTTAAATCCATCATTGCATGGATCGGAAAATTTCTTGTAAGCCAGCGCGACTCGACAATCCGCGGGATAAATTGCAAATGCTTCTTTTTGAGCGCGCCACCCAGCCTGCCGGTGACAAACAGATCGTCGCCCGCCTTGCCACCCCGGCGCGATACGCACCGGTTTTTTTCCACAAAACCAACCACGCTAACAGAAATCGCCACCGGTCCGGATGTACCGCTCATTTCACCGCCAACTATGCTGACTTTAAACCTCTTCGCAGCCCGGCCCAAACCACGGTAAAGCCGCTTCACCCATTCGACCTTGGTTTGCCCGGGAGCAATGAGAGTGATCAATGCAAATTGGGGTACGGCCGATGTTGCAGCGAAATCGCTGAGCGGACGCATGATCGCTTTCCACCCGACGCGGAGCGCATCCGCCGACGGCGAAAAATGCATGCCTGCGACTACGCAATCGGTCTTAAACACAAGAAGGTTTTGATGACGGCGTGGTTCCATCACGGCGCAATCATCACCCGGGCCGTGGACAACCTCTTTTCCGAGCGAAAGACCAGGCAAAAGCTGTCCTAGCAACCGGTCTTCGCCGATGTCGCGCAATTTCATTGCGGAGTGATCCCTGGAACGCAAACAGACCTTTCGGCGGACTGAAGGCCGCCGTTCCCTGGGCGGGTCATGGAGAAAAGATCTCCGGAAATGCAAGAGCGGTAAGAGTAAGCGAATTGAAGAGTGAATGCATTGTCATGGCAACAAGAATGGAACCGCTCCATTCGTACGCAATTGCGAAACAACTCCCCAGAACGAACAATGGCGCAAACGAAGGTAAATGTGCGTGTGCTGCGGCGAATAACAGAGCACTGAATGTGACGCCCAGCAGGCGGCCGAAGTAGCGCCTGAGTACACCGTATATAAAAAATCGAAAAAGGAACTCTTCAACGATGGGCGCGACTGCCACAGCGAAAACGATAATGATCATCCGCTGCTGAATCGTGCGCGACCCGCTAAAGAACTCGACGATGTTTTGCTTGCTAGAGCCGCTCCCGAAAAGCCGTTGAGTAATCGCGTCAGCCAATAAGATCAATGGATAAGCAAAGAACAACAGAACCGCTCCAGTGGTCAGGGTCCTGATAAAGCTTAATTTGAAAAATCCGCCTAACGAACTGACATCAAATCCGCGAAACTGAAGGAAAGTGATAATGACCAGCACCACGCAACCAGTGAGAAGAAAATTCGCCAGAAGATTGTGCGCGCTGAACTGGATCGAAGGTTGCGAAACGGAGGCGCCAATGGTCACCAATAGGAAAAGAATTAACAGCGAAGCCAGTATTGCTTCGGGCAGTCCAAACCTTCGGGTTGTTGTGGCGTCTGGACCGAAGGCGTCCGGTGTTCGGGCGCCGATCTGATAGATCAACGAAATATAGACATAAACGCTTGCAACAAGATAAAGGCCCGAGAGGAGGAAGCCTAAGATTGAGCTGGGTACGGCTTCCGATGCCGCGAGGAGGCTGCCGGATAGCATGCGTCCTTTTGTCCTAGCGGACCTTTGAAAAGCTCCCCGATATTTCTTTCTTATTTCTCCTCTTGCTCATGCTCTGAAGATAGTATGGAGCAAAAGCTGGAGTAAGAGTAAGAAAAAGGAAAGCCTTCACCATATCTCCAGAAGCCTTATGGCGCGTAATAACTCGGCAGAAAATACGCGCGGCCACTTTCCAATTGCGGAACAAGTTGCCTTGGAAGTGTAAGTTCAATTTTTGAATCGCTCTCTCCAAATATCCGGAAGAAGCGACTCAGACTAAACGGCGGACCATATTTCACGACTCGGGCGTCTGGTGCATTTCCCAGTTCTTTCGCTTTGCCAAACGCGTCGTCCAACTCTCCAAGGCCATCAATCAGTTTATGTTCGTACGCGTCCTTTCCAGAGAGGATTCGTCCGTCTGCGATCGTATTGCGCAAAAGGTCTGCTGGAAGATTTCTTTCCTTTGACACGATGCCAAGAAATTTGTCGTACGTTTTCATGATAAAGCTCTGCACCAGCTCGCGTTCCTCCGGAGTGATGGGTCGCGCGCCGTTCAACATATCCTTGAACTTGCCGCTTTTGAAAACCACGGAAGCAAGTCCGACCTTGTTGAACAACTGCTCGTAATTCAGCGTTTGAATAATGACGCCAATGCTGCCAGTGATGGTCGTATCGCTGGCCATCAAAAATTTGCCGCCACAGGAAACATAGTAACCGCCAGATGCGGCCAGTGACTCCATATACACCACCACCGGTTTCCGGGCACGCAGCTTGACCAGCGCATTGTAGATCGCGTCGGAAGCAGTCACTTCTCCGCCGGGAGAATCAATCTCCAGCACGATGGCTTTCACGCGACTGTCATCGCGCGCCTGTTGCAGCGCCGCACGCATGTCATCGACCATTGAATCGCTTACAGTGCCCGGAAGTGAAGAGCTTATCAGGCCACGCATGGTGATGACCGCGATCTTGTCTGTGGTCGTGCGCGCTCCCCGCTGAAGCAGGATTTCGCGAAACCGGGGAATTGGCTCCGGTTCACGGATCCCGCCAATGCGTTGAAACGCTGTGCCTATCAACAGGAGGTTAAAGAACAAACTGACGCAAAGCGCGATGAACAAAAAGATACTGAGACAACCGAGCTTGCGATTCCCTGCCATGACAGGACGAAATTGCCGGAGAACCGGCACGCGCACAAGAGCTTTTCACGTGGTGCGTCTTTGCTTTAAATGGTTCAAGGCAGCACGTCTTCGCTAAAGCGTCTTCAAGTATTCGAGCAGATTTTCTTTGTCCTGTCCCGATAGTTGAGTGCCGTAGGCGTGTCCCTTGTTGCCGTTCCCTTTTTCCGTCGTATCGAAAAGCGAAAAGGGTTGGGCCAGCTCACCGGTTGGCCCGGTAGGTCGCGGTGCCGGCTCTTTGAATCCGACCTTGACGGGATCGAACACATCGTAGCCGCGATGAAAAGTTTGTGGCCGGTCGCCTGGCGAATTCAACAGATCACGCAACGTGGGCACGGAGCCATTGTGAAGGTAAGGTGCGCGCAACCAGATTCCATCCAGCGGGGGCGAGACATATCCGTATGGGTCCTGCGTGTCCACCATGGGCGGGCGATCGATACCCAGCTGTTTGACCCGCCGGTTCGCTTCTGCGGCAGCATCTTTCGACCATGAATACATCCGCTCGGGGTCCGTGCCTATTTCAGTGATCGGAACCACCTTGTTTGTAAATTTGGCGCGCGGATCATGGCATGCCGCGCAATCGCGAGCGTAAATTTTCTGGCCTTCGCTGGCCATTTGAGGATTGATCGGATTCGTCTCGGCGAAGGGCCACTTTGGCGGCGGTAGGTTGCTAAGATAGTGATCCATGTCGGCCATGCGTTGTAAAAACCATGGCCGCGCCGGTGCGCCAAGCCCCAGCGCAGAATCGATCAAGACTGAGCGGACTGCCGGCGTATCGCCAGTCCAG
>Ga0081455_10007920_pt1 | contig 11119 bp, 7 predicted proteins | sample TabmetS3T2R1_FD_70207 | JGI IMG/M metagenome (GOLD analysis project Ga0081455, IMG submission 70207) | Tabebuia heterophylla rhizosphere microbial communities from the University of Puerto Rico - S3T2R1 | ecosystem: Host-associated > Plants > Roots > Rhizosphere ... | reverse complement strand
TGCGGGCGAGCCGGTGGACGGCATCGGTGCCTTTGCCGGACCGCCCTTCGATCCCAACGACCTCGCGGGCCATCTTGCCCCCTGGCGCATCAAGCGCACGCGCTAACGTCACATGAGGTGCGTGACGCCCGATCAGGCATTGTGCCGGGCTATTCGCTCAAGAAGGCGGCACTCCGGCCACGGCCGAGCATGGGTCCAAGCTGCGCCATGTCCTGATCCTCCCGCGCTTTCAAAGTCGCGGGGCAATTGGCACGAAGTTTGATAGAGCCCAAGGGGAGGCGCTGGCCCAAAGGCGGGCCGGCGCTCGGCAACGCTGCTCGCTGGAGGACGCCTGCGCCAACCTCCAGGGCCGCGTTTTTTTTTGCCAGGGAACGCAAAAAGGCGGGATCGCAAACGGTCCATTTGAGCTGGCCAACGGACGAGGACGCTATGATGAGCACGAGCGGGAAGGGAACGCGGGGCTGTCGCCGCATCACGCGGCGTCATTTACTCAAGCTCGGCGCCGGGACTGCGGCCACCCTTGCGGTCGCCAAAGCGAGCGTGCTTGGCGGCGCGCAGGCCGCCGGTCCCGAGGTGAAGGGCGCCAAGCTTGGCTTTATCGCGCTCACCGATGCCGCGCCCCTGTTTGTTGCCAAGGAAAAGGGCATGTTCGCCAAGTATGGCGTGCCCGACACCGAAGTCGTCAAGCAAGCCTCCTGGGGTGCCACGCGGGACAATCTGCTGCTGGGTTCGGAGGGAGGCGGCATCGACGGGGCGCATATCCTCTCGCCGATGCCCTACCTCATCAGCGCCGGCAAGGTCACGCAGAACAACGTGCCGACGCCCATGTACATTCTGGCGCGGCTCAACCTCAATGGGCAGTGCATCTCGGTCGCCAAGGACTACGCGGAGGTAAGGCTCGGGGTGGACGCAGCCCCCTTCAAGGCAGCCCTGGAGAAGAAAAAGGCCTCCGGCAAGGCCATCAAGGCGGCCAATACCTTCCCGGGGGGCACCCACGATCTATGGATCCGTTACTGGCTGGCCGCCGGTGGCATCGATCCCGACCGAGACATCGAGACGATCACCGTGCCGCCCCCGCAGATGGTGGCCAACATGAAGGTTGGCACCATGGACTGCTTTTGTGTGTGCGAGCCCTGGAACCTGCAATTGATCCACCAGGGCATCGGCTACACCGCCATTACGACGGGGGAGCTCTGGGGCAAGCATCCCGAGAAATCATTGGGCATGCGTGCCGCCTGGGTCGACAAAAACCCGAAAGCCGCACAGGCCGTGCTGATGGCGGTGATGGAGGCCCAGCAGTGGTGCGAGAAGCCTGAGAATGCCGCGGAGGTCGCCGCCATCTGCGCCAAGCGGCAATGGATCAACTGCCCCGTCGAGGACATCCTGGACCGCGTCAAGGGCACCTTCGACTACGGCCTGCCGGGCAAGCTCGTCGCGATCAGCCCACACAAAATGCGCTACTGGGACGACTTCGCCTCCTATCCCTTCCAAAGCCACGACCTGTGGTTCATCAGCGAAGACATGCGTTGGGGCAAATTCGAGCCAACGCTTGATGCCAAGGCCCTGATCAGACAAGTCAACCGTGAGGACCTCTGGCGCGAGGCGGCGCGCGAGCTGTCGCTGCCAGCCGCTGTGATCCCGGCCTCGACCTCGCGCGGCAAGGAGACCTTCTTCGACGGCAAGGTCTTCGATCCCGACAACCCCGCGGACTACCTGAAAAGCCTGTCGATCAAGCGCCTGGAAGCCTGACCCGAGCGGGCCGCCGCGCGCGGCGGCCCGCTCTTGCTCGGAGATGCAACTCATGAACCTGATGGCCATCAAGGTCGAGGCAGCGCCAGCGCGGCCGCAGCGGCGGGCCGGCGTCGTGACCGCGCTGCCCCTCAAAGCTAGCCCGCCGCGCGCCCCCCGCGTGCTCGCCGCGTTGCAAGATCTGGCCGCGCGGGTGATCCCGCCGGTGGTGGTGATGGCACTCCTCCTCATCGTGTGGGAGATGCTTTGTGCGCGCAAGGGGGCCTCACTGCCGCCGCCGTCGCGCGTGCTGGCCGAGACCTGGGAGTTGATCGTCGATCCCTTTTTCGATCGCGGCGGCATCGACAAGGGCTTGTTCTGGCACCTCTCCGCCAGCCTGCAGCGCGTGGCGCTCGGCTATGCCCTGGCGGCGGCGGTCGGCGTCGCGCTCGGCACGCTGGTCGGACAGTCGGTGTGGGCACTGCGCGGCTTGGATCCCATCTTTCAGGTGTTGCGCACCGTGCCGCCGCTGGCCTGGCTGCCGCTCTCGCTGGCCGCCTTCCGCGACGGACAGCCGTCGGCCATCTTCGTCATCTTCATCACGGCGATTTGGCCCATCATCATCAACACGGCCGTCGGCATCCGCAACATCCCGCAGGACTATCGCAACGTCGCCGCCGTGCTGCGGCTTAACGCGGTCGAATTCTTCACCAAGGTCATGATCCCATCGGCGGCCCCCTACATATTCACCGGGCTGCGCATCGGCATTGGCCTATCCTGGCTCGCCATCGTGGCGGCCGAGATGCTGATCGGCGGCGTCGGCATCGGGTTCTTCATCTGGGACGCCTGGAACTCCTCGCACATCAGCGAGATCATCCTGGCCCTGACCTACGTCGGCAGCATCGGCTTCATCCTCGACCGGATCGTGGCGCTCACGGCCTCGATTGTGACGCGCGGTACGGCGGCCAACTGAGGGGGAGGCGATGAGCTATCTCAAAATCGATCACGTCGACAAGACGTTCACACGCGGAGCCCGCCAGACCGAGGTCCTGAAGGACATCACCGTCGAGGTGGAAAAGGGCCAGTACGTCTCGATCATTGGCCATTCAGGCTGCGGCAAGTCCACGCTCTTGAACATCGTAGCGGGTTTGACGCAACCGACGCGTGGGGGCGTGCTGCTCGAGAACCGCGAGGTCAACGCTCCCGGCCCCGATCGTGCCGTGGTGTTCCAGAACCACAGCCTGCTGCCGTGGCTCACGGTCTACGACAATGTCCGCCTCGCCGTGGATAAGGTGTTCGCCGCGACAAAGTCACGCCGCCAGCGCCACGCCTGGACGCTTGAGAACCTCGACCTGGTGCAGATGGCGCATGCCAAGGACAAGCGGCCGCACGAGATCTCAGGGGGTATGAAACAGCGGGTCGGCCTCGCTCGCGCGCTCGCTATGCAGCCGAAGGTGCTGTTGCTTGATGAGCCGTTCGGGGCGCTGGACGCCCTGACCAGGGCCCATCTGCAGGATTCCGTGATGGCGATCCAGCAAACGCTTGGCAATACGGTGCTGATGATCACCCACGATGTCGACGAGGCCGTGCTGCTCTCGGATCGCGTGGTGATGATGACGAATGGCCCCGGCGCACGCATCGGTGAGGTGCTTGAGGTCGCTATGGCGCGCCCGCGCAAGCGCCTCGAGCTTGCGGCGGACCCCATCTTCATCAAGTCGCGCCAGCGCCTGCTGGAGTTTCTCTACGCCCGACATAGGACGCCGCAGCTGCAGGCGGCCGAATAGGAGGCGTGGGGATGGCCCGGCAGCGTCTCGTGGTCGTCGGCAACGGCATGGCCGGCTTGCACTTTGTCGAGGAGATCATCGCGCGCGCGCCCAGAGGTTTCGATATCACCGTGATCGGCGCCGAGCCCGTGGCGGCTTACAATCGGGTTCTGCTGTCCGCGTTATTGGCGGGCGAGGTCGCGGCGACCGATGTGCTGTTGCGGCCGCGCGAATGGTACGAAGCGCACGCCATCGAGCTCATCACCGATCAAACGGCTGAAGCCCTGGATTGCCGAGCCCGCCAGGTGCGGCTGCAAGACGGGCGTACCCTTGCCTTCGACGTCCTGGTGCTGGCGACGGGGTCCGATCCGGTACGGCTGCCGATCCCTGGCAGCACCCTGCCCGGCGTCGCCACCTTTCGTACGCTGGCCGACAGTGCCGCTTTCGCGCAGTTTGCCGCCGATGGCCGGCCGGCGGTGGTGATCGGCGGCGGACTGCTGGGCATCGAGGCCGCCTATGCCCTGGCGCAGCGCGGGGTATCGGTGAGCCTGGTACACGTTGCCGACCGCCTGATGGAACGGCAACTCGACGCCGAGGGTGCCGCCCTGCTGGCACAGGCAGTCGCGGCCAAGGGCGTGCGCGTCCTTCTCAATCGAAGTACCGCAGCGATTCTTGGCCGGCACGCCGTGGAGGCCGTCGAACTCACGGACGGGTGCCGTCTTGCCTGCGGCCTGGTGATCATGGCGGTCGGCATTCGTCCCCGGACCGCGCTCGCCACCCTGGGTGGCCTAAGCACCGGCCGGGGAATTGTGGTCGACGATGGCATGCAGACTTCGCATGCGCAGGTCTTCGCAATCGGGGAATGCGCCGAGCATCGCGGCACCTGTTACGGGCTGGTCGAGCCTTGCTACGAGCAGGCCAAGGTTGCCGCGGCGGTCATTGCTGGCGAGCCGCAGCGCTATCGGGGCACGGTGTTCGCCACCAATCTCAAAGTGTCGGGGGTGGCGGTGTTCTCGGCCGGGGATTTCGAGGGGGTGGGCGCCGACAGCATCATTGTGCGCGACGTTGGCATGGCCTCCTTTCGCAAGCTTGTCACGCGCCAGGGGCGCCTGACTGGCGCCGTCCTGGTGGGCGATATCCGCGACGCCTTATGGTACCGCGACCTGATCCGCTGCGGCGAGCCCGTAGCGCCGATTCGCCATGCATTGGCCTTCGGTCGGGCCTTTGCGGAGGCCGCGTGATGGGTGACCGCGACTTCTCCGACGAACAGAAGCGCTACCTCGAAGGCTTCGTTTCCGGGCTCGAAGCCTCACGCACGGCGGCCGGTCTCAAGCCGCTGGCGGGCGGCGGCACGAGCCGGGCAGACGCGAGCGGGCCCGAGGCGGCGCATCTGGCGGCTATGGCGCGGTTCGAGGCTGAGGGCCGCAAGCTTTCCAGCGAGGAAAAAGCCAAGCGCGACGAACATCCCTTCGATGCCTACGCGCGTCTCAAGCGCGAAAGTGTAGACGGCACCTATCCCAAGGGAGCCGATAATTTCCGCTGGCGCTTTCACGGGCTCTTCTACGTTGCGCCAACGGAGAATGCCTACATGTGCCGCCTGCGCATTCCCAATGGCGTCATGACGCACTGGCAGCTCGATGGCGTCGCCAGCATCGCCGAGCGCTACGCCAACGGTTATGCGCAGGTCACCACGCGCGCCAATCTGCAGCTGCGCGAGATTACGGCAAAAAATGCCGTGGCCGTGTTGGAGGAGCTGGCCGAGCTCGGGCTCGCCACCAAGGGTTCCGGTGCCGACAACATCCGCAACGTCACCGGGTCGCCGACGGCCGGCATTGATCCGCAGGAACTGCTGGACACCCGACCTTACGCGCGTGCTTGGCATCATCACATCCTCAACGACCGCTCGCTTTACGGGCTGCCGCGCAAGTTCAATGTGGGCTTCGACGGTGGCGGCAGCATCCCCGTGCTCGAGGACACCAATGACATCGCCTTCGCGGCGGTCAGAGTGCGCAAGCCGGGCGAGGGCGGCACCGAGGTCTGCTTCCGTCTTGGGCTCGGTGGCATCACGGGTCACGGCGACTTCGCGCGGCTAACCGACGTCGTCCTTGCGCCTGGCGATGCGGTGGCGGTGGCCGATGCGATCGTGCGCGTGTTCATCGACCACGGCGACCGCACCGACCGCAAGAAGGCCCGCCTCAAGTACCTCATCGATGCCTGGGGCAGCGAGAAGTTTTTGGCAGCCGTCGAAGCCAAGCTTGGGCGACCGTTAATGCGCGTGCCGCCGGGGCTTATCGAGTTGCCCAAGGGACAGCAGCGCCAGGCCCACATCGGCGTTCACCGGCAAAAGCAGGACGGGCGCGTTTGGGTCGGTGTCGCCCTACCCGTGGGACGCCTGACGGTTGCGCAAATGCGCACCTTGGCCTCGATCGCTGGCAGCCAAGGGGATGGCGACATCCGCCTCACGGTTTGGCAGAATCTGTTGATTTCCGGGGTTGCCGAAGCCGAGGCCGCCGCGGTCGAGGGGCGCCTCGAGGCGATCGGCCTCACCGTTCGGGCGTCCCCCATCCGCGCCGGCCTTGTCGCCTGCACGGGGAACACCGGCTGCAAGTTCGCCGCCTCGAACACCAAGGACACCGCGCTCGCCATTGCCGCCCACGTCGAGGCCCACGTGGCGCTCGACACGCCTCTTAACGTGCATCTGACGGGCTGCCCCAACTCGTGCGCGCAGCACTCCATCGGTGACATCGGTCTCATTGCCTGCCGCGTGCCACTGGCGCCCGACAGCGATGACACGGTGGAAGGCTTCCACGTGCACGTCGGCGGCGGTTTCGGTGCCGATGCCGCCATTGGGCGCGAGCTCTGCCGCAACGTCAAAGTGCAGGATTGCCCAGAGCTGGTGGCGCGCGTGCTGCGGGCCTATCTCGCCAACCGAAAGGATGGGGCCGAAACCTTTCTTGAGTTCAGCCGGCGCCTGGATGTGGCCGAGCTCAAAGCGCTCGCCGGCCTCACGGAGGCAACAGCATGACCGTCCAGGACGCCCGGCCAACCGTGATCGGCATCATTCCGGAGAGTGCGCCCTTTTCGCGGGAGCAACGCGCTTGGCTCAACGGCTTTTTCGCGGGCCTCCTTGCACCGGAGGTGACACCCGGTGCGGCGCCCTATAGGGGCGATCTGCCCGTGGCAGCTGCCAAAGCGCTAGCGGCCGAGCATCAGGATGATGCGGCGCCCTGGCATGATGCTGCGCTCCCGCTCACCGAGCGCATGGCGTTGGCCGCGGGGCGGCCCCTGCGGCAGCAACTGTTTGCCGCCATGGCGCAGCAAGACTGCGGCCAATGCGGATACCTCTGCGCAACCTACGCCGCGGCGCTGGCCGCCGGCAGCGAGAGCAAAATCAATCTGTGCGTGCCCGGCGGCAAGGAGACGAGCCGCACGCTCAAGCGTCTCTTGCACGAGGCCGCCGAGGAACCTCTGCCGCCGCGTCCCGCGCCCGAGCCAGCCGCGCCCAGTAGCGTGGTTGGTACGGCCCCCGGCTGCGGTCGCGATCGGCCCGTCGAGGCCGTCTTTCGCTCCGCCACCCCCCTGAGCAGCAAGGGCTCGGGCAAGGATACGCGGCACGTGGTGTTCGACATTACCGGCACAGGGCTCGGCTATGCGCCGGGCGACAGCTTCGGGCTTTATCCCAGCAACGATGCCGCCCTCGTCGATACGGTGCTCAGAGCACTCGACATTCCCGCCGACTTTCCCATTGCCCAGAAGAGCATTCGCCAGGCCCTCATCGAAGATTATGCCCTAGGCCTCGTGCCCGATGCCCTCTACGCGTTGATGGCATGCGTGACGGGCGGCGAGCGGCGCCGCAAGGCCAAGGCCTTGGCGCGGGGTGAGGACCCCGGTGGGGACGCCGCCGACCTCGACGTCCTCGCGGCCCTGGAGATGCTGGGTCCGATCCGGGTCGACCCCGAGGCGTTCCTCGAATGCCTGGAACCGCTGCAACCGCGGCTTTATTCGATCTCCTCGTCCCCGCTGGTCTCGCCTGCGGAGATCCATTTGACCGTCGATGCGGTGCGCTACGACGTTGCCGGTCGCCAGCGCCTCGGCGTGGCCTCGACCTGCCTCGCCGATCGGCTTACCCCCGGCGCGCGCATCAAAGTTTACCTGCAGAAGGCGCACGCCTTTGGTCTGCCCACGGATCCCAATACGCCGATCGTCATGGTCGGGCCGGGTACGGGGATTGCACCCTTTCGCGCGTTCCTGGGGCACCGTCATGCGGCCAAGGCGACCGGTGGGGCTTGGCTGTTCTTTGGTCACCAGCACGAGGCGACCGACTTTTTTTATCGCGACGAGCTCGCCGCGTTGCATCAGGGCGGCGCGCTGACGCGTCTCTCCACCGCCTGGTCACGCGACGGCACGGAGAAAGTCTATGTTCAGGACCGCATGCGGGAGAGCGGTGCTGAGCTGTGGTCCTGGCTTGAGGCGGGCGCCCACTTCTACGTCTGCGGGGATGCCAAGCGCATGGCCAAAGACGTCGAGAGTGCGCTCACGGAAATCTCGGCCAGGCACGGCGGCAAGGGTGAGGCCGAGGCCAAAGACTATGTCGCCGGGCTGAAGGCCGCGGGTCGCTACCAGACGGATGTCTACTGATGGGGAACGATGCGTTGCCCCTGCCGAGCGCCACCCGCACCACCTGCCCCTATTGCGGCGTGGGCTGCGGGATATGCGCGATACCCGACGGCCGGGGCGGCGCCACGATCGCCGGCGATCCCGAGCATCCCGCCAACTTTGGTCGCCTCTGTTCCAAGGGCGCGGCGCTAGGCGAGACGCTAGGCCTCGAAAACCGACTGCTGCGGCCGATGCTCGGCGACCGGGAGGTCGATTGGGAGGAAGCGATTGGTTACGTCGCGGCCGGGCTCGGCCGTATCCGTGACCAATACGGCCCGCAAGCGATCGCGTTTTACCTGTCGGGTCAGCTGCTGACCGAGGACTACTACGTCGCCAACAAGCTGGCCAAGGGCTTCCTCGGCACGCCGCACGTCGACACCAACTCGCGCCTTTGCATGGCCTCGGCGGTGGCCGGACACCGGCGGGCCTTCGGCGCGGACGTGGTGCCCCAGAACTACGCCGATCTGGAGCTTGCCGATTTGATCGTGCTGGCGGGATCCAACACGGCCTGGTGTCACCCTGTCCTCTACCAGCGTCTGCAAATTGCCCGGGCGGAACGGGGTACGCGCGTGGTGACGATCGACCCGCGCCGTACCGCCACCAGCGAGGGGGCGGATTTGCACTTGATCCTGCGGCCGGGCACGGATGCCCAGCTCTGGAATGGCTTGCTGGTTTGGCTCGATGAGCATGCGCGCATCGACTCATCTTATGTTGAGCGTCACACCGAAGGGCTTGCGGCCGCCCTCGGCATCGCGCGCACGCATGCTGACAGCGTTGCGGCCGTCGCGCGCGCGACGGGGCTTTCTGCCGCCGATATTGAGACCTTCTACCGCTGGTGGGCGGGAAGCGAGCGGGTCGTCAGCTGTTACTCGCAAGGTGTCAACCAATCCGCGCAGGGTAGCGACAAGGTCAACGCCATCATCAACTGCCATCTGGCGACGGGCCGCATTGGCAAGCCGGGTTCGGGGCCGCTGTCGCTGACCGGCCAACCCAACGCCATGGGCGGTCGCGAGGTGGGCGGGCTCGCCAATAGTTTGGCGGCTCACATGGGCTATACCCAGCACGAGCGCGAGATCGTGCAACGCTTCTGGGCCGCGCCCAATCTGTCCTTGGGCGAAGGGCTCAAAGCTGTCCAGATGTTCGAGGCCATCGCCGCCGGGGCCATCAAGGCCCTTTGGGTGATGGGCACCAATCCGGCGGTCAGTCTGCCTGACGCCGATGGTGCTCGTCGGGCCCTGGCGCGGCTCGAGCTCTTGATCGTCTCGGACAATGTCGCCAGCAACGATACGATGCGCGCCGCCCACGTGCGCCTGCCGGCGCTGGCCTGGGGCGAGAAAGAGGGCACCGTCACCAACTCCGAACGTCGCATCTCGCGCCAACGCGCGTTTCTGCCGCCACCGGGGGAGGCGCGCGCGGACTGGTGGATACTGCGGGAGGTGGCGGTACGCTTGGGCTGGGGCGAAGCCTTCGCCTACCACAACGCCGCCGAGATTTTCCGCGAGCACGCGGCGCTGTCGGGCTACGAGAACTATGGAACACGGGCCTTCGACATTTCCGCATGGTCAGAACTTTCAGATAGCGACTACGAGACGCTGGCGCCGACGCAGTGGCCGCTCAAACGTAATGACACTGGCGGGATCAGCGGCAGCGATCGCGTGTTTTGCGAGGGACGCTTCGCTTGTCCGTCCGGGCGCGCCCGGTTCGTGCCCATTCCGGCCGGAAAGCTCGCCACCCCGGTCACGGCTCGCTATCCCTTCGTGCTCAACAGTGGCCGGGTACGCGATCAATGGCACACCATGACGCGTACCGGGCTCAGCGCGCGGCTGGCGGCGCACGTCAGCGAGCCGTTCGTGGAAGTCAATACCGAGGACGCGCGCCGGTTGGGGCTCGAGCAGGGTCGGCTGGCGCGTGTGAGGACGCGCTACGGCGAGGCGGTCCTGCGCGTCATGCTGAGCGAGGGGGTGCAGCCGGGCTCGTTGTTTGTGCCGATCCACTGGTCAGCCGAGAACAGCTCGGCGGGTCGGGTCGGTGCGCTCGTGGCGCCCGAGACCGATCCCTTGTCGGGGCAGCCGGAAGCCAAGGCAACGCCGGCCCGCATCGCAGCGTTTGCGGCGACCTCCTTCGGTTTTCTGTTGTCGCGCCCGATGGCACCCATCCGAGGCCTTAGCTACTGGGCGCGCGCCCGCATGCCCGCGGGCTATGTGACTTTTTTTGCGCTTAGCGCCACGCCGGTGAACTGGAACGACTGGTGTCGCGGCCGTCTGCCCGCGGGGGAGTGGCTCAGCTACGAGGACGCGGGCCTCGGTCAGTTCCGCGTAGCGGTGCTGGCGCATGGCCGGCTCGAGGCCGTGCTTTATGCGGCACGTCAGCCCCAGCTTCCCTCCATCGAATGGCTCAAGACACGTTTTGCTCTGACGCACGTGCCGGCGCAGGAGCGCCGCGGTCTGATCGCCGGCCGTCCCATCGGTGGCGACGACGAGGGAGACGTGGTGTGTGCGTGTTTCCAAGTGGGGCGCGCGCGCATCCTGCGCGCGGTCGCCGCTGGCGTCCGCACGCCCTCCGCCATCGCTGTGGCAACGCGCGCCGGCACCAATTGTGGCTCGTGCCTGCCGGAACTCAAACGCCTGGCGCTGGCCAGCGTCCACGAGCTGGCGACGGAGTCGGCCTGATGGGACACCTCGATCCCAAGGAAACGCGGCCCGCCCGCATGGGCCCTTTGGCCGTGCTGCCCGTGTTCTTCGATCTCCGGGGGCGCCGCGTCCTGGCGGTGGGGCATGGCGAGGTGCTCATCTGGAAGGCAGAGCTCCTGGCGGCGGCCAGGGGCGGCGACGAGGAGGCCTACGCGAAGGTGGTCAAGCGGCACGAGACGATCGCGTTTCGCACCGCCTGGCTGATCACGCGCTCGGCCGCGGACGCCGAGGAAGCCGCTCAGGACGGGTTCGTGAAGGCGTGGCGCGCGCTCGGCCGCTTCC
>Ga0081455_10007919_pt1 | contig 11120 bp, 6 predicted proteins | sample TabmetS3T2R1_FD_70207 | JGI IMG/M metagenome (GOLD analysis project Ga0081455, IMG submission 70207) | Tabebuia heterophylla rhizosphere microbial communities from the University of Puerto Rico - S3T2R1 | ecosystem: Host-associated > Plants > Roots > Rhizosphere ... | reverse complement strand
CCTTTTTCGGCTTCAGCGCCACGAACAGGCGGCCGTAATTCGCCGTCGGATTAGGTCCGCCGGAGCCGACGGTGGAGTTGAGATATTCGATCGCCGGATCGGACTTCAGCACATCGGCCAGCGCCTGCTGCCGCTCCTTCATGGCTTCGAAGGACGTATCGGTCGCGGCTTCAGTGACGCCGATCAAGAAGCCGGTGTCCTCCTGCGGGAAGAAGCCCTTCGGCACGATCATGTAGAGATAGATGGTGCCGCCGAGGGTGGCCAGCGTCACCAGCAGCATCACGAATTTCCGCGCCAGCACGCGATCGAGCGTCCATTCATAGGCGCGCAGCCAGGAATCGAACATCCGCTCGAAGCCGCGCAGCACGATGTTGGGCCGCTTGGTCGCGTCATGGGCCCGCAGCACGCGCGCGCACAGCATCGGCGTCAGCGTCAGCGAGACGAAACCGGACACGATGATCGCGACCGACACCGTGACCGCGAATTCGCGGAACACGCGGCCGACGATACCGCCCATCAAGAGCACCGGGATGAACACGGCGATCAGCGAGAACGTGATCGAGATGATGGTGAAGCCGATCTCGCGGGCGCCCTTCAGCGCCGCCTCGAACGGCCGCATGCCGTGCTCGATGTGGCGGACGATGTTCTCCAGCATAACGATGGCGTCGTCGACCACGAAGCCGACGGACAGCGTCAGCGCGAGCAGCGTCATGTTGTTGATGGAATAGTCGAGCGCGTACATCACCGCGCAGGTGCCGACCAGCGAGATCGGAACCGCCAGCGCCGGGATGAAGGTCGCCGAGGCCGAGCGCAGGAACAGGAAGATGACGAGGATCACGAGGCCGACCGCGATCAGCAGGGTCTCCTCGACGTCGGCGACCGCCTGGCGGATCGAGACCGAGCGGTCCATCATCACCTGCATCGTCACCGATTGCGGAATCTGCGCCCGCAGCGTCGGCAGCTTTGCCAGCACGGAATCGACCACCGCCACGGTGTTGGCGTCCGGCTGCTTCTGGATCGCGAGCACGACCGCCCGCTCGCCGTTCAGCCAGGTCGCGATCTTGTCGTTCTCGACGCTTTCATAGATCCGCGCGACCTCGTCGAGCTTGACCGGGGAGCCGTTGCGCCAGGCCACCACGACCTTGCTGTAGTCGGCCGCCTTGTCCATCTGGCCGGAGGCCTGCAGCGCGACGTCCTGCTTCGGCCCGTTCAGCGTGCCGACCGGCGTCGACGAATTGGCGCGCGAGACCGCGGTCCTGATGTCGTCGAGCGACAGGCCGCGCGCGGCGGCGGCTTCCGGATCGGCCTGGACGCGGATGGCGAATTTCTGCGCGCCGTAGATCAGGACCTGCGCGACACCTGGGATTTGCGACAGTGTCTGCCCGATGGTGATGTCGCCATACTCGTTGACGGCGGACAGCGGCAGCGTCGCCGAGCCGAGCGAGACGAACAGCACCGGGAAGTCGGCCGGGTTCACCTTCCGGAAGCTCGGCGGGATCGTCATTTCGATCGGCAGCCGGCGCTGCGCGATGGTCAGCGCGGTCTGCACGTCGAGGGCGGCGGCGTCGATGTTGCGGTTGAGGTCGAACTGGATGGTGATGACGCTGGTGCCCTGCGAGGAACTCGAGGACATCGAGGAGATGCCGGCAATGGTCGAAAGCTGGCGCTCGATGATGCCGGCGACCGAGGCCGCCATGGTGTCGGCGCTGGCGCCCGGCAACGTCGCGGTCACCGCGATGGTCGGGAAGTCGACCCGCGGCAGCGCCGAGACCGGCAGAAGGCGGAAACCGAAGATGCCGAACGCGATGATCGACGCCGTGATCAGCGTCGTCATGACCGGGCGGCGGATGCAGAGTTCGGACAGTGTCATCGGTCAGGCTCCGGCCTTCTTGGCCCGCGGCTCGACCCGCGTTCCGTCCGACAGCAGAAGCTGCCCGTCGACCACGACGCTTTCGCCGCCGGCCAGCCCTTCCGAGATCACCGACATGCCCTGCGCGGTGCGGTCGACCTTGACCGGCTGAACCTTGGCCGCGCCGTCCTTGACCACGAAGACGAAATTGCCGCTCTGGCTGCGCTGCACGGCGACTGTCGGCACCACGATCGAGTCCTCGGTCCGGATGATCAGCTTGGTCGCCACCAGCGTCCCCGGCCACAGCGTCTCGTTCGCGTTGGCCATGACGCCACGCACGGTGACCATGCCGGTGGTCTGGTCGACGGTGTTCTCGATCATCGCGACCTTGCCGCTCTCGGAATGCGGCGAGTTGGGGATGGTGGCGGTGACGCCGGAACCGCCCTTGCCCATGGCCTCGCGCAACTCCACCAGCACGCGCTGCGGAACCGAGAAGGTGACATAGACCGGCGCCATCTGGTTGATCACCGCCAGCGGGCTGGTGTCGGCCGGGCGCACGAAATTGCCGACCTTCACATTGGCGGCGCTGATCCGTCCCGAGAACGGCGCGCGGATCGTGGTGTAGCTCTTCTGGACGCGGAGATTGTCGAGCGCGGCCTGGTCGGCCTTGATCGTCCCGGTCAGGATGTCGGACTGGGTCCTGGCGTTGTCGACATTGACCTGGGTGGTGGCGCCCTTGCCGACGAGGTCGTTGTAGCGGCGCAGGTCGCGCTGCGCGCCCTCTAGCTGCGCCTGGTCCTTGGCGAGCACGCCCTCGGCCTGCTCGATCTGCGCGTCGATCTGGCGGCTATCCAGCGTGAACAGCAGATCGCCCTCGTTGACCTTGGCGCCGTCCTCGAAATGAACCGAGACGATCATGGTCTCCAGCCGCGACTTCAGCGCGACGCTGGAGATCGGCGTCACCATCCCGATCGCGTCGACATCGACGGGCATGGATTTGCGCTCCGCCTTGGCGAGCTCCACAGACACCATCCGCGGTCGCTGCGGACCCTGGGCGTTGCTGCTGCCGCCCATCCACGAGGAGCGGGTGATGAAGCCGGCTGCCGTGGCAATGGCGATGGCGCCGACAAGAAGGATGAAGCTACGCTTTTTCATAATTTTTTTCACGCTCGCCGTCCCCCAAAGGACGGGACGAACTTCTCCGGCCCCTTGACGGCGACTTTTGCGCCTTATTTCTAAACAATTACCACAGCGTTCCTGCACATGGTATGCCACTGCGGGAAAATGTGTAGTTACAGTTCTCTTTCCAGCATGAAACACCGGGAATGCCCGGATCATGCACCAGCCCGGGCCCCTTTTTCATGCGCATTGCCACCTGGAACGTCAATTCGATCCGGCAGCGGCTCGAGCACCTCCTGACCTGGCTCAAGGAGTGCTCGCCCGACATCGTCTGCCTGCAGGAAATCAAATGCGTCGACGAGGCGTTCCCGCGGCTCGAAATCGAGGCGCTTGGCTATAACGTGGTCACCCACGGCCAGAAGACCTTCAACGGGGTGGCGCTGCTCTCGAAACTGCCGTTCGACGAGACCAAATCCGGGCTGGCCGGCGACGACGAGGACGCCCATGCCCGGTTCCTCGAAGGCGTGGTGACGCTGAAGACCGGCGTGATGCGGATCGCCTGCCTCTATCTGCCCAATGGAAATCCGCCGGATACCGACAAATATCCCTATAAACTCAAATGGATGTCGCGGCTTCTTGAGTATTCGAAGGAGCGGCTTAAAGCGGAGGAGCCTCTGGTGCTCGCCGGCGACTTCAACGTCATTCCGGCGGCCTCTGATGTCTATAACCCCGCCGCCTGGACCAATGACGCGCTATTCCGGCCCGAGACCCGCGAGGCCTTCCAGGCGCTGCTCGGGCTCGGACTGACCGACGCACTGCGCGCGGTCACCGACGAGCCGAACCTCTACACCTTCTGGGACTATCAGGCAGGCGCCTGGCAGAAGAACTGGGGCCTGCGTATAGACCACCTCCTGCTGTCGCCGCAGGCCAGCGACCGCCTCGCCAATGTCGGCATCGACAGCTACGTCCGCGCCTGGGAGAAACCATCCGACCACGTGCCGGTGTGGGCGGATTTCGACCTGGAGACGGCGTAGACGGAGCGAGCGTGCAGATTCGCGACGCAAGGCTGGAGGACGCCGACCAGGCCTGCGATGTCCTGAGACAGTCGATATCGCAACTATGCGCTGCGGATCACGGCAACGATCTGGCGATCCTCGATGCGTGGCTGGCCAACAAGACGCCGGAAATCGTGGCTGGATGGATCGGGCAGGCAGGAAGCTCGCTTCTGCTCGCGGTCGAGGGCGATGCCATTCTTGGCGTGGGAGCCATGACGGATGCCGGTGAAATCACCCTGAATTATGTGGCGCCTGAAGCGCGATTTCGCGGCGTCAGCCGCGCGTTGCTGAAGGCGCTCGAAGCCAGAGCTGTCGAGCGCGGCAATCGCCGCTGCACGCTGACCAGTACCGAGACGGCGCATCGCTTCTATCGGTCGGCGGGTTATCTCGATGATGGCCTGCCGATCGGGAAGTTCGGCACCAATGCGAGCTATCCGATGTCGAAGGTGATCGGTCTCGGCGCAGAATCGTAAGTAGCGCAAAGCGAAGCGTGCCCACCATTTGCGTCAACGATTTCGGAGAGATGGTGGGCACGCTTCGCTTTGCCCACCCTACCGCATGTCGGCAGCGCGTCAGTCGCGCTTGCCCTGGACCCAGTGCTCGAGCATCTGCAGCGCGGTGGCGCGGTCGTCGTCGGAGGCCTTGGCGAAGGCGCGGTTGTAGCTTTCGCGGATCCAGGTCTCGTCCGGAGCCGCGTTGTCGCGCGCCAGCGTCAGCCACATCAGGCCGCGGGCGGCCTGCCGCGGCAGGCGGTCGCCGTTGAACAGCATCTGGCCGAGCATCGCCTGCGCCTGGTGCTGGCCCTTCTGGGCGGCCAGACCGAGCCAGCGCGCGCCATAACGGAAATCATCCCGCGAGGCGTCCGGCGTCTTCAGGTAGAGCCGCGCCAGATCGTACTGCGCATCGGCGTTGCCGAAATAGGACGCGGCATAGGAGAACATCTCCCGCGCCCGCTCGGTGTCCACCTTGATCTTCGAGTTCGGGATGCCGTTGAGATAGTAGCGGCCCAGCGCCACGAAGGCGTTGGCGACGATCGTCGCCTGCGGCGCCGACGGGCTGTCCTCGGCATGCGCATTGGCGATGCGGCTGAAATATTCGAAGGCGCGCAGATCGTCCTGAACGACGCCGTCGCCATCGGCATACATCCGCCCGAGCTTCCACTGCGCGACCGGATGGCCGCCCTCGGCGGCATACTGCAGCGAGGTCAGCGAGGGCGCGTTGACGGGCGTCGCCGTGGTTGCTGCCGGCGGGACCTTCTTCAGAGCCTGGGCCGTGACCGCTGCCGCGGCAGGCGGCTGGTTGAGTGCAGGCAGCGTGGCGTCCGGCTTCACCGGCGCGCCGTCGAATGCGAAGCCGGGGGCTGCCACTGGCGCGGCGCCCAGCATCAACGCAAGAATGATACGCCTAGATGTCCGCATAGCATTGTTTCTCGTGCGCACCGCCAGGATGGGTCACAGCCCCATCCACCGCCGGCCCAACCTGTTGGGCATATTTCCACAGCGCACCCGACGTGTGGTTAGTCTGTCGGGGCACCCATTTGGTTTTACGTTCGGCGAGTTCGGCGTCGGTCAATTTTACGTTAAGAGTCCCGGCCTCGGCGTCGATCTCGATAATGTCACCATTCTGCAACAGGGCGATCGGACCACCCACCGCCGCCTCCGGCCCGACATGGCCGATGCAGAACCCGCGGGTGGCGCCGGAGAACCGGCCGTCGGTGATCAGGGCGATCTTGCCGCCCATCCCCTGCCCGGTCAGCGCCGCCGTGGTCGAGAGCATCTCGCGCATGCCGGGACCGCCGCGCGGCCCCTCATAGCGGATCACGATGACCTCGCCCTCTTGGTAGGTTTTCTTCTGGACCGAATCGAAGGCGTCTTCCTCGCGGTCAAAGCACCGGGCAGGACCAGTAAACTTCAGCTTCGACATGCCCGCGACCTTCACGATCGCACCCTCCGGCGCCAGATTACCCTTCAGCCCGACAACCCCTCCCGTGACGGTGATCGGGTTGTCGGCGGACCGCACCACATCCTGGTGCGGATTCCATTTCACGCTCTTGAGGTTTTCGGCGATCGTACGGCCCGTGACGGTTAGGCAATCTCCGTGCAGGTGGCCATTGTCGAGCAGCGTCTTCATCAGAAGCGGTATGCCGCCAACCTCGAACATGTCTTTGGCAACATAACGGCCCCCCGGCTTCAAATCCGCGACATAAGGAGTCTTTTTGAAGATTTCGGCGACGTCAAATAAGTCAAACTTGATGCCGCATTCATGCGCGATGGCCGGCAGGTGCAGCGCAGCATTGGTCGAGCCGCCGGAGGCGGCAACCACGGCTGCCGCGTTCTCCAGCGAGCGGCGGGTGACAATGTCGCGCGGCCTGATGTTGGCTGCGATCAGCTCCAGAATCTTCTCACCGGCGGCGGCGCAAAACGCATCGCGAATCTCGTAAGGCGCTGGTGCACCAGCCGAATACGGCAGCGCCAGGCCGATCGCCTCGGACACCGTCGCCATGGTGTTCGCGGTGAATTGTGCGCCGCACGCGCCAGCCGACGGACAGGCCACCCGCTCGATTTCATCGAGATCGGCATCCGACATTTCGCCGACCGAGTGCTTGCCGACCGCCTCGAACATGTCCTGCACCGTGACCTGCTGGCCACGGAAATTGCCCGGCAGGATCGAGCCGCCATAGATGAAGATCGAGGGCACGTTGAGCCGGACCATGGCCATCATCATGCCCGGCAGCGACTTGTCGCAGCCGGCGAGCCCGACCAGGGCGTCATAGGCGTGGCCGCGGACCGTCAGCTCGACCGAATCGGCGATGCATTCCCGCGACGGCAGCGACGAGCGCATGCCGTCATGGCCCATGGCGATGCCGTCGGTCACGGTGATGGTGCAGAATTCGCGCGGGGTGCCGCCGGCGGCCGCGACGCCCTTCTTGACCGCCTGGGCCTGGCGCATCAGCGAGATGTTGCAGGGGGCGGCCTCGTTCCAGCAGGACGCAACGCCGACGAAAGGCTGGTGGATCTGCTGGGTGGTCAGACCCATCGCGTAGAGATAGGACCGATGGGGAGCGCGCTCCGGCCCCTCCGTCACATGACGGCTCGGCAACCTCTTCTTGATGTCGGTCTTGGCGTCCATCCGTGGAACCTGTTTCCCAGCCATCTCCTTGTCGGTCTCGGGAGCAATTTCCCGTCGCCTTCGGGCCAATCAGCTTTGAAAGAAATGGTTTCATTGAGGGGTGTGGCTAAATAGCGGCGCAAGCAAGAGGCAGCCGGGGTGGTTAACCAAATGTTCCCTTATTGTTGCAACTTCGCAACAATCGTGGCGCGAAGGCAACCATTATTCGGACTTATGAAACCCACGGTGTTGCCACTTTCCGGGGTCCATCCGACCTCGAGGCCGGCGCGAACCCCTATTCGTGAGCGGTTCGCAACCTGAGGGCGATCACAACAGACGTTTCTCCGCTGCAACCTCAGACTGAATTCGGCGACACCCCTGCGCGCCGCCGGGAATCGCAAAGCGCGATTCGATCGACGTCGCTGCAGTGATTCCCTGGATCGCCTGGCGCAATTCAAACTGCGAAGCACCGAAAGCTACATGGCTGACCTCAATCGCGCCCGAAGCGATCGCGTCAACATTGTGCGGCCGGCACTTTTTGCGTCAGTTTTTCGTCACGCATGATTCCTTGTCGCGATAGGCGCATCAACGAATCGATCTGTTGATACCCGAGATGAAACAACGTCGTGCGTAATTTGTCGCAGCGGTTTTGATCGCCGACACAATTCGACGGATGCGCGGAAGATCGGTCGCAGTGATGCCTTTCGCGTCACCATATTGCCCCTGCGAAACGCAAATCCGCCGCGCGCACGTCCAGCCCCGGGCCCGTTTGGCTGTTCATTCTTCGATGCGGGTGAAGGATCCTGCCTCACGTCCTTCCCGCGCGCATCACGCGAGGCTTTCCCAAAGTCCGTGGTCGTTTTTAGTACGTGAGGCCTCTGAGTAAGAGGTTTGAATAATGGCACGCTTCAATCTGAACAGATTCTTCGATGACGGCCGCTTCGAAGATGTTTTCGCCAGGTTCGGCGGCGGCACCGCCGACCATGACCATCTGAACGGGACAACGGGCAACAACACCTTGTCCGGCGGCGCCAAGGAAGACACGCTCGCCGGCATGGCCGGTAACGACACGCTCAACGGCGGCTCCGGTGCCGACAAGGTGTGGGGTGGTTCGGGTAACGACAACCTCGCCGGCGGCTCCGGCAACGACCTTCTCGTCGGCGGCTTCGGCGCCGACCGGATGGATGGCGGCACCGGCAATGACGTGCTGCTCAGCCGCTCGGATGCCGGCGAAATGGTCGCGGCGCAGGACGGCAAGACGCAGATCTTCGCGACCGAATCGGCGGCGTTCAAGGCGGTCAACGACACCATCACCGGCGGCGCCGGAGCTGACACGTTCCGCTTCGAGATGAACGTGAACGCCAAGGACGAGATCGTTGCCAAGCACGTCAATGCCGACGGCACGATCGACTGGGTTGGCGTGACCGGCGAAAACAACGCCACCCACGACCACTGGGTCGACGGCATCGGCAACGATGTGATCCGCGACTTCAACCGCGCCCAGGGCGACAAGATCGAAATCTCGGGGCACACCGCCGAGGTCAAGTCGATCGAGTACAAGGACAGCAACGGCGACGGCAAGAACGACTACAGCGTGATCACCGTCATCAGCCAGCAGGGCAATGCCGGCGCACATGACGAGGATCTGCTCGGCACCATCACCGTCTATGGCAACCTGGTGAAGCAAAGCGATCTCAACGTCACCCAGACCGTGTACGGCGCTTACGAGAAGGTCGGCGAACTCAATGGCGCGCACTTCCAACTGGAGGACGACGGCGTGCTGGCCAATGGCGGCACCGACGGCGGCCACCACAACGAAGCCACCGCAATGGCCAACATGGCCATGTACGGCTAGGCCGAAAACAACAAGACACAATCACGGACAAGGGCCGCCTCCCGGCCCTTGTCCTCCAGCGTCCGGTGTCGATTGCAGCGTCGCCGGGCGCTGGACTGCGTCGATGCGTTCTCTTTGAGCCATCCGGTAGTTGCCCCGTACGAGCGACATCGCGGATGTTGCTTCCGTCGAGCTACGGCGGACAACTCGCCATCGGGACTACGGTACTCTGCGGCCAATCCGCCCTGACGTCGGCGGCCCCTCGATCATTGGTCACCCCTTTTGTTTGCGGCGGCGAGCAAGTGCGCGCCGCGACGCTGGAACTCGTCGGGTTCCAATCTGCCTCATTTTGCGCGCGTTTGTTGTGCAGAGGTGACAATTGCATCTTGAGGGTTGTGGTATTTTTCGACCAGTTCGGACCACACGCATCGCGCGATCTTGTGGTTTCGACAGTGTTTGTGACGTGGCTTTCGCAGGGGGACCATGGAATGAACCGATGCTTACGCTCGCTATCCTGTTTTTTCACGCTAGCTGGCCTCGCCCTCTTCTCGACGGATGCGAGCGCACGGACCAGCCATAAGCCCCAAGCCCAGAAGGCGCACGAAGCGACCAAGAAGTCGCAGGCGGGGAAGGAAGCTCGCCCCCATCGCAGCGCTGCGCTCGGAAAAAATCGGCACGCCAAGCACACTTCCGCACAACGCAAGGCGAAGCGGCCGGAGGCTCCGCCTGCTCCCAAGGAGGCCATCGCTCCGCTGACGGGCGATCCTGCGCTGGTAAAGGAAGCCATCGATCTCGCGCGCAAGGCAAAGACCGAAGAGGCAACGGACATCAGGAACAGGGTCGCGGATCCGGCGGCGCAAAAGCTCGTCGAGTGGTTCATCCTGCGTCACCCGGCCACGATCGCGAATTTCGGCCGTTACGCGGCATTCCTCGCCGCTAATTCGGAATGGCCGAGTGCAGCGTTACTCCGCCGGCGCGCAGAGGCACGGCTGTGGGAGCAGCGCAGTGACGCGGCGACGGTTCGCGCCTTCACCGGCGATCGGCCCACCAGCGCCAAGGGCAAGTTGGCGCTGGCGCGCGTGCTGTTGGCCGAGGGCGATCGGGACGGCGCGGCCAGGCTGGCGCGCGACGCATGGCGATCGGACGAATTGTCGGAGCGCCTGGAGATGGACGTGCTCGAGACGTTCCGTGACCTTCTCAATCGCGATGACCACCGCGCGCGCATGGACAGGCGCATCGGCGCCAAGGATCTCGCCGGCGCGAAGCGCGCCGCGCGGCGCCTTGGCGACGACGAGCTTGCGATCGTGAAGGCTTGTGCCGCGGTCAAGGGAAAAGCGGACAAGGCGAAGGATGCACTTGACGATGTCGCAGTCGAGGCACGGCAGGATCTCGGCTACACCCTTTGTCGCATCCAGTGGATGCTCGCCCAGAACCGCATTGACGATGCAGCCCACCTGATGCTGGCCGCGGCTCCCGAGACCATGGCGCTGCAGGACACCGATCAATGGTGGCGCGAGCGGCGCTCTCTCGCCCGCAAGCTGCTCGATGACGGCAAGTTCCAGACCGCCTACCAGGTGATCCGCCCCGCCGCGCTGCCGGCCAATGAATACTACCGGTCCGACTTCCACTTCATGTGCGGCTGGATCGCCCTGCGCTACCTCGACGACCCCGCCACCGCGGCCCGGCATTTCGCCCGCATCGATGAGGGACAGGTCAATCCGACCGTGCTGTCGCGGGCGCACTACTGGCGCGGGCGCGCCGCCGAAGCCCTCGGCCAGAAAGATGCGATGCGCTCGAGCTACGAAGCGGCCGCGCGCTATCCTACCGCCTATTACGGCCAGCTTGCGCGCGCCAGGCTCGGCCGTGACCAGATCGAACTGCGTGCGCCCTCGCCCGTTCTTGCGGCCGCCGATGCACCGGCCACGGACGAACGCGTGCGCGCCGCCGACATGCTCTACGAGATCGGCGAGCGCGACGTCGTGCTCTATTTTGCCGCCGATCTCGGCGAACAAAGCTCCGATGTTACCCTGCTCGAAGCGCTCGGTGAACTTACCGGCCGCCGCAACGATGCACGCGCGATGCTGCAGGTCGGAAAGCCTTCGCTCGGCCGCGGACTGCCGCTTGACCATTACGCGTTTCCCATCATCGGGATTCC
>Ga0081455_10007918_pt1 | contig 11122 bp, 6 predicted proteins | sample TabmetS3T2R1_FD_70207 | JGI IMG/M metagenome (GOLD analysis project Ga0081455, IMG submission 70207) | Tabebuia heterophylla rhizosphere microbial communities from the University of Puerto Rico - S3T2R1 | ecosystem: Host-associated > Plants > Roots > Rhizosphere ... | reverse complement strand
GCCAAAATCGAGCTCCGCGATGTAGCCACACAATCCCTTTCGACGGCTGAAACGGATGCGACTGGAAGCTATGTACTGTCATCGCTACAACCGCGAACCTATCGCGTGACCGTGAGCGCCTCCGGATTTGCCCAAGTCTCCGCTTCCGTTACGTTAGGCATCAGCCAGCAGCTTGTGCAGGATTTTCGGTTGCCGGTTGGCCAGTTGAGCCAGGAAGTCACGGTGCAAGGGGCAAACGCCGCTGTAGCCCTACAGCAGGAAAGCCCAGTTAATTCGCAGCTCGTGACACAGACCGAGACGGCGTCGTTGCCGGTCAATGGGCGCAACTTTCTCGGCCTCGCCCAGCTTGGGCCGGGCGCGCAGCCCGGCGGCGATCTGATCAACTATTCCAATAACGGTGGGAGCGCCCAATATTTCCAGACGACGAACCAGCAATTTATTCCCGCCGGTCAATCTGTCGGTCACACCGCGTATCTACAAGACGGAGTGACGAACACACAGTTATTCACGCAAGCTGCCAACATTCTGCCCGACCTGGATGCCATTCAAGAATTTAGTGTTGAAACAACAGGAATGTCGGCGCAATTCGGTCAGCCCGGAGTGATCAACGTAATCACGAAAAGCGGCAGCAACGCCTTTCACGGCACCGTCTACGACTATCTCAAAAACTCCGAGCTCAATGCTAATAGCTGGTTCAACAATCTCGCCGGAACGCGCCGCCCAAAGGACACGTTCAATCAATTCGGCGGGACGGTTGGTGGACCGGTCATAAGAGACAAGCTCTTTTTCTTTTTCAACTACGAGGGGCAACGCGAGCGTTTGGCATCGAGCTTCGCGACACGCGTCCCGACAGCAGCCGAGCGTCAGGGCGATTTCTCCAGCTATCTCGCGGGTGTTCCCTGCGGGACAAATTGCACGCAGAAGATCACGCTCTACGATCCGAACACGTACAATTCCGCCACCGGCGCCATATCGCCTTTTCCGGGGAACGCGATTCCGTCGGGGCGAATCAGCCCCTACGCCCAAAAAATCTTTCAGCTCTTGCCTCAGCCGATGAGCCCTATACTTTCGGACGGCAATAACTACCACGCCAATCTCCCGAGAACCAACGATCTCGATCAATACCTGGGCCGCGCCGACTACAATATCTCCGAGCGCGATCGTTTCTTCGGTACCTATCAGTTCTATAAGCAGCCCACGATTTCGTATTCGTTTGTTCCGAACTTGTTTGGCAGCACCTATCAGCGCGTAGGAACAAATGTAGCGTTAGAAGAGACGCATACTTTCTCGCCGCTTGTGGTGAACACGGCACGGTTCGGCTACAACCGCAGCATCTTTTTTAATTCCCAGCTTGGTGTCGGATCCCAGGATTGGACGGGATATTTCGGCCTGCTCAACCTCCATCCACCGCTTTCGCAAAACTCTCCGCCGTACACCAGCATTTCCCAATGTTGCAGCGGTCTTGGAAATCCATATGCGCCGCAAGGAGCGGTTCAAAACCTCTTTCAATTTGCCGACCAACTAGACATTACCCGCGGCAGGCACACGATCAAAACCGGAGTCGAGATCAATCGAATCCAATTGAACGGAAATTGGACGCTGTACAACTCCGGCCTGCTGACATTCAATGGGCAATACACGTCGAACCACGCTGCCACGTCGTCGCTCTTTACACAAGGACTGGGCATGGCGGATTTCGTGCTCGGGTACCCCAACTCCGCGGTTGGTGGCGTCGGCAGCACGGTCGCGGCCTTTCGCGAGACCGATTTCGCCGGTTATGTGAACGATAGTTGGCGCGCCTCTTCGCGCTTGACCGTTGAACTCGGCTTGCGCTACCAATACAATTCGCCGCCCGACGACAAATACGGCCACGCCGCAACGTACAGTCTTTCGCAGGCGGCGTCGATTCCCGGCTCGTGGAATCCAAATCATTTGAACTTTGCTCCGCGAGTCGGCCTTGCTTACTCACTGGGACAGCGATGGGTAATCCGATCGGCGTTCGGCATATATTACACATCAACGGCGTACAACCTGATGCAATTCCTGTTGGCCAATCCGCCGAATTTTTTGACGCAATCGCTTAGCTTCGCGCCTTCGAATCCAACGCCCGTTTCTAGTCTCTTTCCGGCATTTGCTCCCGGCGCCACGATTTTCGCGCCCTTCGCCGTCGATAAGAACAATCCCACGCCGTACACCGAACAATGGAAGCTCGACGTCCAACGCACGTTTGGACATAACATCCTAGTGGATGTCGGATATGTTGGCAACGCCGGACACCATCTCTCCATCCGGCTCAATCCGAATCAAGCGACGCCGCTCAATCCGCTGAACCCCATACCGCTTCAAGCCCGGCGTCCTTACCCGAATATCGGCGACGTGCTGGCGCAATATAACATTGGAAACTCGAATTACAATGCTCTCCAGGCGTTTGTGCGAAAGAGCTTCTCTTCCGGCTTTTCATTTCAGGCGAGTTATACCTGGTCGAAATCGATCGATTTACTGTCTACCGATGGCGGAACGCTGATCAACGGATTGAATGCCCGCTTGAATCGCGGCCCGGCCGATTTCGATCGGCCGCACTTATTGACGTTCAACTATACGTACGAGCTGCCGTTCGGCGCCGGTAAGCCGATCTACGGCCGCAATAATTTCGTTGGAAAATATCTGATCGGTGGCTGGCAGATTAATGGCGTAACGTCCTATGGAAGCGGACTTCCCTTTACGATATTGGCCCAAGATCTTTCGAATACCGGTGGCAATCATGCGTTCGTCGCCAACCGCATATGCGATGGAGGCCTTCCGAATCCCACGGTAAACAACTGGTTCAATACGTCGTGTTTCGTTCAGCCCGGCAGCGGGCAAGCTGGCAATTCCGGGAGAAATATACTTCGGCAGGGAGCATTGAAAAATTGGGATTTCTCGCTTTTCAAAAATGTTCCCGTCACCGAAACGGTCCGTCTACAATTGCGAGGTGAGTTCTTCAATGTGTTCAATCAACACTCATTCATTAATCCGGATACCACGGTGGGCGATGCGCGATTCGGGCGAATGCTGTCAGCGACTGCTCCTCGCGCCGTTCAAGTCGCTCTAAAATTACTGTTCTGAATGGACAGACGACAATTTTTGAAGGAAAGCGCGCTTGCGCTTGGGTTGACGCAGACGGCAAGCACGCAGAGCGAGCGCCGCGAGTGGCTGCTCGAGAACAGCCAGGTAGCATGGCGTCTCGAGCAAGCTGCCGACGGAATTCGAAGTGTAGGTTTTGAAAATCGAATCTCCGGCCGGCATTTCGCACTCGAAACCGATGCGGAATTTACGCTCCTGTTCTCGAGCGGGCAGAGGATTGAAATTCCTTGGTGGGAATACCGATACAGTGACGCGGGTGCCTGGACACCGGTAGCAAATTTATCCGGCGGCCGCAAAGGCCGTGTATACGATGGCGGAGCCTCTTTCCGCTGCAATATTCTTCTGCCCGAGTCCGCCAAAGGTAAAGAAATTGTTTTTATTCTGGGGGGGTACGATCAGCAGGACTGGCACGAGCGCTGGGTCTCCGTGAATGGTCAGGAAATAGGACATTCGCAGGCGAATGGACGCTGGCGCACACCAGGGCGCTATGTGTTGCAGCCGGCAGGTGCCGCCTACACCTCTCTACGCTTCGGCTCAAACTCACCCAATGTGCTTTCTGTGCGAACGCGCGGCTACGATTTTCGCACCGGAGATATTCCCGATGAAGTACTCGACCGCCAGGTTTTCCGCCCATTCTTATTCGATCAATTCGTATCCGTTGGCGAACCATTTCGACGTATTTCGAAATTTGAAGTAGTAGATAGCCGCCGCGAAAATCCGGAGAAAATTTCTTTTACAATGCGCGACGCCGAGCGCCGCCTCATAGTAAATGCGCATTACGAATTGAACGGCTTCGTGCGCCGCAAGTGGCTTGAGATTCGCAATGATTCGAACAATGCCGAATTGCTCCTCGACGTCGAGTTAGAAGGCTTCAAAGTAAGCGCACAAGGTACGGAAGGCGGGCAAGGCGATCCGATCTTTATCGAAGACGAGGCGTTTTTCGCGCTCGACCATCCTGCCGGTGTAAACCAAAACAGCGGCGGGGCCATTCGTTTATGGCACGCGCCAGGCAAGCGAATCGCTCCGGAGCAAACGTTCAGCAGCGCCGTTTCACTTGCAGGCGTGTCTGCCCGCGGCCAGGTTCTCGATCGATTTCACAGTTACATCACATCTCGAAGTCCGCGCGCGAAAAAGAAGCACATTTCGATCTACACCTGCTACGGCATCAACAACCAATGGGGTGGCTGTCCTGCGCTTACCGATGCCGAAGTGCTCGATTGCCAAAAGGTAGTGAAGAGCTGGCAAGCGAAGGGCGTTAAATTCGACTACTTCACGATGGATCAAGGCTGGCCGGATAACGCGGGCGATCTGACCGATTTCGCGGCTGTCTGCTATCCCGAAGGGCCTCGGAAAATCCTAGAAGGCGTTGAGCAGTTGGGCATGAAGTTCGGCCTCTGGTTTTCGGTGAGCGGCGGTGGCTGGTCCGATGGTTCTTTTCCGGCGGTGCAATCCAGTGCCATCCCCGCGCCCGGCAGCTCGGGCGAGCCGCCCGTAGATCCTCCGGTAAGCGCGTACCGAAATGGGTACCCGGCAGGCGCCGGTATTGGCCGCACTCTTTGCGTGTCCTCCGATGCGTATTTCAAAGTATTGAAGAGCGCCATCGAGTATCACGTGCGGCACAACAATCTCCGGCTAGTGAAGCTGGATATCGGCGACTACTATTGCAACAGCCAGCATCATGAGCATCTCCCCGGCAGATACTCAACCGAGGCGATGTTCAACCGCCTGATCGATATCGCCGAAAGCGCCCGCGCGATTGTGCCCGATGTATTTGTTGTTTGGTACTGGGGCGTCGGCGACTCGCCACTTTGGGCGCTCTATGGCGACACGATCTTTGAATCTGGATTATTTATGGAAGGCTCGGGTACAAGCTGGTATCCGAGCTTGTATTACCGCGATTCGGTAACGCTATCTCTCGATCAAAGTACTCGCTTCGCGCGTTTTGTTCCTCCTTTGCTCAAAGACAGCCTTGGCGTATGGCTCTCGCAAATCCGCTGGGCGAATTTCATGGGCAAGAGCCGGTGGCGCGAGGCGTTGATCATGGACCTCGGCCGCGGCAATCTCATGTTCCCGCAGTTGTGGGGCGATCCGAATCTTCTGAACGATAGCGATCTTCGCTTTCTGGCGGAGATCATGGCCTTCGCCCGCACGCATGAATCCATTTTGCTGCGCCCGCGCCGCGATATCGGAGATGCGATGAAGAACGAGCCGTACGGGTATGCGTTTTTCGAAGGAACGCGCGGTCTGCTGTTCTGCCATAACATGCACTTCGAGGCGCGCAAGATGAAACTCCCCGTGGCATCAGCATCGGGGAAACGGCTGACAACTTACTTTCCCGAAAAACGAGAGTTAATCGTTGAAAAGGGTGCGACGGAGTTTTGGATGCGGCCATTTGAAACTCTATTGATCGAAATTGATCTGCCAGCCGCAGCAAACTTCCCCCGCAGGCAACTAACGGATTCCGAAGCCGCCGGATATGGAGCGAGTGTAAATCTCGCCAAGGCGGAGCAGGCTCCGTGGATGCAGCTTACCTTCGCTGATCGCGACAAATTCGAAAAAGCGAGCATGCATCCGGCGACCGCGTATTTTTCGTCACAGCTTCCGCACTTTGCGGAGGGCCGTTCCGTGCTAGCGATTCACGTCAAGCTCAAGCGCGGGGAGCGAGAATATCGCTACACGCCTGCAGTAGCTGAAATTGTTCAGCTTCGCGCCCGTTTGGGAGGCCACGATATCCAATTGGTGCCCGTACCCGATGCCCGCCAATACGGAAATACGCAGCACGCTGGCTGCTCATGGGTTGTGTACAAGATTCCTCTATCGAGAGCCCACTCCGGTCAGTTGCTGGAATTTGCGGTTCATTCCTATCTACCGGAAGGCGTCGAGGCGGTAACAGAAGCCTGGCTGGTCAAACAATGGTGGGAAGAAAGCGCGCGCCCCGAAGCCGATGGCTTCTACGGCCAAGCGCCGTCCTAGAATTCACGTAGCAAATCCCGCAAAAGAATCGTCTCGCTCAACACATCCACCTCGTTGCAGCGTTCCCAATCGATCCAAACATATTCCACCGCAAACCATCCGTCGTACTCACGCGCCCGAAGTGCGCGCACATAAGCCGCAAAATCAATGCAATTTCCTTTGAATGGCGCCTGCAATCGGCCGGGGCAGCCGCAGCGTGCATGGAAATGACTCGCTCTGTTCGTCAACGGCAAAATGTCGGAATCCGAAAAGCGCTGATGCACAAAATGACCCGGGTCGAGTGTCAATGTAACGTCTGGCGCTAGATCCAAGAGCCTTTGCGCGCGTGCCGGAGTCGAGATAAGGGATCCCGTATGCGCCTCCACGGCGAAGCAAATTCCAGCGTTTCTTGCTGCAATAGAACGCCACTGCAATTCTTCGGCGCAGCGCTTTAGCGAATCTTCTTCGGTCTCTCCCTCGAAATGGATGCCTGGAAGAATCGTGAGATGTTTCGCGCCGCAGCGGAGAGCAAATTCAAGCAGCCTCTCGAAAAATTCCTTTGCCAGAATTCGCTCTGCCGGATCGGGATGATTCGGAGCGGCGCGCTCAAAGTTAGTCCCTGGAATTCCAAAAACATCCGCCACGTCGAGTCCGCTATCGGCGAGCGTTTGGGATACCTTTGCGCCCCACAGCGAGGGTTTCGCAAATACTTCCTCCGGCCGCAAATGCGAGCGCCCTTGAAAAATCGAGACGTCGAGGCCCTGGAATCCAAGATCGCCAGCGAGCCGAACCGCTTGCGGCCATGTCAAGAGCGGAAAACTGTAGTCGGCTGTCGCGAGGCGCACGTTATTCGGGCCAGACTAAAGCGCCCGAGCAATATCCGCTATCTATAATCTCGCGGTCCGGCTCATCGCCCGCGTAGACCCAGATCATCGCCATGGTCGTACTGGAACGATTGATGAAGCGATGCGGCCGGCGGCGTGGTACAAAAGCCGTGTCATATCCGCTGAGCTGATACTCGTGCCCCTGGACTAGACAAGTCGCCTCACCGCTGACAATCGTGATGGACTCATCGTAATCGTGAATATGACAGGGCAGGGAAGCGCCGGGTTCGAACAGACCATAGCCGCCGCAGATGCCAACGGAGCCCAAGCGGCGGGCAAAAAGGTCGCGAAAAAACGCGCCCGCCGACAATTCATAGACCGGCGCGCGGCCGAACCGGACGATCGTCTCCGGGCCGCCCGGCAAAGCGTCGGGATAGTCCGGCACGAACTTGCGCACAGGCTGTGATGAAGCAAAAGCCGAGTGCACGAATAATCCGCTGTCAGGCGCCCCATTCACAACAGAATGCGCTACGCCAGCCGGTATGTGTGCGCAGTCAAAAGGCGTTAAATCGTAGCTGCGGCCCTCGACAAGGACGCGCGCTGCACCCGCCAAAACTGTGATCGCCTCACTCACCTCGTGTACGTGATAGGCAAGCTCAGCGCCGCCCTCGAACGTAGCCATTCCGGTGCTAAACCCGGTCGCGCCGATATCCCGAGCGGCAAAGCTTCGAAGCATGACGCCTTCGGGCGCGCCTGGTAATGGTTCGCACGATCCGGAGATGATTCGTGGCGGCCGACTGATATATGAGGCCATCAGACCATATGATGGTAAACTAAATGACCCACTCAAGTCAAATCGGCTTTCTAACCGGCCGAGCGCTTCTCGGTGACCACTTCCTGCGCTTCCAGCAGGAAACGCCCCATATCTTGCAAATGGCTCTGCATAGCTTCGCGCGCAGCCACGGCGTTGCGCTTGGCGATCGCCATAAAAATCTTCCGGTGCTGTTCCAAGGCTCGGGGAGCAACGCCTTTGATTTGCAGCGTGCTGTTGATCCACTGTTGCAAAAGATTCCGAATCAGATGCAGCGCGTTCATCAGAATCGTATTGTGAGCCGCCTGCCCAATGGCGAGATGAAAGTCGATGTCGGCCGCCAGGAATCGATCCAAGTCTGTTCCGGCGCTCTCCATTACGTCTAAAAACGCGCCAATTCGCTTCAGATCTTCGGGCGTTGCGCGCTCCGCTGCCAGCCCGGCCAGTTCTACTTCCATCAGTTTTCTAGCGTCAATCAACTCTTGCGCTTCGGCCGAGGAACTGCTCGCGATCGCCCACAAAAGCGGGCGCGACAAAAATTCCGATCGGTTGCAAACATACGTGCCGTCGCCTAACCGCGTTTCGATCATGCCCATGATCTCGAGCGCCTTGAGCGCCTCGCGCAAAGAAGCCCGCCCGACTCCCAGCTTTTGGCACAACTCGCGTTCGGCCGGAATCTTTTGTCCCGGCGCCCAATCGCCGCGAATCAGATGCCCCACCATCTTGCGGCAAATATCGGCCGTCAGCGTGGTTCGGGTCACCGGAGTAAGGAAATCCTGGGCCATATTATGAATATCTATTATAGATCGGTCTGATGGGCTGATGCTTCATGCCAACACACCACCGGGATGCCGGCGAAAAACTTCCGGATCGTAAATGGAGGCGATGATTTTGGCTTCGCGGCGAATCCGCGCCCAGGTTGCATCGGCTTCCATCATGCTTTCCATCACGCCAAGATAATGCCCCTGCTCGATGTTGCCGTATTTGAAGAAACAATCTGTCAGCAACACGGTTCCTTTTTCTGTTTCAATACAAATCGCAAGCGAAGACCGGTGGTGCACGCCCGCCCAGAAAGCGCGAATGCCGGGAAGAATTTCTTCTTCATCGGCAAGCAGCCGCAGCTTATCCCATCCTTCGTTCTGCAAGTAGTCGTTCACCTCGCGCGGGATGCGAAGATGCCGGGGAACGTGCAGATGATAATACGGCGCCTGAAAATCCTCAATCCAGCCTTTCCGCGAGATGCAAATACTCGCCTTGCGGAACAGATGAATGTTTGCGGTTGCGTAAGCCTGGAGCGGCGTCACAATGACCGTGGAAATATCGTCGGGCGTTAAGCCCTGCGCTCGCAAGATATTTTGCGGAAGCTGCTCGTCTGATCGCTGAATCTGCGCCTCGGGAAAACCAAAGAAGTTGAGCCACGCCTGATTCATGATGGAAAGATCTTGCGGCGGTCCCGTATTGATGAGAATATTTTCTCCGCCGCCACGCACGAGATAGAGAATGATGTTCATCTCCTCGCGCCGGTCCCAGTGATGCATCCAGTAGACTTCGGGCCCGGGTACCCAGAACGTTCCTGTGTTAAAGGCCTGTATGGAATAGTTCATAGCTGGTTGTGAATGCGGCTTTGGAACACCTTCATCGCTTCCATGAAAACTCCTATGTCGCTCCCGAGGCTGATCGCTCGAAATCCCTTGCGAATCCAGTGCGCGGCGCTCTCGGGCGATGGCGGCAGAAAACCGGCCGCGATTCCGCGAGCAGCGCAACCGGCCGTCAGCCGGTCCATCGCCTCCAAGAATTTCGGATGCTCGAATTGTGCCGGGATGCCCATAGAAACAGTCAAATCGTAATGCCCCATCCAGGCAACGTCCACTCCGCGCACGTCAAGAATTTCGTCGAGGTTATCGAACGCTTTAGCAGTTTCCAAGAGCAGGATGACCGCGGTGTCGCTATTCGCTTTCTCGAAAAACGATGCATCTCCGGGACGATACAAATCGTGCGCAATCCCAAGCGCCACGCCGCGGCGTCCGGCCGGTGCATATTTCAATTGAGCGACCGCTTCTTCCGCCTGAGCGCGTGTTTCGATTCGAGGAATCATTACGCCGCGAGCGCCTAAATCGAGAACGCGGGAAAGTGGCGCCGCGCTAAAATCCGGCACGCGAACCATCGGCACGATGTCGCTGCCCCGGCAGGAATCGAGCATCTGCGCGAGTAAACCGATGTCGCAGCGACCATGCTCCATGTCGTAAATGACAAAATCCAAGCCCGCGGCCGAAAGCATCGGTCCGATTCCTGGAGTAAAGAACTCAAAGACCATCTGCCCGAAAACCGTTTCCCGGCGGTGGAGTTTTTCCAAAAAGCGGTTCATGTTTTATATCGCTCGAGCTTGCGCCGGAATCCCGGCCGTTCCAAAACGTCCCGGTTTACCACGCTAGCCGGAATCTTGCCTTTCCGGATCGCGAGCGCTCCTTCGCAGTCGATTCTGCCCATATCGCGAAACAACTCCTCGGTCCACGCGATCGAGTGCGAAGTCAGGATCACATTATCCATGCCGATGAGCGGCGAGTTCGTATCAAGAGGCTCTGTTTCGAAAACGTCCAATGCCGCGCCGCGGATTTTCTTTGTCTCGAGCGCTCGAATCAACGCGGTCTGATCGACGATAGGCCCTCGCGCGGTGTTGATCAACACTGCCTCGGGCTTCATCCAGTTGAATTCGCGCTCGCCGATCAAATGCCGCGTTTCAGGATTCAACGGACAGTTCACCAGCAAGTAATCGGACTGGCGGATCACTTCTTCCAGGCTGAGTAGTTCGGTGCTGAGCTCTCCTGCCACAGCGCCCGAAGCATATGGATCGAACGCGAGAAATCGCTTTACCCCAAAAGGTTTCAGAAGGCGCACTGCCTCGCGAGCGATATTCCCGAGGCCCACCGTGCCCACGACGCGCCCTCGCGGTTCCGCTCCAAGCGTTCGTGTGCTCTCCACCCATTGGCCGCGCCGCACCATCCGGTCCTTCAGCACGAGATTGTGCGATAACGCCAAAACAAAAAGAACGATCGACTCCGCTACCGGCCGCACTACGCCTTCCGGAGTAATAAAAACGGCAATATCCTTTTCTGTACATGCCGCAAGATCCACATTGTCATAGCCAACGCCACAGCGCCCGATCGCGCAAAGCCGGTCGATCCTTGCTAGCGAAGCGCGCGTGACGCGCGGCTTTAATGAAATCAATACGTCACAATTTTCGAGTTGCTCCGGCGCATATTCCGGACGATACTGGCTAAGAAATTGGTAGGAGACATCCTTACGTCCGTCCAAAAGCGACAAACCTATGTCGGGAAACAGCAATGCGCCGTTTTCATCACGAAAGTCCGCGGAGAAGGTGATTAGGAAAGCCGAAGCCACGTCGTACGTAGCC
>Ga0081455_10007917_pt1 | contig 11122 bp, 12 predicted proteins | sample TabmetS3T2R1_FD_70207 | JGI IMG/M metagenome (GOLD analysis project Ga0081455, IMG submission 70207) | Tabebuia heterophylla rhizosphere microbial communities from the University of Puerto Rico - S3T2R1 | ecosystem: Host-associated > Plants > Roots > Rhizosphere ... | reverse complement strand
ATCCCGACTGACTTTGAAGCTCGGAAAAGATCGGCCCCTGCTGCTAAGCTCGACGGTCCGAGAGGACAACGCCGTTCTCGCCGTAGATGCTACCAACCCCGATGTCTGGCGCGACAGTGAGATCGTAGTTCCAAGAGGAACGATACATGTGTATCGCTCAAAGATTTTGTGGGACAAAGCGTGTCACGAGCGGCTTCGCATTCATAACTACGGACGCGCAGCTGTCGATTTTGTCTTGTCGATCGAGTTTGATGCCGATTTTGCCGATATTTTCGAACTGCGTGGTATGCATCGGGAACGTCATGGTCGTCGATTAGAGCCCGAGATCACGGACAATGGACTTGTGCTTGCGTACGAAGGATTGGACCACCGCTTTCGCCGGACGCGGATCATGTTTGACCCGACCCCGTCCCGTGTAAGCAAATCTGGCGTCAGCTGCCAAGTCCATTTGGAGCCGGGCCAGAATGCCAATTATCAATGGGCAATTTCGTGCGAAGTGGACGGCGATTCGCAGGGCAAGAGCAAGTCTTACGAAAGCATCATGCACGAGGCAACGCGTGCTCTTGAACACACCCGCGCTCGCGAACCGCAGATCTTTGCTGACAATGAACAGTTCAATGATTGGCTGAACCGTTCGCTGGCCGATCTCCACATGATGCGAACGGAGACGCGCTACGGTCCCTATCCTTACGCTGGTGTTCCCTGGTTCAGCACCGTTTTTGGCCGCGATGGAATCATCACCGCTTTAGAGTGTTTGTGGTTCGATCCATCCATCGCCCGCGGTGTCCTGGCGTATCTCGCTGCTAATCAAGCCGACATTGAGAATCCCGAGCAAGACGCGCAACCTGGCAAGGTGCTGCATGAGTTCCGCGATGATGAAATGGCTGTTTTGGGCGAGGTGCCATTCAGGCGCTACTACGGGAGCATCGATGCGACGCCACTCTTTGTTATGCTGGCAGGCGCATATTACAAGCGCACGGGTGATCGCGATTTTGTGGAGTTGATTTGGTCGAACATACAGCGCGCCCTTGAATGGATCGACCGCTATGGTGACGCAGATGGTGACGGTTTCGTCGAATACAGCCGGAGGTCGCAACACGGTCTGATTCATCAGGGGTGGAAAGATTCACATGATCCGATCTTCCACAGCGATGGCGCTCTTGCCGAGGCGCCCATCGCCCTGTGCGAAGTACAGAGTTACGTCTACGCTGCGAAGCTCGCGGCAAGCGAGCTGGCTGTGCTATTAGGCGATAGCAAAACCGCGCGAGAGCTTAAGAACCAGGCCAGGAGCTTGCGCCGCCGATTCGAGGAATTTTTCTGGTGTGAAGAGCTTTCCACGTACGCCATCGCTTTGGACGGCAGCAAACGGCCGTGCAGGGTACGAACGTCGAATGCTGGACATTGTCTTTTCGCGGGTATCGCGGCAGAGGAACACGCGAGGCGAGTTGCGACTACCCTGACCGACGAAACATCCTTCTCCGGATGGGGAATTCGCACAGTTGCCAGCAGTGAGGCGCGGTACAATCCAATGTCGTATCACAATGGTTCGATCTGGCCGCACGATAACTCCCTTATAGCCGCAGGATTTGCCAGGTACGAACTTAAGGGATCGGTTGCGATGGTCCTCGCGGGTATGATGGACGCGACCATCTTCTTCGATTTACATCGGCTTCCGGAATTATTTTGCGGCTTTCCACGAAGGCCAGGTGAGTCGCCCACATTGTATCCAGTCGCCTGCGCTCCGCAGGCATGGGCCTCCGGTGCAGTATTTCTTTTGCTGCAAGCGTGTCTCGGGCTCGATGTTTTTGCTCCTGAATGCAAGCTGGTGTTTTCGAAGCCTTTCTTGCCGCAATTTCTTCCCCAAGTCAGTATTCGTGATCTGAAAGTGGGAGATGCAAGCGTCGATCTTTTGCTCACGAGACACAACGAAGGAGATGTAGGCGTCAATGTTCTGCGACGGAACGGCAACCTCGACGTCGTCGTTTTGAAGTGAATGGTGGTGATTGCGCTTGTCGCCGAAGATCGCCGCAATATTGTGCGGGTGATGAACGCAAAGGTGATCGTGATGCCAAAAGCCGCGGTGCTGGATCCGCAGGGAAACGCGGTGCGTGACGCGATGCGGCACCTGGGAATGCCGGAGGTGCAAAGCGTGCGAATTGGGAAGTACATGGAGATTGAGATCGAAGGGCAAAACGGTGAGTTGGAATCGAGGTTGCACCAGCTTTGTCGTGATTTGCTGTCGAATCCGGTAATCGAAGATTACGAATTGTTGAAAAGTGAATCGGGAAAAGAAAGGGCGAGGAAGACGACGAGTCAGAAGAACAGGAAGAGATTGTGAAAGCGCTGCGATATTTTTTCTGCGTGGTTTTTCCACCGCTAGCGGTGCTTTTGACGGGCCGCATCGCGAGTTTCTTTCTGAGCTTGATTTTGACGTTACTCGGCTGGATTCCGGGAGTCATTCACGCGTGTCTCGTCGTGAACGATTATCACGCAGAACAGCGCGCAGTCGCCCGTGCACACTAAATGGATATAAAGTTTGCTGTCATTCAGTTTCCCGGTTCGAACTGTGACCAGGATTGTCTTGCAGCGATTAACGGGCTCGACGGATTGCAAGCGGAATACGTCTGGCACAAGGAAACTTCGCTTGATGATTTCGATGCGATCGTGCTGCCCGGCGGATTCGCGTACGGCGATTACCTTCGCTGCGGAGCAATAGCTCGTTTTTCGCCGATCATGAATGCGGTAATCAACGCTGCGCGAGGCGGCAAGCTCGTGCTGGGCACGTGCAACGGGTTTCAAGTCTTGTGCGAAGCCGGCCTGTTACCAGGGGCCCTGGTGCGAAACCGCTCACTCCGGTTTGTTTGTGGCATGGTCATTACTCGGGTTGAGGTAGATAATTCACCATTTACACACGGCTGTCGGAAAGGGACCCTTTTGCGCTTGCCTGTCGCACACGGTGAAGGCTGTTTTTTTGCTGACCCGCAAACGTTGCGTGACCTGAACGCCAATGAACAAGTGGTGTTGCGCTACGCAGACAATCAGGGCCGAATCGTTCCCGAAGCAAATCCGAATGGCTCGATCCAAAACATCGCGGGAATTTGTAACCGCGAACGAAATGTTTTCGGTTTGATGCCGCATCCTGATCGCGCCTCGGATGCGCAGCTGGGCAGCGCCGACGGCGCGAGAATCTTTCTCTCGATGATGAAAATGATTCGCGCAACTCGCTCAACCAACGGGACGGAACGCATCAAACAGGTGGCGTGATCCCGCCACCTAAGAAAAAATCGGATATGTCTGCCGGCCTCCTCGCAGCCGGCGAGTCCGTGATGGGTGTTGCGATCATTACAGGGGCTGTCGCAAAAACGAACACCCGTCGAGTTCCTGCACCCACAGCCGCTTCTTTGGAGCAGATGGCATCGCTATTGCTTAAAAAGAGGCAAACCAAATCAAGTCCTATGCTCCTAGAAAAAACCTTACACATGAGCCAACCGTTGGCTGAGTGCAAAGCACGCCTCGCCAGTATTCAATCCTATCGACGGCAGTTTCTAATGGTGACACGGGCAACCGTGACCTCATCCAAGACGGTCGATTTTAGCTTTCGCGGACCCTTCGGTTTCGAGGCGCACACTGTGTTGCTATCGGTGGATGCGGACTCGCCGAACCAATATGCTTTCGAGTCCGCAGGTGGCAACATTTCGCTCATCGGCATCGTGGATTTCGCTGAAATCCGGCCGCACTGCACCGAGGTGACGCTCGCGGTCCACTACGAAATTAAGAATAAACTTTTCGCCTGGTTGGACCGCCGTCTGCATTTTGTGGACAGCTTTGTGACGGCCGAGCTGCGTAGCATCCGCGCGCACTTCGAGGGTATAAGGTCAAGCTATCTGGAGCGCCCGCGCGTCATGCCCGTACTCCAGGCTGCCCACGCCTAAAGAAACGGCGTTCGCTAAAGCAAAAATCGTTGGTGATCGGAAAATTTGGGCGCCCGGGCTAGTGTATTCGCACGGCATGTTTACGGTCGAGGCGAAGAATCTGGCCCGGGTGAAGGATGATTTTCGCCTTCGGATCGATGACCTTCGAACCATTAATTTCCACGCTTCCCTGTTTAATTAGTCGTGAGACTTGGCTGTGCGATCTTTCTAATTGAAAAATTTTATGGTAGATATCCGAGACGACACTGACTGCAGTCAGGTCTCGTCGCTCTGCCGGTGAATACTGCGGCAGATTAACGTGCTCCAAGTCGCGCTTGCTGAAGCGCGTGTTCCACTCATCCAGCGTTTTTTGTGCGGCAGCTAACGGGTGATAGGTTCGCACAATTTCGAACGCGAGCTGCTTCTTCGCCTCAAGCGGATGTATGTCTCTCGGTGATGTGCGCCGCAGGAGCAGTTCGTAATAGCGTGCCATCAGCTCGTCCGAAATGCTCATTAGTTTCCCGAACATTTCTGAGGGGGACTCATTGATGCCGACGTAGTTACCCAAGCTTTTGCTCATTTTTTTGGAACCATCCAAACCTTCGAGAATTGGGAGCAGAAAAACCACCTGCTGCGGCATGCCCTCGTCTCGTTGAAAATCGCGCCCAATGAGAATGTTAAAAAGTTGGTCCGTTCCTCCGAGTTCCACGTCGGCTTTCACCATCACCGAATCCCACCCCTGCATAATTGGATATTGAACTTCATGAGCGCGGATCGGGTGCTGCTTTTCGATCCGCGCTTTGAAATCTTCCCGTTGTAGCATCTGCTGTAACGTCACGCGGCTGTTCAGACGGATCACGTCTTCGAACGACATTGCGCGAAACCAGTCACCGTTGAAGACTGTCTCGGTGCGTTCAGGGTCGAGAATCTTGAATGCCTGATCGCGATAAGTTGCCCCGTTCGCGATCACTTCCTGATGCGTCAGGTGCGGCCGGGTAACGGACCGACCGCTCGGGTCGCCAATCATTCCGGTAAAATCGCCGATGATGAGAATCGCCTGGTGTCCGAGGTCCTGAAACTGTCGCAGTTTTCGCAATACGATCGTGTGGCCGAGGTGAATATCCGATGTGGTTGGGTCGACCCCAAGTTTGACACGCAGCGGTCGGCCCAGAATAAGCTTCTCGCGCAGTTCGCTTTCATTGATAATTTGCGCCGAGCCTTGTTTTAAAAAGGCAAGAGCTTCGTCCGGTTGCATGATCGTCGCAGGATAGCGCACCAGCCTCGGCCGGACGAGCGCTACTTGTTTTTGTTCAACAACTCGCGCACCTGCTCAATCGTGAGCGGCTCGTTGTGTCTGTTGAGCGATTTCTGACTTTTGCCTTCGTCCAGAAACGGCCGGGTACCCGCATACGCACCCGAAGCGATCTTTTTCCCGGACTGAGGTGCGTCACGAACGCCTCGGGCATTCTGACTTACATAGATAGACTTGGAATTCGCAAGCACTTCGTGTGACGAAACCTCTTGGGCGGTGCGTCCGCCGCGGTAAGTCTGAGAATAAAATTGCCTTGTAGAGAAATTTCGTGTGCCAGAAAAGTCCTTCGAGCGCGGTTTCGGATGAACGTAAAACGTCCCGACGCTTGCGCGTTTGTTGATGGACGCCGAACCGTCCCCATTAAATCTCTTGTTCTGCGCGTCGTTTTGCAGCGTCATGTCAGGCTTGAGAAGCCGATCAACGAGTTTTTTCTCCTGGTCCTGAGCTTGTACGCCGGACAAAGCAGCTATTAACATCATCCAGAGGGCAAATGATGTTCGCATACCGTGAGGCTGCCGGAATGAATATTCGTTTGTAAAGCAAATTCACTTGAGGTGACTGGCACGTTCCAGTTGGCGGGACGCAAACGGTTTTCATTGTCTTCTTCCTGAGTGTGGCAGACAATTCGCGCATGGCTGAACACACTTATAAGAAAATCGAGATTGTGGGCTCTTCGCCAAACGGAATGGAGGAAGCGGTCCACAATGCCCTTTCGCGCGCGGGCCAGACGATTCGCAACATGCGGTGGTTTGAGGTGATCGAAACCCGTGGGTATATCGAGAACGGCAAAATCGAACACTGGCAGGTGACAGTAAAGATCGGGTTTACTCTAGAAGAGTAATGTGCTGCGTTCGCCTTGCCTTGCCTGCTCAGCGATTCAACGGTTTCGACTCCGACACCGCAACGCTTCCCGTTCCTGCCCCCGACCGATACAATTTAGCGGCACCGTAAATCAAAATCGCGGGTTTCAATGCTATAAAGAGCAGACGAAGAAATCCCGCAAGCACTCGACCCAACGGCAGACGATTCAACACGTATCCAGCCGCAAACGCATAGAAGAGAGACTGTGTCGGCTTTTCGCGCACGTAATCACCGGCTTCATTGACCACCGTCTCGACTCGGTCTTTCACCCATTGCATTCCGCGTTCGGGAAACTCAGCAACCATTTCGGAAGATAACTGATCCATGACGCTTAATGATTCGCATTTTGAAGGCGTCTTGCGCGCATCGAACTATCACCGCAACGCAAGCCAGACAGAGCTTGCTCCGCTCCGGGGCGGAAAATCCGGCAGCGGCAGGGACCGTTGAAACGTCGCCGCCCGGCGCGTTTCTTTCAGGCAATAGCGAGCCATCACTTCCAGCGCACGCTCGCCTAACGTCGAACAATTCGTCGAGACCAGGATGTGGGCGTCGCGCTCCGCCACCGCAAGACCGCTCATGAGCAAGTCTTTGAAGTCGTATTGTACCTGAAACGTTTTTCCTTCCCCAGACCGCGAAAACGTCGGGGGGTCGAGAATGATGGCATCAAATTTTTCACCCCTTCGGACAAGGCGTGGCAGCACGGATCGCACATCGTCTGCGATAAAGCGGTTGTCGACCGCGGACAGCTTGTTCAGCGCGAAATTCTCGCGTCCACGGGCGAGATATTTTTTGGAAAGGTCGATGTTAAGGGTGCTCGCGCCGGTACATGCCGCGTACACGGAAAAGGAACAAGTATAAGCAAAGCAATTTAGCAGTCGCTTTGGTGCAATATGGCGCACGTACCGGCGATTCTCCCGCTGATCTAAAAACAGACCCGGCGAATAACCTGTGCCGAAGTCTATGCCGAACTTCAAATACCATTCGGTGGCCACGGTCTGTAAACTTTCGGCGGGATCGCCAACGACCAGGGCCGGCGGTTCGCGACGTTCGCTTTTTGTCGGAATGCATCGGGCAAAGACGCGTCGCACGGAAAGGCCGACCCAGTCGGCCCAGGTTTGGAGCTCTTCCAGCAGCCGTTCGCGCGCCAACACTCCTTTAAACGAGATCAGGACGTCGCTGCCGAAGCGTTCGACCCAGCCATCCTCAATTGTGCAAAGCCGATGCGCGTCAGTACCCTCTGACTGGAAATCGCGGAGCAAGCCTGGATCAATCCATCCCGTAATCATGTTTCTGTGCTCCAACGGGATAGTTCGAAATCTATATGACGCAACGGATGGGTTGCCGGGAAACTTGGCATTGCTACACTGCCGCGATTACTTTCGTGCCGTCGAATCAACGGCCGTGTGGCGGCGATGTCACTATGCAACAAGTTACGGTTCGTGTTCCAGCGAGTACTTCCAATCTCGGTCCTGGCTACGATTGCCTGGGCGTCGCGCTGCGGCTCTATAACAGGGTCAGCGTCGTGCGCGGCAAGAAGCTTCGATTTTCTCATCCAATAATTGTGTCTGATGCGGCAGAACGATTTTTCAAGCAGACACGGCGCCGTGCGTTCTCATTTTCGTGTTCCATTGCAGAACAAGTCCCGCGGTGTCGCGGCTTGGGCAGCAGCGCAACGGTTCGCCTCGGCGTTCTGCTCGGGCTGAACCGGCTGAGCGGCGATCCATTGGATCGATTCAGCCTCTTTAGGCTATGCGCTGAATTGGAAGGACATCCTGATAACGCTGCGCCGGCCTGCTTCGGCGGCTTCATTGTGGTTCAGAGTAGCACGAGCACCTCGTTTACACAGGGCAAGCGCGGCGCATCCGTCACCGTTCAGCGATTCGACGTGGCGTCGCGGTTATGTTTCGTTCTTCTAGTCCCGGATCTTAAAATCGAAACCGCACGCGCGCGAAATATTTTACCTTCAAAAATCTCGCGTGTTGCTGCCGTCGAAAACTGTGCGAACGCATGTGCGCTTACTGCGGCCTTCGCCTCATGGGATTATGGAAGAATGCGCGGCACCTTTTCCGATAATCTTCACCAACCATTTCGCGCGAAACTGATTCACTTTCTTCCGCGTGTGATCGCCGCCGCTGAGCGAGCCGGCGCGCTCGGCGCGTTTCTTAGCGGAAGCGGATCCGCGATAGCGGCTATTACGCTCGAAGCGCCCGAAAAAATCGCAACTGCCATGGCGTCCGCTGCGTCCACGCCTGCTCGCACAATCATCACACACGCTGACAATCGTGGTGCGCAGGTGTTGCCAATACGCCATTCGCCGTCCGGGATCCACCATCAAGATGGGCCGCCGACTTGAACAATTAGAAGAATTCGGGATCGACGTTGTCCTCGAACGACGTCACGGCGTTCGCGCTTCGGTCCTGCGCAGCATTCTTTACGGGCTCTCCTTCGTGTATGACAGGCTGGTTCAACTTCGGCTGTATTTCTATCGCAAGAGAGTTTTCCGCGAACGCACGCTCGGATGTCTCGTGATCAGTATCGGCAACCTTACGGTCGGCGGAACGGGTAAAACGCCGATTGTTGAGAAGTTTGCCCGCGCTCTGCAAGCCGGAGGACGGCGAGTGGCGATTCTCAGCCGCGGTTACAAGAGCGTCCCGGTTAAGCGAGGCTGGCGCAGCTGGTTCCGTGGAGATTCTGAGCCTCCGCGTGTCGTTTCCGACGGCAAATCCCTTCTACTCGATTCACTGATCGCCGGCGATGAGCCCTATATGCTTGCCCATAACTTAAAGGATGTGATCGTGCTCGTGGACAAAGACCGGGTGAAAAGCGGTCGGTTCGCCATTGATAAATGGCAGGTCGACACACTTCTTCTCGACGATGGATTTCAATATCTCCACTTGAAACATCGGCTGGACATGGTGCTCGTGGATCGACAAGCACCTTTTGGGAACGAGTTCCTATTGCCCCGAGGCACATTGCGTGAGACGCCAAGCAATCTTCGCCGCGCCAGTTACATCTTTATTACCAAGGCTACCGGCGATCCTAATTTCGAACTGATGCGACGGATCCGGCGTTACAATCGCACCGCGGAAGTTATCGAATGCGCGCATAAACCGCTTTACCTCCAGAATGTCTTTACCGGCGAACAATTGCCGCTCGAGGCCTTGCGCGACGCGTTTATCGGCTCGCTATGCGCGATTGCTGCCCCTGAAAGTTTTGAGGGCGCGCTTACCAAACTCGGCGCGCACGTCGATTTGGCGAAGAGCTACATCGATCATCATTACTACACCGAGGCCGAACTGATTAGTTTCGTTAATCGCTGTGTCCGGCGCGACCTCGCAATGATCGTCACGACCGAAAAAGATTCCGTGCGCATGCCGCGTTTCGCAGAGACAGATCTGAAAGTGCCGATTTATTTTTTGCGGGTGGAAATCGAAATCCTCAGCGGGCACGAAAGTTGGGAACATTGCGTAGCTCGAATTTGCAAACCCAAGCCGGTGCTCCCACCTGAACGGTTCTTCGCTTGAACAAGGTTCGCACCGGGAGCACACCGCTGCTGACGAAGGGTAAAATGAAAATAGAGCTTTGCGTTTCTCATGGACGTTGTGCGAGTTTTAAATCAATGGCCAAGAAGGCGGAACTCATCGTCGACGATCGGAAGCTTCAGGTCTCGAACTTGGACAAGGTGCTTTATCCAAAGGCGGGCTTCACCAAGGCTCAGGTGATCGACTACTACATCCAGATCGCACCGGTGCTTTTGCCGCACTTGAAGGACCGTCCCCTCACGATGAAGCGCTATCCAGATGGCGTAGAAGGTGAGTTTTTCTATGAGAAGAATTGCCCTGTGCATCGGCCGAAATGGGTAAAGACGGCAAAGGTGTGGAGCGAGGGCAATCAGCGAATCATGCATTATTGCCTCGCCAACGATCTGCCCACGCTCGTCTGGGCAGCTAACCTCGCCGATCTCGAGCTGCACACGTCGTTGTCGCGCAAAAATAACATCGAACGTCCGACCATGATGGTATTCGATCTCGATCCTGGTGCTCCGGCCGACATCGTCCAATGCTGCCAGGTTGGGATCTGGCTGCGCGAGCTGCTGGATGGAATGAAATTGAAAGCGTTCGCGAAAACGAGCGGCTCAAAAGGTCTACAAGTTTACGTGCCGTTGAACACAGCAGTGACCTACGATCAGACCAAAGGTTTGTCGCGTTCGTTAGCTCAAGGTTTGGAACGTGAACACCCTGATCGTGTCACGTCGAACATGTCCAAAGCCGTGCGCAAAGGAAAAGTATTCGTCGATTGGAGCCAGAACGACGAACACAAAACCACGATTTGTGTTTACTCGTTACGTGCAAGAGAGGAGCCCACCGTTTCAACTCCGGTGACCTGGAATGAAGTGGAGACTTGTTTGAAAAAGAAAAAGGCTGAACTCTTAAAATTTCGTTCCGACCAGACACTCGCGCGCGCCGAAAAACAGGGAGACTTGTTCGAGCCCGTGGAGACACTTAAACAAAAACTGCCGAAGAAATGGGCCGTATGACTGAATCGGCGCCGAAATCAACGATGCATGAACAATCACCTATGGTTTGATGCAATTGGATGGATAGGAGCGACAGCTTTGCTTGTCGCGTATGCGATGGTCTCCTCCAGAAAATGGGAGGGACATTCTTCTGCCTTTCAGCTCCTGAACGTCGGCGGCAGTCTTCTCCTGGCCGCAAACACAATTTTTTATGGAGCGTATCCCTCCACGTTCGTGAATATCGTCTGGGCAGCGATTGCAATTTTCACAATCGCCGCTAGCAAACGAGTTTCGTCTCGTTAGGCTAACAGACCCAGCCGGGAAATTCTTCCAAATGCGAAAGGTCAATCTAAAAGACGTTCCCGAGCAGGAACGAAAATCGCCAAAAAAAAAATTTGGCCGGTTCGTGAAAAATATTTCCGTCGCGCTCGGTCGGGAACCAGACTCGCTCGATTTGTCGAAGCGCCATCCGTTTGATCTCGCGCTAGTGCGAATACCGAAGGGCAAATTTCTTTGCCCCTA
>Ga0081455_10007916_pt1 | contig 11123 bp, 8 predicted proteins | sample TabmetS3T2R1_FD_70207 | JGI IMG/M metagenome (GOLD analysis project Ga0081455, IMG submission 70207) | Tabebuia heterophylla rhizosphere microbial communities from the University of Puerto Rico - S3T2R1 | ecosystem: Host-associated > Plants > Roots > Rhizosphere ... | reverse complement strand
AGGCGCTGCTGGCAGAGCTGGGGGGTAACACAAAGTGGTCATACCACGCTGCTGCTGCTCCACTTTGCCCAATCCCGTCGCATCATCCATGACCCACGGCGCTTCATCCTGACGTTTCTTTCAGGTCCCTCCCGATTGCTTATGCTATGATACGTGTGCTCGTGAGCCCACACGCACCGCTACAGGCAGGGGAAGTCGTGCATGGACTTTTATGCCATCCTGGATCAGGTTGTCGCGCTCCTCCGGCAGCGCCAGCGCGTCACGTATCGTGCCCTCAAGCGCCAATTCGCGTTGGACGACGACGCGCTCGCGGATCTCACCGCCGAACTCCTCTACGCCCATCCCCAGATCCATGACGATGCGGGGCAAGGGTTAGTGTGGACAGGTGATCCCGCGCCTGCACCCGCCGCCACGCTATCTGTCGTGGCGCCACCCCAGCAGGTCCCCCTCGCCTATACGCCACCGTATCTCGCGGAGAAGATCCTGACCTCCAAAAGGGCACTGGAAGGCGAGCGCAAGCAGGTCACGGTGCTATTTGCCGACCTCAAGGGCTCCACGGAGTTGATTGCTGACCTCGATCCGGAGGCGGCGCAGAAATTGCTGGACCCGGCGCTGCACGTCATGATGGACGCCGTGCACCGCTACGAAGGCACCGTGAACCAGGTGCTCGGGGACGGCATCATGGCGCTCTTCGGGGCTCCCGTGGCCCATGAAGACCATGCTGTGCGGGCCTGTTACGCTGCCCTGGCTATGCAGTCTGCCATGCGCCGCTACGCTGAAGAGGTGCGCCGCTCCCACGGCCTGGAGATGCAGGCGCGCGTGGGGCTCAACTCTGGGGAAGTGGTGGTGCGGGCCATTGGCAATGACCTGCACATGGACTACTCCGCCGTCGGCCAGACCACCCACCTGGCAGCGCGCATGGAGCAGCTCGCCACCCCGGGCAGTATTCGGCTGACCGCGGCCACCCTCAGACTGGCCGAGGGCCTGGTCCAGGTCAACGCCCTGGGGCAGTTTCCGGTCAGGGGGCTGACCGAGCCCGTAGAAGTCTTTGAGCTGACGGGGGCCAGTACGATCCGTCGGCGCTTGCAGGCCAGTGCGGCGCGCGGGCTCACCCGCTTCGTAGGACGGCAGCAGGAGCTGGCGGCGCTGCAGCAAGCGCTGGAGCGGGCCGGGGCGGGGCATGGCCAGGTGGTGGCCGTGGTCGGTGAGGCCGGCGTGGGGAAGTCGCGCCTGGTCTACGAGTTCGTCCACTCGCACCACACGCCAGGGTGGTTAGTCCTGGAGAGCGCCTCGGTGTCGTACGGCAAGGCGACACCGTACTTCCCGGTCATCGACTTGCTCAAGCGCTACAGCCATGTGGAGGAGCGTGATGATGTCCGCACCATCCGCGCCAAGGTGACTGGCCAGGTGTTGACCCTCGACCCGGCCCTCCAGGACGCGGTCCCGGCGCTGCAGTCGCTCCTGGACGCCCTGCCGGAGGACAGCCCGTTCCTGAAGCTCGATCCACCTCAGCGACGCTTGCGCACGCTCGACGCCCTCAAGCGCGTGCTGCTGCGCGAAAGCCAGGAACAGCCACTGCTCCTGGTGTTTGAGGATCTGCACTGGATCGATTCGGAGACGCAGGCCCTGCTGGGTAGCCTGGTCGAGAGCCTGCCGACTGCCCGCCTCCTGCTGCTGGTCAACTATCGTCCCGAGTACCAGCACGGCTGGGGCAGCAAGACGTATTACGCACAACTGCGCCTGGATCCGCTGCTAGCCACGAGCGCCGACGAGTTGTTGCACGCTCTGCTCGGGGACGACGCGAGCCTGCGGCCGCTCACGCAACTGCTCATTACGCGTACCGAGGGCAATCCCTTCTTCCTGGAAGAGAGTGTGCGCACGCTGGTAGAGACCAGGGTACTGCAAGGCGAGCGTGGGGCCTACCATCTGGAGCAAGCCCCGCAGACCATCCAGGTGCCAGCCACTGTGCAAGCGGTGCTGGCGGCGCGTATCGACCGGTTGCCTCCCGAGGAGAAGAGCCTCCTGCAGACGGCTGCGGTGATTGGCCACGAGGTCCCCCTGCCCCTCTTGCAGGCCATGGCCGATAGGCCAGAGGAGGTGCTCCACCGCAGCCTCGCCCACTTACAGGCTACCGAGTTGCTCTATGAGACCCGGCTGTTCCCCGAGTGCGAGTATACGTTTAAGCACGCCCTCACGCATGAGGTGGCCTACGGGGGTCTCTTGCAAGAGCGGCGTCGCGTGTTACACGCCCGGATCGTCGAGGCCCTGGAGGCGCTTGCCGGGGACCGGATAGCCGAGCAGATCGAACGCCTGGCGCACCATGCCCTGCGAGGCGAAGTGTGGGACAAGGCCCTGGCATACGGCCAGCAGGCCGGGGAGAAGGCCACGGTGCGATCGGCGCACCACGAGGCTGTGGGGTACTTTGAACAGGCGCTCAGTGCCCTCCAGCATCTGCCAGAGACGCGCACCACACGCGAGCAGGCCATCGATCTCCGACTCGCCCTGTTCTCTGCACTCCGCGCGCTTGGCGATTATGAGCGCATCCTGGCGTACCAGCACGAGGCCGAATCCCTCGCGCTGGCCCTTGATGACCCTCGTCGGCTGGCGTAGGTCTTGCTCATGCTGTCAAACCATTTCTACTTTATAGCCGCGTATGACCAGGCTATCGCCTCTGGCCAGCGTGCCCTCGCACTGGCCACGGCCAGCGGGGAGGTCGTCCTGCACAGGGCGAACTGGACCCTCGGCATCGCCTATCAGGCTCAAGGCGACTATCGGCGGGCGATCGACTGCTACCAACAGACCGTGGCATCCTTCGACAGAGTGCCGCACCGCGAGCGCGTCGGTGATTTCTTCCAGATTGCCGCGAGCTCCCGGGCCAGACTTGCCTGGTGCCATGCTGAGTTGGGCATGTTCGTCGAGGGGAGGGTCATTGGGGAAGAAGGGCTCCGCATGGCGGAGGCGGCTGCCCATCCCTGGAGCCTCATGCTTGCCTCGTTGGGCATCGGCCTACTGTTCCTCCGCCAAGGCGATCTGTCCAAGGCGCTTCCCCTGCTCGAACGAGCCGTGAGCATCTGTCAGGAAGCTGATCTCTGGGGTTTGTTCCCCAGGATGGCTGCGGCCTTGGGCACAGCATATACCCTGGGCGGGCGCGTCGCCGATGCCATGCCGCTGCTGACACAGGCGAGGGAACACCATACTACGACAGGACGAGCCCACTATGAGGCGCTCTGTTGTCTCCCCCTGGGGGAGGCATATCTGCTCGCCAGTCGCCTGGAGGAGGCATACGCCTTCGCCGAGCGCACGCTAATGCTCGCCCGTCAGCACCAGGAGCGTGACTACCAGGCCTATGCCCTGCGCCTCCTCGGCGAGATCGCAGCGCATCGTGATCCCCCGGAGAGTGCGCTGGCAGAAGTCCACTACCACCAGGCCCTCGCCCTGGCCGAGGAACTCGGCATGCGCCCGTTCCAGGCCCACTGCCACCGGGGTCTCGGCATCCTGTATGCCACGATCGGCCAGCAGGAGCAAGCTCGCGCCGAGCTATCCGCGGCCACCGAGCTGTACCGTGCCATGGCCATGACGTTCTGGCTACCCCAGACGGAAGCGGCGCTGGCGCAGGTGGAGAGACAGTAGTGTGTGCCCTAACCTATTGAGTAGTGAGAGCTTGCATGGAGAATCAAGCGAAAATTTCCATGCCTGCTCGCTGTCATTAAGTATCGGCAAGCCGTAAGCGAGCCCAAGGGCACCTCCATTGAAGGCATTGCCTCTCCTCGCTCTGCATCGTTCCGGCCAGGCTGGAGGAGTGTAGGTCGGTGTCGGAACCTGGCAAGGCCAAGCCGCTCCGCGGTGGCTCTGCCAACCTTGCCAGAAACCTCCACCTCCCAGGCCTGGGTGCTCCCCTGGCCGAAACACTGCCAGGGGAGGAAGAGCCTGACCACGGCTGAGGCGCTCCCTGTAGTCGCGATGCAGACGCTTCCTGCAGGTCCCTATGGCCGGTGTGATCGGTGGGGCAGAGTGGCAGGTTCGGGTGAGCCTTCTCCCTCTAGGACAGAGTTAGGCGTCGCGCCCGTTCTCACCGCGGCGTAGCAGATCGCGGATGGCTTCGAGAGTCGTTTCCAGGCGCGCTGAAATGTCTGTGAGCAGAGCGATATGCTGTTCATGCTGTTGAAGCCGCTCCGCATGCAACGCCTGTTCTTCCCCTAGACGGCGTGTCAATTCGAGGAGCTGATCATTCAGCGTGAGTTGTTGCTCTGCGAGACGCTCCAATAAGGTCACGCGTTCGGGCAGGTCAGGGGTTGCCATCCTGGTCTCCTTCTCTTCAGCGTTGCTGCTATTCTACACCGGCCTCCTGGTCCCTGCCAATTCTAGTCTCTCGGGACGTGGCTCTCGCTACCTCTCCTGACGAACTCGAAGATCACGTCAGTGGCCGTAGCATGTGCTGGCGGTCTGCCGCACAGCAGACGCTGCTGGCAGGCCGTAGAGCCGCAAAACGGACAGCAAGGGACATTGTGCGTGGCAGATCGGCTTGATTCCGCCTGGACACCCGCGCTACGATATGCAACCTCCATGCAACTCGAGAGATCAACAACGGGAGAATATGCTGTTATATCAACAGGTTAAGGAGTAAGTTATGCGATGGTGTCGCTTTCAGATCGGGGGCAAAGTCAGCTATGGGATTGTGGAGGATGAGGCGCGCGTGACCGAGGTCTCCGGGACCCCCTTCGAGACCTACACCGTGACTGCAACCACCTACCCCCTGAGTGCCGTCAAGCTCCTGGTGCCCGTGATCCCGCCAACTTTCTATGCGGGTGGGCTCAATTATCCAGAACATGTGCAGTGGTGGGCCCAGTATTCTGGCACCCCCGCCCGCATTGCCACAGAGCCAGGTATTGGCTACCGCACCAACAATGCCCTCATCGCGCATGAGGAGAACATTGTCAAACCCAAAGACGCATCGGACGAGTTCCAGGTGGAGGGGGAACTGGTGGCCGTGATCGGCAAGAAGGCCAGGCACCTGTCGCCAGAGAACGCCCTGAGCTGTGTCCTGGGTTATACCATCGGCAACGACGTCAGCCAGCGCACCTGGCAGATCCAGGACGGCTCCCTGTGGCGGGCCAAGAACTCTGATACCTTCAAGCCGATGGGCCCCTGGATCGCCACGGATCTCGACCCCAACAACCTGGAGACCACGATCCGCATTAATGGCCAGGTCCAGATCCAATTCAACACCCGGCACATGCTCTTCGACGCGGCCAGCCATATTGCCAAGATCAGCCGGTACAGCACGCTCTACCCTGGGGACGTCGTCTGGCTGGGGGCAGAGGGCGCGACCCCGAACATGCGGCCGGGGGACGTGGTGGAGATCGAGATCAGCGGCATCGGCACCCTCAGGAACTATGTGGTGGCCGAGGAGTAGGTGGGGCTGCTCCCCCGCCACGCCCTGAAGGTGCACACAGAACGTAGGAGTATGTGACCATGGAGTATGCAGTCTTGGGACGGACGGGCTTACGGGTGTCACGCGTGGGGTGTGGCGGTGGAGGGATCGGCCAGGTGTGGGGTCCTACCACTGAGGCAGAGTCAGTACGGGCCATCCACCGTGCGTTGGAGTTGGGGGTGAACTTTTTTGACGTGGCGCCCGGCTATGGCCATGGCAAGGCCGAAGAAGTCCTGGGCCGGGCCCTGCAGGGGCGCCAGGAGCAGGTGGTCGTCGCCACGAAGGTGCGGCTGGCGGCAGAGGAGATGCACGATGTGGCCGGCGCCGTCCGCACGTCCGTCGAGGCGAGCCTGCGGCGGCTGCGCCGGGAGACGGTCGACGTGCTGCACATACACAACCGGTTCACGCCCCAGCGGGGCGACCTGCCCCATTCGCTCTCCGCCGACGATGCCCTGGGCCCGGTGCTGGACGCCTACCAACAGATGCAACACGCTGGGAAGACGCGCTTCATTGGCATATCGGCCATGGAACCTGATGTGCCCACCGTGCGGCGCATCATGACCAGTGGACACTTCGACACCGTGCTGGCGTATTACAATCTGCTGAACTGGACCGCGCAAGAGCCGGCGCCGCCTGGCGTGTCGCTGTGGGACAACGGCCAGATCATCCCGCTAGCCACATCCCTGAACATCGGTGTGATCGGGATCCGATCCCACGCCGCCGGAGCGCTGAGTCAGGAGGTAGACCGGCCCATCCCACACGGGACCCTCCTGGCGCACGATGTGGCCAGTGCAGAAACATTGAGCTTCCTCCTGGAGGGTCCTATCCGCACCTTGTCGCAGGCGGCGATGGTGTTTTGCCTGATGAATCGGGACATCGCTACCACCGTGCCTGGTGTGAAAAATGTGGCGGAGATGGAAGAACTGGTGGGGTGTATCGCCCTGCCACCGATTCCGCCGCAGCATCTCACGCGCTTACGGGAACTCTACGCCCGTGGCTTCCAAGGCTAAAGCACTCCACTATGGGCCATAGGGTCACTGCGGAGCGATCTGCCATGGCAGCACATGCCGGGGTAGTCTCTGTGCTATACTGCGCTCTGTCACCCAGGTGACTGGGTTCCACAGGAGACATCAGTAAGGAGGCATGCGATGAAGCAGGGATTCAAAGTCATGGACAGTGACATGCATATCATCGAACCGCCCGACCTGTGGCAGTGCTACATTGAGCCGGAGTTCAAGGACCAGGCGCCCCGCGGCACCACGAATTCCGTGGCTGACCTCGGCATGGTCGGTCCGGATGGCACACCGTGGGGACGCAATCCGAAGAATATGCAGAATCAGGAGCAAAACCGCCGGCGTGGTCACAGCTTCGCCCGCAACCAGGAGCGTTTTAAGCCCTACGAAGACATGGGGTGGACAGGGGACACGCAACTGCGGGCGATGGACGAGGAAGGCATCGACGTGGCGGTGATCTACCCATCACGGGGACTGTTCGCGCTGACTGTGCCCGATCTCGACCCGCGCCTCGCCGCCGCGATGGCGCGGGCGTATAACAGCTGGTTGTATGACTTCTGTGCGCCCGACCGTCAGCGGCTGGTGGGGGCCGGAATGATTTCGCCCTTCGACGTCAATGATGCCGTCACCGAGTCACGCCGCTGTGTGCACGAGCTGGGCTTCCGCGGTGTCTTCCTGCGCCCGAACATCGTCAACGGCCGGAACTGGCACGACCTCTACTACGAGCCGCTGTGGTCCACGCTCGAAGCACTCGGCATACCCATTGGTTTCCATGAGGGTGATACGTCAGCCCTGCCGCACGTGGGCGAACAGTTTGGCGACAACACCATGCTCAGCCATACCTTCTCGCATCCTATCGAGCAGATGTTAGCGGCGGCGAGCTTCTGCGGCGGTGGCATTCTGGCGCGCCATCCCAAACTGCGCGTCGCTTTCCTGGAAGGCAATTGCTGCTGGCTGCCCTTCTTCTTGTGGCGCCTGGATGAACATTGGGAGCGCGTGGGCGATGTGCACGCGCCCGAGCTCACCATGGCCCCTAGCGCCTACTGGAAGCGTCAGTGTTTTGCCTCAGCCGAGGCCGATGAGGAGCCCGTCAAGTACACCATTGATTACCTTGGCAATAGCAACGGCCTGGTCTTCTCCACGGACTTCCCGCACGGCGACTCGAAGTTCCCCGAATCGATCGACCGCTTCTTACAGCTCGACATCAGTGACGCGGATAAGCGGCAGATTCTGTGGGACAACTGTGCCGCCTACTACGGCATCACCGGATAGCCTGAGCGGCGGCAGCGTCCTGGCCATGCCCGGCACGCTGCCGCTGGCGCGACTGCGTCGGGCGCACGTGCGTGCTAACGCACGCAAGGGCAGGAAGCCCTTCCTGGCATGCCGGTGTTGGGTCGCTTGCTGCTTGACGATGCTGCTCATCAGGGTGATGATTACAGCGGATCCACTCTGAAATGCGGGGCATCGCCGAGGACAATCTATAGCCCAAGGCAACGCGCACGCTACCCACTCAGAGCCGGCGTGGCACCGGGACTCCGGGAATCTTCATACGAACACAGGCGAGCTCATGAAAGGTGGTGATAAATAAGGTCTTCCAGTCGCCCCCACCCCACGCCAGATTGGTAGCCCGCTTGCCATCACCCAGGGCAATCGTCCCTAAGTGCTTGCCCGAGGAATCGATGATCCACACCCCACCAGGACCGGTGCAGTAGAGGTTGCCATCCAAGTCCACCTTCATGCCGTCGGGCACACCGGGCCGCTCGTCCTTCAACACACAGAAAAGGCGCCCATTGGCAAGCGTGCCGTCGTCCAGGACGTCGAACGCCTTGATGAGCCCGACACGGGAGTCGTTGATGTACAGGGTGCGCTCGCTCGGCGAAAAACACAGGCCATTGGGCCCGACAAAGTCGTCGACGAGGAGCATGATGGTCTGCAAATCGGGCGAGACCCGATACACGCCAGCGAACCCGAGTTCCAAATTAGGGTACGTCGGTCGGAAAGGATCGGTAAAGTAGATACTCCCGTCGGATTTCACTACCACGTCATTCGGGCGATTCAGGCGTTTACCCTGGTAACGGTCGGCGACCACAGTGATGCGGCCATCCGGCTCCAGGCGTGTGACGCGTTGCGCCGCATGCTCACAGGCAATTAAACGTCCCTGGGGATCACGCGTCATGCCATTCGCCTCATTTGTGGGCTCTGCAAAGAGACTGACCCCCTCCCCAGGCGCCCACTTCATGCGCTTGCTTTGCCCGATGTCGCTAAACAATAAATACCCGCCCTCCTGCCACCAGACCGGGCCTTCCGCCGGCCACCAGGGCAGGCCCAAGGCCGTGGCATCGGCTCCGAAGCCGCTGCCGAGCCATTCCACCTCTTGCTGCAGGTCCACAAGCCGGGCGCATTCCGGGGCTACCTGTTCGATCGGCATACGATGTTCCTCCACACGCGCTGTCGCCAGACGGCCGGCACCATACTAGGGGCCACAAAGCGTCAGACGTCTCTGTGGCCTGGAGCGACGCCTGCGGTGCAGCAGAGTTATAACGGAAGAGAGGCCGGAGGGCAACGGCAAAGAAGCCCATGCCCGTCACCCCGCCCGCGTCACACGCCACGTCCAAACCCGGCCTACGACCATGAGACCGACAACGCCTTGAGGCCACGCAGGCTTAACAGCGTTTGGTATTCCAACCGCTCGGTGGCCAAACTGAAAGGAGCAAACCGCTGCGTGATGGCCCGAAAGGCCTCTTGTCCCTCCAGCCTGGCGAGGTTCGCGCCCAGACAATGATGGATACCACCGCCAAACGCCACATGGGGATTGGGGTCCCGGGTGATATCAAAGGTGTCCGGGTCGGAGAATTGCCGGGGGTCACGATTCGCCGCCGAGAGGACCAACAGGACCCGCTCCCCTTGGCGGATAGTCTTCCCATGCAGCTCTACATCCGCCGCCGCGATGCGTGGCGCGCGCTTGACCGGGGCATCGTAGCGCAGGATCTCCTCCGTCGCGCGCGTGATGCGCGTGGGGTCCCGTTGGAGCTGTGCCCAGTGGTCAGGATGGCGGAGGAGGGCAAGGATGCCGTTCCCAATGAGGTTGATCGTCGTCTGATGACCGGCGACGAGCAGGAGGAGAGTGTTCCCCAGCACCTCGTCCCGCGACAGGCTGCCTTCTTTCTCCCCTGTGGCCAGCACAGAGAGGAGGTCATCCCGCGGTTTGGTGAGCCGCTCCTCCACTAACGGCGTGATATATTCCACCATCGTGGTAATTGCTTGGTGGACCGCCTGGTTCCGGTCAGGGTTTTCCTGGTCGAGCGCCAGCAGATGCCGCGACAGCTGACGGATGAACTCGCGATCCTGCTGAGGCAGGCCCAGCCATTGGGCGATTACCAACACCGGGAGGGGAGCCGCAAAGTCCTGCAACACCTCCATGCGGCCTCGGTCTTCGACCTCGGCCAGCAGATCACAGATCACCTCCTGCACCAGCGTGCGGAATCTCCCGGCGATGTACTTGGGATTGAAATGCGAGTGGACCACCCGCCGCATCCTGAGATGGTCAGGCGCATCGCGCCGGATGAACCAATGACTTAAGTAGTGTTTATTGAACTCATAAAGCGCCTGGTCCGTCTCCAAGATCGGGGGCAAAGGAGGGTGCGGATCGCGGAGAAAAATCTCTGACGAGAAAAACTCCGGGTGTCGGAGCGCCCACACGACGTCGTCATAACGGGTGAGCACCCACATTTCATAGAGAGGGTTCCAGTGGATCGGGTCCTCCTCTCTGAGCCTCCCGTAATAGGTGTAGGGATCGGCGATGGCCTCCGGTCCAAGCAAGTCCTCATTGATGACGAGCATACGATCTCCCGTAGAGCTGGAGCGAGTACAGGAAGGCTGTGGCAGCCGCCGCAGGGCTCCGGATTGGCACCAAGACGCGAAGCGCTCTGCACAGCGTGGCGCGCACGGTGCACCGGCAGCGCTGCCTCTCTCTTGTCATGGCAATTTTTCGCAGCATATAATAACCCATTGGTCAGGAAAATAACACGACGGTGAGCCTGCTGCGGCACATTATCGTTCGATAGGGTCTGTGTGCACGGGTCACAGCGCTTCGACAGCGTAGGAGTCTCTGCATGTCTCGCTCTTCCACCGATACGGGTGGATACCGGCAGGGTGCCTGCTGGGCTGCTTCTGAGCGTGCTCCTGGAAGTGCGGCGCAAAAAGTGCTTTTATTGTTCCTAACAATTACCTTCGATTGAGTTACTTATCTTCAATGCGAGGCCGCTTCGCTGGGGCGTCCAACCCTGTAATGCCCAGGCTCTGCGCTTGCTCGACGAATTTCCAAACATCACCGTCAAAAGTGTACCCGGTCTGGCGTTCAAGCTCAGTGAGCACGATCTTTTCTGCTTCTCCCACAGTGAAAGGCCACTTCAGCATCTCGGCCAGCTCTTGGGGACTCAGCAACTGGCACAATTCGGTTACTTCTTTCCGCACCTTAGGTTCCTCCTGGCCTTGCTGCGGCGCGGCCGGAACCTGCTGCAAGAAAATATGCGAGAGGGCTAAAAGCAGCGTTGTTCGCCGAGCCGAAGGAATGAACTTCACAAGGTTGCCAAGTGACATTCCGAGACTCTGCAAGACATACATTTCCTGGGGATTTTCCAGCGCCGTGACCAGCACTTGTGCGCTGCGGGCGGCCAGGC
>Ga0081455_10007915_pt1 | contig 11124 bp, 11 predicted proteins | sample TabmetS3T2R1_FD_70207 | JGI IMG/M metagenome (GOLD analysis project Ga0081455, IMG submission 70207) | Tabebuia heterophylla rhizosphere microbial communities from the University of Puerto Rico - S3T2R1 | ecosystem: Host-associated > Plants > Roots > Rhizosphere ... | reverse complement strand
TTCCATCTCGCTCATGGCAACCTCGATGGTGCGCGATGGTGTCTTGGGATTGCCGGGCTCGCCGGCCGAATAGGTTTCGTGGGCGTGCTTGTCGTGGCTAAACGCGGGGGGCGCCAGCGCGGCGAGGGCAGTCAGCGTCAGGGTGATGGTCGTGATGTTCTTCATCGGTCGTTCTCTCGTTGTTGATTGAAGCGTCGTCGGGTCAAGCCACTTGCTACATCTTCATCCCCTTGTGCGATTTGTGGTCCTTGCTCTTGGCCGGCGGCGAGGTCGCCGGCGTCTCCTGCCGCGCCGGCTTGGCGGCGGGCGCATCCACCTCCCAGGCCACCGTGCCGGAGGGGAATTTGTAGGGACCGGGATCGGAGTAATCGTCGCGCGCCAGCCCCTCGCGGATCTTCATCACTGTGAACATGCCGCCCATCTCGATCGGACCGAACTGGCCGGTACCGGTCATCATCGGCAGCGTGTTGTCGGGCGCGGGCATTTCCATGCTGCCCATCGACATGCCGGTCGACCCCATCACCATCGCATCGGGCGCGAGCTTGCCGATCGCCTTGGCGAGATCCTTGTGCGGCACACCGATCAGGTTCTTCACGTCGTGGCCCATCGCATTCATGGTGTGGTGCGACTTGTGGCAGTGGAACGCCCAGTCGCCGGGATTGTCCGCCAGCATGTCAAAGGCCCTGACAGCACCGACCGGAACGTCGATGGTCGTCTCCGGCCATTGCGCGGTCTCCGGGACCCAGCCGCCATCGGTGCACGACACCACGAACTTGTGGCCGTGCAGATGGATCGGATGGTTGGTCATGGTGAGATTGCCCATGCGCACACGCACCGTGTCGCCAAGCCGCACCGGCATCGGATCTATTCCGGGGAAGACGCGGGAATTCCAGGTCCACATGTTGAAGTCGGTCATCTCGGTGACCTTCGGCAGATAGGTGCCGGGGTCGATGAGATAGCTCGACATCACGAAGACGAAATCGCGATCGACCGGCCGGAATTTCGGATCGCGCGGATGCACGACGAACATCCCCATCATGCCCATCGCCATCTGCACCATCTCGTCGGAATGCGGGTGGTACATGAACGTGCCGCTCTTCCTCATGACGAACTCGTAGGCGAAGGTCTGTCCCGGCTTGATGTGCGGCTGGGTCACGCCGCCCACGCCGTCCATGCCATTGGGCAGCAGCATGCCGTGCCAGTGCACGGTGGTGTGCTCCGGCAGCCGGTTGGTGACGAAGATGCGGACCTTGTCGCCTTCCACCGCCTCGATGGTCGGGCCCGGCGCCTGGCCGTTGTAGCCCCACAGGTTCACCTTCATGCCGGGCGCGAACTCGCGCACCACGGGCTCGGCCACCAGGTGGAATTCCTTCCAGTCGCCGTTCATCCGCCAGGGCAATGTCCAGCCGTTGAGCGTGACCGCCGGCTGGTAGTCGGGGCCGCTCGCAGGAAAGATCGGCGGCTGCATGGTGGTCGTGCGGGTGGTCGGTGCTTCGGGAACGCTCGCCGCCTGCACGCGTCCGCTCACCGCCGTGGCGCTCGCCAGCACCGCGGCCGTGCCGAGAAATCCTCTGCGCGAAATCATCTGTTTGTCTCCTCTCAGTGCCTGCCCGCCTCGGCGGACGATGCCGCCATGGGGCTTGTTCCTTCGCTGCCGTTGCGCGGCCGGCCGCCGCCGGCGACCGCCGCCTTGAGGTCCGCGCTCGCGAGCCAGAAATCGCGCTTCGCCTGGATCGCGGTGATGGTCGCCAGGACGCGCTGACGCTCCTCCGCCAGCAGCGCGAACACGTCGATCTGCATCGCGTTGTAGCGCAGCAGCGTCTCCTCCGAGATGATCTTGCGCAGCGGCAAGACCTCGCGCTGGTAATGGCCGGCGATGTCGTAGGCGGAGCGATAGACGCGATAGGCGTCGCGCGCCTCCGAGCGCACGTTGACCGCCAGCTCGAGCAGGCGGTTGACCGTCTGCATGTAGAGGGCTTCGGCCTCGCGCACGCGCACTTCGCCGAAGTCGAAGATCGGGATTTGCAGATCGACTTCGAAGCCGCGTTTGCGGATGCGGTTGCCCTCCTGGTTCTTCTCGAATTTGTCAGCGTAGCCCGCTTCGAGGAGATTGATGAAACGGGTGGCTTGCGAAAGACCATAGGCCCGCGCGATGGCGTCGAGCTCCATGCGGGCGATCTGCAGGTCGACGCGGCGGCGCACGGCCTCGAGCTCGACGCCGGCGAGGCTCTGCGCGCGCCCCGGCAGCTTGGGCAGGGCCGACGGCAGCTTGAAGTCGAGATTGCCGCCCCACAGCCCGAGCAACCGGATCAAGGCCTCGCGCTCGCTCGCCGCCGCCTGCCGCGCAACGGCGAGCTGCGCCGTGATGTCGGCGTAGAACACTTGGTCGCGGGCCTGGTCGAGCTTGTTCATGGCCCCGGTCTCGCCCAGCCGTACTGCGAGCTGCGCCGCGGTTTCGGCCGTCGATTGCGCCTGCGCGAGGAATACGGCGAGCTCCTGTGCCGCGACCGCCCGGTAATAGGCTCGCCGCGCGTCGGTCGCGAGACGCAACGTCTCCAATGCGGCGCGCAGCTGCGCTTGGCGGAAGCGCACGAGCGCGATCTCCGAGCGCGCCGGCAGCGTCGCCAGCGCGAGAATGTCCGCCACGATAGCGCGCTCGACCTCGAGCTCGTTCGATCCGGCGCGCCGCAGATACGAGATGCGTGGATTGGGCGGCAGGCTTGCTTCCACCATGGCGGCCTCGGCCAGGGCCAGCTCGTTGTAGGCGGCTTGCAAACCGCGATTGTTCAGAAGAGCGATCTGCACCGCGGCATCTGCGGTCAAGGTGCGGCCGAGCAGGCGGCGAACCGCGATGGCCACCGCCTCCGCCTCGTTGGACGTGCGGATTGCCGCCACGTCTTTGTTGAGCTCGCGGTCCGCGACGGTGGCGACCACGCCCATGCCCGCGTCCGGCGAAAACCAGGTGCAGCCGGAAACCATCGTGAGCACGGTCAAGGCGATGCCAGCGCGCGCGACGCGGCACGGCGCGCGCGGCACCTGAACGACGTGCCGGCAAGAACGCCAGGAGATTGCCCGATATCGCGACATCGGCCCTCCTACTGGCCGGACTTCGGAGCCGGGGCCACGCGCTCGTTCTGCTCGACCCACGGCGCGGGATCGACCGGCCGCTGGCTCCTGTAGCCGCCGACGGTCGAGCGATAGTCGACGCGCGGTGCGCGCGCGCCGGGGTCGGCGGGGTCCGGCCCCGCCGCGGGCGAGCGCGGCGCATCGGCGCAGCCCGCGAGCAGCAGGACGAGCCCGGCGAGCACGCCGAGCTCGCGCCGGAATGGCGGCGTGACCGCCGGGCCACCGGCGGCACCGAACGCCCGAATGTGCGCGGACATGGGATCCTCGACTGTCGATCGATGTCGGGCGCGCGCGGCCGCTCGGCCACGCGCGCCGGCTCAGCTGTCGACAGTCAGGCGATGGGAGGCCGGTTGATGCGCTCCGGACCGCGCCCGCTGAGGGCTTCGCCGGGAGGCGGCAGGACCACGGAAGCCAGGCTGTAGAACCCCAGGCTGGGGACCGGCTCGCCGGAAATGGCCACGACGGAGAACAGGCCGCAGCAGGTCGCGATCGGCGCCTTGCCATCGTCGCCGGCCGGCTGCGGCGCGGCGCCGTCATCATGGTGCTGGTGGGCGGTGCCGTCGGCGTGGTGCTGATGGGCGGTGCCGTCGGCGTGGACGTGAGCCTTGCCGCCGTGATCGTGCTTGCCGGAGTGCTCGTGAATGCCGACGTGACCTTCGGTCAGGCAATGCGCGACGGCGGGATTGTCGGAGAATGCAAAGGCGGCCGCCGGCGCGAGAATGCAAAGCGCGTAGAGCGCGGCGAGCGTAATCGCCGCCCTGATGCGAACAGTCTTGGCCACCGCCGACAGCATCGCGTCTCGCGCCCGCATTCCCCTCGGGGGGTGGATTCCGGACGCGTTTTGCGGCGGAAGCGTGGCGTGCGGCCAGGCTATTTTGCCATCGCGCCCGTCGTCTGGGGCACGATGGCCAGAAATTCCAACGGCTCGTGGGCCGACATTCTCCCCGGCATGCCGTTGGATCGGACCCCGGTCGATGTCTCCGCGTGCCAATGCAACTGCGCGATTGGATTTTCTGGTTTGCTGGCGGTGCCAGCACACTTGCGCGCAGCGCATTAGCCTTGCCCGGCCTTGCGCGGCGGTCGAAGTTTGACCAAGGTCCCTCGGCCGAGCGGTAGAGGATCGTTGCGCATGAGAAAAATCTTCATCATTGGCATTGGCGCCGGCAATCCCGACTACATCACCGTGCAGGCGATCAATGCGCTCAACGAAGTCGACGTGTTCTTCGTAATGGACAAGGGGCACGAGAAGGAGGACCTCCTTCGCCTGCGCAAGGACATCTGCGAACGCCACGTCAAGAACAGGTCGTATCGGACCGTCGAGGCCCGCGATCCCGAGCGCGACCGGACCTCCCCGGCATACGAGGCGGCGGTGAAGGCCTGGCACGAGCAGAGAGCCGCCCTGTACGAGCGATTGATCCGTGACGAGCTCGGCGAGGACGAATGCGGCGCCTTCCTCGTCTGGGGTGACCCCTCGCTCTACGACAGCACGCTGCGCATCGTCGATCAGGTCCTCGCCCGAGGCGCCGTCGCGTTCGAGTATGACGTGATCCCCGGCATCAGCAGCCTGCAGGCGCTGGCCGCAAGACACCGGATCACGCTCAACAGGATCGGAAAGTCGGTCCATGTCACCACCGGACGCAAGCTCTCCGAGGGTCTGCCCGGCGGCGTCGACGATGTCGTGGTGATGCTCGATGGGGAATGCGCGTTCAGGAACGTCCGCGATCCCGGGATCGACATCTATTGGGGCGCCTATGTCGGGACCGAGGACGAGATCCTCGTGTCGGGCAGGCTCTCGGACCGCATGGATGACATCGAGCGGCTCCGCAGCGAGGCCAAGCGGCGGAAGGGCTGGATCATGGATACTTATCTTCTGCGCAAGACGACGGCGCCATAGTCGATCAAGGGATAACCCACATGCAGGGATCAAACACGCTTGCGCCCGCCAGTCGGTATTGTTCCACCTTGCTGCGCGTCACCTTGTTCCCCAAGTCATGACGAAACCTCGCCGTGTCTGCCGGAGTATCGAGGCGCGCGGCGAGGTTTCGCGGAGCCGACTCAAACAGATACCGATACCAACAATTCCCCAGGCTCCGCACGTAGAACGCGACGGCAATATTCCGGTTCCCGATTTTTCGCCGGACACTATGTCGGCCACTCGACTCGGAAAAATCTAAGGTCCTGTACGCAACCAAATTCGCTTGAACAATTTCAGATGACGTGGGGCGCTCGTTGACCCGACGATCGAGAGCCGTTGGCGACAGGCCAAAAGGTTGGCCGTTGCAAGTCGAGGAGAACGTGATGAAAGCAGTCCTGGTGTTGGTCATCACCTGGAAGGTGCTCGTGTCTGAGATCGTGACGCCAGTGCAGGCCGCGTCGCCGCGAAGCAGCCAGGTGAGCGCGAGCTATGTGGCACCCAGGGATCCTGCGCATCAGCCGATTTACGAGCATCTGAAAGAACTCCGCTTCCTCGAAAAATTGCAGGAATTCCTCAGCCCATTCCAACTTCCTCGCACCTTGTTGGTGAAGGTGGAAGGATGCGACGGTCATCCCGATGCTTCATACCAAAACGACATGATAGTGATCTGTTACGAATACATAGACCAACTCTGGAGCAGCATGCCCCTGGAAACGACACCGGCCGGTCTCACGCCGGTCGATGCTCTGGTGGCGCCCTTGTTCGATACCTGCTTGCATGAATTCGCCCACGCCCTGTTCGATATGCTGCGGGTCCCGGTATTGGGACGTGAGGAAGACGCTGCCGATCAAGTGTCGGCCTACATCATGCTGAATCTCGGCAAGGTCGAGGCGCGCAGACTCATTGGGGGCACCTCCTACGCGTACAAGACCGAATTAGAAGCCGCAACCGCACCGCCCGCAGTGAAACAATTCGCCGACACGCATGGCGCGCCCGCGCAACGCTTTTACAATCTGTTGTGCATCGCCTACGGTGCCGATGCGCAACTGTTTGGCTACTTGGTGGAAGAGGCGCATTTGCCGAAAGAACGAGCCGATGGTTGCAAAGACGAATACCGGCAGGTCGCTCGCGCGTACGAAAAGCTGATCGGCCCGCATATCGACCATGCCGTTGCAAAAGAGCTGTTCGACAAGAGCTGGCTGCCTGACGCAACGGTACGGGTGCCGCGCAGAGCGATGCAGCCGAAATAGCAGTCCCTATTGCAAGCCCAAAACGGCTGACGGTCGGGCCTCCGGGCCAAGTGGCCGATGAAGTTCTTCAGCCGGTCGGAGACGCTAGCACCGTTGGGGGAACCTCGGCTCAGCGTTTCGGTTTGGCACGCTTGTCGCGAATATCTCGAAACTCTCTCGGTCCCTTGAGAAGTCTTCGCTTGCGGCTTTGACGTTCTTCGTCGGTCGCTGATGGGGCAATCAGACGATCCAATGTTTGGCCGGCCATCTCTCGTGCCTTTGCGGCCCGCTTGGGACGCGCACGGGCCTGCTGTGCGCTGGGAGCATGCAACGTCGCGACGATCGACTTACAGTGATCGCATATGATATCGGCGGCCTCGTGGTCGTTCTTGCCGCCCGCCCGCAACACGTCAAAGATCATCTTCTGCGTCTTTTCGCAGATGGGACACCAGACCAGGGGGAAGCGTTGAAGCGTATCCATGTGTTGGCCTCGCTTCGCATATAGAGCGGCAGCAGCGTTAAAGAAAAGAGCCCCGGTGTTCCGGGGCTCCAAGGGGTCTCTCCCGAACTGTCTGACTGCCACCACCACAATCGGGTGGCGGGTCTGCGGCCCGTTTGCACTGTGGTTATGGAGGGCCGCTGGATATAACGCTTCCCTGGCGCGCCCGGTTCCAAGGAAAATGAACGCCTTTTGAACAATGGCGACTTGAAATGATCGCCATATTTGTCGTCCTCATGGCGCGGAAGCCGGCGAGTTCATGTCATGGCGGCGACCAGCGAGCGCACTGTCACCGTGTTTGGCGGTACCGGATTTCTCGGCCGCCGGGTCGTCCGTCATCTGCGTCGCCATGGCTTTTCTCGGTGCTGCCTGGCGCCGACGCGCAGGTGCGCGGACGCCCGGGGCAAGGCCTCGACTGGCAGAGCTTCCAGGTGGAAGACTTCGGAACCACGGTGGACTATCCCGCCGGCATCTTTTCGGAGCCGGCAGGCAAGTCGGAGAAGGGAACTGGCCAGCGCTTCAACAGCGCCGACGGGCGCTCGACGCTGACCATCTACGCCCTCGAGAACGCGGACGGCGACACGCCGGCGAGCTATCTCAGAAAGAATTTGCGCATGCCGCGCTCTGCGCTCGACTACGAGCGCGTGACGCGGTCCTTTTTCGCTATCTCCAGGGAGCGGGAGGGCACAGTGCTCTACAGCCGCTGCAACTTCGCGAGCGGCGATGGCGGCATCATCCATTGCATCGACCTTGTCTATCCGCAGGAGATCGCGCGGGCCTGGGACGGAATCGTGACCCGCATCAGCCGCTCGCTGCGTCCGCTCCAAGGATAGACCGTAGGCGGCGGCTCCCAACAGTTGTGGCATTGAAGCTCCGCCCCACCGCTGTGCGAGCAAGCCGGGCAAGCTGGGGAACGCGACGTCCACGAGCTGTGCAACTTTTCGATGAAAGGCCTGCCGCGGCCGGGCGGAGGAAAGTAGTTCCTCCGAACGCGGAACTAGTTGCGCTTGTCGCGACTCCGTCCTCTCAGCTTCGCCGCTGCTCTGGCAATGATTTCTCCCGCTCTGCGCGTAAAGCGGTCGCAGTCGATCGGGGCCGGAGGCGGCAAATCGTCGAGCGACCGCGGCGGCGCTTGTCGCTTAGAAGAAGACGGGTTGCCGTGTTTTCCTCGTACGAACTTCATCGCGATTCGCCAGTGCACTTATTGATAAACGCGATTCAGTGGCTGCCGTTCCGGCGCTGAATCGGCATAGCCGAAGACTATGGTCTGGGTGCATTGTGGCGCAGAGCGATCGGGTTCGGCGGCAGGATCAGCGCCCAGCTCCGTTCCACGCGATGCATTCTCTGGCCAAGGCGAAAATGACGTTGGCGTCCCTGTCGCGCTGCTTCAGCGTCGCGTCCGGAACGGCGCCGGGACACTTACCAGCAGCCGAAAGTGGAGAGCTGGCGGAGAGGCGCGCATGCGTGGTTGCCGGCGCGTGGCGAACCTCTTTCCGGGGCCTTTCCGAAATTCGCGTCGGGGGTTGTGCAGCGTGCTTCCTCGCCGGCTTGGGGAGATCCCCGATGACGGCCTTTTCCGCCTTCAGCGTATCGGAAAGAGTGTCACTGATTTTGTCCCGCTGCTCGCGTGTGACGGTCTTGCCCTGACTCTCGGCCCGCGAGACGTCGATCACGAGTCCACGAAGCTCCTGGGTGAGCTTCTCAAATTTCTGCCAACGGGTCTTATCGTATCCAAACGCCTTGCGTTCGTCGACGAACGCGCCGGCCTCGCTGGACAGGAACGTTGTCGCGCTCTCCAGCTGCTTCGCCGCAGACGTCCTCGCCTCCTTGTCTTCCGTGGAACTGGACTTGCCCAGCTTGGTATATTGCCGCCACAGCGTATCGATCCATTCGGTGGTCGCAGCGAGCGTCCTGGTCCAGGCCTCGTATTCGTCCGGCTCTTTTCCAATCACGCTCCTGAACCGTATCGACCAGCCCTGATTCCTATGTACGTTCTCATGATAGAGGACCATTGCCAGATGGAAGATCTGGCCAAAGTGGAACTTGCTGCTGAAAAGCTGAGTGCCGATATCACCCTTGCCGAGGACTGAATTGTCGATGGTGATGTTTTTCGTAGCCGGGCTGGTCTTGCCCAAATCCCCGCCCGACAGGTTGTCCTGATAGATGTCTCCGTCCCGCAGCGCCTTGGTGATCTGATCTGCCGCTTCATCCATGCCCATGGATCGAATGAATTTCACGGCAGCCGTGATGTTCTGACCTTCGACCGAGTTCTCCTTCACCTGTGCATGGCCCGCGTCGAGCGAGAACACCGACAGGACCGCGGCAAGACACAGGACGAGGAGGCTGCGGGCCTTCCGCCACCGCGCCAAGTGGCGGGCAGCAAGGGCGGTCGGGCGCAGGAATCGAATGACCGGCTTTGCGTGACACATGGTTCTGGCCTTGGGCTGGCTTAGTCGGAAGCGAAGCTCGGAAGCAAGCACGCACCGCACAATGCCGTCAAAGCGTCGGGCGCTCCGTGCCGAATGGTGCTTTTCACGCGCTTCTCCCATCTCGCGATGGGCTTTCCCATGAGTCGAAGGACCAGTTGCCCCGGTTTCACCGAACAGCAAGAAATCTCCGGGAGTGCGCGAAGCGCTCTTGGGAGGACCTCATGCGCCGCTTGTCAGAATCACCTCTCGCAAAACCACCTCCCCCGCGACGTCTACTACCCGGACGCGGTTCCGCCCGACCCTTCCCTGGCCCCCAGGACACTCCGCGCAATCCTCGCCTCGAGGAAATGAAGACGCTCATCGACCTGCTGGCTGGCCTTGCGGGCGGCCGCTGTCCAGGCTCGGTGCGCGGCGCCGAGGCGCGAAAGCTCGATCCCGATCCGAACGTCGTCGCCGCCATGGTGCCGGAGTGCATCGGCGGCAACGGCTCCGGCGGCCGCATCTGAGCGCGCATCGGCCCTCGCGACAGCGGACTGCGGCCGGGCGATGGGCTAAGCTCGCTGCATGACGGCGCACCAACGGGCGGCATGACCCCTCACATCAACCGCGACCGCCTGCTCGGCAGGCTCGAGAGTTTCAACCGCATCGGGGCGCTGCCCGGCGGCGGCAATTGCCGGCTCGCGCTGAGCGACGAGGACCGCGCCGGGCGCGACCTGCTCGTGCAGTGGATGCGCGAGCTCGGCCTCGCGGTCACCATCGACGCGATCGGCAACATCGTCGGCGTGCGCGGCGGACGCGATGACTTACGCGATGACCTACGCGAGGACTTACGCGATGACTTACGCGATGACCTACGCGATCACTTGGCGCCGGTGATGCTCGGCTCGCACGTCGACGGTCGGAACCGGCAGTGCGAACCTGGATTGAAAAGGACGGTTTACGTCTGGCGGCTAGACGCGATGCTCGGCTATCCGCCCACTTGGCGGTCGAAGACTCGGCCCCTCCAGGCGGGACAGACTGATCGAACCGGTCAACAGAGACCCAGAAAGGTGCAAGATGTTCAACATGTCCATGGGTGTATTCGAACACATCGTGCGGGGAGTAGCCGTGTATGTTTTCCTACTCCTTCTGCTGCGGTTTGTCGGGAAGAAACATGTAGGCGAGCTTGCACCCTTCGATTTATTGGTGCTGTTGATCCTCAGCGAAACGGTCCAAAATTCGCTGATCGGAGATGACACCTCACTTGTAGGCGGACTGATATCGGCCACGACCCTTGTGACGCTTGCCTACGGCATCAGTTTTCTGACCTGTCACAGCAAGATCGCGGAACGGCTTCTGGAGGGCGCGCCCAAGATTCTCGTCAGACACGGTCGTCGCTGCCCGGGCGAAATGGCGAAACAACGCATAACCAGGTCAGAGCTCACAGAAGCGTTGCGCCATCATGGTTGCACAAACATCACTAGAATACGTGCGGCTATTTTGGAAAATGACGGCAGGATCACCGTGATAAAACAGTAGTCACGCCCGGTTGCGGCCGCACTTTTCAGCCCAGCTACCGGCAGCGCTCTTGGCTGCGCGACGATGGGGCGTCCATCATCTCCCGCGCCATCTAGTGCATTTTGTAGCCCAGCTCCACTTCAAACATGCCATTAATCTTCCGCCTTGCGCATTCCCAGTGCCGACGCGATCGTTTCGGCCTTGAGAGACTGCCTCTTCAGCACCTCTGCAAGCTCGTCGGGTCCTGAGGGTACGACATCCTGGCCAGTCGCAGCGATCCGATCCCGTGCTTTCGGCTCATTGATCACGGCAATCATGTCGTCCGCTATTTTTTTTCGCAGCACTTGCGACATCTGCCGTCCCCCGAAAACCGCAGTGCTGGTTTCGGTCGCAAGCATCGGATAACCCGATTCAGGAATCGAGGGAATG
>Ga0081455_10007913_pt1 | contig 11126 bp, 13 predicted proteins | sample TabmetS3T2R1_FD_70207 | JGI IMG/M metagenome (GOLD analysis project Ga0081455, IMG submission 70207) | Tabebuia heterophylla rhizosphere microbial communities from the University of Puerto Rico - S3T2R1 | ecosystem: Host-associated > Plants > Roots > Rhizosphere ... | reverse complement strand
AGCAACGCCCGCACCCCGCAGCGTGCCGCCTCCTCGGCCACGCCTAGGACCTCGCCGGCCGGCACGGCCACGATCGCCAGATCCGGCACTTCGTCGAGCTCGCTCAGCGAGCGGGCGGCGCGGGCCGACCCGACGACGCCGCCCTCGGGGTGCACCGGCACCGCGACGCCCGTGAAGCCGCCCGCGACGATCCCGCGGAAGATCGCGCCGCCGACGCTGTCGGCCCGCGACGACGCGCCGACGACGGCCACTGAGCGCGGCGCCAGCAGCGGCCGCAGCGAGGCGAGCGCCGCGACGTGCGTGCGGTCGGCGACCCGCTCCTCGTAGAGCGCCGTGGGCCGGAGGTCGAGCGACAGATGGACCTCGCCGAACTCCGTCTCGCGGCGCACGTCGAACCCGGCGCCCGCGAAGACGCCGAGCATCGCGCGGTTCCCGGCCAGGACCTCGGCGTCGAAGCGCACGATCCCCCGGGCGGCCGCGACCTCGGCGAGCTGCTCGAGCATGCGCGTCCCCAGCCCCCGGCCCTGCATCTCGTCGGCCACGGCGAACGCGACCTCGGCCGCCGCCGGCTCGCGCAGGCGCTCGTAGCCGGACACGGCCACCACGCGCTCGCCGAGATGGGCCAGCAGCACGACGCGTGCGTCGCCATCGGCGTTGGCGTAGTCGTGCGCGAAGACATCCGTGCGCACCATGCCGTGGAAGCGCTTGTAGAGGCTCTCCGGCGCGAGCGCGTCGAAGAACGCCTTGATCGCGGCCTCGTCTTCGGGTTGGGGCGAACGGAGCCGCAGCGCGGCCCCGTCGCGGAGGATGACGTCGCGGACGAGCGTGCGCGCGAGCCTACTCGGCCCCGAACGCCTTGATCTCCGCGAGCTCCTGCTCGGTCAATTCCCGCGGCACGTCGTCGCGGGCGACCTTCTCGCTCTGCACGCGGTGCTGGATGTCGTCGACGATCTCGGGGTTGGCCAGCGTCGTGACGTCGCCGACGTCGGCGAAGTTCGAGATCGACGCGATCACGCGGCGCATGATCTTGCCCGACCGGGTCTTGGGCATGTCGCTGACCACCCAGACGTTCTTCGGGCGGGCGATCTTGCCGATCTCCCTCTCGATCGCCGTGGACACCTTCTGCCGGATCTCGTCGCTGGGCTCGTATCCGGGCTTCAGCGCCACGTACATCTCGACGGCGCGGCCGCGCAGGTCGTCGATCACCGGCACCGCCGCTGCCTCGGCGACCTCCTCGACGGTGATGCTCGCCGACTCGAGCTCCTTCGTACCCAGGCGATGGCCGGCGACGTTGATGACGTCGTCGATGCGCCCGAGGATCCGGAAGTACCCGTCCGCGGCCTGGACGGCGCCGTCGCCGGCCAGGTACGGCCAGTCGCGCCAGTCCTTGCTGTCCGGATCGCGGTTGTAGCGCTTGTAGTACGTGTCGACGAACCGCTCCGGCTGGCCCCAGATCGTCTCGAAGATCCCCGGCCACGGGTTGCGGATGCAGATGTTCCCGGCCTTGCCGCTGCCCGCCTCCACCACGTTGCCCTCGTCGTCGTAGATGACCGGATAGACCCCCAGCACGCCCGGACCGCAGCTGCCCGGCTTCATCGGCTGCAGCGCGGGCAGCGTGCTGCCGAGGAAGCCTCCGTTCTCGGTCTGCCACCAGGTGTCGACGATGACCGCCTCACCCTTCCCCACGAACTCGTGGTACCAGCGCCACACGTCGGGCTCGATCGGCTCGCCGACCGTGGTCATGTGCTTGAAGTGGTAGTCGTACTTCGCCGGCTCGTCGGGCCCGAGCTTGCGCAGCATGCGGATCGTCGTCGGCGCCGTGTGGAAGATCTTGACCCCGAGCTTCTCGGCGATCCGCCACGGCCGCCCCGCGTCCGGGTACGTGGGCACGCCCTCGTACATGACGCTGGTCGTCCCGAGCGCCAGCGGCCCGTAGACGATGTAGGAGTGACCGGTGATCCACCCGATGTCGGCGAAGCACCAATAGACGTCGTCGGGGTGGATGTCCTGGTAGTACTTCGACGTCCCCGCGACGTAGGACAGGTACCCGCCCGTCGAGTGCTGGCAGCCCTTCGGACGGCCGGTCGTGCCGCTGGTGTACATGAGGAACAGCGGCGCCTCGGCCGGCATCGACACCGGCTCGACCGTCGCGCCGCGGTACTCCTCGATGACCTCGTCGACGAAGAAGTCGCGGCCCTCGACCATCGGGCTCTCGGACGCGTACTGCCCAGGGTGGCGCCGCCACACCAGCACCTTCTCGACCTCGACACCCTGCTCGCGCGCCGTCGCGATCGCCTCGTCGGCCTTGGCCTTGTGGTCGATCAGCTCGCCGTTTCGGTAATAGCCGTCCATCGTCACGAGGATGCGGCTCTGCGAGTCGGCGATCCGGCCGCCGCACGCGGCGCCACTGAAGCCGCCGAACACCTCGGAATGGATGACGCCGAGGCGGGCACAGGCGAACATCGATACCGGTAGCTCGGGCAGCATCGGCATGTGGAAGGTGACGCGGTCGCCCGTCTGCACCCCACCGAAGCCCTGGAGCAGCGCGGCGAACTCGTTGACCCGGTCGTGCAGCTGCTGATAGGTGACCGTCTGGGTCTCTTCGTCCTCGGGCTCGGGCACCCAGATGAACGCCGCCTTGTCCGCGCTCGTCGCCAGGTGGCGGTCCACGCAGTTGACACACGCGTTGAGCTTGCCGCCGACGAACCACTTCCAAAACGGCGGGTCGTTCGTGTCGAGCGTCGTATGCCACCGCTCGTCCCAGGTCAAAAGGTCCGCGTACTCGTGGAAGCACTCGGGGAAGCGCTCCTCGCTGAAGCGCTCGAAGATCGCGGGATCATTCGCGTTGGCCTGCTCAACGAAGCTCGCCGGAGGCTCGATGTACTCCTCCTCGCGCCAATGAACGGCGATGTGCGTCTCGGGGACCGACTCGTCGCGCTCCGCGGCCGCGTGCCCACCGTCAGTGCTTGCGCTCGGCGTGCCGTCCGGCGTCATATGAAGCTCCTTTCCTCTCTCGCCTCACTGGCAACATACCCGGAGCCGGGCGTCGGCCAGCGCGACCCCTGCGAGGCCGCGCCAGCCGCGCCGGCCGCTCCGGGCGGGGTCACCGCCGCAGCGGCATGACGGGCAGAATCGTGCGCCCGAACGTGCTGTTGGTCACCGCCGCGAACGACGCGTACCAGGCGACGATGGCGGTCGCGAGGCCGACCCAGCCGCCGATCTTCGTGATGTTCGCGTGCGGTCCCGCCTCGCCGATGCCGAGGAGGAAGAACGTCGCCGCCAGCAAGATGAACACCATGGCGACGGCGGCCGTCGTGCGCAGCGACGCGACGAACATGTAGGTCGTGAAGATGCCCCACGCGATGAGGTACAGGCCTACCGCGTGGCCGGCGTCCTTCGCGGGGATCTCGCTGGCATAGAACTGCACGTAGACCCAGAACGAGATCCAGAACGCGCCGAATGAACTGAACGCCACGGCGCCGAACGTGTTACCGGTCCGGAACTCCCACATCCCGGCCAGCAATTGCGCTATGCCGCCGTAGGCGAGCGCCATGCCGAAGACGACGGGCTCGCCGGCGCCGCCCACAAGCTTGGCGTTGAACATGCTGAGGATGAACGTGGTCGTCGCGAACGCGGCGAGGCCCAGTGGCCCGGGGTCGGCGATGGGCGTGGGGACGAACTGCACGCGCCCCGCGCTCGCGGTCGGGTCGACCTCCCGCTCGAACCGGCGTTCGTCGGTACGTGCTGCGCCACCTGCTTCCATGAGGTCTCCTCCTCGGGTCGAGGTTCCGACCTCTTGGTGCCCGTTCTAAAACAAGTCCGACGCCGCGTTTGTCCGAACCCGGACTATTTTCAGGTGCGGCGCTTGCGCTTCTTCTTCTTCGACGAAGGATGTGTCGTGCCGGGGCTCGCGGCGTCGGGGCGTCGCGGCGTGGGCGCGGTGGGAGCGGGCGTCGGCTTGCGCTGCTCGGTGCGCGCTGCGCGGGCCGGTACGGGCTCGGGTTCTGACGCGGGTTCGGGTGCCTTCGAGGGCTCGCGACCGGCGCGCGCGGCGTCGCGCTGCTCGCGCAGTTGCTGCTGTGTGGGCCATGGCTCGGCCTCGCCGGTCGCCCAGGCCTTCGGGGTCCCGCTCGGCCACCGGCCGATGAAGAGCAGGCCGAGCGCGGCGAGCCAGAAGATGCGGATGATGCCCTGCTGGTCGAGCGGCAGGACGAAGGTGACGCCGACGATGATCGCCAGCACGCCCATGAAGCGCGTGAGCAGGCCGACGCGCATCGCGTTGAGGCCGATGAGGATGAACGCGAAGCCGAGGGCCAGCCCCGACGCCTGCCAGATGACCTGGCCGACCAGCGTTGCGGACGGGCTCAGCGCGTCGGCGGCCGCGGAGTTGCTCTTGTCGGCCGCGTTGACGAAGTCGGCGGCCCCGAGGTAGCGGGCGATCTCGGAGACGCCGCGCCCGATCGCGTAGCCGACCGCGCCCACCGCCGCGAGGATCAGCGCGGCCTGCGGCAGGTTCGGGCGGCGCGCCCGCGTCGCCCGGAACAGGTACGCCATGGCGAAGAAGATCGCCATGGACCCCAGCGCGTAGAGCACGGCGCCGGCGATCGGCAGTGTCGGGTGCTGGCCGACGTCGACCGCATAGGCCGAGAGGCGTCCGGGCGGCACCGGCTGGCCATCCGCTGTGCGCCGCATCGCGTCGACGACGGTGACGATGCGGTCGTCGAACTGGCCGGAGCTCGGCTGGCCGACCGTGGTGAGCAGGACGCCGAGCAGCGTGAGCACCGCGGCCGCGAAGGCGGCGATCGCGGCGCGTGTCCTGTACCGCGCCTCCCAGGCCAGGGCTTCCTGCGGGGTCATGCGTCGGCCCTGGTTGCGATCTGTGCGCGCGCCGGCTCGGATGACTCGAGCTTGTCGCGGTCGACGGCACGCGAGAGGCGGTCGCCGACGGCGAGCATGGCGTCGAGGAACGGCGCGGCCACCTTCAGCATGGCCTCGATGCGCCCGCGCCAAGCGAGCTCTCTGGGTGTGGGCGGCGCCACGGGCGCGATTGTAGGGGCCACAACGCGAGCACAGCGCGGTGGATAGAGTGCGCTCGCGATGGAGATTCGCGAGGTCATGACCGAATCGGTCGTCACCGCGCCGCCCGAGGCACCGGTGCGGCACGTGGCGGAGCTCATGCGCGAGCGCAACGTCGGGTCGGTCGTCCTGGTGGACGACTCCGGCCTACCCGTCGGCTTCATCACCGACCGCGACCTGGCGGTCAGCGTGGTGGCCGACGGCCACGACGGCGAGGCTCCGGCAAGCGGCCACGCCTCGAGCCCGGTGGTCACGGGGGCGCCGGAGATGGACGTCACCGAGGCCACCAAGCTCATGGTCGACAACGGCGTACGCCGACTGCCGATCGTCTCGGGCGACAAGCTCACCGGCATCGTCACCCTCGACGACCTCGCGGTACGCATCGGCGATCTCGAGATCGCGGCGTCGATCACGGCCCAGGTGACCCGCGCGGCGCTCCCGGGGTTCTACTTCTTCGACCGGGGCGGCTGAGTCAGCAGCGCGGCGCCAGCCGAACGGGTGGGCCGGCGCCACCCTCGAGTTGCGCCGCGAGCGCGCACAGGCGCCTGGGCGCGACGCCGACCGCCAGGCGCACGGTCAGGGCGGTCGTGCGCGGCGGCAGGCCGGTGATGCGCAGCGAGCGCAGCGTCCACGTCCGCCCGTGCGCGGTGACGGTGCCGATCCGGCCGCCGCGCGGCACGCCGAGTGTGCCGAGGAGCGTGGCCGCGCGGAGCGGCGGGCCGCCGGAATCGATCGCGAGGACGACGTTGCCGGCCCGGTCGCGGCTCGGGACGATCGTGGCGAGGCGGCAGTCGGTCGCCGTGGCCTGAAGCGCCGCCTCGACCGGCGCCCCGCCGCCCGCCGGCGTGATCCGCACGGTGATGACGTGCGGCCCCGCGGTGAACATCGTCGACGGCGCGAGGAACGCGTCGCGGCCGCCCTCGTCGCGGCGCGGGGGCCGGCCGTCGAGCAACCAGGTCACGTCCGCGACCCGCGCGCGATCGGCCGGGCGCGCGTAGCGCAGCGAGAACTGCACGAAGAGCCGATTGCGCGCGAAGACGCCGCCGTAGGGATCGCGGACGCGGACGGTGAGGCCCGGCGCGACGCGCACGGGAAGCTCGATCGCCCCGCGCTGCGCGGCGATGACCCCGCAGGCGGGATTCGGCGCCGGCGCCGCGCTCGCAGCGCCGACCCCGGCCACGAGGAACGCGGCAAGCACCGCGAGAGCCAGGCGGCACGTCTTCACAGCGCCTGCAACGCGCGTGCGGGCTCAGGGTGACGCGAGCAGCGAACGCACGGCGGCCACGAGGTCGCCGTCGTCCGCTCGCCGGGCCTCCGGCAGGAGCCCGGCCAGGGCCTCGGCCGCGGCCGCGATGTGCGGTGGGGACCACGGGCCGGTCACCACGACCGCGGGCACGGCCAGGGCGCGCAGCTCGCGGCGGGTGATCGGCCAGCTCGCGAGCCCGGCGTAGTCGGCGAAGAACGCGCGGTGCGCCGCGCGCGCACGGGCGAGCGGCTCGCCGTCCAGCCGGCCGCCGAGCCAGGCCTCGACGCCAGCCTCCGGCCCGCCTTGCCGAACCGCCGCCTCGAGCTCCGCGTGCTGGGCCGCGAGGTGCTCGGTCGCCTCCGGGACGAACATGAACAGCGGCGGGTTGGAGAGCACCAGCCCGTCGACCAGCGCGCCGTAGCGCTTGGCGAGGTCCAGTGCGACGAGTGCGCCGAACCCGTCTCCGCACAGGAGCGCCGGATCGGCGTTGAGCGCGCGCAGCAGCGCCGCGGCGTCCTCGGCCTGCTCCTCGACCGTCGTCCCGTGGTAGGGCTCGGGCGCGCCGCTGGCGCCGTAGCCGCGCCGGTCGTAGGCGATCACTCGCGCGTCCGACGCGAGCGCCTGGGCCACCGGCGCCATCGTCTCGGCATCCGAGGCCAGGCCGTGGACGAGGAGCACCGTGGGGCCGGCGCCGCGCTCGACCACGTTGAGCGCGACGCCCGCGCCCTCCACGCTCGGTGCCATGGCTAGGATGGTGTCATGGAAGGTTTCGGCGGCATGTTCGGAGATCCCGACGAGCTCCAGCGGCGCATGGCGGAGTTCGCCGAGCAGCTCCAGGGCCAGCAGAAGCTGGCGTGGGCCGACAACGCGATCAAGCTCGCGGTCGACCTCACCGTCGCGGCGATCAACCGCGTCAACATCCAGGGCACGACGGCGGAGCAGGCCGAGCAGATCCGCAGCGTGATGGCAGTGGTCTTCCCTGAGGCCGTCACGCTCGTGCGCGAGGCGCGGCAGGGGCTGCAGTAGCCTCGGTGCCGCCTTCGCGGTCGGCCCGGCCGGCCGCGATGACGTCCTTGAACGAGCGGAAGCGGAACACCGTCGCGAGCGCGGCGAAGCCCATGGCGAGGCTCAGCGCGGCGATCGCGATCTGCTGGCCGACCGAGTAGGCCGCGACCGTGCCGCCGGCCGCGGTGCCGTTGAAGACCTTCACCAGCAGCGCCTGCTGCACGCCGGCGCCGCCCGGCGTGAACGGCACGGCCGCCGCCACCGCATTGACGCCGAGGACGAGCAGGACGTTCTTCACCGAGCCGCCGATGTTGAAGGCGTTGAGCAGGAACCAGAACGCGGTGAACCGGAACACCCACCCGCAGAGCTGGATGAGCCACACCTCGCGGAAGTAGCGCCCGCGGTCGCTGAGGATCGTCAGCCCCTGCCGGATCCGCGCCCAGAACGCCCGCACGCGGTGCGAGAGGAACGCGAAGCCCACCAGGCTGAGCACCGCCAGGAAGGTCAGCACGAAGAGCAGGAAGCGCGGGTGGCTGGCGAAGAACGACAGGTCGAAGGCGTGGAGCTTGGAGAAGTCGGGCGGCTTGGGGAAGACGTTCTGGCTGAACGCGAAGAGCAGGATGAGGATCCCCATCGAGATGTCGAACCCCATCTCGACGAAGAACGACGCCGCCACCGCCGGGTAGCTCGAGTTCGGGACCGACGTCTTGGTGAGGAACAGACGGATGACGTCGCCGCCGCGCGCCGGAATGACCGAGTTGAACCCGTAGGCCGCGACGTAGGCGGCCCAGATGCGCTTGAACTCGATGCGCTCCTCCGGATACGCCGCGCGCAGGATGTTGAACGACGCGCGGGAGCGGAACGTCAGGTAGATGCCGAACGCGACGAGCGCGATGAGCAGCGAGCCGAAGCCGATGTCGGCCAGGCTCGAGAAGAAGCTGCCGACCGCGTTGAAGAAGTTCGCGATGTCGCCGCCGAGGGAGGCGAAGGGCACGCCACCTAGCTTAGGCAGCTTCGGCCTCGATCCCGAGCGCTCGCCACAGCGCGCGATCCTCGAGCGACGCGACCACGAGATCGGCCTCGAGGACGACGCCGGGCACCGACGGAACGCCGATCGTTCGCGCGCCGGCCGCCTGGGCGGCGGCCAGCCCTGTGGGCGAGTCCTCCAGCACCACGCACGCCGTCGGCTCGGCGCCGAGGGCCTCCGCCGCCGCGAGATATGCATCCGGCGCCGGCTTGGGCCGCGCGACGTCCTCGGCGGTGACGATCACGTCGAACGCGCCGTCCAGCCCGGCGGCCCGCAGGCCCAGCTCGACGAACCCCCGCCGCGAGTTCGACACCAACCCGAGCGGCACCTCGGCGCCACGCAGCGCGGCCAGCAGCGCCGCGGCGCCCGGCATCGGCTCGACGCCGGCGCGGGCCTCCTCGAGCACGAGCGCGTAGAGCTCGGCGCTGAGGTCGTCGCCCGGGCGCCCGAGCATCCGTTCGAGCTTGATCGCGGAGGTCGCGGGAGCGGTGCCGAGCAGCTCGCGCTTGTGCTCCATCGTGAACTCGCGGTCGTGTTGCGCGAACAGCGTGATCTCGGCGCGGGTCCAGGCCGGCTCGGTGTTCAGGGTCAGGCCGTCGTTGTCGAAGAGGGCGGCGGCGGGACGCATGCGCGGTATCGTCGCTGATGGTGAGTACGCAAGAGCATCCGCCCAAGCAGCGCAACATCGCTTCGAAGACCATCGCGGCCGTTGCGGTGGCGATCCTGCTCATCGCGTTCGGCCTCTCGAACCGCCATGACGTGCGCATCGACTGGCTCGTGACGACCACGAACGCATCGCTGATCCTCGTGATCATCGTCAGCGCGGTGCTGGGCGCCATCCTCGGCGCCCTCGCGGTCAGAGGTGGCACGAAGCGCAAGAGCAGCCGTCGCAAGAAGCAGGACGTCCCGCTCTAAGCGGGCGCGTAAGCCTCGAGCCCCGCGCGAATGTGCGCGGGGATCTCCTGCTTGGCCATCGTCGACGGATCGACGAAGACGTGGACGAGGCGGCCCTCGACGAGCACCTGCCCGTCGCGCCGGATCGCGGTCTGGGTGGTCATCGACGTCGTGCCGAGCCGGGCGACCCGCAGCTCCACCTCGATCTCCTCGTCGAAGCGCGCGGGGGCCCGGTACGTCGCGGACGCCTCGACGACCACGACGTCCGTGCCCTGCTCGACGACCGACTGGTACGAGCCGAACGCGGCCCGCCACATCTCGGTCAGCGCGATGTCGAAGTACGTGAAGTAGTGGGCGTTGAAGACGACCCCCTGCGGGTCGCACTCGTGGAAGCGCACGCGCAGCCGGTGGACGAACGGCACGCGCCGATGCTACGGGGCCTCCGGGCGGTAGGTCCCGAAGGTCCAGACGTTGCCGTCCGGATCGCGAGCCGCGAAGTCGCGGGAGCCGTAGTCGGTGTCGAACAGCTCCCGGACGATCTCGGCCCCGGCCCCCGTCGCGCGCGCGTAGAGGGCGTCGGGGTCGTCGACGACGACATAGGTCGTGGTCGGCCCGCTCGGGAAGATGTCCTCGCGCTTGGAGCCGAGCATGATCCATTCGCCGCCGAGGTGCAGCTCGGCGTGCGCGATCGTGCCGTTCGGGCCCTCGACGACCATGCCGCACTCGAACCCGAAGGCACGCTCGAGGAAGTCGATGGCTCCCGGAGCATCGCGGTAGCGGAAGGTGGGATAGATGGACTGGATGGCGACGGGCATGCGCCGACGGTACGCCGCAGTGCCCGCCCCGTCTTGGACAAATGCGAAATCAGGCCCGCGAACGCGCGGCGGGGAGCGAGGCTACGAGGCGGCGCCGCCCCTGGCGACCGCCGTCGCCCCCGCGCGGTCGGCCCACGCCTCGGCGAGGCGCACGATCGTCGCCGCTCCCGCCGCCATGTCCTGCAGCGAGGCCCACTCGCGCACCGAGTGGTACTCGTGGCCGCCGGTGAAGAGGTTCGGTGTCGGCAGGCCCATCTCGCTCAGCCGCGAGCCGTCGGTGCCGCCGCGGATCGGGGTGCGCAGCGGCTCGATCCCCTCGGCCCGGATCGCCGCCTCGGCAACCTCGACGACCTCGGGGTGCTGCTCGACGTACGCGCGCATGTTGCGGTACTGCTGGCGCACGGCGACGTCCACCCGGGCCCCCGGCTCGCCCGCCGCGACCTCCTCGACGATGCCGCGCAGCAGCGCGATGTGGCCCTCGAGCTTGTCGTCCTCGAAGTCACGGACGATGAGCCGGATGCTCGCCCTGGCCACCGAGCCCTCGACCCCATAGGGGTGGATGAACCCGTCGCGGCCGGAGGTCGTCTCGGGCGTGAGGTCCCCGGGCAGCGCGGCGAGAATCCGGCCGGCGAGCCGCGTGGCGTTGACGAGCTTGCCGGTCGCGAAGCCCGGATGGACGTCGACGCCTTCGATGGTGACGATCGCTTCGGCCGCGGTGAACGTCTCGTCCTGCAGCTCGCCAAGTGTCGAACCGTCGAGCGTGTAGGCGCAGAACGCGCCGAAGCGGTCGAGGTCGAAGAGCGTCGCCCCCTCGCCGATCTCCTCGTCGGGCGTGAAGCCGATGCGAAGGGTGGGCCGCGGAACGTCGGGATGGGCCGCGAGGTACGCGACCGCGCCCATGATCTCGGCGACGCCGGCCTTGTCGTCGGCGCCGAGCAGCGTGTCGCCGCTCGCGGTGACGACGTCATGGCCCGCCTTCTCCGCGAGGCGCGGCATCGTCGCCGGATCGAGGACCGTCCCGCCGCGCGGCAGCTCGATGACCGCGCCGTCGTAGTCGCGGTGG
>Ga0081455_10007912_pt1 | contig 11128 bp, 10 predicted proteins | sample TabmetS3T2R1_FD_70207 | JGI IMG/M metagenome (GOLD analysis project Ga0081455, IMG submission 70207) | Tabebuia heterophylla rhizosphere microbial communities from the University of Puerto Rico - S3T2R1 | ecosystem: Host-associated > Plants > Roots > Rhizosphere ... | reverse complement strand
ACGATACGGCCGGCAGCGAGCCGGGCAACGGCGGTGGCGGCAATGGCGGTGGCGGCAACGGCGGAGGTAACGGCGGCGGAGCTACGGTTCTCGGACCGACGTCGGATGTCCCGGTCGGCGGCGGAACCATCTACCCGGATCAGGAGGTCGTCGTCACCCAGCCGTCCGGGGGAGACTTCCTCGGATTCACCGCGATCTGCACCCATCAGGGGTGCCAGGTCGGCGACGTGTCCGGCGGCACCATCAACTGCCCGTGCCACGGCAGCCAGTACTCGATCGAGGACGGCTCGGTGGTCACCGGTCCCGCGACCGCGCCGCTGGCTTCCATGGACGTGAGGGTCAAGGGCAAGGACGTCGTTCTCGGCTGACGTCCGGTGGCCCGGAGAATCGACATCGTGGGGGTCCTGAGCCCCGCAATGTCGATTCTCAGATCGTCCCGGACCCGCGACATCTTGTCGCTAGCCGCCGGTCTGCTCGCGCCAGCGCACGTCGCGGGGAGACGGCCGGCGGTCGAGCCGGGAGTCGAGCAGCCGTTGCGCCTCCAGGCATCGTCCGGAGGCGAGCAACGTCGCGATCCGGGTGTCCTCGACGATCTCGCGCTGGGCGTCGCTGCCGCCGAGCCGCCACACCCGGCCGCTCAACCGGCCCAGCCCGTCCGCAGCGGCGGCCTGCCGCTTCTGCGTAAGAAGCAGCAGGCACGCCGCAAGCGGTGCTGCCACGTCGGCGACGGTCCGGTCGGTGCTGCGCAAGCACCAGCGATGCAGTCCGCGGAGCCGGTCGGCGTCGCCTGCCGCGCACAGCGCGATCGCCGAGTGCATCGCCATGAACCCGGTGGCGGGCCGGTCGATCTCGTCGTCGGAGACCGTCTCGAGTACGGCTGCCGCCTCCGGCACGCCATCCGCTCCAGGCGTCAACGCCCAGCGCCATAGCAGTGAGGCCGAGTCGACCAGCGCCCGGCTGCCGAAGACGCCCGGCGGCGACAGCTGGTCGTTCCAACGCCGTCGCACCGCGTCCAGGTCGCAGGTGGCGAGCTCGTGCAGCGCCGCGTGCCAGGAGAAGTGGGCCAGCTGGATCGAGCCCGGGCCGGTGCTGCCGATCCAGTCGTCGAGCCAGATCAGCCCTGCCGAGTGATCGCCGGTCTCGTAGTGCACATGGGTACGGGCGTGGACAGAGTGACCGGCGCTCGGCTCCTCCGACATCGACCGGCAGGCAATCTCGTACGCCTCGTCGAACCGGCCCTGCTCCTGCCGGATGAAGGCGAGCAGTCCGGCGAACCACCAGTCCGAGCCGTACGCGGGAGCGCAGCGCTCGACGATCGCCCACGCCTCCTCCGGCACGGTCGTGACGCCGGCGAACGCGATGGTCGGGACCGCCGTCGTGAGCAGCAGCGCGTCGCGCGGATACTGCCGCAGGTGCTCGATCAGCGCGCTGTGGTCGCCGGCGATGTGATTGAGGACGGCGTGAACGTGGCTGCGCTCGCGTTCGGTGCTCCGAGCGGCGTGCCGGCGGGCGGCGGCCATCCGCGACGCCATGTCGACTCGGGCGTTCTGTTCGTGGCCGAGCAGCGCCAGCGCCGCGTGGCCCAGCGCGAACGTCGGGTCGTGGACGATCGACTCGGCGAGGGCGTTGACCGCTCCCTGCTGGATGGTGAGGACCGCGCGGACGCCTCGGTTGTACGCCGTCGCTGCCGCCTGCGAGGTGGTCAGCGGCAGCCCGTACAGATCGGTCGGCACCGTGCCCGAGCGGGTCGCGGAGCCTCTTGGAAACTTCGTACGCGCGGGCATGAAAAGTAGACTAACCCGCTCGACAATGAAATCAAGTGCCTAACGTCCTGAGTCGGCCGCCGACTGTCCGGACATTGCGGACGCCTGTGGAGGACTCGCCAGGCGATCACGGCGTCGGTCTCGCGGCCTAGGGTGGACATGTGGCCGATCCCGCGACCTACCGCCCGGTGCCGGGGACCATTCCCGACGCGCCGGGTGTCTATCGATTCCGCGACGAGCACGGCCGCGTCATCTACGTCGGCAAGGCCAAGTCGCTGCGGGCCCGGCTGTCGTCGTACTTCCAGGACCTGGCGCACCAGCACCCGCGCACCCAGACGATGGTGACGACCGCGGCCGGCGTCGACTGGACCGTCGTGAGCAACGAGGTCGAGGCGCTGCAATTGGAGTACTCCTGGATCAAGGAGTACGACCCGCGCTTCAACGTGAAATATCGCGACGACAAGTCGTATCCCTGGCTCGCCGTGACCCTCAACGAGGAGTTCCCGCGGGTCATGGTCGGGCGCGGGTCCAAGCGCAGAGGAGTGCGCTACTTCGGCCCCTACAGCCACGCCTGGGCGATCCGCGAGACGGTCGATCTGCTGTTGCGGGTGTTCCCGATGCGGTCGTGCTCCGACGGCGTATTCAAGCGCTCGTCGCAGATGGGCCGGCCGTGCCTGCTCGGCTACATCGACAAGTGCAGCGCGCCGTGCGTCGACCGGATCAGCGCCGAGGAACATCGCGAGATCGCCGAGGACTTCTGCGACTTCCTCGCCGGGCAGACGACCACCTACGTCAAGCGGCTGGAGAAGCAGATGCACGCCGCGGCCGCCGATCTCGAGTACGAGCGGGCGGCCCGGCTTCGCGACGACATCGGGGCGCTCAACCGGGCGATGGCGAAGAACGCCGTGGTGTTCGGCGACGGCACCGACGCCGATGTCCTCGCCCTGGCGGACGATCCGCTCGAGGTCGCGGTGCAGATCTTCTCGGTGCGTGGCGGCCGGATCCGCGGCCAGCGCGGCTGGGTCGCCGACAAGACCGACGACGCGGACACCGGTGACCTGGTCGAGCGGGCGCTGCTGAAGCTCTACGACGGCGAAGCCGACGAGGCGATTCCGCGCGAGGTGCTCGTACCGGCGCTGCCCGACGACGCCGACGCCCTGGCGGAGTGGTTGTGCCAGCGACGCGGTGCCCGGGTCCATCTACGAGTCCCGCGGCGAGGCGACAAGCGGTCGCTGCTCGAGACCGTCGAGCGCAACGCGACGCAGTCGCTCGCCACCCACAAGACCAAGCGGGCCAGCGATCTGACCACGCGCAGTCGTGCCCTCGAGGAGATCCAGCGAGCCCTCGGACTCGACGAGGCGCCGTTGCGGATCGAGTGCTTCGACGTGTCCAATCTGCAGGGCACCGAGGTGGTCGCCTCGATGGTCGTGTTCGAGGACGGCCTGCCCCGCAAGAGCGACTACCGCCGGTTCACGATCCGCGGCGTCGACGGCCAGAACGACGTGGCTGCGATGGAGGAGACGATCACGCGTCGATTCCGCCGGATGCTCGAAGACCAAGCAGCGTTGACCGAATCGGCTTCGGTCGAGGCATCCGGTCTGGTGAATCCCGAGACCGGACGGCCGCGGAAGTTCGCGTACCGGCCGGGTCTCGTCGTGGTCGACGGCGGACGTCCGCAGGTCGCGGCGGCCGAACAGGCGCTGGCCGCATTGGGTCTGGTCGACATCCCGGTCTGTGGGTTGGCCAAGCGGCTGGAGGAGGTCTGGCTTCCCGACGAGGAGGATCCGGTGATCCTGCCGCGTACGAGTGAGGGTCTCTATCTCCTGCAGCGAGTACGCGACGAGGCACACCGCTTCGCGATCACCCACCATCGCGGTCGTCGCTCCAAGTCGATGACTCGCAGCGCGCTCGACGACGTGCCGGGGCTCGGCCAGACCCGGCGCAAGGCCCTCCTCAAGCGATTCGGCTCCCTCAAACGGCTGCGAGCCGCTAGCGTCGAGGACGTCGCCGAGGTGCCGGGCTTCGGGCCGCGACTCGCGCAGGCGGTCGTCACCGCCTTGGCGACGCCTGATGCCAAGCGGGCGTCGGATCGCCAGGCCATGCCGGCGGTTAACACCGCGACCGGCGAATTGCTCGACGAGGAGTCCGACTCGGGCGGCGAGGAGGGTGGCGGTGACTGAGCCGGAGGAGTCCAGCAAGCTCGTGCAGGACCTCGTGCTCGTGACCGGGATGACCGGTGCCGGTCGGAGCACGGCGGCCAAAGCGCTGGAGGACCTCGGCTGGTTCGTCGTCGACAATCTGCCGCCGCAGCTGATCGGCTCTGTCATCGAGCTGGTCGGCGCCGAGGGCGGTGGCGAGACCCGACTCGCAGTCGTCGTGGATGCCAGAGCCGGCGGCTTCTTCGGCGAGCTGGACGGCGCCCTCGATCGGCTACGCGATGCCGGGCTGCGGCCGTCCATCCTGTTCCTGGAAGCGTCCGACGACGCGCTGGTCCGGCGCCAGGACGCCGCGCGCCGGCCGCATCCGTTGCAGCGCGGTCGCCGGTTGCTCGACGGCATCGTCGAGGAGCGCGAGGCACTGGCCGATCTGCGCGGAGACGCGGACGTCCTCATCGACACCAGCAACCTCAACGTGCATCAGCTGGTCGCCCGGATCGGCACCGCCTTCGGCGACCCGTCGAAGGCCGGCCTGCGCGCGACGGTCGTCTCGTTCGGCTTCAAGTACGGCATCCCGGTCGACGCCGATCTGGTTGCCGACATGCGATTCCTGCCCAACCCGTTCTGGGTGCCGGAGCTGCGTCCGCTGAGCGGTCTCGATGCGCCCGTGCGCGACTACGTGTGCGGTCAGGCCGGAGCGGCTGAGTTCCTCGACAACTACGAGCGGCTGCTGATGGATCTGACCGGCGGTTTCGTCCGCGAGGGCAAGCGATTCGTGACGGTGGCCATCGGCTGCACCGGCGGCAAGCACCGCAGTGTGACGATGGCCGAGGCCCTGGCGGAGCGGCTCCGCGACCGCGACGTGGAGACGCTCGTACTCCATCGCGACCTGGGGCGGGAGTGACGGCGACTCCCTGGGGACGACCGAGCGTGGGGCGGCGGCCGGCCGATGCCGGCACGCCGCGCGTCGTCGCCTTGGGCGGTGGCCACGGCCTGGCCAACTCGCTCGCCGCGCTGCGCCGGGTGTCGACCGACCTCACCGCCGTCGTGACGGTGGCCGACAACGGCGGCTCGTCCGGACGGCTGCGCGACGAGCTCGACGTGTTGCCGCCGGGCGATCTGCGGCAGGCACTCGCTGCGCTGTGCGGCGACGACGAGTGGGGTCGCACCTGGGCCGAGGTGCTGCAGCATCGGTTCGCGTCCAGCGGCGAGCTGCACGGCCATGCCGTCGGCAACCTGCTGATCGTCGCGCTGTGGGAGCTGCTCGGCGAAGCCGTCGACGGGCTGGACTGGGTGGGCCGTCTGCTCGGTGCGCAAGGGCGCGTGCTGCCGATGAGCGCGGTGCCGCTCGACATCACCGCGCAGGTGCGTGGACTGCGTGCCGACGACGAGACGGCGCTCACCACCGTGCGTGGACAGGTGCAGGTCGCGACGGCGCGCGGCGAGGTCGTCGAGGTGGCGATCGAGCCGAGCGATCCGCCGGCCTGCCCAGAGACACTGCAGGCGCTCGATGCGGCCGACTGGGTGGTGCTCGGACCGGGGTCGTGGTTCACCAGCGTGATCCCGCACCTGCTGGTTCCCGATCTGTTCAAGGCGCTGCACGACACCCGGGCCCGACGGCTGGTCGTACTCAACCTGGCTCCGCAGACCGGCGAGACCGACGGCTACTCGCCGGAGCGGCATCTGGAGGTGCTGGCCCGGCATGCGCCCGACCTGCGGATCGACGTGGTGCTCGCCGACGAGCGACGGGTCGCGAATCCGACCGCGTTGCGCGCGGCGGCGTCGGCCCTCGGTGCCGAGTTGGTCGTCGACGACGTCGCGGCACCGGACGGCACCGCCCGGCACGACCCGCTGCGACTGGCCGCGGTCTACGAGCAGATCTTCAGTCGGCCGGCGCGGCGTTCGGAGGGATGAGATCCGGACGGCCCTTTCAGACCGGCCCGGTTTCTGCTTACTGTGGGCCGGGGTGTGTGAGGCCCCTTGGTGAGACAGTCCAAGCTTGGGCGCACTAAAGTGTCGGCCTGCGTCTCGGGCACGCGGTCCGTGACGCGTTGTGCACGAATTCCGCGGCCAGGCAGTTCTACGAGACGTGGCAGGATCATCACATGGCCATGACGGCACAGGTCAAAGCCGAGCTCACGAGCACCACCATCACCAAGTCCTGTTGCCGCAAGGCCGAGGTCTCGACGATGCTGCGGTTCGCCGGGGGACTCCATATCGTGGGCGGCCGGATCGTGGTCGAGGCGGAGCTCGACACCGGCGCAGCTGCCCGGCGCCTACGGCGCGATCTGCTCGAGGTCTACGGCCATCAGAGCGAGGTCATCGTCGTCTCGGGCGGTGGGCTGAAGTCGGGCACCCGCTACGTCGTACGCGTGATCAAGGAAGGCGAGGCGCTGGCCCGCCAGACTGGACTCATCGACGGTCGCGGTCGGCCCGTGCGTGGTCTGCCGCCCCAGGTCGTATCGGGCTCGGGCTGTGACGCGGTCGCGGCCTGGCGCGGAGCGTTCCTGGCCCACGGCTCGCTCACCGAGCCCGGCCGGTCGTCGTCGCTCGAGGTGACCTGTCCTGGTCCCGAGGCCGCGCTCGCTCTGGTCGGAGCGGCTCGTCGGCACGGCATCCAGGCGAAGGCCCGCGAGGTGCGCGGAGTCGACCGGGTCGTGATCCGCGACGGCGAGGCGATCGGTGCGCTGCTGACCCGGCTGGGTGCCCACGAAGCCTTGCTGGCATGGGAAGAGCGCCGGATGCGTCGCGAGGTTCGTGCGACCGCGAACCGGCTGGCAAACTTCGACGACGCCAACCTGCGCCGCTCGGCCCGAGCCGCCGTCGCCGCAGGCGCACGGGTGTCACGCGCGCTGGAGATCCTCGGCGACGACGTACCCGATCATCTGCGGATCGCCGGGCGGCTGCGCGTGGAGCACAAGCAGGCCAGCCTCGAAGAGCTCGGCCACATGCACGATCCGCCGCTCACCAAGGACGCGATCGCCGGCCGGATCCGGCGGCTGCTCGCGATGGCGGACAAGCGCGCCAACGACCTCGGCATCCCCGACACCGAGGCCAGCCTGACCCCGGACATGCTCGCCGACGCGCCCTGACCGAGCCTGCTGCGACACCGGCTCGCTGCGACACCACGTTCTCGTGGTGTGCACCCACTCTGCATGGCGTCGATGCCATGCAGAGTGCGTACGGGCCGTGCAGAGTGGGCGTCGATCTGCCGGTCTGGCCGAAAGTTGGCGTGAGATTCAGGATTTCGCCGCCTCGAAGGCTGAATCTTGCGCCAACACTCTCGACTTGGCGCGCCGGCCAGCCGCGATACTCGCTGACACGCACTGACCGAGCGGTCGATCAGTCGAAGAGGTCCTCGAAGATCGAGCGCTTCTTCTTCCGCTTCGATCCGTAGTAGCGATCGTCGCGACGCTTGTCGGGCGAGTCGTCGTAGTGACTGCTCTCGTAGGCCCGCTGCTGCGACGGGGCCGGTGCGACCGGCGCCGAGTCGGCGTGGAATCGGCTGTCGGCGTCGATCAATCGCTCCAGCTCACCTCGATCGAGGAAGATCCCTCGGCAGTCCGAGCACTGGTCGATGGTGACACCGCTGCGCTCGTAGCTGCGCATCGTGCCTTGGCACTTGGGGCATGTCAGGGCTTCCATGACGTAACTCTACGGGCAGCGGACACCGGCGCCGTCCGGTGTCTGCGGCCGGTAGGGTCGGAGTAGTCGTAGAGAACCCATACGTACGCGTCCCACCATCCGAGGAGCACGACCGTGACCGTCCGTGTAGGCATCAACGGTTTCGGCCGCATCGGCCGCAACTTCCTTCGCGCCGTCGTGGCGGCCGACGCCGATATCAAAATCGTCGCCGTCAACGACCTCACCGACAACGCCAGCCTGGCGCATTTGCTCAAGTACGACTCGATCCTGGGCCGTTTCCCCGGCACGGTCGAAGCCAGCGGCGACGCCATCGTCGTCAACGGCGAGTCGATCGGCGCCCTGGAGGAGCGCGACCCGGCGAGCCTGCCCTGGAAGGACCTCGGCGCCGACGTTGTCCTCGAGTCGACCGGCCTCTTCACCGACGCGACCAGAGCGCGGGCGCACCTCGAAGCCGGTTCCCGCAAGGTGGTCATCTCGGCACCGGCAAAGAACGAGGACGTCACGGTCGTGCCGGGCGTCAACATGGACGACTACGACCCGGCGGCCCACGACATCGTGTCCAACGCGTCGTGCACGACCAACTGCCTGGCGCCGATGGCGAAGGTGCTCAATGACGGGCTCGGCATCGAGCGCGGCCTGATGACGACGATCCATGCGTACACGGCCGACCAGAATCTCCAGGACGGTCCGCACCGCGACCTGCGGCGGGCCCGCGCCGCGGCGATCAACCTGGTTCCGACGACGACCGGCGCCGCGAAGGCGATCGGGCTGGTGATGCCGGAGCTCAAGGGCCGGCTGGACGGCTACTCGATCCGGGTCCCGACCCCGACCGGCTCGCTCACCGACCTGACCTTCACGGCGAGTCGCGAGACGAGCATCGACGAGGTCAACCAGCTGTTCCGCGACGCCGCCGACGGTCCGATGGCCGGCATCGTCCGCTACAGCGAGGACCCGATCGTGTCGTCAGACATCGTGACCGACCCGGCCTCCTGCATCTTCGACGCGCCGCTCACCAAGGTGCTCGGCGACCAGGTCAAGGTGTTCGGCTGGTACGACAACGAGTGGGGCTACTCCAACCGCCTCATCGACCTCGTGATGCACGTCGGCAAGTCGCTCTGACGGCGCCGACTCGACGTCCGTGAAGACGATCGACGACCTCGGCGAGCTCCGTGGCAAGCGGGTGCTCGTACGCAGTGACCTCAACGTCCCGCTCGACGGCACCCGGATCACCGACGACGGGCGGATTCGGGCGAGTGTGCCCACGATCCAGCGGCTCCGCGACGCCGGTGCCCGGGTGATCGTGACGGCCCACCTCGGCCGGCCGAAGGGGAAGCCCGATCCGGCGTACAGCCTGGCTCCGGTGGCGGAACGCCTCGGCGAACTGCTGTCAGCCGACGTCGCGTTCGCGTCCGACACAGTTGGGCCGAGCGCCCAGGAGACCGTGGCCGGGCTGTCCGACGGCCAGGTCGCGCTGCTCGAGAACGTCCGGTTCAACCCGGGCGAGACCAGCAAGGACAACGCCGAGAGGGGAGCCTTCGCCGATCAGCTCGCGGCGCTCGCCGACGCCTTCGTGTCCGACGGCTTCGGCGTCGTGCATCGCCGGCAGGCCAGCGTTGTCGACGTCGCTGAGCGGCTGCCGCATGCGGCCGGTGGGCTGGTCGTGGCCGAGGTACGGATGCTCGAGCGGCTGGTCGAGTCACCGGACCGGCCGTACGTCGTCGTCCTCGGCGGCTCCAAGGTGTCGGACAAGCTCGGCGTGATCGAGCGACTGCTGACAACGGCCGACCGGCTGCTGATCGGCGGCGGCATGGTGTTCACGTTCCTCGCAGCACAGGGCCACGAGGTCGGCACCAGCCTGCTCGAGCGTGATCAGCTCGACACGGTGCGCGGCTACCTCGAGACGGCCGGCGAGCGCGGCGTCGACATCGTGCTGCCGACCGACATCGTGGTCGTGCCGAAGCTCGACGAGGAGGCTGAGGCCACGGTCGTCGCGGCGTCGCAGATGCCGGCCGACCAGCTCGGTGTCGACATCGGTCCGGAGTCGTCGAAGGCGTTCGCCCAGGCGATCGAGTCGGCCCGGACCGTGTTCTGGAACGGCCCGATGGGCGTGTTTGAGATGCGGCCGTTCGCGGCCGGCACGGCGGCGGTGGCGCACGCGCTGACCCGCGTCGACGGCCTGACCGTCGTGGGCGGCGGCGACTCGGCGGCAGCGGTCCGGCAGATCGGCTTCGCCGACGACGAGTTCGGCCACATCTCGACCGGCGGCGGCGCCAGCCTCGAGTTCCTCGAAGGCAAGCAGCTGCCCGGACTGCTGGTTCTGGAGGACTGAATGGCGCGGTCCAAGCGCATCCCGCTGATGGCGGGCAACTGGAAGAGCAACCTCAACCACCAAGAGGCCGTCGTTCTGGTCCAGAAGCTGGCCTGGATCCTGTCCGACAAGGGGCACGATCCGCGCAAGTCCGAGGTGGCGGTCATCCCGCCCTACACCGACCTGCGCGGCGTCCAGACCCTGGTCGACGGCGACCGGCTGGAGATCAAGTACGGCGCCCAGGACGTGTCGGAGCACGACGGCGGGGCGTACACGGGGGAGATCTCGGCGGCGATGCTGGCCAAGCTCGGCTGCTCGTACGTCGTCGTCGGTCACTCGGAGCGCCGGCAGCATCACGGCGAGAGCGACGAGCTGGTCAACGCCAAGGCGAAGCGGGTGCTGGCGTCCGATATGACGCCGATTGTCTGCGTGGGCGAGGGCCTCGAGGTACGCCAGTCCGGTGAGCACGTGCCGTTCACGCTCGCCCAGGTGGACGCGTCGCTGGCCAAACTGACCGGCGAGCAGGCGGTCGGCCTGGTCGTGGCCTACGAGCCGGTCTGGGCGATCGGCACCGGTGAGGTGGCCACTCCGGACGACGCTCAGGAGGTATGCACGGCGATTCGGGGACGGGTCGCGGAGACCTGGTCAGACGACGTCGCGGGCAGCATGCGTATCCTGTATGGCGGCTCGGTCAAAGCGGCCAACGTCGGCGCCATCATGGCGAAGCCGGATGTCGACGGCGCGCTGGTCGGGGGAGCGAGTCTCCAGGCAGATGAGTTCGGCGCCATCTGCCGGTTCTACGACCTGCCGATTCTGTGATACTGGCGGCAATGAAAGGCCTGGCACTTCCGTGGTAATCGCGTTCTCGATCCTGCTGATCGTGACGAGCGGTCTGTTGGTGCTGCTCGTGCTCCTGCACAAGGGGCGCGGCGGCGGACTGTCCGACATGTTCGGGGGCGGCGTCTCCACGGGGCTGGGTGGTTCCTCGGTAGCTGAGCGCAACCTGGACCGGATCACAGTCGGCATCGGCCTGATCTGGCTGTTGTGCATTTTCGCGTTGGGCCTGCTGCTGAAGTCTGGCTGACGCGACGTCCTACACTAATGCGCCTGGCCGCGGGCCTGCGGTCAGCCGTTGATCCCGACGAAGGAGTGCAGCGTGGCTGGTGGCAGTGCGATCCGGGGAAGTCGGGTCGGTGCCGGACCCATGGGAGAGGCGGAGCGTGGTGAGGCCGCGCCGAGGCAGACCGTCTCGTATT
>Ga0081455_10007911_pt1 | contig 11128 bp, 8 predicted proteins | sample TabmetS3T2R1_FD_70207 | JGI IMG/M metagenome (GOLD analysis project Ga0081455, IMG submission 70207) | Tabebuia heterophylla rhizosphere microbial communities from the University of Puerto Rico - S3T2R1 | ecosystem: Host-associated > Plants > Roots > Rhizosphere ... | reverse complement strand
CTTCCAGAAAATCTGCCATTCGGTCGCTCCATAGGCGCGGCCGATCTCCAGCATCGCACCGCGCACGTCGCGGATGCCGGAATAGGTGTTGACGGTGATGGGAAAAATCGCGACCGAGACCAGGATGCTGACCTTCCCGACGAATTCCAGGCCGGCCCACAGGATGATCAGCGGAACGAGAGCGATGCGTGGGATGGCGTAGAGCGCATTAATGAAGGGGTCGAGCACATATTCCAGCGTGCGCCATTGCGCCATGACGATGCCGAGCGCAATCCCGACAACGACGGTCAGCGCCATGCCGACCGAGAACGGCCATAGGGTCTGGATCAGCGCCTTCTTCAGCGCGCCGCTCGCAATGAGCTGCACTGCCGCCTCGAAGATCGCGCTCGGAGGCGCCATGAAGATCGGATCCATGCGCCGGCCGTAATATTCCCAGATCACGAAGAAGATCGCGACCGCGGCCGTACGGATGGCGTTCGGACTTGCGAGCACGTCGCGCAGGCGCTCGACCAATGTCGGCTGCGGCGCCGGCACCGACTGGCGGGGCAACGTACTTTGTGACGAGGTCATGGTTCGCTCCTGAGCATGTCGCGCAATTCGGCGCGGCATTTTCCAAAATCGGGGTGCGTGCGGACATCGCCGCGCAAACGCTCGCCGGCGAGCGGCGAGTCGACGATGGTGCGGATCCGTCCGGGCGCGGTGTGGAACACGAAGATGCGGTCGGAGAGGATGAGCGCCTCATCGATGCTGTGGGTGACGAAGATGACCGTCGCGCCGGTGCGCGACCATATCGCCAGGAAGTCCTCCTGCAGCTGCTCGCGCGTCTGCGCGTCGAGCGCGCCGAAGGGTTCGTCCATGAAGATGAGGATAGGCTTGCGCATCAGCGCGCGTGCGATGCCGACCCGCTGCTGCATGCCGCCGGAGAGTTCATGGGGAAAGTGCTCGGCGAAGGCGCCAAGCCCCACCAGATCGATGAAGTGGCGCGCGAGATCGCGGCGCTCGGCGGCGCCCACGCCGTCGATTTCCAGCGGAAACTCCACGTTACCCATGACGGTGCGCCATGGCAGCAGGCCGAAATTCTGGAACACCATGCACGCATCCTTGCGCGGACCGGTAACGGGAGTGCCGGCGATGGTGATGCGGCCCTCGTCCGGCGCGATCAGCCCGGCGGTGAGCCGCAGCAAGGTCGTCTTGCCGCACCCGCTCGGTCCCAAGAGCGTGATCAATTCGCCCTGGCGCACCGTCGCATTGATGCGATCGAGCGCCACCATCAGGTCCGGTCGATCCGCAAGACCCGGCCGCGCGCGCACCGGAAAGAATTTGCTGACGCCGTCGTAGACGACCATCCCGGCCGCCGGCGGGTTCGTCATCGCGACGCTATTTTTTCTGATAGGTGCCGAGCTTGGCGAGCGCGCGCTCGACAAAGCGCGGCTCGAGCACGTCCTTGGCCGGCGCCGCGACCGGGAGATTGCCGAGCTTCATGTTGAGCTCGGCAGTGAATTCCTCGACCGAGGGATCAAGCCCGCCATCGACGCCCCAAACATTCTCGCCGTTGAGATCGCGGACCACGGCCTTGAGAAAGGGCAAGTCCAGATCGGGCAGCCGTTCGTGCAGGATGGCGGCGGCCTCGTCGGGATTGGCCATGATGAAGCGCGAGCCCTGAATGCCGATGTCGGTCATGGTCTGGAACGCGGCGGCGAGTTCCGGCTTGGCCAGCGTTTCGGTGCGCACGACATTCCAGACGTAACCCAGCCCCGGGAATTCCGCCGAAAGTCTCGCCACCACCGTGACCTTGCCCTCCTGCACGCCCTTGAGCGCCGTGACCGTGTTGACCAGCGTCGCGTCGGCGCGGCCGCCGATCACCGCCTGCAGCCGGGCGGCATGGCCGCCGACCTGGACGAAACGCGCGCTCGTTTCGCCGATGCCGTGCTTGCGCATGATCAGGCGCGGAAGCTGGTCGGGCAGGCCGCCGGGACCGGATGATGCGAAGGTCTTGCCGGCGAAATCGGCGAGCTTGTTTCCCTTCCCCGTCGCCAGCACGAGACTGTAATCCCCGATCGGCTGCCAGGAATGAATGGCGCGGATGCCGGCGCCGGCATGGATCGACGCCAGCACGTTGAGCGTGCCGATGAGTCCGATGTCGGCGTTGCCCGAGAGCAGCACGCGCATGGCGTTGGCATCGCCGGTGACATGGACGTCCTCGACCTCGAGATCTCCCATCCAGCCTTTCTTCTGCGCCACGAGATAAGGCAGCGAAAACGTCGTGACCGGCCCGGGAAAGACCATCTTGATCTTGGCGGCATGCGCCGGCGCCGCCGCGAAAGCCATAAGGAGCAGCGCGGTGATGCAAAGGACTGCGGTGATGCAAAGGACTATTGCGCGCAGTCTAATCACGTAAAGCATGACTTCCCGCCGGGCTCGACAGCGATCGTCGCTTCGGAAAATGAGCCATTCGCACCGCTCGTGCAAATGGTTTCTCCGCCCTCCTCACCACGAGGCGGCGGCGAGCTGCGTCTGCGCATTGCGGCGTCGCGTCCGCCTCAGGAGCCGACGCGGACGTCGCGACGCGCGAGCGAGCCCGCGCCCCGCCTCCAGGTTGGATGCGGCGCGTTCGAGACGTTTTGAGTTAAATGCCGGAGCTCCCCGCCGCCGTTTCAAGACGGCACGGGCCAGGCCGACCGGCGCAATGACTCGAGCAGGCTACCGGCCGTGACGCTCGAACCACTTCGGCCCCGGGCCGCGCATGTAGTGCAGCTCAGGTCGATAGCGGCGGTGCGTCAAGACGGCTCTGATGGCTCGAACGACGGCCCAGAGATACATCCCCGATTCCCCCACGCTATTTCCCGCACGCATGTTCTGGGCGCGAGTTTCGGCCAACGCATGGAAGTTGTGGGGCAATAATGTGAAATACGCCGGACGGAATTGGACGCGCTGAGCAGGCCGACAGACGTGCCACGGTCAACGGATTCGTCATGCCCGGGCTTGACCCGGGCATCCATCGAAAAAAAAGCACTTCTTCCAAGGGGATGGATTGCCGGGTCAAAGCCCGGCAATGACGGATCGATAGATCGTGGCCGACCGCAGTCGGGCGTCACACCGCCGCGATCGCTTCGATCTCCAGCAGGAAATTGGGATTGGCGAGCCCGCGCAGGATGCACAGCGTGCTGGCGGGCGCGGCGCCGGCGAAATAGGTCTGCAGGAGGCCGCGCGCCTTGGGCACGTCGTGCGGGTTGCAGATGAAGATGGTGATCTTGGTGACATCGGCGATCTTGGCCCCGCCGGCGGCGAGCGCTTTGGTCAAGTTCGCCATCACCATCTTGGCCTGGGCATCGAAATCGTCGGGCGGCAGCACTTTGCCGTCGACGTCCGCTCCGACTTGGCCCGCACAGAACACGAGCTTCTGCGCGCCCTCGGCCGTCACCACGTGCGAATAATTGGAAAACGGCCTCGAGATGCCCTCGGGGTTGGTCCTGGTGAGCTTGGCCATCGCTTCTCTCCCTGTTGAAAATTGCGATCATAGCAGTCGAGTCCGTGAACTTAAGGAGCGTGTCCCGGGCGCAGCGCAGCACGAAGTGGTGCGCTGCAGACCCGGGATCGTACAAATCTATGGCGGTCCCGGATCAGCGGTGCACCGCTGCGCAAGAGCTTCGCGCTGCACCGCATCCGGGACCCACGGCTGAGCTAACAGTCGCGTGGGGCACCGGTCTTGCAATGCAGGCACGCTTGGATAGTCTGACTTGTCCCGGGGACCCTCCATGATCAAGGCGTTCGCCTCGTCCGTCCTCCTGCTATCCCTCGTCCTTTCCTACCTGTGTGGTGCCATGGCCGACAACGTTCCGCGCAATGTCGTCACCGAGCTCGCGCCCACCGGTAAGCTGCGCGCGGCCATCAATTTCGGCAATAGCGTGTTGGCGCAAAAGGACCCGACAAGCGGCGAGCCGCGCGGGGTTTCGGCGGAGCTTGCGCGCGAAGTCGCCAAGCGGCTGGGCGTGGCAATCGAATTCATCACCTTCGACGCCGCCGGCAAGGTATTCGACGCGCTGGGCAGCTGGGACATCGCCTTTCTGGCGATCGATCCGGTGCGCGCCGCGGGCATCGATTTCACCGCGCCCTATGTCATCATCGAGGGAGCCTATGTCGTCCCGGCGGACTCCCCCCTCAAGACCGTCGAGGACGTCGACCGCGAGGGGGTGCGCGTCGCGGTCGCGCGCGCGAGCGCCTATGACCTCTACCTCACGCGCGCGCTCAAGAACGCCAAGCTGGTGCGCGAATCGAGCGGGCCGGAAGCGCTGGCGCTGTTTCGCAAAGAACGGCTGGAAGCCGCAGCCGGCGTGAAACAGCCCATCGTGGCCTTCGCCAAGGAACATCCGGACACGCGCGTGATCCCCGGCCGTTTCATGGCGATCGAGCAGGCCATGGGCACGTCCAAGGGCCGCGACGCCGGCATTCGCTATCTGCGCGAATTCATCGAGGAGATGAAGGCCTCGGGCTTCGTCGCCAGGGCGCTCGGTGCCAGCGGACAGAGCGACGCAGCCGTCGCGCCGCCATCGCCGGTCAGGTGATGGCGGACCATTCCGCCTGCAGATCGCAATAGGATGAATGCAGGTCACGCAACTTTTGCGACGGCGCTGTTGGGGGCGTCCCTCGTTGTGGGCACCGGCAACGTAGCCCTGGCGCAAGTCTTCGCGCCGGCCCCAAGCCAGGTTGGGCCACCTCTTCTTCCCGCGCTGCCGAGAGCCCCTACGCAGATTCCTGCGCTTAAGCCATCGGAGGCGCTCACCTCTTCGAACTGTCGCGATGCTGCGAGAGTGGAATGCAAACGCGGGCGCTACAATTCGCGTTATCGACGGCTCCGGAGGGGGAATTGAAGCTGGCCCGCGCGTCGTCAGCACGACTTTTCATGCATGGGGCAGCTTGTCGTATTCTCGTTGAAAAGCTTCGTCCAAGATCCTCTCAGCTCCAGGATCGAGCGATTTTGCACGGCACTTATCGCAGGTACCCATCAAGACCGTGACCCGGCAATGGACGTATCCTTTGTCGCTCCATTGCCGAAATGCCATTTCTTCCAGGCGCTTGGTAACACGCCCCTTTTTGCAGATTGCGCACATAACAGGTTCGTCTCCCGCGGCCATCGCCCATCATCCCCTCGCCGACGCCCTGAGCACTAAGTCTGGGTGATCCGCTTTGAGGAAATGTGTGAGCTACTTCACACTCCGGGGAGAATTTCGCTGTCGGACGCTCGCTGCTCTTAGCGAAAGCCGACTCGGTGCATCAGCAAGGAAGACTCGCGCCGGAATCCACTTTCGCTTGTATGGCGGCTATGGCGATCCAGCCCAGGTTCCCGACCGTGATCGGGAGCTTGCGCTGAACCCGGCTTTCGGTTATTCTATGCGTTTTTCCGCAGCTCAGCAGCTGGGCTGAGTTGGGCGTCATATAGACGCCGCCGAGGTGTGTCATGAACCCGAATCTGTTGGGTACCGCAAACGGGTCACCCACTCAAACCATGGCCGAGCGGCCGCAACTCGTCTGGGGCGCGCCAACCGCGGTCGAGCGCGGGCCGGTCATTGCGACGCTGCGCAATCCCGCGCACCGCAACGCGGTGGGAAGCCATGCCGGCGGCTACTCGGTCTATCGCGCGCTCGCCATTGCGGCGCGAACGCTCGCCCACGATCACGTTGCCGACCTGACGGATACGGCGCCGATCGACCGCATCGGGCCGCACCCGCAGTGGCGCGACCCGAAGAAGATCGTATCTCTCGATCCCTGGGGCCATTTGGTCGGCGAGGTCTTCGACGAGCACCTCGCACGCGGCTATGACGTGCGGCCGACCATTGCCGTGACCCGCGCCCATATCGACATGCCGGAAATCCGCGCCGCCATCGCGGCGCGCCGCATCCGCGCGGACGGCGATATCGTCTCCGCGCACGGCAGCGTGCGCGTGATGAAGGCGGCGATCGATCCGGTCTGGTATCTGCCCGGCATCGCCGAGCGTTTCGGTCTCGACGAGGCGGACTTGCGCCGCGGGCTGCACGAGCAGACCGGCGGCATGTATCCGGAGCTGGTGTCGCGGCCAGATCTCAAGGTGTTCCTGCCGCCGATCGGCGGCACCACGATCTACTGCTTCGGCGATCCGGCAAAGCTCGGCGATGGCACGACGCCGCTCGCCTGCCGGGTGCACGACGAGTGCAACGGCTCCGATGTGTTCGGCTCCGACATCTGCACCTGCCGGCCCTATCTCGCGCACGGCATCGAGATCGCCATTCAAATGGCGCAGGCGGGCGGCGTCGGGCTCGTGGTCTACAACCGCAAGGAAGGCCGCGCGCTCGGCGAAGTCACCAAATTCCTGGTCTACAACGCGCGCAAGCGCCAGAAGGGCGGCGATCGCCCGGCCGGTTACTTCAAACGCACCGAATGCGTCGCCGGCGTGCGCGACATGCGGTTCCAGGAGCTGATGCCGGACGTGCTGCACTGGCTCGGCATCACCCGCATTCACCGCTTCGCTTCGATGAGCGACATGAAATGCGACGCGCTCGTCCGCCAGGGCATCGCCATTGACGAGCGGGTGCCGCTGCCCGACGACATGATTCCGCCGGATGCGCGGGTGGAGATCGAGGCCAAGCTCGCGGCCGGCTATTTTGCCGGCGAGCTTGCGCGGGGCGACTTTGCCGGCACGGTCGGGCGAGGCTTTAACGAGTGAGAGCGACCGTGTCCCGGGCGCAGCGCAGCACGAAGTGGTGCGCTGCAGACACCGATCTCGGGTTTACCCGAGACCGGCGCTAGAATATGTGCAAATCGGGCAAGCCCGATTTGCGTGGGCCGTTACGGTCCGTGGCGGTCCCGGATCAGCGGCGCCATAGCGCGTCGAAGACGCGCGTAAACGCGCTTATGGCTCCACTTCGTTTCGCGCTGCGCCGCATCCGGGACACGCAGCAGCAAAAAGCCTCCCCCCAAAGGGAGAAGGGCGCAGTAACGAGCGCCTCAGACCCGCGCTACTGCCTTTCCGCCTGCGCCTTGAGCGCCGTTAACTCCGCCTCGCTGCGGAAGGTCATCACCGCAACCTTGCGCGTGCGGTAGTACGGCAGGATCACTTCGAGCTTGCCGTCCCGTTCGGCGATCGCGATGTAGCGCGCCTCAGTGCCGCGGTTCGGAAGGTCGAACAAGGTCCATTGCCCGTTGCCCGGATCGTAGCGCGCCACCTTGTCGGTGCTCCACAGGTTGGTCCAGACGTTGTGCTTGGAATCGACCTGCACTTGATAGGGCTGATGCGCCTGCGGGTTCGGCAGCGGCACGAGCTTGATCTCCTTCGTCCTGATGTCGATGCGCCCGAGCGTGCCGCCGAACGAATTGCCGACCCAGACGTAGTCGCCGTCCTTGTCGGCGCCGAGCCGGCGCGAGCCCTGCGCCCAGGCGAACGGCGTGTTGAAGTCCGGTGCCACGAAGGTGTCATAGAACTTGCGCTGCTCGGGGGTCAGATTGTCGATCACCGCCTGCTCGGGCGGCATCTTCAGCTCGCCGGTCTTGCCCGTGCTGATGTCGCTGTAGTCCATCAGGTCCTGGCTCATGATCGCCCATCAGGCGTTGCCTGTGCGGTCGACGGCCAGCCCATAGACCGTGCCAATACCGTGCGGGGTCTTGTAGCTCACCGACTTAAATTCGGTGAACGTCTCTTTGGCGATGTCGAAGCGCAGAGCGCCGTCGGGCGAGGTGACCCAGACATGACCCTTGAGATCCACGTCGAGCGTGCCGGCGGTACCTGACATGGGCTTCGGCGGCGTGTAGATCGAGATTTTCTCGGTCCTCGGGTCGATCTTGGCGAGGCTGCCGTGGCCGCGCTCGACCGTCGAGCGCGTGTTGAACCACAGATTGCCATTCTCGTCGCGCACGATGCCATGGCTGCCGGCGGCGAAGCCCTCGATGTCGGGCACGCCGAACTTCTTCACCGCCCCGGTCTTGGCGTCGATCTTCGCCACGGTGGTGTCGCGGCTCGGCAGACTGTAGGCGATCCACAGGTTGCCATCGAGATCGGCCTGCACGTCGTGCACCCCGACCATACCGTTGAGATCGGACGGCGTGCCGAGCATCCAGTCGCTGCCGTCATTGGAGGGTTGCGGCGCCCCGTTGCCCGGCTCCTTCGGAAAGTCGTACTCCTTGAACACCACGCGCGCGGTCTCGCCCTTCGGCCGCTCCGGCAGCGTGACCTTCATCGAGCTTTCGCCCGGGCCGCGGGCGCGGGCGAGATAGGTCGCGAGCTCCTTCTGGTGGAAGTCGATGTTGGGCGTGCCCTTGTGCTCCGCGCCGAGATAGTGGCCGAACACGTTGACCCGCTTCATCAGCTCGAGGATCACGTTCCAGCCGGTCTCGTCGAACTTGTGCTGCAGGGGATAGCTCGCGCTGTGGCAGCCGGTGCAGTTCTTGCGCACCTGTGTCTTCATCCGGAAATCGTCGGGCGTGTCATCCGGTAGCGAAGCCAGCATGACGTCGCCGGGCAATTGCGCAAAGAAATCCTTCGCGGGATTGAGCACAAAATCGTGCCGCTTCGCCGCGCCGAGATCGATTGCGCTCTTGGCGGTCTCGTAACTCAGCGCCTGCGCCCACACCCGGTATTTGCCCGACGTCAGCGGCGGGAAGTAGTAGCCGCCCGCTTCATCGGTGAACACGCTGGTGGTGATGGTTTGGCCCTCGGCCTTGGCTGAGACCGTGACGCCGCCCATTTTTTCGCCCACCGCGGACGTCACAGTGCCGCTCAAAATGACGTCACCGGCGAGGGCCGGCGCGGACAGGATAGCAAGTAACGCGATGAGGGCGGTCGTTGAGACTTGCGCACGTGTCATCGGAGTCTCCCCCTTGAATTCTCCGCTCAGCGCTTTTCAGCCGGCGGCAGCGTTTGCAGATAGGCGGCAATTGCGTCGATCTCAGCCGGCGCGAAATGATGCTTGAAGCCCGGCATGCGTGGCGTGCCGTTTGCGATCACCTCGCGCACGAGTTCAGGCCGGCCGTTGAGCGACTCGCGCGACAGCACAGGTCCGAACTGGCCCAGCACGAGGTTCGGCTTGGTATGGCAGATGCTGCAGCTCTGCTCGTAAAGCCGCCATCCGAGCCGCTCCTTGTCGGATAGACGATCCGGATCGCTGCTTTGCGCGAATACGGCTGGCGAGGCAATGCAGCAAAGCAAGAGAACGGCGGCGGCGCGCGTCATCCTTGGCATTTCCCCAAAGTTTATATTTTTGGCGAAGCATAGGCCTGCGCTGGCCGAAACGGAAGGGCGCGGCCAAACATTGTGCTTGCGTGCCAATCGCTCGCATTGACGCAAGAGAAATCAGCGCGTTATGAACCGCCAGCCATCAACTTCCATCTCGGGGAAAGATTGAGGACGCAAGGGGAGAGGGCGATAGTAACGGCGACCACGCGTGTGACTAAAGCGAATCTGGCCAAGCTCAACACCGCCGCCGCGGTGCGCGCGCGCTGCGCCATGGTGCACCGCTGGGTGGCTGATGGCCGCTCGCGCTATTTCACGCTCGACGAGGGCCGCCTCGAAGCAGTCGCCGCCTATGTGGCCGACGTCACGCGCGAGGCCTATCCCGATCTGAAGATTCCGTATCACAGCCGCTGGCGGCATTTTTCAGCAGGCGGCATCGATCGCTGGAACGAGCTCGCGGCGCGCATCGATGCCGATGCGACGGATCGCGCCCGCATCGCCGTCGACCTGGCAACGGTGAGCGTGCTGCTCGATGCCGGCGCCGGCGAACATTGGCGCTACCGCGAAGGCAGCCTCTCCTTCGCGCGCTCAGAGGGACTTGCCGTTGCGAGCTTCGACATGTTCCGCGCCGGCGCGTTTTCCTCCGATCCCGGCCGACCATGGCGGGTGGACGCCGTTGCACTTGCAGAGATCGACCCGGCGACGCTCGCGCATCATTTTCAGGTCGACGGCGGCAATCCGCTGGTCGGCTTGGAGCAGCGCAGCGCGCTCCTGCGGCGGCTGGGAAAGGCGCTCGTCCATCGTGCGGATCTATTCGGGCGTGCGCCGGCGCGGCCGGGCAATTTGGTGGATCATTTTCTCGCTACCGCCTCCGACCGACGCATGTACGCGTCGCAGCTCTTGGCCACGCTGCTCGAGGGCCTCTCCTCCATTTGGCCATCCGCCCTGATGGTTGACGGACATCCGGTCGGCGATGCGGGCCGGCATCCTGCCGTTCGAACCGGCGACGACACGGAAGGCATCGTGCCGTTCCACAAGCTCTCGCAATGGCTCGCCTATTCGCTGATCGAACCACTCGAGGCGGCGGGGCTCGCTGTGGAGCGGCTCAATGAGTTCACCGCGCTGGCGGAATATCGCAACGGCGGTCTCTTGATCGATCTCGGCGTCATCCGCCCACGTGCGGCGATCGACCCGCGCGTGCAGCACGACGTCGCCTCGGAGCTCATCGTCGAATGGCGTGCGTTGACGGTCATTCTGTTGGACGCGCTGCTCGATCCAGTGCGAGCCAAGCTGGGGCGGGACGCGAGCTTCGCCATGCCGCAGTTCTTGCAAGGCGGTACCTGGAGCGCCGGGCGAAAGATCGCGCGCGCGCTGCGTCCCCCCGAGGGGCCACCGCCGATTGCGGTCGCCGCCGACGGCACGGTGTTCTGATTAGCCCTTTCAACCCGTCATTCGCACGAGCAGCACACTCCGCTCACGCCCGCGCAAGCAGGATTCGCAGGCAGGACACCTAGCTCGTGTGGAGTGGAATCAGTGCAAGCGGCGAACTCGGTTTGCTCCCTCCCCCGCTTGCAGCCGAACTCGGGCTTGCCCGAGTTCGGCCACTCTATTGACTGGCCGAAGTCGGATAAATCCGACTTCGGCTGGAGGGGTGGGGAGGGGGCGAGCGTGCGCACTTGAATGTTTTTCCATCTCCGCTCGATCTTGTTGCATGCCCCCTCCCTATAGCGGGAGAGGGAATGCACCGAGTACGCGGCGCTAAACTGCTTCAAGCACAAACGAACACGCTCTAATCCAGCCGCGCACCGGAGCGCCGCACGACCTCGGCCCATTTGGCGGAATCCGTCCGGATCAGTTCGGCGAACTCTTCCGGCGTGCCGCCCGCCGGCTCGTCGCCGATGACGGCGAAGCGATCGCGGAACGTTTGCGACT
>Ga0081455_10007910_pt1 | contig 11128 bp, 19 predicted proteins | sample TabmetS3T2R1_FD_70207 | JGI IMG/M metagenome (GOLD analysis project Ga0081455, IMG submission 70207) | Tabebuia heterophylla rhizosphere microbial communities from the University of Puerto Rico - S3T2R1 | ecosystem: Host-associated > Plants > Roots > Rhizosphere ... | reverse complement strand
AGGCGCGCGACCGCAACATCAAGGGTCGCTCGAAGATGACGAAGGCGGAGTTGCAGCGCGCTCTCGGCGGGCGTAGGTGACGCTGCTCGGACGCGTCCTCGGGGCGCAGGTCCGGCTCGAGGGGAGCCGAGTGGGGGAGGTCGCCGGCCTCGTCCTCGACGCAAGGCGCGAACACGTGATCGGGCTCGAGGTCCGCGGCGTCGACGGCCGCCGGCGCTTCCTGCCGTGGATCGCGATGACCCTCGATGGAGGCGTCGTCACACCGAGCTCGAGCCTCGTCCTCGTCGAGGACGACCTCGACGGCTACGCGCGGCTCGGCGCCTCGATCGTGCGCGATCCGAACGAGGTCCAGCTGCTCAGCGTCGGCCGGGACGGCAAGGTCGGCACACGGGGCTCCGATGAGGAGCAGGAGGCCGTTTTGGCCCCATCAGGCTCGGGTACCCCCGCCATGTGAATCGCACTTCCCTGGACCCGGTCGCCCGCGAGGGCGCACCCGAACCGCAACTCGCCACCGTGGAGCTGGAGGTTCCCGCCGCTTCCTCGTCCCGCCCTGTCGCGAGGCTCGTCGCGGCCGGGCTGGCGTCCCGCTTCGGATTCCGGGTCGACCGCCTCGAGGACCTCGAGCTGGCGATCGACTGGTCGCTTCGGCAGCCTCTCGCGCGCGATGTCGCCCACCTCTCGTTGACGCCGACGCGAGACGCGCTCGAGGTCGAGCTCGGGCCGCTGGCGGGCTCCCGCCTCGATCTGAGCGACCTCGAAGGCGTACTCTCACTGCTCGTGGACGAGCTCCGAGCCCGGCGGTCCGGGGCCGACGTGTGGATCGCGCTCCGAATGCGTCGCCCCGCGGCTGCCACGAGCCCAGGACGGCCCTGATGGAACGAGAGGTCGACACACTCCTGCTCGCGTACCACCGAGACGGCGATCGCGAGGCGCGCGACCGGGCGCTCGTCGAGCTCATGCCGCTCGTACGCGCGCTCGCCTCCCGCTACGCGGGCCGCGGCGAGCCGCTCGAGGACCTCGTGCAGGTCGGCGCGCTCGGCCTCATCAAGGCCGTCGACCGCTTCGACGTCGACCGCGGCGTCGAGTTCTCGAGCTACGCGGTGCCGACGATCGTCGGGGAGATCCGGCGCCACTTCCGCGACAAGGCCTGGGCGATGCACGTCCCGCGCCGGCTGAAGGAGTTGAGCGTCCGTCTCTCGCGCGTCCTCGACGAGCTCACGACCGAGCTCGGGCGCTCGCCCACGATCGCTGAGCTGGCCGAGGCGACCCAGGTCGAGGAGGAGGACGTGATCGACGCGCTGGACTCGGCGAACGCCTACTCGACGCGGTCGCTGCACGCCCCGTTCGACGACGGGGACGACGCAACGCTCGCCGACAAGCTCGGGGAGGACGAGACCGGCTACGCGGAGATCGAGGACGGCTCGCTGGTGGCCGCCGGCCTGGATGCGCTCGACGAGCGCGAGCGGCGGATCGTCCAGCTGCGGTTCTTCGAGGAAATGACGCAGTCGCAGATCGCCGCCGAGATCGGCATCTCCCAGATGCACGTCTCCCGGCTGCTGCGCAGCGCGCTCGCGACGATGCGTGGGAGGATCGAGGAAGTGGGGGCAAGTGATGGCTGAGCAGACCGTAAAGCTGACCTTCCCGGCGAAGGCCGACTACCTCCTGCTGGCCCGGCTGGCGCTCTCCGGCCTCGGACGAGGCCTGTCCCTGGACGAGGAGAGCCTCGCCGACCTGAAGCTCGCGGTCACCGAAGCCTGCGGGAACGTGGTACGGCACGCGTACAAGTCCAGCGAGGGCTCCGTGCGCGTCGTCTACGTCGTCGGTGACGGCCGCTTGGAGATGATCGTCGAGGACGAGGGAACCGGGCTCGCGCTCGCGGATATCGGCGTCGAGGACGGCCTCGACGAGCTGCCGGAGCCCGCCGAGCTCGCGTCCTTCGAGGGCGGGATGGGGATGGCTATCATCCGCGCCGTCGTCGACGAGCTCGAGGTGCACGACGGCGAGAACGGCCGCGGCACGGTCGTGCACATGACGAAGTACCTGGGTGCTGCCGCCTAGTCGAGCTCGGCGAGCGCCTCGTCGCGAGACGCGGCGACCGGGAGCACCTGGTCGAGCGTCGTGATCTCGAAGATTCGCCGAGCCGGCGTCTCGGGCAGAACGACGCGTATCGCGACCGCTCCTTCCTCGAGCTCGCGCAGCGCGCGCACGAGCAGGCCGAGCGCCGTGGAGTCCATGAACGAGACGCCGGCGAGGTCGACGACGATCGCGCTCGTGGGCGTCACCTCGGCAAAGCACTCGGCGAGCTCCGGCGCGGAGTACGCGTCGAGCTCGCCCTCGGCGACGAGCACCGCGGCGCGTTCCCCCCTCTCCACGCGAACTCGGTGCATTTCGGCGGGGAGCTAACCAGGTATCCAGAGGAGACGCCGCAGCCGGGGCCAGGGGGCGTGTCCCTAGCCGACGCCCCGGCCGCGGAGCGCGTTCCAGACGACGAGGATGAGCAGCGATCCGAGGACTGCCGCGACCCACGTCGAGAGGTCGAAGAACTCGTCGATCGGGTCACCGAAGCCGAGCGCGGTGGCGATGAACCCGCCGAGCAGCCCGCCGGCGATCCCGAGGAGCGTCGTGACGATCAGCCCCACGGACTCCGCGCCGGGCAGGATCGCCTTCGCGATCAGCCCGGCGAGGAGCCCGAGGACGATCCAGCCGATGATTCCCACTACCGGTCGCGCTCGATGACGGTCGTGTTCTGACCTGCTCCGCTGCCGGTGTCACGTGCGCCGAAGCCGCCCCAGCTCGACCAGAAGATCACGGAGAGGACGAGTCCGAGAGCGCCGACGATCATGAGGATCACGCCGACCGCGTTGATGTCGACGCCGGAGACCTCGGCACTGACCGCCCAGGTGAGGATCGCTCCGACGGCGATGAGCAGGATGCTCACGCTGATACCCATGTCACTCCTTTCGAAGGTTCGCCGGCAAAGACCGTCTGCCAGCGAGACGTGGGTACCCCTGGTGGATTCGGCGAAAACCTGGGTCCAGCTCGGGAATCCGGAGGTTTCGGACGACACGTTCGTGGGTACGCACGCGGGCGAATGGTCGGCTCGCGTCGGATGACGGCTGAGGACTTTCGGGTCGAGGAGAAGCTGTCCTCGCACGGGACGGTGCTGCTCGCTGTCGCGGGCGACGTGGATCTCCATGTCGCAGGTGAGCTCAAGAGCCGGATCGCCGAGACGGTGGACGACGGTGCGTCGATGCTCGTGCTCGACCTCACCGATGTCACGTTCATCGACTCGATGGGGCTGGGCATCTTGCTCGGCGGGAAGAAGCGCCTGGACGAGGAGAGCGGTGAGCTCCATCTCGTCGTTCCGGGCCACGATCTCCGCAGGCTTCTCGAGATCACGCGGCTCGACGGCATCCTGCCCCTCCACGACACGCGCGAGGACGCGCTCGCCGCTGTCGGGTACGGGCGCTAGAGGGCGGCGTCGAGCGACCGGTGGACGACCACCATCGTGTCCACGGACGCGATCTGGAGCACACGGGCGACCCCGGGCTCGGTCGCGACGAGCTCGACCGTGCCGCCCTGCTCGCCGGCCCTTCTGATCGTCGAGATGAGGACTCGAAGCGCCGAGGAGTCGAGGAACGTGCACCCGGACAGGTCGAGCACGAGCCGCTGGCTGAGATCGACGCTCGGCAGCAGTTGCTCGAGCGCCGGGACGGTGGCGAGGTCCAGCTCGCCCTCCACGCCGACGATCGAGCCGCCCGCCTCCAACGCCTCGAGCCGCAGGTCGAACCCTCCCTCACTTGCCACGGCCGCGAGTCTAGGTGAAGGTGCACGCCGTGGTGAGTGAATGACCGACCGGATCACCCTCACGATTCCCGCCGACGAGCCGTCACGCGGCGTCGCGTCGCTCGTCCTCGGCGGGGTCGGAAGCCGGCTCGACCTCCCGTACGAGCGGGTCGACGACCTCCAGCTCGCGGTCCTGAGCGTGCTGGCGGCCGGAGAAGGGCCGGAGCTGACGCTCGAGGTCGAGGCCGACGACGACGCGGTCGTCATCTCGGTGGGACCTCTCTCGCCGGGGAGCGCCGACGGCGGGGCGCTCTCGCGTGTCCTCGGTCCGCTCGTCGATTCGGTGACGACCTCGTCTCGAGGCTCGGACGAGTGGGTCGCGCTGCGGCTGGATCGCTAGTTTCGATCGCCGCTGCCCGAGGAGGTTTGAGACGTACGCGTGCGGGGTACGTGGCTCCCGTCCCCATTAACGCCGAGGGAGGGCGCGCGCCATGACGCCGGACGAGCACGCCGAGCGGGATTCCGACGAGGACCCCTCCCCGAACGACCCACGCCTTTGGACCCTCCCGAAGCCGCCAGTGATTCCCGTGGGGCCGGCCCGGGACGTGTGGCCCCCAAGCGACGTCCCCACCAGCCCTGACCCCGACGAGCCTGCGGCGGCCTGACCCGCCGCAGGCTCGTCCCTCCCTCAGTCCTCGGAGGTCTCCTCCACGAGCCGGCCGGTCGAGCGCGAGTCGGCCGTGCTGTTTCGAGAATCCCGCGAGCGGGCAGTCCTTGAGGGAGATGAAGCCCTCGGAGCGTGGATCAGCCTCCGAGGCGCCGTCCGAACTTCCGGCGCTCCTGTTCGTCAGCAGGCGGCAGTGTGGCGCGTCCCGACGGATGGAGAGCCTCGTGGCCTGGATTCGGGTGACGCAGAAGAAGCGTCTCCGGGTCGTCGACGTGGACGCCGACGAGCGGCCCGAGCTCGTGAACCGGCTGGGGGTGACGGAAACGCCGTCGCTCGTCCTGATCAAGGACCGCCACGTCGTCGGGCGACTCGACGGCCGCGTCACCGGGCGCGCCATCGACAAGCTGATTCGCCCGCATCTGGCCGCCTGAGCGAACGACCGACTGCCGACTTTCAGTCGGCGTAAGCAGCTCGTAAGAAGTTCGTACGTGCGGTTTTTTGATTGCAACCGCGAGCAACCCTCGGTGCACCTACGTATTGGGAAGGAGCACCGAATGAACACGCTACTCCGCTTCCGACCGTCTCCGGCACTCGTCGTGGCCTTCATCGCGCTGCTCGTCGCCTTGACGGAGACGAGCTTCGCGGACATCACGCAAACCGTGCCGCGGAACAGCGTCGGCCCTGCACAGATCCGGCCCGGCGCAGTACGCACCTCCGAGCTGCGGACCGGCGCGGTCACGTCGGCGAAGATCAGGAACCGCTCGATCGCGTTCCGGGACCTCTCCGCGCGCGCGAGGAACAGGCTTCGCGGTCCCGCAGGGCCTCCTGGTCCCGCCGGCGCCCCCGGCGCCGTTTCACGCCTCTGGGCGGTCGTCAACCCGAGCGGCAGCATCGCCCGGGGTGTGGGCACCGTGACCGTGGGTCGCACGGCCCTCGGAGCCTACGAGGTCATCTTCGGCCAGAACGTCGCGAACTGCGCCTTCACGGCCTCCATCGGTGAGGCGGGCGCGATCACGCCGACCGACGGCATGATCACGGTGGGCCGCAGGGCAGGGAACGCGAACGGCGTCCGCGTCAACACGCGGAACCAGCAGGGTGCCGCGGCGGACCGTGGATTCCACCTGATGGTGGTCTGTTGAGCGGGGTAACCCCCAGCGACTAACCGCAGTGTTCAGGCGGAAGTAAAGGACGCGTAAGAAGTTCTGACGGAGGAAGCTCTCCGGGGAGGAATCCCCGCAAATGCCGAAGTACGCTCCGATGCACTCGAAACGCTCGGCAAAGGAGCTAACGGCATGAGAGCTTTCCTCCGCTTCAGACCTTCTCCGGCACTGGTGGTCGCGTCGATCGCGCTTCTCGTCGCCTTGACGGGGACGGGAATCGCCGCGGTCCAGCAGTTGGTCCCGCGGAACAGCGTCGGCACGGCCCAACTGAGGGAGGGCGCGGTGACGACGTCCAAGCTCCGGCAGGGGTCGGTGACGACGAACAAGATCAAGAACGGTTCGGTCGGCGTCCGCGACCTGTCCTTCCGGGCGATCAGGCGGATCCGTGTCAAGGGGCCGCGCGGCGCGACGGGCCCGGCCGGGCCCGCGGGCGCGCCTGGCGTCGTCACCCGGCTGTGGGCGGTCGTCAACGCGAGCGGCAGCATCGCGCGCGGTGCCGGCACGACCTCAGCGGGCCGGCTCGGAGTCGGCCAGTACGAGGTCATCTTCGGCCAGGACGTGACGAACTGCTCGTACATCGCCACCGTCGGTGACGCGGGCAACATCAGCGGCAACCTCGGCATGGCGATCACCGGTCGCCGGCCAGGGAACGCGAACGGCGTGCGCGTCAACACGCGGAGCCAGACCGGCCCCGCGGCGGACCGCGGCTTCCACCTACTCGTCGTCTGCTGATGCGACAGCCAACACCCACCAGGAGGTTTCCAGGAATGACGAAGCTCATGATCCTCGTCGTCGCCGCTGCGGTAGCCGCGGTCGGCGTTTCCTCTGCAGGAGCGAAGGGCGGCAAGCCCCGCGAGTGCCAGGGCCTGACCCCCACGATCGTCGGCACGCAGAAGGCCGACACCATCGTCGGGACGCCCGGGAACGATGTGATCCTGGCGCGCGCCGGGAAGGACGACGTCCGCGGCGAGGGCGGCGACGACGTCGTCTGCGGCGGTCCGGGTCGGGACACGATCCAGGGCGGCGACGGCAACGACAGCCTCTGGGGCGGTCAGCACGCCGACCTCATCGACGGCGGTGTCCTCGGCTGCTGTCAGGCCGGCAACACCGGCAACGACGTCCTTCATGGCGGGCAGGGGCGTGACGTCCTCCATGCGAGCGACTTCGGCAACGGCACGCTCCACGGCGGTCAGGGTGCCGACGAGCTGCACGGCTGGGGCGGCAACGACGTCCTCATGGGCGGCTGGGGCCCCGACGTGCTCGAGTCGTTCACGGGTGACGACAACCTGAGCGGCGGCAACGGCCGCGACCGGCTCGACGCCGGCGCGGGCGCCGACACGAACGACGGTGGCCGCGGCGCGGACACGTGCGTCAACGGCGAAGTCACCACCAACTGCGAGGCGTAGTCCTCTGACTAGCGACCGGGCCGCGTATTCCGCGGCCCGGTCATTCGCTTCTCAACCCCTGATCCCGACGCGAGCGTCGGGGCCAACGAGCCTTCTACTTGGTTCGGTTCGGGTTGGGAGGAAGCGGCGTCTTGTTCGGGTTGCAGAAGAAGCCGGGATTGGCCACGTGCGGATCGACGAGACCCAGCTTGAGCTCCTGCCCGTACGACTGCGCTCGAGGACCGATGGGACCGTCGACCTGGTCATTCAGTCCTGAGAACGAGCACCACGACTTCCCCTGGTTCTGATTTTCGTTCTTACCGCTCCCGGTCACCTCACCGGCGAACGCGGCGTTGGCACCGAGGCCCATGACCGCAGCCGCACAGGTCGCGACCGCGAGCAACCGCAGCTTGCTCATCTCTCCCCTTTCCCCGTGACGCCCCCATTAGCGCCGGCGGCGAGCCTACAGACGGCAGAGGCACTGGTCAATGGCCGTGCAACTCGCCAGTGACGGAACGGCGCCGGCGGGAAAAGCCCCGCTCAGCGCCGTTCGTGAGACAGGGGCGACAGGACTCGAACCTGCAACCCCCGGTTTTGGAGACCGGTGCTCTACCAATTGAGCTACGCCCCTGTGATCAGCGCTCGGCTGCGGCTCCGAGTGTAGCCCGCGCCCCGAGTAGGCTCCTGGCCGTGCACCGGCGCGCGCTCGGGCTCCTCTTCGCGGTGCTCGCCGTGGGGCTCGGCGCGATCGCCGTCGCCTCGGCGCTCGCGGGCGGGCGGGCCTGGGTGCTCGCCGTCGCTGCGGCTGCGGTCGCGGTCTGGATGGCCGATCTCGCGCGTCGCGCGCTGCTCCGCCGCTGACTGAGGAATCCGCCGCTTTCCGGCGTATTGTGTCGTCGGTGGCGGTGGCCAAGGAGACGCAGGAGCTCTGGTTCGAGTACCGCCGGTCGAAAGACCGGCTGCTCCGCGACCGCCTCATCCTGACGTACGCGCCGCTCGTGAAGTTCGTCGCCGGCCGTGTCGGCGCGAGCCTTCCGTCACACGTGGACGAGCAGGATCTCGTCTCGTACGGCCTGCTCGGGCTCATCGGCGCCATCGAGCGCTTCGATCCGGACCGCGAGATCAAGTTCGAGACGTACGCGATGGCGCGGATCCGCGGCGCCATCATCGACGAGCTCCGCTCTCTGGACTGGGTGCCCCGGTCGGTGAGAACGAGAGCGCGCCAGATCGAGCGCGCGATCGCGGCTCTCGAGAAGGAGCTCATGCGCGCGCCGACGGACGAGGAGATCGCGAAGAAGCTCGGCGTGACGAGCGAGGAGCTCGAGGAGAGCCTGCACGAGATCTCGCGGAGCACCGTCGCCGCGCTCGACGAGCTCTGGTCGCCGTCGGGGGGCGGAGACCAGATCGCCCTCATCGACACGATCGAGGACGAGTCCGGGCCGGATCCCGAGTTCTCCCTCGAGCAGACCGAGGTCAAGGAAGCGCTGGCAGAGGCGATCGCAGGCCTTCCGGAGCGCGAGAAGCTCGTGGTCACGCTCTATTACTACGAGGAGCTCACGCTGCGAGAGATCGGCGAGGTCCTCGGCGTGACGGAGTCGCGGGTCTCGCAGCTCCACACGAAGGCGATCCTGCGCCTGAAGGCGCATCTCGCGGGTGTGCCGCGCGAGGCTGCCGAGACGTAGCCGCGCGGGCGCTGGGAAGCGGAGTGAGCACTCCGGACGCTGACTAAGCTGTCTCGCAGAACCCGCGTCCAGAAGGAGAGCCAGTCACATGCCCGAGCCCGCAAAGATCCGTAACGTCGCCGTCGTCGGCCACCGCGGGACGGGAAAGACGTCGCTCGTCGAGGCGCTGCTCTTCCAGTCCGGCGCAGTCAATCGCCTCGGGTCGGTGCAGGCCGGAACGACGGTATCCGACGCCGACGACGACGAGCACGAGCGGCAGCTCTCGATCGCGATGTCGGTCGAGCACGTGAGCTGGCAGGACCGGAAGGTCAACCTCCTCGACATCCCCGGCGACCCGGCCTTCCAGGGCGAGCTGCGCACGTCCGCGCGCGTCGTCGACGGGATGCTGGTGACCGTCTCCGCAGTCATGGGCGTCGAGGTCGGGACCGCGCGTGCCTGGAGGCTTGCGGAGGAGCTCGGTCTCGCGCGCGTCGTCTTCGTGAACATGCTCGACCGCGAGCGCGCCGACTTCTTCCGCACGCTCGAGGCACTCCGGACGCAGCTCTCCGCCCAGTGCGTCGCCGTGCACATCCCTATCGGGGTCGAGCACGAGCTGACCGGCGTCGTGGACGTCCTGCACATGTGCGCGTACACGAGCCCCGAGGGGGAGAAGGAGGGCGAGCCGGGGGCGATTCCGGACGACATGGCGGACGTCGTCGCCGAGTACCGCGAGAAGCTCCTCGACGCGGTCGTCGAGACGGACGAGGCGCTCATGGAGCGGTACCTCGACGGGCAGGAGCTCGACGCGCACGAGGTCGCCGCGGCGCTGAAGACCGCGGTCACGAACGGCGAGGTGTTCCCGGTCGCCTGCGGGGTCGCGACGAAGAACCTCGGCACGCACGCAGTCCTCGACCTCCTCGTCGAAGGCGTCCCGTCACCGGCCAAGAAGGGCTCGCCGATCGACGTCGACGGCGCCTCGACCGCGGCCCTCGTGTTCAAGACCGTCGCCGACCCGTTCGCCGGCCGGATCAACCTCTTCCGCGTGCTCGCCGGCACGGTCACGGGCGACACGACGCTCGTCAACCTGCGAGCGAAGGGCAAGGAGCGCATGGGCTCGCTGCTCGAGCTCCAGGGCAAGGAGCACAAGCCCGCGCTCGAGTTCGTCGAGGGCGACATCGGCGCCGTCGCGAAGCTGAAGGACGCACAGACTGGCGACCTCCTGGCCGACAAGGAAGTCGAGATCGAGGCGCCCGACTTCGGCTTCCCCGAGCCCGTCATGAGCTTCGCGATCACGCCGAAGGCGAAGGGCGACGAGGAGAAGGTCGCGACGGCGATCCGCCGGCTCGCCGAGGAGGACCCGACTCTGCGGTTGCGGCGCGACCCGCAGACGGGCGAGGAGATCCTCTCCGGAATGAGCCAGATGCACGTCGAGGTCGCGCTCGAGCGCGCGAAGCGCCGCTTCGGCGTCGACATCGAGCTGCACCAGCCGCGCGTCCCCTACCGCGAGACGATCCGCAAGGAGGCCCGCGCGCAGGGCCGCTACAAGAAGCAGACCGGCGGGCGCGGCCAGTTCGGCGACTGCCACATCGTCATCGCGCCGAACGAGGCCGAGTACGAGTTCGTGGACAAGATCGTCGGCGGTGTCATCCCGCAGAGCTTCCGGCCCGCGGTGGACAAGGGCATCCAGGAGGCGATGCACGCGGGCGAGCTCGCGGGCGCGCCGGTGCAGGGCGTGCGGGTCGAGCTCGTGGACGGCTCGTACCACACGGTCGACTCCTCGGAGATGGCGTTCAAGATCGCCGGGTCGCTGGCATGGAAGGACGCGTACATGAAGGCCGACCCGGTGCTCCTGGAGCCGATCATGGAGGTCGAGGTGACGGTCCCGGACGACGCGGTCGGAGCGGTCAACGGCGACCTGAACTCGCGCCGCGGGCGGCTGCTCGGGATGGAGCCGCTCGGCGGGATGACATCGATCAAGGCCGAGGTCCCGATGTCCGAGATCCTCACCTATTCGCAGTCTCTGACCTCGATGACCGGCGGCCGCGGCGACTACTCGATGCACTTCCTGCGCTACGAGGAAGTGCCCGCTCACGTCGCGCAGAAGGTGATCGAGGAGACGAAGAAAGAGCGCGAGGCGGCAGCCGCTCACTAGCGCTTGTCCACAGCTGTGGATAACCGCCGGCCCCTGCTAGGGTGGCCGCAATGCGAGTGACGAAGGCGACGGTGATCCGGTCGTGCGCCGTCTGCGAGCGCACGCTCCTCCAGGGCGAGTACGCGAGCAGGTTTTCCCCAGACGGCGTCGAGTACGTCGACGTCTGCCAGCTCTGCCAGGACGCCGCGCTCGAGTACGGCTGGGTGCGCGAAGGCGGGCCGATGTCCCGTGCGCTCTCGCCGCATCAGCGCCGGAAGCGGCCGCGTTGGGCCCAGCTTCTCGGCGTCGCCACTCCGGAGGCCGAGCAGCCCGTCGTC
>Ga0081455_10007909_pt1 | contig 11129 bp, 11 predicted proteins | sample TabmetS3T2R1_FD_70207 | JGI IMG/M metagenome (GOLD analysis project Ga0081455, IMG submission 70207) | Tabebuia heterophylla rhizosphere microbial communities from the University of Puerto Rico - S3T2R1 | ecosystem: Host-associated > Plants > Roots > Rhizosphere ... | reverse complement strand
TGCACCTCTACGGCAGAAAGCACCTCGCGAGGGGGACCTTGGTCGCTCGTCTCGACGACGTCAACCAGCGACATGCTGGGCCGCACCCGAGATTTCTGTGGCCGTCACGGATGAGTGGTCCGCGCGGGTTTGACGGTTGCCTAGCGCAACAACCCGGTCCCGGTCGTGTGGTTCACCTTCGCACTTCCTCCCGCCGATGCCCGCGACGAGCATCCGGGCCTGGCGCCGTCATGGGCGGCCCGAGATGGTAGGAGCCGGTCGTTTCAATCGACTTCGGAGAGGGAGGTCGGAGGTCTTCCCGGCGGCCAAAATCAGCGGCAGAGGCTAAGGCTTCAGCCAGCTCGCGCGGGTCCGCTCTGGGCGCTTCCGAGGCTCGGCTGGTCGACGCCCAGAAAAAGTCGACTGGAATCAGCCGTGGTGTTCCGTCCTATGCGATGTAGGCGAGGTGGGAGGCCGTCTAGACGCGAGCAGCTCCTGCGCGCCGGTCGTGGACAGTTGGTCGTCGTCGCTCCATGTTTTCGCCCTTCCGGTGACCGTCCCCAGCCGGCATCGCCTAGCCGTCGTCGGCAGAGGCCGTCGGTTGTTCTTTTGATGCAGTGGATAGCAGCGGTCAAAGAAACCGTGCAGCGGCATGGAACGGCCAGCTCCCCGATAGCGCTGGCCAGCCCGCTCTTCGGCGTACCTTGGCACCCATGAGTGATCAGGGTTCGGCAGCAACACAGACGACGTGGACCAACGAAGCCGCGGAGAAATGGCTCTCTCGCATCGATGGAATAGAACGGTCAGGGGCGCCAATCCGGGAGCTGCTGATGGAGCGGGCGCACCTCCAGCCTGGAGAACGAGTGCTGGATGTGGGATGCGGATCCGGACCCTCGACAGCGGCCGCAGCGGCAGCGGTGCATCCCGGCGGAATGGTCACTGGCATCGACATCGCCGCACCCATGATTTCGGCGGCCCGACAACGTGTTGGGAACCGCGAAATCGAGTGGATCGTCGGTGACGCCGAAACCTATCCCCTACCCGAAGGACATTACGACGCGATCATCTCTCAGATGGGGCTGATGTTCTTCACCAACAATGCAAAGGCCTTCGCAAACCTGGCTCGGGCTTCTCGATCAGGAGGTCGGCTGGTTGGCGTTGTCTGGCCCACCAGGGACAAGATCAGCACCTTCCGATTCTTGTTCCATAGCGTCCGGCAGACTCTGGATCGGCTGCATATCGCCTATCAGGAGCCACCACTTGATTTTGGCCCGTTCTCGTTGGGTGACGCTCGATATGTCGAACAGCTCCTAGCCGAAAGCGGTTGGACCGACATATTGATTGGGGAGGTCGAGCGACCCATGACGATGGCGGCGTGGGAAACCTCGATAGATCAGCAGTCGGCGATTGATTGGCTGCACATGGGCCCAGCCAACGCGCTACTCGAGGGACAACCCGAAGATGTGCATGCGCAGGCCGCCAACGACTGGGTCCACGCAGTCAAGCAACGCGCTACAGATGAGGGGCTGCAGTTCGACGTGCTGCTGCACGTAATCACAGCCAAGCGTCCGTGAGTCGCCTGGACCAAGTCACCCAAAGCGTGTATTGGCGCCCCTTGAACTCCAAGCCTGCCTACTGCGAAACTGCAGCCCCAAAAATGGTGCAACAAACGCGTGAGCTGGCGATTTCGCATGCACCTATTCGCGCCTCGCCAGGCAGAAACGACGCATAACGAGGCCCCGTTCACCACTTTGCAGGCAGGTGGCTAAGGGTCAGCGGGTCCCCGGGGTCGCTCATCGCCTGCTGCAGGCGCCGCACATGGGGGTCTGTGGGTAGGCTGACGTCAGGTGTGCCGGGAAGTCTGGTCGGCGTCGTGGATTGACCAATGGCTGGAGGCGGACCGTGCACAAGCCAGCTTGCCGCGCCGCTTCCCACAGCGGAGTTGAACACCCCGGAGGCGCGCATGAGCGCTGGCTGAGTGATCGACTGTTCTTGTCCTCGGCAGCGCCGAATGCTATAGGCAGCTCTGGCAGCTCAGCAAGCGCAGAGTGGTCGTCACCATGATCACCGTCGCGATCTCCACGGGCTAGCTGTGGCCGCGCTGCTTCGCTCTCGCCTAAGAGCCTGTGCCCGGCCGGCGGGCGGTATGTCGCTGTTCTGGCGAGTGTTCACCGCCAACGCGGCTCTCCTGGTCGCCGCTGCATTGGTGCTTGGCGTCTCACCTGTGACGGTGAGCTGGCCCATCGCCGTCACTGAGGCCGTAGTGCTTGGGCTCGGCCTGGCTGGCATGCTCGCTGTTAACGCGGTGCTGCTGAGGTTGGCCTTCGCCCCGCTCACCGCCTTGGCCGCGCGGATGACACAGGTGGACGTTCTCGACCAGCCGGACCGCTTGGAGACCTCAGGGCGCGGGGAGATCGCCGCCCTGGTTGAGACGTTCAACGACATGCTGGCCCGGCTGGAGGCCGAACGCCGCGACGGCACTCGCCGGGCTGTCGCCGCCCAGGAGGCCGAACGCCGGCGGGTCGCCAACGAGCTGCATGACGAGGTCGGGCAGACCATGACCGCCGTGCTCATGCAGTTGGAACGCCTCCAGGAGGGTGTCACCCACCAATGGCGCGACGAGCTGCGCGATGCGCAGGAAGCCGTCCGCGTCACCGTGGGAGAGGTCGGCCGCATCGCCCAGGAGCTGCGACCGGAAGCGCTGGACCACCTCGGGCTGCTCAGCGCGCTTGCCGCACTGTCGCGTGGGTTCACCGACCGCACCGGTATTGCAGTCGACTGTCATTTCGACCCGCACCTGCCCGACCTGGACCCCGACACTGAACTAGCCGTGTACCGCATCGTGCAGGAGAGCCTGACCAACGTCGCCCGCCACGGCGGCGCCCGCCACGCCGAACTGAGCCTGCGGCACACTCTGCACCACGTTCATGTCGAGATCACCGATGACGGCCGAGGCTTGCCCGCCGAGACTATCGCTGGTGCAGGGATTCGCGGCATGCGCGAACGCGCCGCCCTCATTGGCGGCCACCTGACCGTCGATAACCGGCCAGCCGGCGGGGCGCGGGTCACCCTCGACCTGCCGGCGAACAGGCACCGCCCATGACGCCGGCCCCAACCCGCATACTGGTCGCCGACGACCACGCAATCGTCCGGCACGGGCTGCGGCTGCTTCTTGACCGCGAATCCGACCTCACCGTCGTCGCCGAGGCCGCAGATGGAGCCCAGGCCGTCGCCCTCGCCCTCGCCGGCAGCGTGGACTTGGTGATCCTCGACATCGCCATGCCCCGCATGACCGGCCTACAGGCTGCCCGAGAACTGTCCCGCCGCCGGCCGCAGCTGCCGATCCTGATTCTGTCCATGTACGGCAACGATCAGTTCCTCTTCGAAGCCCTGAGGGCCGGCGCCAGCGGCTACGTCCTCAAGTCTGGTGCTGACCGCGACATCGTCACCGCCTGCCGCGTCGCCATCGCAGGCGACTGCTTCCTCTACCCGTCTGCAACGACCAGCCTCGTGCGGGACTACTTGACTCGCGCCGCTCAGGCCCCTGGCACTGACGACGTCCTCACCCCCCGCGAGGCGGAGATCGTCAAACTTGTCGCCGAAGGACACAGCTCCAAGCAGATCGCCGCCATCCTCACCATCAGCATCAAGACCGTCGACCGGCACCGCGCCAACATCCTCGACAAGCTCGGCATGCGTGACCGGGTACAGCTGACCCGCTACGCCATCCGCCGCGGCCTCATCGAACCGTGACCAATGCTCAGCGTTGCACGACTCACTCGCGTCGCACCCGCCCGGCTCGGCTACCGGCCAGCAACGCCACCAGCGACCTGACTGTCCAGCCGGTATCGGGCGGCACGCATGGCCCCTGACGCGCAGGCTCGACCAGAGGCTTGCGGTGGCCGGCGCGGCAGGCGATCACCAGCCGCCGTTCGCCCGGTGCAACCTCGATCACATCATCGACCGTCACAGTGGTCCGATGCCGTCCCCAGCCCTGCACCACCTGCAGCCGTCTTGGAGCAGCCGAGTCTGGCTCCATCTCCACGCGTTCGACCACGCCCACCTCGCGGCCACAGTCATCGTCAACTATGAAGTCGTGACAGCTGACCAGCACGTCCGTCAGGGTGGGCAACCCCGGATTGAGGTCCACCACCCACTGCCACACTCGGCCGTGCTGCTCGAGGGGATCGCTGCGCAATCGGAGCCCAACAGTCCGGTCAGGCGCTGTCCAGCCATCCGTGTCGCGGCTGCGGCACACGCATGCTCGCAACTCCGACGAGGGGAACCCGAACATACCCTCAACGGTCCCCACCCAGTCCATCGGCCACCATCGGGTTGACCATGTAATACTCGTGCGTTCGAGACCCCATGTTTTCGACAATCTTCCGCCTCCCGAGCGAGCCAGTGGAAATAAGGGAGTCACGCGGGAGCTAGGGGGATAGGCTGAGAGTGGCGTGCCGGGAAGCCTGGTCGGCGAACCTATTCGACCGACTTCGAAGGACCCCAGGTGCCTGCCGTGGCAATCCGCGACGCTATCCACACCATCGGACTCACAAAGCGCTTCGGCCGGACAGTGGCGCTGGATCGGCTAGACCTGACCGTGGAAGCGGGCGAGGTCTTCGGCTATCTGGGACCGAACGGTGCCGGCAAGTCGACAACGCTCCGCCTGCTGCTTGGCCATCTGCGGCCCACCGCGGGCCAGGCCTGGATCTTCGGGCGGGCATCTGGCGACGCTGCTGCGGCGCATCGCCACTTGGCGTACGTGCCGGAGGATGTTGCGCTGTGGCCTGCACTGACCGGCGCTGAGACATTGGAGCTGCTGGCAGATATCGGCCCCGGCATAGATCGCCGCTACCGCGACGAGCTGGTTCAGCGGTTCGAGCTCGAGGTCGACCGGCGGTGCGGCACGTACTCGACAGGAAACCGCCAGAAGGTAGCCCTGGTCGCGGCTTTCGCCACCGACGTGCCGCTGTTGATATTCGACGAGCCCGCAGCGGGGCTCGACCCACTTATGGAGCAGCAGTTCCGGCAGTGCATCGCCGCAGCCGTCACACGGGGCCAGACTGTCTTCCTGAGCTCCCACCATCTAGCCGAGGTGGATGCGGTCTGCCAGCGAGTCGGGATACTTCGCGAGGGTCGGCTCGTGGAAGTAGCCGACCTGAATGACCTGCGCCGGCTTCGTCTCACCGAGGTCGACGTATCGTTCCGCGGCACTCCTCCTGATCTTGAGCAGCTCTCCGCGGTACCCGGGGTAAGCAACGTTCATCAGCTATCACCCTCGCGGCTGTCGCTGACGCTGGCCGGCCCGCCGGCGGCCGCCCTGCGAATCTTGGCCACCGCCGAAGTCTTGGCCCTCAATGTCCGCGAGCCGTCGCTGGAAGAGATCTTTCTCGAGTATTACGGGCAACCAGCGACATGACGAGATTTCCGCGACTGGCGGTGCGGCTGATCCGCCGCGGCTTTTTGATCTTGCTCATCCTGGTTCCAGGTCTTTCGGCGATCGTGGTTGTTCAGTACCGATACACCTTTGCAGACCCCGCAGATGCCATCTCACTCCAGGTATTGGCCGAGAACCCAGCGATCCGCGTCCTGTTCGGCGTGCCGGTAGCTATTGACAATGCTGGCGGGTTCACTGTGTGGCGCACCGGCACCTTCGTTGCCGCCGGCCTTGCCAGCTGGGCTCTCTTGACCGCAACGCGGATCACTCGGGGGGAGGAGCAGTCGGGTCGGTGGGGGCTCTTATTGACCGGGCGTCTTCGCCTTCCCTCGGTTGTTGCGCACCATCTGGCGGTGCTGCTGGGCGCTCAGCTGCTGCTGGGTGCTGCCCTGGCTGTGGCTCTCATCGTGGCCGGAGCGGGGATCCAGGGGGCTTTGATCTACGCGCTCGGTTTCACGCTTATCGGCATGCTTTTCGCTGCGGTGGGCACGTTGTGCGCTCAGCTGGTTGCTGAGCGGAGGACCGCATCTGGGATCGCGGCTGCCGTACTTGGCTTTGCCCTCCTACTCCGGATGGTGTCGGATGGTGTCGAGCGCCTCGCCTGGCTGTCCGGGCTGACCCCGTTTGGCTTGCTCGCCGAGGCCGAGCCGTACGCCGCGAATCGTCTCGGCCCGCTAGCAGCAATGGCGCTGATGGTGGCAGCTGTTGCTGGCCTCGCAATCCTCGCGGCCGTGCACCGCGACGTTGGCTCGGGACTGATCACCGGTTCGGAAATCCGTCCAGGCCGCTTTCGGTTGCTGCGGTCGCTGCCGGGCTTCGCTATCCGGCGCCTGCTCCCGTCGGCGTTGGGCTGGGCAGCCGGCCTGTGCGCGTACTTCCTGATCATCGGTCTGGTGGCCCGATCATTGACCGAGTTCCTGATCGAGAACCCCCGATTCGCGGATCTGGCGGCGCAGGCGGGATTCGCCGGCTTGGCCACGGTGCAAGGCTACGCGGCGGCCTTGTTTGCGCTGCTGGCCATTCCCATGGGAGTCTTCGCCGCCAGCCGGCTCAGTTACGATGCCGCCGATGAAGCGGACGGGCGGCTCGCTGTCGTGTTCTCGAGGCCATTGACGCGCTCTCGCTGGGCCCTCGTCCAGATCGCGGTACTCGTCGCGGCCATTGTCGCGCTGGCAATGGCTGCCGGGGTGGCGACTGTAACCGGCACGGCACTAGCGGGTGCCAACCTGCGGCTGACCGAGGCGCTTGCAGGTGCGCTGAACGTTGTGCCAGTGGCTGTGCTGTGTCTCGGCGCTGCTCAGGTTGCAATTGGTTGGGTGCCTCAGGCCGTCTTGGCGCTGGGGGCGGCGCCGGCCGTAGGTGGTTTCTTGCTCACAGTCCTCGTCGAGACGTTCGGCGGGCCAAACTGGCTAGCCCAATTGTCTCCGTTCGCTCATCTCGCCTGGGTGCCGGCGACGGCCCCGGATTGGGCTGGCGCTGCCGGAATGATTGGCATTTCGGTGCTGCTCGCCGGCCTGGGAATCGCGGGCTTCGCTCGCCGTGACCTCCGCGGATGATGACCAGCGCCAGCGTCAGGCTCGTGGACGGCGTAAAACCGGCCATGCTCGCCGCTGCTGGACGTGTCGCTATTTCAGGTGCGCCGGGAAGTCTGGTCGCCAATCTCGCTCAGCCCCCGCCGAGCGTCCCTCGATAGCAAGGCTGATACATGATCCCCTTCCCAACTCAGCACGTGGACACGTCGATCAGCGCTCGACGCCGGATGCGATGCGTACGCTGGATGCGTGCACGCCGAGCAGATGGCAGAGGAGATGCCACTGGTCGATTTGGACACAAGTGCCCTCGAGGCGGCCCGACTTCTAGCACAACAGCGTCTGCCGGCCCTAGTTGTCACCGAAGCGGACGGTTCGCCCCATTCGATCCTCCCGGCCTCTCAGGTGGTGAGGTTTCTCGTTCCGGGCTATGTCCAAGACGACCCGTCACTGGCGCGGGTGATGAACGAGTCGATGGCCGACCGTGCCGGCGACAAATTGGCGAGCAAGCGGGTCCGCGACCTATTGCCAACCGAGCGCCGCGAGCTGGCCGCTGTCAACCACGACGACACCATCATCGAGGTGGCCGCCATAATGGCAAGGCTGCGCTGCCCGTTGGCCGCGGTGATGAAGGGCGACAAGTTGATTGGTGTGATCAGCGCGTCCCGGCTGCTGGAGCTTGCACTGCAGCAACACTGACCCAAGACGGGTCGCACGTTAGGAAAGCGGCCTGATGGCCGTCGTCGCCGTGGTGACGTTCGCCGTCGCCTACATCCTGATAGCCACCGAGCGGGTTCCCAAGATGGTGACCGCGCTCGCCGGCGCTGGCGTCATTCTTGCTTTTGGGGTTGCGTCGTCGGCGGACGCGTTCTACTCCCATGACACCGGCATCGACTGGGACGTCATATTTCTGCTGCTGGGCATGATGATCATCGTCGGGATCTTGCGACAGACCGGGGTGTTCGAGTACGTCGCCATTTGGGCGGCGAAGCGCGCCAAGGGCTCACCGTTTCGAGTGATGGTGCTGCTGGTGCTCATTACGGCCGTCGCCTCGGCAATGTTGGACAACGTCACCACGGTGCTGCTGATCGCGCCGGTCACCTTGCTGGTGTGTGAGCGCCTGGGCGTCTCGCCGGTTCCCTTCTTGATCGCCGAAGTCCTGGCGTCCAACATCGGCGGCGCGGCCACCTTGATCGGCGACCCGCCCAACATCATCATCGCGAGCCGATCCGGGCTGACGTTCAATGACTTCCTGCTGCACATGACCCCGATTGCGGCTCTAGCCATCGCCGCCTTGGTCGCCATGCTGCCGCTGCTATTTCGCGGCTCGTTCGAGGGCGATCCCGACAAAGTCGCAGACGTGATGGCGCTGAACGAGCGGGAAGCGATCAAGGACCGTCGGCTGCTGATCATCTGCGGAGTAGTGCTGACTGCAGTATTCATCGGATTCGTCGGCCATGCAGCGTTGCATATCGAGCCGTCTGTGGTGGCGCTGCTTGGAGCAGGACTCTTGGTGCTGTTGTCGCGCAGCAAGCCGGGCGACTTCATGCCCAGCGTGGAATGGGAAACGCTGCTGTTCTTCGCCGGTCTATTCGTCATGATCGGCGCACTCGTCAAGACTGGGGTCATCGGCCAAATGGCCGAGGCCGCCGCGCGGGCCACCGGCGGCGACCCACTCACCGCCACGATGCTGATCTTGTTCGTTTCGGCGTTGCTCAGTGGCGTTGTGGACAACATCCCCTACACCGCAGCCATGAGCCCGGTCGTGCTCCAGCTGACCCATGGCATCGCTGATCCGGAACAGGCCGACGCCCTCTGGTGGTCGCTCGCGATCGGCGCGGACTTCGGCGGAAATCTGACTGCGATCGGCGCGAGCGCCAACGTGGTCGTCCTCGGCGTAGCGATGCGGTCGGGATCTCCCATCTCGTTCTGGGAGTTCACCAAGAAGGGCGCCATTGTGACTGGCGTGACGATCCTTCTCGCCGCGCCCTACCTGTGGCTGCGCTATTTTGCGCTCGCTGGATGACACCATGAGGCTCACTCAGACCAAGATCGAGAGCCTCCCGGATGCGGACGAACCTGAGTCACCAACCGCAGATCTCGTTGGTGCGTTCAGCTCTCGCACCTTCGCCTCCAACCGCTAATGCATCCTTGGGTGGGCGGCCGCCAGGATCGGGACGCCGGTGGTATGGGGTGCCTCCCTCGGGATCTGGCCGCGGAAGCGTGTGCCTTTCATGACTTTCCCAGCAGCTTAGGTAGTGGCCTGGCCACCGGGTGGCTTGATAGAAGCCTGTGCCATGTGACCCGTGGCCGCCATCGAGGCGAACTCATGCAGGGCTGCGTTGAGGACCGCCTGTTGCTGCGCTGGAGGAAACCTGGCAAATCGAGGTCGGACCATACGATCGCAGGCAGGCCGGCTCAGGCGATCGCGAAGGCTGGCAGCTCGATGGCATCATGGAAGCTCTTGCCCATCGCTAGATCTGCGACGCGTGGAACTCCCATCAGCTTCATCACCGTGTTCCGAACGAGAAGCTGGAGTCTATTCCGGGGCGCGAACGCTAGGCCCAAGCTCTCCGCGGCATTCTGCTTGGAACGCAGGAACGAGGCGAGTCGGTCTTGATAGCGGGTGAACGCTTCGATGTGATCAGTGGACCGGGCCAACTCCGCAGCCAGCACGTATGCCTCCACCATCGCCAGCGCCGAGCCCTGACCAGCCAGCAGTGACGGGCACGCCGCGGCATCGCCCACCAAAGCCCTACGGCCCCGCGTCCACGACGGCATCCGAATCTGACTCACCCGGTCGAAGTAGAACGTCCTCGCCTCCGGCATCGCCGCCAGAATCGACGGGGTCTCCCAGCCAGCGCCGGCGAGCCGGTTACGCAGCAAGGCCTGCTGATCGGACATGTTGTCCGTCGGCATGCTGCCGTCGTGTCGAACTGTGAGAAGGAAGAGCGTGATGTCGTCACGCAGCGCCACCCGGACCACGTTGTAGCCGACCTCAGCATGCATAACCGCGACCAGCTCATCGCGCGGGCGGTACCCCGCGACGTCGAACGCCGAAACCACGATGCCCTGATATTTCTCGAACTGCTGCTCGGGCCCGAATGCCAGCCGCCGCACCTGCGAGTGCAGACCATCCGCGCCGACAACCAGATCGAAATCACGCACATTGCCGCGCTCGAACCGGACGCGAACACCCTCGCCGTCGTCATCGAACGCGCACACCGTGTCATCCAGGATCAATTCCGCGCCGCCCTCGAGCGCATCAAAGATCACCGCCGCCAGATCGGACCTGGCAATGGTTACGTACCGTTCTCCCGGCCCGACGACCGCGGACGGATCAAACGAGGCAATGCGCCGCCCGTGGTTGTCGACGGCTCGCGCCTCCGTGAACCGGTATCCGCGTCGCCTCAACTCATCGGCGATGCCCATCTTTTCGGCCACGTCGAACCCAGCACCCCAGAAGTCCACAAGGTAGCCGCCCTGGCGAAGCCCCGGCGCCCACTCGACCAGAGTTGGCTGATGCCCCGCACGCAGCAGCCAGTACGCGAGCGTCGGTCCGCCGATTCCCGCACCCACGATCAACACTTTCATGCCGCATCAACTTCGCAATCCTGAAGCCTCGTCCCAGCCGCGGCCGTCGCTACCGCGCTGTACGCCATTTCGCCGAGTAGCCGAGCCAGCATCAGTCCGGCGATTTGGCCCCGAGATCAAGCTATTCACAGTGCGCTGGCAACGCGTAGCGGGCGAAACGCAACCACCGGCAGTTGCTGGACGAGCCGACGGCGCGCATCGGGGCTGCCGTCGTAGCGCCACCCGACCAAGCGGCTGAGCACTCCTCGGACAATTGGGGCCAGCCGGTTCCGCCGCTCATAGTCGGCGAGCACCGCGGCCGCCTCAGTCTCATCGAGGATCCGGTGCTCTGGTCGGAACCTGCGGCTTTCGATCGCGATCTCGGCTGCGGGTGTGGCGTTGATGTTCTGAACCCAATCCGAGGATGGTCCGAACCCTGCGACCACAACAAGCTCTTCGTTTGCCTTGTCGGTGCCGACAACCTCGAGCATTGTCTGGTAACGGCGCCCAGACTTCCGTCCGACATGGGTCAAACGCAGGAACCTATTGCCGAGCAGCCAGCCGGCGTGCCAGTCGTAAAGATGGGTGGGTAGTCGAAGGAGGAATCGTGT
>Ga0081455_10007908_pt1 | contig 11129 bp, 10 predicted proteins | sample TabmetS3T2R1_FD_70207 | JGI IMG/M metagenome (GOLD analysis project Ga0081455, IMG submission 70207) | Tabebuia heterophylla rhizosphere microbial communities from the University of Puerto Rico - S3T2R1 | ecosystem: Host-associated > Plants > Roots > Rhizosphere ... | reverse complement strand
CCGGTCGAGCCGCTGATCAAGGACGGTAAGTTCAGGGCGCTCGCAGTAACCGGCGCCGAGCGCTGGTTCTCGCTGCCCGACGTGCCGACCATGATCGAGTCCGGCTTCCCCGGCTTCGTTTCGGATACGTTCAATGCGTTGTTCGCGCCGGCGGGAACGCCCCCCGAGATCGTCGCGCTGCTGGCGCGCGAGAGCCAGGCGGCGCTCAAGACGCCGGAGGCGCGCGAGCAGGCGCACCGGGCCGGCTATCAGATCGTTGGCGGCACGCCGGATGCGCTTGCCGCGCGGCTCAGGTCCGAGATTCCGGCCGTCAAGGAGCTCGTGAGCCGATTGGGGATCAAGCCGGAGTGACGATGTTCGCTTTACCTTGCGCGAAAGGACCGACAATGACTCGTATTGCCGCACTGGTGTCACTCTGCACGGCGTTGCTCGTGCCTTCGGCTCTCGTCGCCCAGACTTTTCCCAGTAAGCCGATCCGCATCGTGCTGCCCTACGTTCCGGGCGGCATCATCGACACTGCCGGACGCAACATCGCGCTGCGGCTGAGCGAAGGCTTGGGCCAGTCGGTCGTGGCTGAGAACCGTCCCGGCGCAGGCGGCATGGTGGGCGCTGACGCGGTCGCGCGCTCGGCGCCTGACGGCTACACGATTCTGTTGACCGATCCGGCTCTGGTTTCGAACCCGACGTTGCAGACCGACGTTCCCTACGATCTGTTCAAGGGCTTGCAGGCGGTTTCGATCGTCGGCTCCTCGCCCGCGGTGATCGTGGCTTCGCCGAGCTTGCCGGTGACGACCTTCGCCGAGCTCATCGCCTATGCCAAGGCGCATCCCGGCAAGCTCAATTTTGCCTCCGCAGGCATCGGCACCGCGCCGCACCTCGCCGGCGAGATGATCAAGTTGCGCGCCGGCATCGACATGACGCATGTACCCTATCGCGGCATCGGCGCAGCATATCCTGACGTCATGAGCGGGAAGGTGCAGCTTGCGTTCTCGAGCATCGCCGGCGCCGTACCGTTCACCAGCGACAACCGGGTGCGGCCGATTGCGACCACAGGCTCCGCGCGCAGCGCGGTCTATCCCAATGTACCGACCGTGGCGGAATCGCTCCCGGGCTTCGACGTCGATTTGTGGATCGGCATCTACGCCCCCGCCGGCTTGCCGCCGGGGTCGCTCGCCAAGCTCAATGGCGAGATCAACAAGGTGCTGCAGCACCCCGAGCTGAAAGCGGCTTTCGCCAAGATGGGCATCACGCCGCGGGGCACCAGTGCGGAGGAGGGCGCGGCCTTCACCCGCTCCGAATACGAGAAATGGAAGAAGGTCATCGTCGAGGGCAAGATCAAGCCCGAGTAGAAAACACCTTCGGGCCGACGCGCTCGAACCCGATCAGTGCGCGATGATCTCCGCCACCAGGCGGTCCGCGGGTGTGAGACGCGCGGGCGGAAGTGGCGGTGCCTTGGAGACTGTCTGGAGCAGGCTCACCGCTTGGTCGATCGACGCGAGCGCGTCAACCACCTTGTCCGCGGGGAAGGGCATCGCGCCTACGAGGTCGAGGTTTCTGATCATGGCGGCGTCCGTGTCCGGATTTGTCGGGTCTGGGCGACTCGGCGGTGGGCCGGCATCGCCCTCATCTCGAAGGCTACGTCACAGCCGTTTGCTGCGATGTGATGGGGGTCACGAAACGCTCGCATCTCGTCACGGTCTTGCGTCCGGTCGCGGCCAAGAAAAAGCCCCGCGATCCGCGGGGCCAAGTCCAAGAAGACTGTCGATGTGTGAGCTGTGCCACCGATGGCGCCCCGATGCTGTGACCGCCATCACAACATGTCGCTTCTTTCACCCGATGCCATGAACCCCAAGGCCGTCTCGCTCGACGGGGCGGCTCGGCTGCGGCGGCGGTCGCTTGCGGCACTTCCGAAGCCGGCAATGGAGAAGGGCCGCCCTGGCGGGCGGCCCTTCCATTGTCGTGCCGTGGTCCGGCTGAACTACCGTAAAGACGTCGTTTTCAGACGTCCTGGACCCCCACGGAGGCAAGGATCCAGCTCACGGATGCCGGCGACCGCGGCGATAGACAATGAGACACTGGATCACCTCCTTTCGATGACGGACCTAGCTTTGGCAGCCCTAGGTAGGCCCGCGCTTGCGATGTTTCACGACTGGCGAAGGCAACGGCTGCCGGACGCTGCCTCGCGGCGGCCCGCCGGGGACACCATGTGTGCCCGGCCGGCGAGTCACCGCTCCTCCCAATATAGCATCCGCGATCGGATTCGCACCCGGAGATGACCTGGTTTCCCGGATCGGGAGCTCGGCTTTGTGCGGGGGTAAATCTTTGAAAAGCCTCAGGTTGACGCTCCGCGCCAAGCATCCTAGGTGTTTCGCCATGGGCGCATGGATAGGGCCCGCTCCGGCAGTTGGCCTTTCCTGTGCCGGGCCGGCGGGCTCTATGGGGTATGGTGTGTCCTGGTAACCCTGTACGGTCCGGGTCAGGCCGTTGCTGATCTATTTTTTGGCGGAGCGTGCGCGTATCGGTCCAGGTCGGGGGCCGCCGGGAATGGCGGCCGGAGTTGTCGTCCCCAACGTCCATTCGAAAAAAATGCGTCTCGCCGCAGTCACCACGGTTCGCAACGAGTGCGACATCATCGAATCGTTCGTTCGCCACAATGCGGCGTTTCTCGATTGCCTTTATATCCTGGACCATCGCAGCACCGACGCCACGCCAGTGATTCTGCGCAAATTGGCGGACGAAGGCTTGCCGGTGCTGCTCAGTCGCGAAGACCGCGGCATCTTCTATCAAAGCGCAATAATGACGCGGCTCATCCGGCATGCGTTCGATGACTATCCCTGGGACTTCATCATTCCCCTCGACGGCGACGAATTTCTTCGCGTTCCCGATCGGGCGACGCTGGAAGCCGCGCTCGCCGGTTTGGACGGGACCAGCCTGGGCCTGTCGAACGTCGTGACCTACGTTCCCACCGAGAACGATGACTTCAAAGAAATTGATGTTCTGCGTCGGATCGTGCATCGCGCCAAGACGGTCCCGGACGTCGGCTGCAAGATCGGCAAGGTGATCATTCCCGGCGAACTGATCAGGCACGCGGGCTTTTCCCTCAACGAGGGCCATCACGGGGTCTCCATCGACGGCAGACCGGTGCCGGAACGCTGGCTCGATGCGCTGAGTCTCGGGCATTTCCCCGTTCGCTCGGCCGATCAGTTCGTTCTGCGCACCGCCCTGTGCCGCCTCGCTTGGTCGTCACGATCGGATTACAATCCGGCCTGGGGCTGGCAGTACGAAAAATTCATCGAGCTGCTCAAGAGCAAGCGGGTCCCCTCGGCCGCCGATCTCACCGAGGCGGCGCTTCTGTACGTGGATATCTATGGTCAGCCGGACCAGACGCCGCATCGCAAGGTGCTGGTCCGCGATCCGGTCACGCCGACATACGATCGACTGCGATTCACGAACTTTGTCGATATCGCGTTCCTGCCGCCGATGCTGGACATGATGGATGTTCTCGTCGACGAGCTTCGCGCCGCGCGCGGCGCGTCCGCCGCGCATTCGGCTTCCGATGCCGAGGCGGTGGAAGGGGCGCTGGCAGTCGTCGATCGGGTAACCGCGCGGGCGATGATGGGCAGAAGCCACGCCCCGCAGCACCGATTTCAGTCGTTCTGGTACGGCGGGCCGCTCTCCCCCTACGAGCTGTTTTGCCTGAGATCGTTCATCGACTGGGGGCACGCGGTCGATCTCTATTCCTACGATACGAACCTGGTCGTCCCGGCCGGCGTGCGGGTCTGCGACGCCGCCGACCTCATCCCGCAGGATGAGGTCTTCGTTTATCAGGCCGAGGGCTTCGGCAAGGGATCGCCATCGGCGTTCTCAAACTATTTCAGATACAAGCTTCTCGCCGAGAAGGGCGGTTGGTGGATCGATACCGACGTGGTGTGCCTCGGCGACCGCATTCGCATCGACGCCGAGTTCTTCGCCCGCCAGGATGCGGACTTCGTCGCGCCCGGGACGATGTATTTCGAGCCTCGCCATCCAGTCATGCTGCAATGCCTGGAGCAGGCGACGAAGCTCGGCCGCAACGTCAAATGGGGCGATACTGGTCCGCGCTTGTTCACACGCACGCTGGCCGAGCGGGGCTGGCTGGATCGAGCCGCGTCACCTGCGGTCTGTTATCCCATTCATTATACCGAGGCATTGGAAGTCCTGCGCCCGTCGCGGACGGCCGACTTGGCCGCCCGGATCGACTCAGCGCTGTTTCTGCACGTCTGGAATTCAACGCTCGTCCATCGCGGCGTCGACAAGACGTACCGTCCTCCGAAGGGATCGTTGCTGCGCATGCTCACCGACCGGCACCCTGTGGACGGATGGGTCGGCGAGTACGACGCGCAGTCCCTCGACCGTGCTCTAGAGCTGAAGAAGCAGCTCAACGCGTCGACTGAAGAGAAGGCCCAACTGCAGCTCGCGTTCAGCCGACAGGTGCAAGAGAAAATCGCATTGCAGGAGGCCCTCGAGCGCTCGCAGATGCAGGTCAAGGCTACGCTGGCCTCCACGAGTTGGCGGCTCACCGCACCGTTGCGCGCCAGCGGTAACTTTTTCCGCGCGCTGCAATCCTTTCGTCGAAGGCAATGACGCGGCGGGGAGGGAACTCAGATCGCCCACGGCCGGTCTGACGTCACCTTGGCTTCATTCCATTGTTCACCGCTCCCCATCGGCGGCGGACGTCGCCTATAATTTCACGACGGTTCGGAACGCACCAGCGGCCGCCGGGTCGCAGCAAACGGCACATCCGATTCGTCGCCGGGTGACGCATGCGCAAGGCGATAGCGACCCTTCTCGTCCTGGGTCTGGCATGGCTCGGCTATGTGGCTTGGCCGCTCTACGATCTCTACGTCCTGGTGCGAGCCTTCGAGGCGCGGGACGTCGAGACGGTGAAGACGCACGTCTATTTCGATTCGGTGCGGCGGTCTCTCGCCGACCAGCTCGTCGCGGCCTATGTGCGGCGCTCCGGCGTTCAGGTGGACCCGCTGGTGCAGGGGATCGCCGGCTCGGCCTTCGCGATCGCCGATCCGGTCGTGGCCAAGGTGATATCGCCCGAGGCGTTGTCCGAGTTCCTGACCACCGGTTGGCCCGTGACCGTGCTGCCGGACGTGCCGCAGGATGCGGTTGGAATCTCGCGCAAGACCCTGGGCAACGCATGGCAAATCTTCGCGGCGTCCGAATACGGGTTGGCCAGGTTCAACGTGTCGCTGCCGCGCGAACTTTCGCGTCCGCAGCGGTTCGGTCTCGAATTCAAGCTGCTGCAATGGCGCTGGCGGCTGACCGGCTTGATCCTGCCCGAGAGCATCCAGAACGTGCTCGCCGACGAGCTCATCAAGACGATGAAGGCGCCGGCGCGAAGGCCGTGAGCGGCGCCCCGAACCCGAACCTCGCGCACCCCCGTGCGGCACCACCGGCCGCGGCGCATCCCTACAGCCGGGCGCACCGATCAGGGGTGTTTGAGCGGCCTGTTGTCGGGGTTGAGCCGATCGGCATGCAGCACCGATGCCCGGCAGGCCGCCTCGCGCTCGGCCTCAGAGGGGCTTTCGCGCTCGCCGTTGCCATGGTCGATCGGCTGCGGGTTTCGCAGACACTCGGCGATGTAATGCTCTATATACGCGTCGTATTCGGGAGAGCCCGGCTTGACGCGCTCCGGCTGGCTATAGCGCGTGACCGCGAACATGAGCGCCAGCCCGCCGACGATCGCAGCCAGGATCAGCCCGTCGCGCAGTTTCATGGCCCGACCCCTGCCGCCCCCTCGGCGCACGTGCTTTCCTCGGCGAGGTCCTCATGCCAAAAAGCCGATCCGGGCGAAAGGCAAAAAAATAGCCGCCCGGCGGACGGCTCCGACCGTGCACCGTCGTGCAATCCAAGGAGGTGGACATGCGTTTCCCGCGGCGAAGGACGGCTTGGGCCGTGGCGCTGGCGGCGCTGGCGTGGCTGGTCGCGGCGCCTGCGCGGGCGCAGGATTTTCCCAGCCGCGTCATCCGCCTGGTCGTTGCCTTCCCGGCCGGCGGGCCGACCGATTTCGTCGCGCGGCTCATCGCCGACAGGCTCAAGGTGCTGCTCGGCCAGAACGTCATCATCGAGAACAAGCCGGGCGCGAACGGCGCCATCGGCGCCGATTATGTCGCCAAGGGCGAGCCCGACGGGCATCTCGTGTTTCTCACCACGGTCGGCGCGGTTGCCATCACGCCGCATCTGAGCAAGCCGAACTACGATACGCTGCGCGATTTCGCCCCGGTCACGCTGGTGGTGCGCAACACCACGATCCTGGTGGTCAAGCCCGACATGCCGGTCAACTCGGCCAAGGAGCTTGCCGCGCTGGCCAAGGACAAGCCCGGCGCGATTCCCTTCGCCTCGACCGGCTCGGGCAGCATGCCGCATCTCGCGCTCGAGCTCTATCAGTCGGCCGCGGGCGTGAAGTTCCTGCACGTGCCCTACCGCGGCGCGGCGCCGGCCTTGACCGATCTTCTCGGCGGGCAGGTGCAGGCGCTGTTTGCCGACACCCCGGTGCTGCTGCCGCATATCCGCGGCGGCAAGCTCAAGCCGATCGGCGCGGCATCCGGCAGTCGCAACCCGCTGCTGCCGGAGGTGGCCACGCTCGCCGAGCAGGGTTTCGCCGACACCATCGCCGACAACTGGTACGGCCTGCTGGCGCCGGCCCGCACCCCGCCGGCGGTGGTGGCGAAATTGCACGATGCGGTCGTCGCCGCGCTGGACGCGCCCGAGGTGCGCGACAAGCTCGTGCAGTCCGGCGCCATTCCCGCGCCGACGACGAGCGCGGAATTCGGCCAGCTTTTGCGCGACGAGCTGGCACGCTGGGGCCGCGTGGTGCGGGAGAAGAACATCAAGGAGGATTGAAAGCTTGGCTTGCGGGCGCGCCGCGAATACGGTCTGCCGACGCGTGAGAGAACGCCATGCGTAGAACATTGAATCGAGCGATCGCCTGCCTGGCCGGCTTGGCGGTCACGGCGCTCGCGCAGGTTGCCGCCGCCGAGACGCTGAAGGTCGCCGTCGCCCAGCGCGGGTTCTGGAACAGCACCTTCATCGACGTGGGCCTCAAGCAGGGCTACTTCAAGGAGGTCGGCCTCGACATCGAGATTCTCTACACCGAAGGCGGCGCCTCGACGCTCACGCCGGTGATCGCCGGCAGCATCGATATCGCCATGACCAACGGCGTGCTCGGCGTCGTCGCCGCCTACGCCAAGGGCATGCCGGTGAAGATCATCAGCGCGGAGGCGACCGGCGCCGCCGAGGCTTTCTGGTACGCGCGGCCGGAAAGCGGCATCCGGCGGCTCGCCGACACCAACGGCAAGACCGTCGCGTTCTCCTCGCCCGGCTCGTCGACCAATCTCATTCTGCTGCAGCTCGTGCAGCAGGCGAAGGCCGCGCCCAAGCTCGTCGCCACCGGCGGTGCGCCCGCGACGCTCACGCAAGTGATGTCCGGGCAGATCGACGTCGGCTGGTCGGTGCCGCCGTTCGTGCTGCAGCAGCTCGGTGACGGCAAGCTCGTCATCATCGCGCGCGGCAGCGACGTCGCGGCGCTGGCGGAGCAGACGATTCGCGTCAACGTCGCCAATGCCAACGCGCTCAAGGAGAAGCGCGATGCCTTCGTGCGCTTCATCAAGGCGCTGAGCCGGTCGATCGACTGGGCCTATTCCGACCCCGGGGCGATCGACAACTACGCCGAGATCGCCAAGGTCCCGCGCGCGCTCGCGCAGCGCACGCGCGATGAATTCTTTCCGAAACAGGCGCTGCAGCTCTCCGAGGTGAAGGGTCTCGACGTCACGCTCAGGCAGGCGCTCGAGTTCAAGTACATCTCGGCACCGATGACGGTGTCGGAGGCGCAGGGATTGCTGGACATTCTGTATCGACCATGACGCAGGTGCTCGCCGCCCTCGCCGGCATTGTGCTGGCGGTTGCCGGCGCCGCGGCCGCGGAATGGCCGAGCAGGCCGGTGCACATCGTGGTGCCGTTCGCGGCTGGCGGTGCCGAGAACCGGCCCACCGGGCCGGTCGACGAGTTCGTGTTCAGGTACCAGAAGCCGAATTGATCCGGGGAGGGCGCGCACGTCGCGGCGCGAGGCATGGTCCGATCCGTTGCCGGGTGCGCTGCCCCCGGCCCGGCCGGACCGACGTCAGTGCCGTCGCGCCTGCACGAGGTAGCCGACGATCGTTTCCTCGCCCAGCTGCTTGCACGCTTCCAGCCGATGCAGGCCTTCCACCAGGACGAAGCGCTCGCCGTCCCGTCGCACCAGGATCGGAGTTTGCTGGCCGACCTGCAGCATGCTCTCGGCGATCTCCCGCGCCTTGTCGGGATCGAGTGTCGAGCGACGCTTCGCCGGCACGTAGATGTTGGCGATCGCGAAGGTCTCGCGCTTCATCATGGGTCGTGGTCCGGTTGCCCGGCAGCGCCGGCGACGCCGCCTACTGCAGTTTCACAGCGCAACGGCAAGCTGCGATCCGGGGTCGAGAGCTGGCGCGGCGAACGCAGCTGCGCGCTTTTGGCGTATATCCATGCACAGTCCCTTGTCGGTCGCAACGGCATCGATGGCCGGCATCTGCCCGGCGTGCGCGCGGAAGCGCGCGGGTCGCACGCGCTGGATCGTCGGCGTCGCCTTACACGGGGATGTGAACACCGCGGCGGAACGCGCACGCGCGGAACACGGAACGCAGCGCGCGCGCAATGGTTGCCGTCGGCGTCGCGCCGTGCCGGGGCTGCCGTGCCGCGCAGTCAGAACAGTGGAGAATGCGTCATGAAAATGCCTTGCAAACTTCTAGCGATCGCGGGGCTGGCCGCCAGCGCTATATCGTTTGCGCCTCCCGCGGGCGCGGCCCCGATCGCCGCGCCGTCGTCGCTGCAGAATGCGGGTGCGCCGTCGATCGAATCCGTGCGCTGGCGCGGGCGGGGTTGGGGCTGGGCGCCCGGCGTGGCCGCCGGTGCCATCATCGGCGGCGCTATCGCCGCAGCCCAGCCGTGGAACTGGGGCTACGCCTATGACGGCTATGCCTATGACCCTGGCTACGGTTACGGCTATGCACCCGGCTACGCGTATGCGCCCGGCTACGCCTACAGCCCGGACTACGCCTACGCGCCCGGCGGCTACGCCCCGGGCTACAGCGATTACGCCTATGCGCCGGGCGGCTACACGACCGGGTACGCTGGTGGCGACGTCGCCTACTGCTCGCAGCGGTTCCGCTCCTACGATCGCGCCTCGGGCACTTACTTGGGCTACGACGGGCAGCGCCATTCCTGTCCATGACGCGGGCTCGTCCGCGTCATCGCGGCCGCGGTTGACGGCCGTTCGCCCCGCGAAGGACCGCGCGCGCGGTCCTTCGCTTTTTTCGCGCCAGGACGAATGAAATCGCCCAGCGCTGTGCGTGCAGCGCCGGGCGAAACGCGCGTCTCGACCGCGATCAGTGTGCCAGCGGATCGGGCCGAAGCTGGATGTGCACGGCCATGGGCTTTCTACCCTTGCCGCCTTCGATCAGCCAGGGCGTGCGGTCGCCGCTCGATGACCACAGCCCGCGGCCCTTCCAGCCGGCGTTCGGATCGTCGATGCGCCCATCAAGACCCTTGGCATAGAAGCCGAGCGGGTAGGGCACGCGCAGCAACACCATCTTGCCGTCCTTGAGCGCGGCGAAGCCGTCCTGCAAGTTGGCGGTGGAGATCGGCACGTCCTTGCCGAGCCCCAACGTGTCGTGCTGGTCGACCCAGCTGTAGTAGCTGGCCTCGGCGCTGTTCTCGCCGATACCTTGGAAGCCGGGTCCCGGATACTGATAGAACGACCAGCCCTCCGGGCAATGATCGCCGGTCGCCTTCGGGCCGTTGAGCGGACCCTTGCACTTGCTGCGATCGAAGCTGCCGATATGGCCGCTCGCGAGCGACACCCACAGGACGCCCTTGCTGTCGATGTCGCCGCCGCGCGGACCGAAGCCCGGCATCGGCACGTTGAAGACCTCCGCCAATTGGGTTTCGGGATCGTAGCGCATCACGCCGCCGCGCCCCGCGAACACCCCGACCGTGTACCAGATCGAACCGTCGGCCGGATTAGGCATCACGGCGTAGGTGCCCGAGCCACCGGTGATGCGCATATCCTTGTTGGGGTCCATGGGCTGATTGGGCTCGGCCCATTCGTCGCGCTTGCCGTTGCCGTTGGTGTCGAGCACGAACGGCGACCAGCCTTGCGACTTGGCGGCATCCCCGGTCTGGTCGAACGTCTTCATGTCGATCCAGCCGGCCAAGCCGCCTGCTCCGCTCGTCCACAGCCGGTCCTTGGCATCGAATTGCAGGTGATGCGACCCGAAGCAGGTGTCGACGAAGGTGTATTTCATGGTCTTGGGATCGAGGAGCGTCACTTGGCGGACGTTCTTCTCGATCGGGAACACCTTGGCCGAGGGATGATCCGAGCCTTTCTTGCAGAAGTCGGGGTTGTCGGGACCGCGGATCGCCGCCGCGAGCCAGACCCGTCCCTGGCTGTCGAACATCGAGTTGTGATTGTTGACCCTGCTGTCCCAGAGCTTCTCGTCGCCCCAGTAGGCGGAGGCGGCTACCGGCTTCTCGACCGCGGCGTGACCGGGTCCGAGCGACTCCGGCATCTGCGGATCGCGCACGGGTGCCTTGAACTCGGTGACCGTGTTGGTCTTGGGATCGAGGATGGGAAGCACGTCGGTTGCGTATTCGGGCGACCCGAAGAGCTTGCCATGGGCGTTGACGGTCGGATTGCGCCGGTCCGACGAGATCAGGTCGTGCAGATATTGCTTCTCGTTCCCCCAGTCCCAGGTGGTGACCACGACGTTGCGTTCGACCCCTTGCGGCCGCGACGGCTTGCTTTTCGGCAGCTCGCCCTTGGCGACGCGGTCGGTCCAATCGCCGAGATACTTGTACGGCGCACCGCCGAGATATCCCGCCAGCGGGTTGACCATCAACGGCGCGGCTTGGCCCGCCATCGTGCGCCGCCGCCACGCATCCTCGCCCGACTTGAACTCGCCGAACGCCGCCGGGGTCGTGCGGGTCGAAAGCTGGCCAAGCTGGTGGCAGCCGACGCAGGCGCGGTTCTTGAGCACGGAGAGCCATTCGCTCTGGGTGATCTTCTC
>Ga0081455_10007907_pt1 | contig 11130 bp, 6 predicted proteins | sample TabmetS3T2R1_FD_70207 | JGI IMG/M metagenome (GOLD analysis project Ga0081455, IMG submission 70207) | Tabebuia heterophylla rhizosphere microbial communities from the University of Puerto Rico - S3T2R1 | ecosystem: Host-associated > Plants > Roots > Rhizosphere ... | reverse complement strand
GGCGCGTGAAAGCCGAGCGCCGCGTTGACGTCGGGATCGTAGGCGTTGGGGCCGGTCACCCAGATGCCGCCGTAACCCAGCAGATGGATGGCGTTCAGCATGTTCATCACCGCCGCGCCCGCCGACAGCACCTGCTCGACTTCCGGAACGAGATGACTTGGTCGCACGACCGCGCCCACCGCGATGATCAGCGGCGTGCGCAGCGGCCAGGCGCGGTAGCGGTCGAGCAATGACTGCGGCGCCGCGGGGTCGCGCTTTTTCGCCGCCGCCACGAGGCGGTCGGCGAAAGCCTCGCGCGCTTCGCCTCTGATCAAGACGAAGCGCCAGGGCCGCAGGCGGCCATGGTCGGGCGCACGCAACGCGGTGTCGAGGATCAGAGCGAGCTCCTTGTCGGTCGGCGCAGGTTCCTGGAGCGCGCTCACCGATCGCCGGGCCAGCAGCAGATCGAGGCTGTGCTGGCGGTCCGGCTGCACGGTCATGTCCATCAGTGCAGCCTCGCGCCGGCCTCGCCCGGCGCCGGCGACAGGCGAAGCCCGGCATTGGCCAATCCCATCGCGAACGTCTTCAGGCGAAGCCCGGCGACGCGCGAGGCCGCCGGTACCATCAGCTTGTCGAGCGAGGTCATCATCGGCCCGTCGTGATTGCCCTGCGCCAAGCCACACAGAGCCACGAGCGTGGCTTCGTCGCGACTAACCTCCGAGCAGGTCGGCTGATGGATGTGAAGCGAGCGGCGCGCGCCGAATACGAACGCATCCATCGCGATCGCGAAGTCGGGCAACACCTCGAGCAGGCCTGCGCACTTGAAGGTTTGGTGCAGTACCGAGCCTTCCATCGGCACCGCGCGGTCCTCTTGCCACTGGCGCAAGGCCCACAGCACGAAGCGCTCGCCGATCGGCAGCGAGCAGGCGCAGCCCGGCCGGCCGCAGCTCACAAGTCGTTGTCTTGATGTGCTTTCCACGCCCCGTCCTCCGTACTCGCAGGGGCAATCATATGCTATTGCGACTTATTCGCAACTGAAATTGAGGGTCGTCCGGCGTCCCGGTGTTCGTCTGCTAGACGACAATTGTAGTCTCGGTGAGCGAGCTCGATCGGACATAAACAAGTCCGATTCGATCGCTTTTATAATGGCTTGTGGAGGGCAACCGGCGGAGCGATGGGAGAACGCCCGACTCTGATCCTGACGACGCGTCTTGGCGTGCGACCCCTGGGGGTTCGCGGCGATCCGTTGCACTCCGTCGCCGGCCAGCTGCTCTCCGTCATCCGTCGCCGCCTGGGCGACGGGCCGGCCAATCTTCTCGCCGAGCCGCAGTTGCGCGAGTCGGGCGATGGCATCGACTGGTACGCCACCCAATCCGGCGACGTGCACCGCTTCGCCGAGCTCAACGAAGGCGAACGCGCCGAGACGTTGCGCACGGTCGAAAGTCATCTCGACGCGATCCGCGGCCTGGGCGGCCAACTCGAAGCATCCAACACCAGCGACGAGGCGCGCCTGATCGGCCGCTCGCTGCAGCTCGCGACGCGCCGTCCGTCGGACGACTTCATCTTCCTGGTCGATGGCCAGCCGGTGATCGTGGCCTGGGGCTACGAGGCCGATGCTGCGGCAAGCCTGCAGGGCTTCGTGCCACCGCAAGTACCCGCGCTCGCGCGGCCGGCCGCCGTGCTCGCGAGCGCGCCCCTCGCAGCGCTGCCGGCGGGCTTCGGCTGGTCGCGCTGGCTGGGCGCGCTGCTCTTCGGATTGCTGCTGCTGCTGTTGCTGCTGCTGACCTCGTGGCTGCTGCGCGCCTGCAGCCCGATCGACCCCTCGCTGAACGTCGCCACCGAGGAGGCCGAGGCGCCGCCCGCTCCCCCGCCGCCGCCTGATCCGACGCCGGTGCTCAAGGCGTCGCTCGACGAAGCGCAGGACGACGAGAAGAAGCTGAAGGCCATGCTCGCCTCGCTGCAGGACGACCTCAAGCACAAGGTCGAGCAGTGCAAGCCGATCGAGCCGCCGAAACCGCCTCCACCGCCTGTCGCCAAGGCGCCGCCTCCGGCACCGGCCCCGCCGCCACAGCAACATGCGACCGCGCCACCGATCAGCCGCCCGCCGCCAGGCATGCTGCCCTGCGACTGGTCGGGCGACTCCGGCGGCGAGGGCGTCACGCGCAACCGGCACTATCTCGGCGACAAGCCGGGCTTCGTTTCGATCAACTACAATCTCTATGTGAAGCCGGACGACATCAAAGTGATCTATCGCGGCCAGGTGATCGCGGGCACCGGCGGGCCGCGCAGCGGCCGAGGCGGCTTCGGATTCGACTGGAATCCAGTAGCCGGGGATTATTCCGTGGACGTCATCGTAACAGGAGAGCTGTGGGGAACACGATGGACCTACGCCATGGCCTGTCCGCGCCGCTGATGAGGAGCTGAGAATGGCTGGCCCCCTCCTCTGCAGTGAACCACTTCAGCGCTACCGCGCGCTGGGTCTTTCCGGCGATCCGGTCTGGCGCGCGGCCGGTCAGTTGCGTACGGCCATCGCGCAGCGGCTGTCGCGCGAACACGCCGATCTGCTGGCGATCCCGGAAGTCGATCCGTCGGGCCGCCGCATCGACTGGTATGCACCGTTCGATGGCGATGTCCGCCAACTCGCCGATCTTGGCGGGATCGAACGCAGTACGGTTCTCGACAAGGTCCGTCGGCTCCACGCCGATCTCGCAGGTCTTGCGGACACGATGGAAGCGCCCGACCGCTCGAGCGCCGAGCGCAACTTTGCCAAGTTGCTGCGACATGCGCTCACGGCACCCGGCGAGGAAACGCTGCACGTGGTGGGCGGCAAGCCGGTCATGACCTTCTGGGGTTTCTCTGCCGACGCGGCACTTCCCGGTGTCTTTCTTGCCAGCCCGCCCAGGCCGCCGATGCGAACCGCACCGGCTGCCGAAGCGGTCATTGCCTCCGCTCCTGCCGCGGCGGTGGTGGGCTCACGCCTGCGGTCGACCTGGTGGCAGTGGCTGTTGCTCGCCGCTTTCCTCCTGTTGCTGTTGGCCTTGCTTGCCTGGATCGTGCGGCCCTATCTGCCGCACATCGAGCCACGACTCGCCGAGGCGGCGCGCGACCAGGCCCTCACCCTTCCGGTACACCAACCCGTGGCGTTGCAGCAGGCGCGGATCGAGACCTTGATCAAGGACAACGAGGACCTACGAATCGAACTGGCGCGGCTCACCGACGAGGTGGCGCAACGCGGTGGCAATTGCGCCGCTGGCGTGATCGGACCGGGCGGCGTGATCGTCGGAACGACGAACGATGCCCCGATCGAGCGTGGCGCAGGTCCCGATGCCAAGGCTGGCGTCGATGTCAATATGGCCGAGAAGAACAAGGGCCAGGGGCCCGACGACAAGAAAGCGAACGACGAAACACCGAACGCCTCGGACAAGGACAAGCAATCGGCCGAAAAGGACAAACAGGACAAGGACAAGAAGAACGAGCCCAAGCCTATGGTGGTGCCGCCCGAGGCCAAGCAGAAGCAGGACCTCGCCTTCCTGAAGGGCGATTGGCGGTCGCGCACCGGCCTCGCGACGCCGCAGGGCGAGAAGAATCTTCACCCTGCCTACACGCTCGACGACAAGGGCAAGGGCAAGGTGAGCTTTACGCAGCAGGACGGATCCACCTGCGAGGCGCCGGCGGAGGCGCGCTGGGACAACGGCAAGCTGGTGATCGAGGAGAAAGCCAATCCCAAATGCACCGACGGCCGCACCTATGCGCGCAATATCGTCAATTGCGAGGTCGGCCAGGATGGCGTGGCCCAATGCAATGGCAGCCAGCCCGGCGACAAGCGAAGCTACAACGTGCAGATCGGCCGTTGATTTCCTAAACTCGAAACCCCAGTTGCACAGGCTCCCCAAACACAGAATTCCATGAGCGACCTTGCCCGCCTGCCGAGCTACCCCAGCCCGACGACATTGATCGCGCGCTCCGGCATCCAATTCCTCGACTTCGGCTTCGATCCGGCCCGTCTGCGCATCCGTGAATGGGGCTTTCACGACAGCGCCGCGACCAAGGCCATCGACGATCTCGTGCAACTCGATTTCGACGAGATGCGCGGCCAGTACGAGGTTGTGGAGGCAGGGCGCCGCCGCCCCGCCGACCCAAACCTCGTGGTGACCGCCAAGGACGCAGTCGCTCCCTTTCTCGACAAGTGGGTGCCCGTGCCTTTCCTGCAGGTCCGGCCCAACAACCAGTTTCGCGAAGGTCCGGCGGATTGGGCGCGCGTTCGAGTGGTCGATCTTGAGGCGCGCTTCGGTGAGGGCTTCCGCGACGAGCAGGGCAATCGCTACCGCGTCGTCCTCGCCTTCGACACCGGCCTGATCGCCGAGGCCGAAGGCCGCGCCTATCTCGCGCCGTCATCCAAGGACGTGACGTCCGGCGCCCTGTTCGCGCTGGCGCCGCAACAGCGCGCCAATCATTGGCTGCTGCGCCAGAGCTGGATGAACCAGTGGCTGGAGGAGCTGTTCCGCGAGCTCCACCCGCGCGCCACGCTCGAGGAGATCGAGGGCGACATCAAGCAGAAGCCGCAGGAAGCAAGCGCACGCTATCTCGCCTTCCTTGGCCTGCTGGCCGACGCCGTCTCGTTCCCGCCGATCAAGCTGGTGGGTGATGCCGAACGGCCCGGTCGCGGCGCGATCGAGGTCGACCTCGTGCTCGATGTCGGCAACTCGCGCACCTGCGGCCTGTTGATCGAGGCCGCAGGCGAGCTCGGCGTCAATCTCAACGATTCCTACGAGCTGGCACTGCGCGATCTCTCGCACCCCGAGAGCGTGCACATGAGGCCGTTCGAATCCCGCGTCGAGTTCGCCCAGGCCTGGTTCGGCAAGAACCACCTATCGCGGCAAGGTGGCCGGGCCGACGCTTTCGTGTGGCCCACCATGACCCGAGTCGGCCCGGAGGCGACGCGGCTCGCGGCACGCCGGCGCGGCACGGAAGGCAACACCGGCATGTCGAGCCCCAAGCGCTACCTGTGGGACGAGGATCCGCAGGCGCGCGAATGGCGTTTCAACATCGCCTACGCCCAGGACCAGACCGCAATGCCGGCGGCGGCCGGCCCCATGGCGCAGCTCATCAACCAGAAGGGCGAGCCGCTTCATCTCGTCGAACCGGAGGCCGACAGCGCCGATCACCTGCCGGTGTTCGAGCCGCTCTACTCGCGCTCCTCGATCATGACCTTCGTGCTGTCGGAGATCCTCCTGCAGGCGCTGACGCTCATGAACTCACCGCAGCAGCGCGGCCGGCGGGCCCATGCCGAGACGCCGCGCCGATTGCGGCGGATCGTGCTCACACTGCCGACCGGCATGCCGCTCGCCGAACGCCTGATCTTCCGTAGGCGCGCCGAAGCGGCCCGCGATCTCGTCTGGTCCATGATGGGCTGGAAGCTCGACGATGCCGATGCGCCGCCGCCGCGCGTCCTCACCGACTGGGACGAGGCAAGCTGCACCCAGCTCGTCTATCTCTACACCGAGGTGGCGCGCAATTTCGGCGGCGATGCGCGGCGCTTCTTCGAGATCGCAAGCAAGCCGCGCGGCAAGCAATCGGACGGCACGCTTGCCATCGCCAGCATTGACGTCGGTGGCGGCACGACCGATCTCATCGTCAATCACTATCGCCTCGAAGGCGCCGGGACGTCCGTGACGCTGTTCCCCGAGCAAAAATTCCGCGAGGGTTTCAGCGTTGCCGGCGACGATATCCTGCTGCGCGTCGTGCAGAGTCACGTCCTGCCGCCCATCGAGGCGGCCATGCGCGCGGCGGGCATCGCCAATCCCTCGGACCTGATGGCCGAGCTGGTGGGCGGCGACCGTGGCGGCGAGGACGTGATCCAGCGCAACTTGCGCCAGCAGTTCGCCTTGCAGATCGCCCATCCGATCGCGCTCGAGCTCCTCAATGCCGCCGAAGACTATGACCCGACGTCAGGCGTGCTGGCAGCCGAGCCGCGGCCTTATGAGTCGTTCTTCCCCGGCGGTTCGCGGCCGTCCGAGGAGGTCGTCACCTTTGTGAACGAGGCAGCTCGCAAGCGTGGCGCCAAGGACTTCGACCTCAAGACGACCGTGTTCCCGGTCGACCTTCCCGGCCTCGACAAGACGGTGCGGGCGGAGATGGCGCGCGTGCTGGCACCGCTCGCCGAGATCGTGCACGCCTACGATTGCGACATCCTGCTGCTCTCGGGCCGCCCTTCGCGGCTTCCCGGCATCCGCGCACTGGTGATGGAACTCCTGCCGCTGCCGCCCGAGCGGGTGATCGCGTTGCATGAATACCGGGTCGGCGCCTGGTATCCGTTCCGCGATGCCCGGCTCAGGGTGGACGATCCCAAGACCACGGTGGCGGTCGGCGCCATGATCGCAGCCCTTGCCCAGTCGCAGCTCCCCGATTTCTCCTTCCGCTCCGACCTTCTGCGGTCCAAGAGCATTGCGCGCTTCATCGGCAAGCTCGACGGTGGCGGGCGACTGCAGAAAGAGGACCTCGTCTATCGTGATGTCGATCTCGACAATCGCGAATACGAACTGCCCGAGGTCACGTTCGAGTTCCGCGGACCCATGTGGCTCGGCGCCCGCCAGCTCGATCTCGCCCGTTGGCCGGCGGCGCGGCTCTACGCCCTGGAGTTCGCGCGACCCGAATTTGCCGAGCGCCATGCGCGCGAGACGCCGTTCAAGATCGCGCTCGCGCGGGTGAAGCCCAAGGACAAGGATTCGAATGACGTCGAACGCTTCCGTTTGCGCCAGGTCGTGAACCGTGATGGCCGTGCCGTCGCGCTCGACCGCCTGACGCTCCGACTGCAGACACTGCCGCGTCGTGAGGGCTACTGGCTCGACACCGGCATGCTCAAGACCGGGTAAAAGTATGGACACTGTCGATCTCAAGCTGGCTCAGGACTGCGAGACGCTGGCCGTCTCCGCAAGCGAGGGCGTGACCTGGCTGAAGGGTGCCGCGGCGCAATCGCCGACCGTCGCCCAGCAGGCACCGTCGCTGATCAGCGAGCTGCAGAAGGTTCGCAACCAGAGCCGCAAGCTCGCCCGCGCTGCGCGGCGTCGCATGTGCGTCGGCGTGTTCGGGCCGAGCCAGGCGGGCAAGTCGTACCTCGTGTCGATCCTGGCGAGCCGCGACGGCCACCCGCTGCAGGCACGCTTCGCCGACCGGACCTACGACTTCCTGCGTGAGATCAATCCGCCGGGCAATCGCGAGTCGACCGGCCTTGTCACCCGCTTCGGCCTGGGACTGAGCGACGTTGCGCCTGATTTCCCGGTGCGCGTGCGGCTTCTGACCCAGACCGATATCGTCAAGATCCTGGGCAATTCCTTCCTGCTCGACTTCGATCACCAGAAGGCGGCATTCGAGCGGCCAGATGGTGCGGCGATCCGCAAGCGGCTCGCCGAATTGCGCACGAAGGTGATGCCGACGCCGCCGGGCGACCTCGATGCGGACGACGTTCTCGACCTGATCGAGTATTTCGACACCTTCTTCGCCGGCGTGACGTCCGAGCTGCGCACCGACTTCTGGCGTGAGGCGATCGATCTCGCACCGCGACTGTCGGGCCGCGATCGCGCCAAGCTCTGGTCGGTGCTGTGGTACGACTTCCAGCCCTTCACCGATCTCTACCTGACCCTCTACGAGGGATTGGAGAAGCTCGCCTTCGCGCCTGAGGCATTGCTCGGCATGGATGCGCTGATCCCGCGCGAGAAGAGCATCATCGACGTCCTCACCCTCGATCGGCTTGGCGCCGATTCAGGCGATACGCTCCTGGTGCGACCTAAGCAGGCCGATCGCGCCGCGTCGCCCGATGCGCGCCTGCCACGCTCGCTGGTCTGCGCGCTTACGGCCGAGCTCAGCGTCGCGATCAACGAAAAGCCATGGGATTTCTTCGACCACACCGACCTGCTCGACTTCCCCGGCGCGCGGTCGCGGCTGAAGCTTGCCCATCTCGAGGACGTCGCCAAGGCCAAGGGCGTGGCCGAAGGCGCCAATCCGCTGCGCGAGCTCCTGCTGCGCGGCAAGGTCGCCTATCTCTTCCAGCGCTATTCGGCCGAACGCGAACTGTCGGCGATGCTGCTCTGCATCCCCGACGGTAACCAGGAGGTCCGCGATCTCTCCGACATGATGTCGGCCTGGATCGACCAGACGCTGGGTGCCACGCCGGCAGAACGCACCAAGCAGAAGAACGCGCTGTTCCTGGTGCTGACCAAGATGGACCGCGAGTTCGAGCAGAAGGCCGGCGAGACCGAAGAATCTCGCCGACTGCGCTGGAGCGCGCGGCTCAACAACTCGCTGGTGAACAATTTCCGCGGCGAGTGGCCCACCAACTGGAACGGCCGGCCGTTCGACAACACCTTCTGGCTGCGCAATCCGACCGTCATCGACGAGCGGCTGATGGACTATCGCGACGGCCGCGAGATGGGCGTCGCCGAGGCCTTCGCCCAGCGCGCCATCGAGCTGCGCCGCCATTTCGTCGAGAACTTCGACGCCCAGCGCCATTTCATGAATCCGGCGCAGGCCTGGGACGAGGCCTTCAAGGCCAATGACGGCGGCGTCTCCTACCTGGTGAAGAACCTGATCCCGGTTTGCGATCCGGCGATCAAGCGCTCCCAGGTGCGCGGCCAGCTTGAGGTGCAGGTACGCCGCCTGGTCGATCGCCTGGCAGGCTTCCACAGCGCCGCCGACGGCGATGCCCGCGCCAAGAAGCGCGAGCTGGTCCATACCGTGCTGCGCGGACTTGCGACCTGCATCCAGCAACAGCTCTTCGGTGAGCTGGTCGCGGCCCTGCAAGTGGCCGACGGCGCCTTGCGCGAGATCTACTTCCGCATCTCGACGGCGCAGCCCGCCGAGCCCACCAACGGTCGTAACGGCCGGCCCGCCCCCCAAGTCACGCAGTCGACGGGCGCGACGGTCGACCTCAGCGCCATCTTCGCCGATGTGTTCGGCGAGGAGGAAGGCCGCGCAGCCCCGCCGTCCGGCGTGCTGGAGGATCGCGCCGAGCGCTTCGCCCACGAGGCGGCGGAATATTGGCTCGAGAACATGCGACGTATCGGCGCCGACGATAAGGCGCTGTCGCATTTCGGTGTCGATCGCCAGCACCTCGGCTGGCTGATCGACGAACTGGTCGTGGGCGCCCATCGCCTGAAACTGATCGACCAGCTCTCGCTCGACGTCCGTACGCTCGAGAATGCGGCCAACGCCAAATGGGAAGATATCGCCGAGCGCCAGGTGCGTACCGCCGCTTCCGCTTTGAACGGCTATGTAAGCGCGCTGGGTTTCGATCGCCTGCCGATCGAACAGCGCCCCGGCCTGCCGCCGAACAGCCCGGTCCGCCGCGTCTTCCAGAGCCCGCCGGTGCCCGTCGATGGCCCGGTACTGAGCGAGGATCCCGGCGCCATCTATGCCGACTATTGCAAGGACTGGATGCGCGCCTTCCTGCAGCTTGCAATGGATAACGTGGGTTATGAAGGCGGCCGCGAGATCACCGCCGAGCAGAACGAACGCCTGGGCGCCATCCTGCGCGCCGTGCCGGCGTAAGACGTATATGCCCGTCCGCGCCTCCATCCTGCCGCAGCCGACACCCGGCCACGCCCTCCTGCGCGTGAGTGAACTCGACGCGCCGCCGGAGGGGCTGACGCTCTCGATCCAGCGCCAGCAGGGCCCCGACTCGCATCTGGGAGAAGACGGCTGGCGGCGCACCGAGGCCTGGCTACGACCGGACCAGGTGGCGCGCATCAGGGATGCGCTCGAGTTCCACCTGGGACCTGAGATCTGCGATCGCCTGGCTGGCATCGCGACCATTCGATTGCGCATCATGGAGCCCGATATCGGGGTCGTGGCGTCGACCGTCGTCGCCTGGCCGGCCATGCTGACGTCGGGCGCCGTCGATCCGACAACCAAACCTGAGGCGCCTCAAGAAGAGCCGGCGTTCCGCTTTCGCCGTCCGCCACCGCCGCCACAAGCCCCGCCTGCCCCGCCTTTCGAAGCGGAACCGCCGCCGCGGCCCATCCCGGAATTGCGCGCCGCGCGCGAACCCATGCCGGAGCCCGCCGGGTTCGGGGTCATGACCTGGTTGCCGATCGCGGTGGCGCTGATCATCGTCGCGGGTGCGGGCTATTACGCCTACACCAACTATTTCCAGAAGGACAAAGGCACTCAGGTGGCCACGGTTACGCCGCCACCCAAGCCTGTGCCGCCGCCGGCCCCCACCCCGGCCCCGACCCCCGCTGCCGCACCTTCCAATGCGGCCAACAGAACCATCCGCGACATCGTGGCCGAATATCTCGCGACCAAGCCGAACGCGGACGCGCTGCTGGCCAAAGGCCGGGAATACGCCGAGGCCGGCAACTTCGCCGGCGCCTTCCTCGTCTGGCGCCAGGCTGCCGAGGCAGGCCAGGCGCAGGCCGAGGTCGAGATCGCAGGTTTCTACGATCCGCTGTCGCCGAGGCCCAAGACAGGCTTCGCACCGGACGGCGCGCAGGCCATCGACTGGTACGAACGCGCAGCCCTTGCCGGCAACGCCGAGGCCCAGCGCAAGCTCGGCCTGCTGCTGGCCGCTGGCGCGCCGGGCGTTCCGGCCGATCCGGCCAAGGCGAAGAGCTGGCTGCAGCAGGCCGCGGCCCAGAACGATGCCGAGGCGAAGAAGGCGCTCGAGCGGCTTCCGAAATAAGATTTTCGTGCCATCCCGAGCGCAAGCGGGGGATCCTTGGGTCGGCGCTGAGAAAGATCCCTCGCTTGCGCTCGGGATGACAAGACTAGTCTAGGTCTTGCGGCCGGGGGCCGCTTCTGGCGCTGGCGTGGCGTTGGGCGCCGCTTTGCCCGGCGAGTCCTTGCCCAGCGGATCCTTCATCGTGCAGACATCCGCCCTCAACCGCTCCTTCAACACGGCGATCTGATCCTCGATCTGCTTGTTGGCGGTTTTCTGCTTGTCGATCTGGTCCTGCAGCGCCTTGACCTCTTTCTCGTCCGGGCCCGGCGGCGCGGGAGGCGGTGGCGGCGCCGGCAGCTGCACGGCGACGTTCACGATCGGCCGGTAGAAAAGGTACCAACCGAGCGCCAGTCCTGCGCCGACCAACAGGGCGCCACCGACCAGCCCGCCCAGGATCAACGGCCAACGCGGACGGGCGCGTTCGGAAGAGTCGACAG
>Ga0081455_10007906_pt1 | contig 11131 bp, 14 predicted proteins | sample TabmetS3T2R1_FD_70207 | JGI IMG/M metagenome (GOLD analysis project Ga0081455, IMG submission 70207) | Tabebuia heterophylla rhizosphere microbial communities from the University of Puerto Rico - S3T2R1 | ecosystem: Host-associated > Plants > Roots > Rhizosphere ... | reverse complement strand
TTGCTTGGGCCTGCTTTGCAGGATTGCCGCTTTGCAGCGCGGCGGTGGCGCTTTCGATGTCCACGGGTGAATAGATCAGGGAAAGCAGTCGCAGTACCCTTTCCTCTTCCCTCTCCATGTTTTCCAGCAACGTTTGATGCAGCAGCCAGCCGTTGTTCATCAAACGATCATTGTCATCTCCAAAAAGCGCAAAGAAAATCAAGAATCGTCGGTAATAGCGCCGCGCTTCCAAGATAATAGACGTCTCTATGACATGTGAGTCTACGCGCAGGTTCGGGAACCGTCGCGACAACTCTTCGAGGCCAAGAATTATTTTGTAGCGCAGAGAACCGTCTTCCTGGTTGAGTCCGTTGAGAAGCGCGTCCATCGCGTCAGGAGACTCGATTTTGCTCAACGTCCGGGGAATACTGAGCCGGATATCACGAGAGATCTTGGGATCCCAGAGTGACTCCCTCAAAGCTTCGATCGCAACGGCACCATATTCGATCAAAGCCTGGCGCGCCCAAGTAAAAGGCGTATATCGCCCAGGAAAGATTAAAAAACACGATCAGAAACCAGAACAAAATTACATTGGAGATGATGAAGGCATTCGAGACCAGGATGAACCGGTAGAGCGGCATCCTGACCGTATAACGCGTGTAACCAGAGATAATGACTCCCGCAATAACGGCGGCCAAAAGGTAAACGTATGCTAGATCGCTGATGGGAAAGCGGCTGAGAAAGAGCGAGTCCCTGACAACTTTGATGACGTTATTGGCGGCGAGTATAAAGAAAAGCAGGGAGACCATGACACCGACCCGCCTGGCCTCGCCGGGCCGGATATCAAAAAAACGCGACAAAGTGTTTGCCAGAGAAAAGCGATTCACAAAATTCGATTGTATTCTATCTTATAGAGCCGTTAACACCATACTGCTTCCTTTCTACGGCATGTCCTTGATTCAATAGAAGGTGAAACAGTCAGTGCGGGCTTACTCCTCGCGACTTACATTCTGTCGAAGCTTTTCCCTATTGCGTGAATAATCCGGGCTAGGAGAAATTCGGCGTTTTGCCGCCAAACAAAGTCTCAAGCTGGTCCGGCGGAAAGCGTAGGCCAACGAAGAAAGTGCCGAATAGGCCATAGACGGCGCTGGCTTCATCGAAGCGCATCTCGTAAACCAGTTTTTTGAACACCAGCGGATCGTCAGCGAATAGATCAACGCCCCATTCCCAATCATCGAAACCGATGGAGCCGGAGATGATCTGAGTGACCCGGCCGGCGTAGTGCCGGCCGATCATGCCATGCTCGCGCATCATACGGCGACGCTCATGAATCGGCTCGCTATACCAGTTTTTGGTCTCGCCGCGAAATTTGTTCATCGGATAAAAGCACAGATAGCGGCGCTGCGGTATTTCTGGCCAAAGGCGCGGCGCGGCAGCGTCGCGCTGTTTTGACAGCTCGGCTTCCACTTCGCGGTTCCATTCACCGGTTCGCGGTGCTACTCCCTTGGCGGTTAATTCCGAATAGAGTTTCAGCGAGGCACCGTATAGGCCCAACTCGACCACCGAGAGATAAGAAGCGCTAGGATCGAGGTACTCGTATAACTCCGATTGAGCGACGGTCAGCTCGGCGTCATTCAGCGCGTCCAAGCTTTTGCGGAAATGGACCAGCATCAGATCGCCCTTGTGACCCAACATGGAGAACAGGCCGGTGGCCTCCTGTTTGTTCTGCTCCATTGCGGTGAATAGGGTCGCTGCTCTAGTAAGCAAATGTCTCTGCGCTGAGGCGACGACTCCGCGCCATGCCGCGCGGCGGATGCGAAACATTTGGTGTAGGATGTAAGAGCCGTCCAAGGTAAGCGGCGTCGCCGGAAACTGGTTGTTTTCTTTCTTGACTGGCCGATCCATACTTCCCTGGATCGCCTACAGAGTATTCCTTGGGCTATTGCTTAAGTTCATGTTGGCAACGCTGGAGGGTTGGTCGATGCGGGCTGGTCCGGTTTGACTGCACGCATTCTGTCGCGCAGCGCTTGAAATCCGCGCTTGACGAATCGAAAGATTTTCGGCATGAGCCAAACCGCCAATGCCAGGAAGACCAGCACCGGGATCATCATGATCACCGGGTGATTGAACATCAGCCAGATCTGCCTAAAGCGCTGATGTCCTCGGCAACGCTTGCAGTCAACTGGCTTTGATTCTCTCCGGTCCGCCGCTTCAAGAGCCAAATCGTGCGCGAGAAAACCTTCCCATAAGCCATCTCCTCCTAGAAGTAGAACGCTTAATCAGACCGGACAATTATGGCTGCGCAACATCCGGTTCCGAAAGAAACCACTATATATCTTGGCGACGCTAATTTATTTTCGGACTTAGCTGCGCTCGTATTTCACCGTCCTTATGCACAGCGCTGTGCACGTTGACGTAAAGCTTCCCGGCGACATAGCTTTTGTACTGAGCGTCGGTGAGCTTCGCTCCGGCCGGAACCGACCAAGTGTTATCGGAGCTTTTGGTAAGCGGTATAACAACCGGACCGTTCTCACCTTGAGCGCCTTCGTGAATATGCGCGGCTGTCGGTTGGATCCCAGAGACGGTAATGCTACCGCTGACTGACTTATTGGGCGAGACCGTAATGGTCCCATTTGCAGATGCGGAGGTGCTTACCGGGGGAACCTCCTGGTCACCTGATAGGCTGACTTTTAAGCCTTGCGCGCTTGCTGCCATTGTTATTGGCCACCCAAACATAAAGAACGTTATGGCCGATGCTATCGATAAAACTCTAATTGCCTGACCCGCAGTGTTCATTTGCGTTCCTCCTTTTGCTTTGACGTTTTAAGTCCGGTTTAGTTTTTTTCTAGGCTAACGAAGAACTAATGATTGCTGATTTCATCTAAGCGAACCCTAAAAATGGTAGGGAAAATTTCTACAGGTCCGTCCGACTCTTTCATCGCGACGAACAAAATCCGGGTCAAGACCAAGCGCACTTCCAATACCCCTTGGTTCATGTGTCTCGAATTACAGAGCGAAATGGAGCAACCCATATGCCACAACAGATCGATGTGAGGGATCATCGAAAGTGTAACGATCACGATAGTCTCAGCATTTCGCAGCACGGCTCCCGACGAATTGTGACGATGATCGTTTGTCGACATACCGCCCAGTATGTCGGAATATCGACTTGGCCTGCCGAGCGATCTCACTTTCTTAATCCTTAACGGGGTGCGCAAGAATGGCGTCGCGAAAGCCCGTGTAGGGCAGGCCCGGCAGCATCGCCGTTTGCACCACGGCGATGACCTCGCCGGCCTCGGCGCCAATCATCGTGAATCCGAGAATGCGGTCGTCACTCCGGCCGGCAAGCGCCTTCATAAAGCCTCGTCTTTCGCCGGTCGTCTGCGTCCTCAGCACAGCGCTCATCGGCAGCCTCGCGACCGAGCGGTGATGCCTCGGACCGGCGTTTACTGGACAACCTGGTCGAGCACAATATCGATATTCTGCGAACCCACCGCCACGGGATTTTTTTTATAGTCGCCGGTTAAATCACCCGGTTGCCGGGTAGTAGGATTTCCATCTTTGTCCAACCGCGCTATGACCGCGACGCTACCCCTAAAAGGGATGCCCTGCATCATTACGTTTTCGGCCGCGAGTGAGTAGGAGAGCGGAAAAACCGGGTAATCGATTTTCTTGACTGCCATGGGAGGGCCCTTAGCAGCGTTGGCAGGCCGCGCGATGATGAAGAGAGTCGCTTGAGAGTCCACGTTGGCTTTGAGTTTTGGATCGATGGTGATCTTGCCGCTGATCTGCGCTGATGAAGATGAAGCGGCGGCGGTGCTTTTGTCGCCTCCTGTTGAGCGGCCTGGCGTGCCGCCGGTCGTCGGAATATCGGCGAGCACTTTGACAACCTCGTTTCGTTCTTCGCCGGGCGGAACCAGATTTAGCAATCTCTCCAAGACTTCCCGGGCGCCGGCAAAATCCTTTTTCTCCTGATACAAAACCATGCCTTTGCCCCACAGCGCCATGGGAAAGTTCGGTGCCTGCGACAACGCTTTGTCGAACGCCATCAGCGCGCCGTCACCGTGGCCAGCCTGTATCAGTATGTAACCCATGTATGTGTGCGCCTCGGGATTGTTCGGATCGGCGTCCAGGACTTTTTTGAAGGCGTCGATGGCCTTGGGAAAATCCTGCTTGCCGAAAGCTTGTTTGCCTTCGTTCAACGCGGCGCGCGCGGCGTCGGATGCGGGAGTTGTGCCGGTCAGGAAATCGCCGGTCATGGTGTCACTTTCGGATTCGCGCGGGCGCACCGATTTGGTCAGCATGACGCCGAGCGCCAAGCCGAAGAGCATGAGAAAGGCGCCGCCGGCGACGATTTGCCAGCGGCGAAATGACGGCGAGGCGGCGCTTTTAGCGGCGGGCCGCGGCTTCGGCGCCGGCTCAGCAGGCAAGGTGCTGAGCTGTTGAATGACGCCCGCCGCTTTCGTCTCGATTACCTGCTTGAGCCCTGAGTAATCCGATTCCGATAGTTTCCCGGATTGAAAGTCGAAATCGAGATCGGTCAGCTCGCTGCGCAGTCGGGCGCGCTCGCGCAGCAGTTGTGCTCTGGCGCTCTCATCTTCGAGATCGGGCTGCTCCACCCCGGCGCGCAGTAGATCGCTTGGGACTTGCGCCTGAATCGGCGCCTGGCCTGGCGTGTCTTGCGCCGGCTTTTTCTTTTTCGCCCAGCGGTGAATGAACCACAGCGCAGCGAGAACACCGAGCACAAGAACGACATAGGGCAAGATCCACAGCAGCGCGCTGATGCCTGTGGTCTTGGGCTTGAGCAGCACCCACTCGCCGTACTTCGACACGAAGAAGTCTCTGATCTGGTCGGGCGATTTGCCGGCCTGAAGCTGCTCGCGCACGATGGCGCGCATCTGCTGCGCCATTTCCGATGGCGAGTCGGCGACCGACAGATTCTGGCAGACCACGCAGCGCAACTCGCTGGAGATGGCGCGGGTTTGATCGTCGAGATCGGGAGCGGGCGCGGCGTTGGCCGAACGGGCGCACAGAACTAAAAGAGCCAGCAGAATAAAAAGCGCACGCGCTCTCATCGTTTTACTTTACCGCGTTGTAGTCGCCTTTGCCTTCCTGGGCGCTGACGATGCCTTTGGCCGCTTCTTCGAGCTTGCTGATCACCAGCGGCGCGCGAATCGCGCCCACGTGCTTGTAAGTGATGCGACCCTGCGGATCGATGAAGAAACTTTCCGGAATGCCCCAGGTGCCGTAATCGACGGCGATCTTGCCGGCTTCGTCTTTGCCGTTCGGATAGGTGATATTGAATTCTTTCAGAAACTCACGCGATTGCTGGTCGGTGTCCTGCACCGCGACGCCGAGGAAAACCATATTCTTGTCTTTGATTTTTTGCCACGCGGCTTCGAGCTCGCGCGCTTCCTCACGGCACGGCACACACCACGAGGCCCAGAAGTTGACGAACACCGCCTTGCCGCGCAAATCGTCCAGGGTCAGCTTGCGGCTGTCGAAGAGGGTGACCGTGAACGGTGCCGCCGGTTTGGCGATCAGCGGCGAAACGATGTAGTGCGCGTCGCGGGTAAAACCGTAGGCGAGCAGCGCGAGCACCGGTGCGATGATCAGAATCGTGATTCCCAGACGTCGCCAGCGCATCTAACCCTCGCCGTGCTCCGGAGAGTAGATCGCAGGACTGGGCTCCAAAAAACTCATGGCCTCTGACGGGATTCGCTTGCCGAGCGGCGCGATGCAGACCAAAGTCCCCAGCGCGATAACGAAGCCGCCGATCCACATCCAGACGACCAGCGGGCGCACCAGCACTTTCAAGGTGGCGTGATTGCGGTCCACTTCGCTGAAGCCCGACAGGATCAAGTAAATGTCTTCGCTCAGGCTGCTCTGGTGCACGGCGCGGCCGATTGGAGACTGCTGGCTCGGAAAAAATTTGAGCGCCGGTCGCAAAATGCCGGCGTCGCTGCCGTTGTGAAAAACATGAAACGCTGCTTCGACGCGAAAATGGGTGGGCTGCTGCGACCCGGTCAGACCGGCGAACTGAATGCGGTAGTTGCCGACCTGCAGTTCCTGATCGACCGCCAGGGTCGCTTCTTTTTCGATGCTGTACGACATGGAACCCGCGATGCCCATCATGATCAGCACCACGCCGAGATGAACCACAAAGCCGCCGTAACGCCGCTGGTTGCGCTGCGCGAGCGTGAAGAGACCGTACAGCACGCCTTCGCCGGCGATGCGCTTGCGCGCGCGCAAAGCGAGCGCGGTGTCGTAGAGAATCGTGAATACGACAAACGCCAAAAGGGTAAATCCCAGGAGCGGCAAGAAGTCGCCAACCTTCCAGATGAACAATCCCAAACCGAGCATCAGCGCGGCGCTCGCCGGCCAGAGAAAATTGCGCTTAAGGTTGTCCCAGGAAGCCTTGCGCCAAGCGATCATGGGCCCCACACCCATGAGAAAAACCAGCAAAAGAAACAGCGGCACAGTGACCGAGTTAAAGTAGGGCGCGCCGACGCTAACCTGAGTGCCGGCGATCGCCTCGGACAGCAAGGGGAAGATGGTTCCGAGAAAAATCGTAAACAAGGCGCAAACGAGCACGATGTTGTTTAACAGAAAAGTGGACTCCCGGCTCACCATAGAATCGAGTTCAGGTTGTGCCCTGAGGAGGTCTGCGCGAAAGGCCAGGAGTCCGAAGGAAACCAGGAGGACGAACGCAAGAAAAAGCAGAAAGACACTTCCAACGGCTCCGGAGGAAAAGGCGTGGATCGAGGAGAGAATTCCCGAACGCGTGAGAAAAGTTCCGAAGATCGTTAGACCGAAGGCGATGATGATCAAAGAAAGATTCCAGACCTTGAGCATGCGGCGCCGTTCCTGTACCTGCACGGAGTGCAAGAACGCGGTAGCCGGCAACCAGGGCATGAAAGCGGCGTTCTCCACTGGGTCCCACGCCCAGTAGCCGCCCCAGCCCAGCACGTGGTAAGACCACCACGCGCCAACGAGATTGCCCGCCGTAAGAAAAAACCAAGCGGTGATCGTCCAGCGGCGGGTGGTGACGATCCATGCTTCGTCTACTTTGCCGATGATCAGCGCCGCCATGGCAAACGCGAAGGGCACGGTGAGACCAACGAAGCCGGTATACAGCAGCGGCGGATGGATCATCATATTGGTATCTTCAAGGAGCGGGTTGAGCCCGCGGCCGTCAAGTGGCACCGGGGTGAGAGTTTCGAAGGGATTGGAGACAAAGGCGATGACGGCGAGGAAAAAGGCCGAAACGATGGAAAAAATCATCAAAACCCATGGCATCAACTCACGATGCCGTTGGCTGTAGATTGCGGTGACGACAGCGGAGAATATGATGAGAATCCACTCCCAAAGCAGCAGTGAACCCTCAAGGGCGCCCCAAAGCCCGGTAACGCGATAGTAGATCGGCGTTGCCTTGGTCGTGTTGAAAGCAACATAGCGGATGGAAAAATCGGTGCTGACCAGGGCATAGATCAGCGCCGCTGCCGCCAGAGTTACCAGTAGGAATTGGCCGAGAATCGCGGCTCGAGCCGCGACAAAATAACGCTCATGGCCAAGCCGCGCGCTGAGAATAGGGCTGAGGACACCCCACAAGGCGCAGAAGAGCGCTAGAACAATGCTGGTATGGCCGACAGTGGCTGTCATTTTTTCGCTGATTCTTGGGCGGGGACGAAACTTTTCGGATAGCCTTCCTGGCCGTCGGCGTGAGGACTGTATTCTTCGGCATGTTTGGCCATGATCGTACTTGCCTGAAACACACCGTCGGCACCGATTCGCCCCTCGACGACTGCGCCTTTTCCCTCGGTAAAAAGATCGGGGGGAATACCTTTGAATAGGACCGGAATCGAGGCCATACCGTCGCTCAGGTCGAATCTGTAAGTCAGGTTCTTTACGTCGGCTTGAAGCGATCCTTTGACCACCATTCCACCCATGCGCAGGAATTTGTCTCTCGAGCCGCTTTCTTCTGCTTTGAGTTCGGACGGCATCTTAAAATAAACCATGGCCTCCTGCATGCCGCCATACATGATGTAGGACAACGCGCCGACGATGACCAACCCGCCGATCAAAAACCGCTTGCGCCTTTGCATCCTGTTAAGACTCCTTCTCCGCGTCGAGGCGCTGTAGCTCGTTTTCGGCCGCGCGACAGCGCCGTTTCAACGAAAGCGTATAAAGCAGAATCGCACCCCACACGGTGCCATAGGCCAGGATAACGTATCCCCACATTGGCGTAATTTACCTCCAGCTCAGGCGCCGAGACTTGATCTCTTCGCGCATTTCGGAAAGCCGCAAGCGATTCGATAACATGTAAAAGTACAGCAATAAAAATGCCACGAAATTGATCGCCAGCGCGGTTAGCAACTCCGGGTGGATATTCTCCCAGGGTGCCTTGTCCGGACGCAGGATGGACGGTGGCTGATGCAATGTGCGCCACCAATAAACCGACATGTGAATCAAAGGAATGTCGAGAAAGCCGATAATCCCCAATACGGCCGCAGCGGAGGCACCTCGGCTTTCATCTTCGGTGAGGGAGCGCAACATGAGATATCCGGCAAAAATTAGGAGCAACATCGCCGTTGACGTCAACCGGGCATCCCACGTCCACCAAACTCCCCACGTGGGTTTGCCCCAAATGGAACCCTCGATGATCGTCAGTGCAGTGAACAGAACCCCGATCTCCGCGGCAGAATAAGCCAAAAGATCATCCCTTTTTTCTCTTTTCCATAAATAGAGACAGCTGCCGATGAAGACGAGAAAGAATGACAAGTAGGCCGTGAGAATGGTGGGGATGTGAAGATACATGATCCGCTGCACTTCGCCCTGGTAGGCGTCCGGAGGCGCCTGCAATAAACCCCAGTAGAGCCCCAATAGGACACTGATCAAAGCCAATCCACCGAGATAGCCTTTGCTGGAAGTTTTCGAGATTTCAGCCATAATCACGCCTCGATAACCCAATCAAAAATCAAGACTCCCCGTACTCATGTTTGCTCATTCTTTCCCTCGGTCCCCACACTGAGAGAGATCTTGGTCTAGAAGCCATGCGGATCACGGCTTTCTCGCGTCCGGTGGCTACGAACTCGACTTTTCTAATCCGCCCTTCTCGATGACAAAGCTTGCGATTTGATCCACACCTTCGCCGCTCTTCAAATTCGTAAAAATGAAAGGTCGCTTTACGCGCATTCTCAGCGCATCCGCTTCCATGACCTTGAGGTTTGCACCAACCAGAGGAGCTAAATCTATCTTGTTGATAACGAGAAGATCGGAGCGTGTAATTCCGGGGCCACCCCTTGCGAGGTATTTTTTCACCTTCCGCCACGTCGATCACATAGTGCCACAGGCGCAAGATGGTGCTGTCGATCACTCGTCATGATGATGTCCCCCGTCACCATCGTCGTGATGATGGCTACCTATGCGCCACCCTCCGGCTGGAAGGGCGCCTGCATTTTTACAAGATTCGCTCCGAAGCCGCGGAGCATATTCTCGATGACATGGTCCAGGCGAATGCGAAGAACCTGGTCTCGAATTTCAGTCGGCAAATGCCGATTTCCCAAATGCCACGCAAGGCGCACAAGCTGATTGGGATCTTTGTGCCTGACTTCGACAACAAGCTCCGTAGCGGCCCGAACCTTTAGCCACTGCCCATCTTCAAGTTGCAAGCCATCTCCATCGGCCATTGCAACCGCTTTTGGAAGATCGAGAAGGACACCTTCTCCTTGATCCGCGGTCAGGCGATTGCGGCGGCGATGGCGCGCGTCAAAATCGAGAGTGAGAGTGCCCGTCGCCTTTTCCTTCGGCCACTGTCCGGCGGGGCGATGAATTGAAGCGCAATGCATCGTCATATCAGTACATGAAATAACGTTGAGCCATTGGCAGCACCGAGGGATTGACGGTAATCATATTGGTAACGCTGTGCACGCCTCATCGAGTAAGAATCAGCTAGCTCTTCACGCCCCCTTCCGGTCCGGGAGTTTCCACTCGTTACGGATGTAGTGACAGCTATAGCCGCCGGGATTGCGTTCGAGGTAATTCTGATGCTCGGGCTCCGCTTGCCAAAAAGCGCTGGCGGCCTTTACTTCAGTGACCACTTTGCCGGGCCAGAGGCCGGAGGCGTCGATATCGCGGATTGTATCCTCGGCGATCCGTTTCTGCTCGTCGGTTATATAGAATATGGCTGAACGGTAGCTTGCTCCGACGTCGCCGCCCTGGCGGTTTCGCGTCGTCGGATCATGAATTTGGAAGAAAAATTCCAAAAGCTTCCGGTAGCTGAGCTTCGAGGGATCGAAGATGATCTCGATCGCTTCGGCATGGGTGCCATGATTGCGATAGGTCGCGTTGGGCACATCGCCGCCCGTATAGCCGACCCGCGTCGAAATCACACCGTCGTGATGACGGAAGAGATCCTGCATACCCCAGAAGCAGCCACCTGCAAGAACGGCTCGTTCTTCAGTCATTATAGTCCTCCATCTGATCGAGCTAGACTTCCTGCCTCCTCGTGATCGCGACGGCCACTGTCCGGCGCGATGAATTGAAGCGCAATGCATCGTCATATCAATGGAAGCCCGTTGGGCCGCGCGCATCGATAGGCGACGGACGAACGCGGATGATCGTCTTCCCGTTGATCCGCTTGGTCGGGTTGAAGGCGGCGACGGCGTCGTCGAGGGTCGCGACGTTGCCGATGTTCGTCCGCACTCGCCCGTCACGCGCCCGCCGGACAATCTCACTCAGTTGGGCGCGATCGGGTACGACGACGAAGTCAACCGTGAGGCCGTCAGCGGGCCGTGCCTCGGTCGGGCCGGTGATGGTCACCAGCGTTCCTCCGGCTCGAATCAGGCCTGCGGACCGCTTCGCGATGTCGCCGCCGAGGACATCGAAAACCAGATCGACTCCGCCGACATCTTCTAGGGCGTCGTTATCGAGGTCGACGAACTCCTGCGCGCCGAAGTCGAGAGCCGTCTGACGGCCGGCAGCGCGCCCGGTGCCGATGACGTACGCGCCGGCCTCACGTGCGAGCTGGGTTGCCATCGAACCGACTACGCCGGCCGCACCGTGCACGAGGACGCTCTGCCCCGCACGAAGGCGGCCGTGCTCGAACAGCCCCTGCCACGCGGTCAGGCCCGACATCACGAGGGCCGCGCCC
>Ga0081455_10007905_pt1 | contig 11131 bp, 7 predicted proteins | sample TabmetS3T2R1_FD_70207 | JGI IMG/M metagenome (GOLD analysis project Ga0081455, IMG submission 70207) | Tabebuia heterophylla rhizosphere microbial communities from the University of Puerto Rico - S3T2R1 | ecosystem: Host-associated > Plants > Roots > Rhizosphere ... | reverse complement strand
CGTGATTGAGGACGCACATTGGATCGATCCTTCCACGCTGGAAGGAACGAATCGATTTATCGAGGCAGTGAAGGCGGACCCGGTGCTTCTTCTAATCACCTTCAGGCCCGAGTTTTCCCCGCCGTGGCTCGATCAACCGCACGTGACAATGATCGAGATCAATCGACTTGGACGCGACCAAGCCAGGGCGATAATCCGGGATGTTGCCGGCGGCAAGGAATTGCCAGCGGAGGTGCTCGAGCCGATGATCAGCAAGACCGATGGGGTTCCGCTGTTTGTCGAGGAACTCACCAAAATGGTGGTGGAATCCGGGCTGCTCCAGGACGCAGGAGATCGCTATATCACCATCGGCCCGCTGCCGCATCCGGCCATTCCGGCCACACTGTACGATTCACTAATGGCGCGTCTCGATCGGCTCAGCCCGATTAAGGAGATTGCCCAGATCGGCGCTGCCATAGGTCGTGAATTCACATATCGGCTGCTCGCCGCCGTCGCTCCGACGTCAAAAGTTGCATTACAATCGGCTCTCGAGCAGCTCACAGGCGCTGGACTGATTTTCGGCCGTGGCGAACCGCCGGATTCCACGTACATCTTCAAGCACGCCTTGCTGCAGGAGGCGGCTTACGCGAGCTTGCTGCGAGGAAGGCGCCAGCAACTGCATCGCCGCATCGCCGACGCGCTCGAGGAGCAGTTCGCCGAGTTGGCAGAGGCACAGCCGCAGCTTATGGCGCATCATCTGGCGCAAGCGGGGCTCATCGAACGGGCCATCAATTACCTACAAAAGGCCGGGCAGCGTGCCAACGAGAGCTCGGCGAATGCGGAGGCCATAGGACATCTGAAGCTCGCGCTGGAACTTCTGCAATCACTTCCCGACGGTCCAGAGCACAAGCGAAAAGCCCTCCAACTGCAGGTGATGCTAGCCCAGGCGATGATCGCGGGCCGTGGCTATGCTGCTCCCGAAACAAGGGACGTTTTGCTGCAGGCGAAGTCATTGACCGATGAACACACCGAGGTGTCGCAGAAGTGCGTTATTCTTTACGGGATATGGGCCTGCTACTACGTTGCCGGTGAGGTCGCAATGCAGCAGAGGGCGGCCGCGGAGTTTCTTGCCGAAGCCGAGCGGCATGACGACACCGCGTCACTCTGTCTCTCCCATCGCACCCTCGGCACCACCTACGTGCAAATGGGCGAATTTGCGGCCGGGCGACAGCACCTCGAACGCGCTCGGGAGTTATATGATCCCGAGCACCATTCTCAATCGAAGTACCTTTACGGTCAGGACATTGGAGCGACCGCCCTAAGCTATCTGTGCTGGGCGCTATGGCATCTTGGATATGTCGATCAGGCGACGGCCATCGCTGCCGAGGCCAAGAAACGCGCTGACGCGTCGTCGCATCCGTTTACGCTGGTCTACACTATTTGCCATGCCCTCGGCATGATGGATATTTTCCGCCGCTGCTCTGAGCACACGCAATCTTACGCCCAAACTGTCATCTCAACCTGTACCGAGCACGACTTTCCGTTCTGGGCGGCAGGCGGGCGGATTCTCGAGGGCTGGGCGATCGCGTGTCACGGCAAGGCAGACGAAGGGATCAAGAAGCTTGATGAAGGTCTAGCGGCCTGGCGCAAGACTGGCGCGCGCCTGTGGCTACCAATGTTCCTCGCGCTCAAAGCAGAGGCTCACGCCAAGGTAGGCCAGAGCGATACCGCGCTGAAGACCATCGAAGAAGCGCTCGCCATTTCGGACGAAACCGGTGAACGCTGGGCCGTCGGGGAGATGCTGCGGATCAAGGCCAGCTTGTTGCAAGCGACCGGGCGCTTAGCAGCCGGCGAAATCGAGGGTCTGCTCGTTAAGAGCCTGGAGACTGGACGGCGGCAGCAGGCCCTTTCCTGGCAGCTTCGCACGGCATGCGATCTTGTGCGCCTCTGGCAGGGGCAAGGTCGCTGCGAGGAAGCCATGACATTGTTGCAATCGATTTATGATCAGTTCACAGAAGGCTTCGGCACCACTGATCTGATACACGCCAAGGCACTTCTCGAAAGCCTGCTTGCGAACGCGAGCGGATGGGTGAAGGCGTAGATGTGACGGAAAAAAGCTTGCGATGCACTCTGCCTGCGGCTTCGAAATCGTGGTGGGCTCATAGTTGAGACCACGAGCAGCTGCTTTCCGATCCTCGCGGTGCTTTTCAGATGTGGCAATTGTATCGTTGGTTTCCGTCGGTCACCAAGGCCACGCGATATCGGGCAGCGATTAAGCCAGCCAGCGCTTGCGCCGCCGGTAGTGCTTGCCCTCGCGGAACGACTTGCGCCGGCCTTCCGCGATCCCGAGATAGAACTCCTTGACATCCTCGTTTTCGCCCAGCGCCTTTGCGTCGCCGTCGAGCACGACCCGGCCGTTTTCGAGCACATAGCCGTACCGCGCGTATTTCAGCGCCATGCGGGTGTTCTGCTCGGCAAGCAGGAACGACACCCCTTCCTTGGCATTGAGATCACCGACGATCTCGAAAATCTCCTCGACCAGCTGTGGGGCGAGCCCCATCGAGGGCTCGTCCAGGAGGATCATCTTCGGTCGCGACATCAGCGCGCGGCCGATCGCGCACATCTGCTGCTCGCCGCCCGAAATGTAGCCGGCGGTGGAGCCGCGGCGCTCCTTCAGGCGCGGGAAATAGGAATAAACGAGGTCGAGATCGCGTCGGATCGCCGCGCCGCCCCTGCCGCGCGTGTACGCGCCGGTGAGGAGGTTCTCCTCGACCGAAAGGTGCGCGAAGCAACGTCGCCCCTCCATCACCTGGACGCAGCCCCGCCGCACCAGCTCGTTGGGCGAGCGCGCGTGCACCTCTTCGCCGTCGAATACGATCGAGCCCTTGGTCACCTCGCCACGCTCGGCGAACAGGAGATTGGAAATCGCCTTGAGCGTGGTCGATTTGCCGGCGCCATTGCACCCTAACAGCGCCACGATCTTGCCGCGGGCGACTGCGAGCGACACCCCTTTGAGCACGAGAATGACGTGATCGTAGACCACCTCGATGTTGTTGACGGAGAGGATCAACGCGACGGTGGAGGCTGCGACCACCCGATCAGCCGCGTCCACGCCGGAAGGAGGCGGCGCTGCCGACTCCTTCAAGCTGCGATCGGAGTTAATCGACATCAGTTGGTCACGAGACACCCGGGCGTGATCTTCTTTTCAGCCGCATACTTGGCCGCCGCTTCCTTCACCATCGGAGCGATCACCGAGTCGTCGGACGTGATCCAATCCGACGCGACATTCCATTTCTTGCCGTCCCAGGTCTGGATACGGCCCGTTCGCGTGCCCTCGTGATCCGCGCACGAGACCTTGATCGGTTGCAGTTCGTTCTCGAAGCCGAGCTGCTTCAGGCGTTCCGCAGTAAGGTCGAGGTTTTCGAGGCCCCACCTGACCTGCTCGCCGGTCAATGGCTTCTTGCCGAACCGCTCCTGCGCCGTGCGGATTGCTTCCACGCCGAGCATGGCATTGATCAGGCCGCGGACGTAGAGGATCTCGCCGGTCTCGTCCCATTTCGCGGCATAGCCCTTGCCCTTCTCATAGAGGTACTTTTTCAGATCCTCGTGCAGCTTAAATTGACCTGCAGTGTGCTGAAGGGCGGCGGAGTTGTATCCCTTGGCACCGTCTTCGGCCGGACGAACGTCCTGCTCGGCACCAGACCACCACACGCCATACATCTTTTCACGCGGATAGCCCACGGCGACTGCCTCCTTGATGGCAGTCGAATTCATCACCCCCCAGCCCCAGAGCAGCACGTAGTCTGGACGCTTCTGACGAACCTGCAGCCACGTGGACTTCTGCTCCACGCCGGGATGGGTGACTGGCAGCAGCAAGAGCTCGAAGCCGTGCATCTGGGCACGCTTCTGCAAGAGCGCAATCGGCTCCTTGCCGTAGGGCGAGTCGTGATAGACGAGAGCAATTCTCTTACCCTTCATCTTGTCCCAGCCGCGCTCCTGATCAGCGATAAACTGGAGAATAATGTCGGCTGCCGTCCAATAGGTGCCGAGCAATGGAAAGTTCCATTGGAACACCGAGCCGTCGCGCGACTCGGAGCGGCCGTAGCCCATGGAGATGATCGGAATCTTGTCGACCGGCGCCTTCTCCGTGAGCGCAAACGTGATGCCCGTCGAGAGCGGGAGGACGTAAGCAGCCCCGGTGGGGCCCTTGCCCTTGAGGCGCTCGTAGCACTCCACGCCGCGGTCGGTGGCATAGCCAGTGTCGCATTCCTCGAAGACGATCTTGACGCCGTTGATGCCGCCGTCTCGGTCATTGACGAGGGTGTAATAGTCGGCGAGGCCGTTGGCGAACGGAATGCCGTTCGGGGCATAGGCGCCCGTCCGGTACACCAGGTTGGGGATGAACTGCTCGTTCTGCGCCTGCGCCGGCGCCGCTGTCGCCGCCGCGCCGACGAGCGCCGCAAGCGCGATCCCGAGATGCTTTCCAGTCATCAGTTTTCCTCGTTCGAAACGCCGGATGGGTCCATGACGGACCGGTCGGTTATTGCGGGATTCTAGCCCGCGTCTTTGCCGGAGTGTGCCCGCGAATTGTCGCGGCCTCAATCCTTGTGTTTACGCGCTTTCGCGGCGAACCGGAAGCCGCTTTGCCGGAAAACGGTTCAGTACGGGAACGGCCATAGCCGCAACTTCTCCTTGGCGATCGCCAACAGCCGGGCAAGGCCGTGCGGCTCGACGATTAGGAAGAACACGATCATGGCCCCGAACAGCATGAACTCGATGTGCGAGATCATGGCCGTCGACATCGCAATCCCGAGCCGCGCCGGCAACTGGTTGAGAAAGATCGGAATCAATACGATGAAGGCGGCGCCGAGGAACGACCCCAGGATGGTGCCGAGCCCCCCGATGATGATCATGAACAGCACCTGGAACGAGCGGTTGACATCGAACGCCAACGGCTCCCACGAGCCGAGCCGCAGAAACGCCCACAGCGCGCCCGCAACCCCGATATAGAAAGAGGACACCGCGAAGGCCGAGAGCTTGGCGTGCAGCGGCCTGATACCGATGATCTCGGCCGCGATGTCCATGTCGCGAATGGCCATCCACATGCGTCCGATCCGGCCACGCACCAGATTCTTGGCAGCGAGCGCGAGCACCACCGTGATCGCGAGCACCAAGATGTAGGTCTTGGCTGGCGTGTCAATCGGAAAGCCGAATAGCTCGACCCGGCTGACCGCGACCGAGCCGGACGGCGCGTAGTTGGTGAACCATTTGACGCGCGCGAAGGCCCATTCGAGGAAAAACTGCGACGCCAGCGTCGCCACCGCCAGATAAAAACCCTTGATGCGCAGCGAGGGGAGCCCGAACAAGAGGCCAACCAGCATCGCCATGACGCCGGCAAACAGGAACACTAGAATGATGTTGGTCTCGGGCAGCCGCAGCGCGAGATTGTAGGCGGTATAAGCGCCCACCGCCATGAAACCGCCGGAGCCAAGCGAGAGCTGGCCACAATAGCCGGTGAGGATATTGAGCCCGATCGCGGCGATCGAGAGGATGAGCACCGGGATCAGCACCTCGGTGTAAAGATATTGGCCGGCGACCAGCGGCACCCCGAGAAACGCGAACGCAACGAGAGCTATGACGGACCAGCGATCCTGCGCAATCGGAAAGATCGCCTGATCGGCTTCATAAGAGGTTTTGAACTGGCCGGCTTCGCGATAGAACACGGGCGTCACACTCGCTCGATGATGCGCTCGCCGAACAGGCCCTGCGGACGGAAGAGCAGGAACACGAGCGCGAGCACGTAGGCGAACCAGTTCTCGATGCCGCCGCCGGCGAGATCGAAGGTGCGGACGAGAACCGGGGCGAGCAGCACCTCGGCAAGCTTTTCGCCGGCGCCTACGATCAGCCCACCGACGATCGCCCCCGGGATCGAGGTTAAGCCCCCAAGGATGAGCACCGGCAGCGCCTTGAGCGCGATGAGCGAAAGAGAAAACTGCACGCCGAGCTTGGCGCCCCACATCATGCCGGCGACCAAGGCGACGATCCCCGATACCGCCCACACCATCAGCCAGATCTGATTGAGCGGGATTCCAACGGATTGCGCGGCCTGGTGATCGTCGGCGACCGCGCGCAGCGCCCGCCCGACCCGTGTCACCTGAAAGAACACCGCCAACACGAACACCATCACGGCGCAGATGATCGCGGCAATGAGCTCGACAGGATCGATCAACAGCCCGCCGGGAAAGATCGACTCCAAAATGAAGATCGGGTTCGTCGGCAGTCCCAGGCTGATCTTGTAAATATCGCTCCCCCAGACAGTCTGCCCGAAGCCTTCGAGAAAGTAAGCGATCCCGAGCGTTGCCATGAACAGGATGATGCCTTCCTGATTGACGAGGTGGCGCAGCACGAAGAATTCGATCGCATAGGCGAGCGCAATCATGATCAGGACGGAGAGCGCGAACGCGACGACAAGCGGCATGAACTCGGAAAGCCGCGCAAACGACAGTGCGGCGAACAGCACCATCGCCCCTTGCGCGAAGTTGAACACACCCGAAGCCTTGAAGATCAGGACGAATCCGAGCGCGACCAGCGAGTAGAGCACCCCGGTCATAAGGCCACCGATCAGCGTTTCGAGGATCGGGCCCACCATCGCGGCCTCAGCTTGCTCCGCCCTCATCCTGAGGAGCGTCCGGAGGGTGCGTCTCGAAGGATGGCGACGACCTCACACTTCGAGACGCACCGCAGCGCCCCTGTGGCTGTGTGGCGAGACGCGTCGGTCTTGTACTGCGATGCTTTTCAGCATGACGGTGCGGGGGGCTCTTCATCTTCACGCTCAATGGGTCAGGCCGAGATAGGCGTCGATCACGGCCTGATCGGCCTGGACCTTGGTCGGCGTGCCGTCGGCGATCTTTATGCCGTGATCGAGCACGAGTACGCGATCGGACAGGTCCATCACCACGCCCATGTCGTGCTCAATCAATGCGATGGTGGTGCCGTAATGAGCGTTGACGTCGAGGATGAAGCGGGACATGTCCTCCTTCTCCTCGAGATTCATCCCGGCCATCGGCTCGTCGAGCAGCAACAGATCGGGCTCCATGGCGAGCGCGCGGCCGAGCTCGACCCGCTTCTGCAGGCCGTATGGAAGCTTGCCGACCGGGATCTTGCGGATGTGCTGAAGCTTGAGAAAGTCGATGATCTCCTCGACGCGGTGGCGCTGCTCGATCTCTTCCGCGAGCGCCGGCCCAAGCCGCAACAGCTGCCAGAAGAACCCGCGGCGCATCTTCAGCGTGCGCCCCGCCATAATGTTGTCGAGCGCGGTCATGCCCCTGAACAGTGCGACGTTCTGAAACGTGCGCGCAATGCCGCCGCGCGCCGCTTCGTGGGGCCGCATCTTTGACCGGGTCTCGCGTTTGAACGTGATGCAGCCGTGCTGGGGCTGGTAGAAGCCGTTGATGATGTTAAGCATCGACGTCTTGCCGGCGCCGTTCGGCCCGATAATGGCGCGGATTTCGCTCTTGCGAATGTCGAAGGAGACGCCGCTGATTGCTTTGACGCCACCGAAGGAAAGCGAAACATCCTCGACCGAGAGCAGCACCTCGCCGGCTGCGATGCTCTGCTTGGTCGGAGCCCTCATGCCGCCTTCTCCAGGGCGGGGGGGATCGGCGCCACATTCGCGTCACGGATTTTGACGCACGCGGACAGCGTGCCCTTGCGGCCGTCCTCGAACGTCACCTCGGTCGAGATGTCGGCCTCGTTGGCGCGGCTGTAGAGCGCGTTGATCAGCGGCGCGTAGCGCTCGGCGACGAACGACCGCCGCACCTTCTGGGTGCGGGTCACCTCGCCGTCATCGGCATCGAGCTCCTTATGCAGAATGAGAAAGCGCCGGATCTGGGCGCGGGCCATCGCCTGCTCCTCGGCCATCGAGCGGTTCACCTCCGCCACATGCTCAGCGAGCATGTCATAGACGCGCGGATGGGCCGCCAATTCCTGGTAGGAGCCGTAGGCGATATTGTTGTGTTCCGCCCAGTTGCCCACGGCGACAAGGTCGATGTTGAGCATCACGCAAACGAAGTCGCGCTTGTCGCCGAACGCGACGGCCTCGCGAATATTCGGATAAAACTTGAGCTTGTTCTCGATGTATTTCGGCGCGAACAATGTGCCGTCGTTGAGCCGCCCGACGTCCTTTGCGCGGTCGACGATCTTGAGGTGGCCGGTCTTGGTATCGATGAAGCCGGCATCGCCGGTATGCACCCAACCGTCGGGGGTCTTGGTCTCCGCGGTCTTCTGCGGGTCCTTGTAATAGCCTGCGAACGCGCCGGGCGACTTGAACAGCACCTCACCGCTGTCGGCGATCTTCACCTCGACATCGATGTTTGGCTTGCCGACCGTGTCGGCATAGATCTCGCCGTCCGGCTGGGCGGTGATGTAGACCGACGCCTCGGTCTGCCCGTAGAGCTGCTTGAGGTTGACACCGAGAGCGCGCCAGAACCGGAAGATTTCCGGACCGATCGCCTCGCCGGCGGTGTAAGCCAAGCGAATGCGAGAAACGCCGAGCTGGTTCTTGAGCGGGCCGTAGACCAATAGCTCGCCGAGCCAGTAAAGCAGCCGCGAGTGCAGCGGCACCGGCTCACCGTTGAGGATCTTTTCGCCGCAGCGCCGCGCCAATCCAATGAAATAGTTGAACATCTTGCGCTTGAGCAGGCCGGCGTCCTCCATGCGCACCATCGTCATGGTGAGCAGGTTTTCGTAGATGCGCGGCGGCGCGAAGGCATAGGTGGTTCCGATTTCGCGGCGGTTCTCGCCCACGGTGTCCGGACTTTCTGGACAGTTGACGCAAAATCCCGCCGTGAACGGTTGCGCATAAGAAAACACGTGATCGCCGACCCAGGCGAGCGGCAGGTAGGCGATGACCTCCTCGTCTGGACCGAGCTTGTCGAAGACGTTGCCGTTCACCGCCGAGATGATGATGTTGTCGAAAGTGAGCATCACCCCCTTGGGTCGGCCGGTTGTGCCCGAGGTGTAGAGCATGACCGAGAGGTCCGCGCCCTTGCCAGCTGCCACCGAGGCTTCCCACTTGGACAGGCTTTCACGATGCGCAGCGATCCGATCGCGGCCGAGCGTCTGCACGTCGTCGATCCATTTGAGGCGCGAGTGGTCGTAATCCCGCAGCCCACGCGGCTCGTCATAAATGACGTGCGAGAGCGGGCGCAGCTGGTGCGACACCGATAGAATCTTGTCGACCTGCTCCTGGTCCTCCACCACCGCGACCGTCACCTCGGCGTGGTCGAGGATATGGGCCATCTCATCGGCCACCGAATCGGCATAGATCGGCACCGGCACCGCTCCGAGGGCCTGCGCTGCGCACATCGCCCAATAGAGGCGCGGCCGGTTCGAGCCGATGATGGCCACCTTGTCGTCGCGCTTGACACCCAGCTCGGTGAGGCCGAGCGAGAACGCCCGCACCTCGTCGAGCACCTGCCGCCAGGTCCAGACCTGCCAGATGCCCAAATGCTTGTGCCGATAGGCCGGGCGATCCGCGTAAATATCGGCGTTGCGAATCAAGAGCTTGGGAAAGGTGTCCGCGCGCGCGGCTTCGGTCACCACCGCCATCCTCCCAGTTCACCGCGGCCCGTGGCCGTTCTGTCCCCTGCCACCGTTCAGCCGGTAGTCTGTCGGTTGCCTCCATAAGAAAATGAAGCCCGATCCAAGGTCAACTCGACAGTTCGGACAAGGCGAATTGGCGGCCACCGCCCTACTCCGCCGTCGCCTTGAGGAGGGGCACCGCCGGCGCGGAACAGCGCCACCTTCGCATTTTTCCTGCGTCATGGCTTAGCCCCTGCGCCAGCTTTTCGCGGACGTCGCCATCGCAGCCTCGCGCGTCAATTCGTATCCGTGGACTGCACAACGTACTACGTGGCCATTGTGGGCCATTCGCCCACCAGCCGGGCATGCTGACGCTACGCGATCTAGTGCTCTCGCGCTGTCCAAAAAATGATGGGCTCGTCTAAGAGCAACTAGTGACGTCAGTCACACCTGCCGGAATCGCAGGTAGGACATGTCAGCCCGATGAGAGATGTACCCGCCGGAACGGAGGAGACCGCACACCGACGCACGCATATGAGGCGACCCGCGAGGCTGCGATGGCAGGCTTCGCCAAAAGCTGGCGGGGGAATAGGCCCGCGCTGCTATTGGCGCGAGCATCATGGTGCTGACACGGAACTGACGGCGAAAAAAAGGGCCCCGCGCGACGGCTCCGGCGAGCGTGGCTTGGAGGATGATGACCTCGGGAGGATCAAAGAGGCCATCGCTGCGAGTACAGGCCGCTTGCGCAAGCGGAACAACCCTCATTTGGGGGCGGGCAGAACAAAGTGATCGGCTTGCCTCTTGTTGAGATTGCGCGCTTGGCCTCACTGAATTGGTCTGACTCATAAGTCAGAAACTAACTCACTGGTAATTTGAGTGCTTCGCCCAATTGTTTATGCTGTCCGTTCAGCGGCAATTTCATATGCGCCGAAAGAAGCAAAATCGTTACGGTGGCGCCGCGCGGGGAACCCATGGGTGGGTTGTGGAATTGCATGACAAGGACCAATGCCAAGCCGGGGGTGCGGCTATGAAGCAGCTCGAGGTAGGCGACCGCGTAAAGATCTTGAACGGCGGCAAGGACGACGAAGGTACCGTACTAGACGTGGACGAGCGATCTGAAATGGTGATCGTCTACCTCGGTTGTCATGTTGGTGGTCGGGCGTTTCACCGCGACGATCTGCGAAAGGTCAGGGCGCACTGACCAACGCCCTACCCCAATTGGGGGCAATTGCCCCAGCGACCTCATTGCCGTCGCGAGCTCCAGCTCTTGGCGAATGCTGCCATCGCGGCCTCGCACGTAGGCTCGTAGCCGTTGACCGGCGAGCGGGCGATGGCGGACCAGAACTAGCGCCGCAAGAGTTCTTCTCTGAGCGTATTGCGGTGGGCCGCCATGGCCACTGCACTGACATTCGGGTTGCCTGAAGGCGATTCGAGAGTGGTCGGCTCAACCAAAAATGCAATTCGATACTTTGTTCTTGCGTGCCGTATGAAAGACCGCGAGAGCGAAACGCTTGGTAGCTATGTGGTAGCTGCATCCGCGCGCTAGAACTTGATCGCTTCGTTAAGCCAT
>Ga0081455_10007904_pt1 | contig 11131 bp, 12 predicted proteins | sample TabmetS3T2R1_FD_70207 | JGI IMG/M metagenome (GOLD analysis project Ga0081455, IMG submission 70207) | Tabebuia heterophylla rhizosphere microbial communities from the University of Puerto Rico - S3T2R1 | ecosystem: Host-associated > Plants > Roots > Rhizosphere ... | reverse complement strand
GCCCGTGACGTAACAGTCGAGGATGCAGGTGCCCGTGGGATTGTTGGCCTTGGTGCCGAGCACCGCGAAGTGGATCTCGTCGTCGGTCACGCCCGGCACGCCTTCGACCGGCGCGAACGTGCCGTTCGATGCAACGGTCGTCTCCGGCGCGGCACTCGTCCCCGCCGTCGCCGTGGTCTCCGTCGTGCTCGCCGCCGTCGTCTCGGGTGCGCCGGTGGTGGTCGTCGCCTCCGCCGTCGAGGCCGTCGCCGGCGCCGTCGTCGCGGCCCTCGTCGTCCTCGGGCTTGCCGTGCTCCTGCTCGGAGCTCTCGTGCTCGCGCTCTACCGGCAGGTCGGTGTGCTGACGATGCGGCTCGGCCCGGGCGTGGCCCTTGAGCTCGCGGAGGAGGGCCCCGCGGTCGGCGACGTGGCGCCTGACCTCGACGGCCTCACCCGCGTCGCCGAAGAGCTCGTTGCGTTCTTCAGCCCGGACTGCCGCCTGTGCCGCGCGATCGCGCCGGGCGTTCGGGCCTTCGAGCGCGAGGGAATGCCCGTGCGGACCGTGTACGAGAACGAGGAGCCCGCGGTGTTCGAGCGTTGGGCCGTTCCGGGAACTCCGTTCGTCGTTCACGTCGTCGACGGCTTCGTCGCCGCGAAGGGGACGGTCAACTCGCTCGAGCAGCTCGACGGTCTCGTCGCGCTCGGCGGCGCGAGGATGGAACATGCGCCGGCCTGAGGGCTTCCTCGACGGCGCGGCCCGCGCACTCTCCACCCGGCTCGCCTCCGGAATGACGAGGCGCTCGTTCCTGGGGCGGATGGGCGGCGCAATGCTTGCGGCGACGGGCGGCGCAGCGGTCGCGGCCGCCGTGCGTCCGGAGAAGAGCGAGGCCTTCCACTTCTGCGGGCACATCTGGACGACAGGGTCGTGCCCGAACCCACTCGGCCTCCCGCGCATCGACAAGAGCGGCTTTCCGCTCAGGCCGAGCGACGGTCATCCCATCGACAACCTCGGCCGCCCGGTCAACGGCGACGGCTGGCCGGTCGACGGCTCGGGCAAGCGCCTGCGTGGCCCGGACGGTGAGTTCCTGCCGCGCGCGCCGAGGACCCGGATCTGCGAGGAGTGGACGAACGAGCACTACGGGCTCGATGCCGTCATGGAGGGCGCCTGGTATCGCTGCTGCAGCGGCCAGGTTCGCAAGCTCGTGGACTGCTGCTCGTACAGCAAGAAGCGAATCAACGGTGACGCGTCTCTCACGGGCTACTGCTTCAACGGCCGCCGAGTGTTCTGCGTCATGTACTACGACTCGGGCCTACAGTGCTAGCCATCGCCACCGCGCTTGCGGCGACCGCGCTCCTCGCCGGAGTCTCCGGCGCCTGGTCGCCCTGAGGACTCTCCATGGTCGAGACCTTCACTTCCGCCGTGTGCGGGAGCCGCGCCCGTCAACGCCTCGCAATCGCCCTCTTCGCCGTCGCGGCGATTCTCGCGTCTGCGGCGCTCGGCGCGACGCTCGGGCTCGTCGGAGGCCTCATCGGGACGAGGACTGCGCTGATCGGAGCAGCGGCGCTCGCGTTCCTCGCCTTCCTCCGGGAGACGGGGATGGTCCGCCTGCCGGTTCCACAGTCGCGCAGGCAGGTGCCGGAGCGCTGGCAGTACCAGCTTCCCCTGCCCCTCTGGAGCACCGGGTACGGCGCAGGTCTCGGCGTCGGCTTCCTGACCTTTCAGCCGGTCGCGACGTTCTGGGTCGCCTGCGCCGCGGCGCTCGCTCTTGGGAGGCCGATCCTCGCCGCCGGCTGCTTTGCTTTCTACGGCGCCGGCCGCGCCTTCATGGCCACCTGGCCGCGCCGCCGTGAGCCGAGCGGGCCGGCCGCGGTCGAGAAGCTCGTCGGCCGGGCTTCGCTCGTGCCGCGCGCGAACGCGGTCGTTCTTGCTCTCGCGGTCGTCCTGCTCGCTGTTGCGCCCGCGGCCGGCGCGGCCGTCACCTCGCTCGGACGGGGGTTCGATCCGGCCGCCGACGGCGGGACGCTCGCGCGGGCGCGAATGGATTCTGGAACGGTGAGGGTCCTCGTCAACCCGCCGGACCCCGACCCAACGGATACGTTCAGCCCCGCGACCTCGCCGGCCCTGGACGGCGACTACCTCGCCTACGAGGACGACCAGGGGATCAAGGTGATCAACTGGCGCGACGGTAGTCCGTTGGTACAGCTCGACGGGCCTTACTCCAGCCCAGCCCTCAAATTGCCGCTGCTCGCCTACATCCGGGACGACGGCGCCTACGAGCGGCTGATTCTCGCCGACCTGAGCAATCCGGGGAACCCGACCGAGCGGAAGATCACCTCCGTGCGCTCGGCCGCCGACCTTGGCCGGCCTGCGCTGCGCGGCGGGCGGCTCGCCTGGCACCGGATCGTACGCGGTGGCTCGTCGATCAACGTACTCAACCTGGCGACCGACGAGCAGCGCGTGATCAAACGCACGCACGTCTGGATGGAGTCGAACCCCTCGGTCACCGCGCAGCGGATTATCTGGGTGGAGCACCGCCCACAGGGCTCCTACCTGCGGATGAGATGGTTTGGAAGTAAGCGCACGAAGACGCTCACGCACGTGAACGGCCGTCAGACATTCCTCTGGACGACGGCTGTCACGGGTCGCACCGCCTATGTGACGAAGTGGACGCCCTCGACCCGAAAATCTGTCGTTTTGCGGGTAAATTTCTGAGCCAGAGCGGCTCACTCCATTGAGGGACGCACGGACCTAAAGTCCGCCGTAAAGTGCGTGTGCGGGAAAGTTTCCCGTGGGAGAAGGACAAAGAGCGGAGGAGAGTTAGCTTTGCGGCAACCGGGACGAATTGCGCGAACCTTTATCGCGGCTACCTGCGCGGCGCTCGCGCTTGCAGCCGCGTCGGCGGGTGGGGCAGGCATCGCTGTACTGCCGAGCTCGCCGGCCACGCCTGACAGCCTTTCGAACCAGCAGTGGAACCTCGAGATGATCGGCGCGTTCCAGGCGCAGACCATCACGGGCGGAAGCCCCGATGTCCGCGTCGCATTGATCGATTCGGGCATCGATCCGGTGCATCCCGAGTTCGCGGGCCGCATCGACACCGCCAACAGCGTCTCGTGCATCACCGGGACGCCGGTCAAGGATCCGACGGGCACGCTCTGGCGTGACAACGTCGGCCACGGCACGCACGTGGCCGGGCTGATCGCCGCGGGGGACAACGACTTCGGAACCGTGGGCGTCGCTCCCAACATCCAGCTCCTCATCGTGAAGGTCACCGACTCCGGCCTCCCGATCACGCCGCAGGCGGCGGCGTGCGCGTTCAAGTACGTCTCGCAGCAGAACGTGGACGTCGCGAACGCGAGCTTCGCCGTCGACAAGGGAGCCACCGGCGCGGCCGATCCGCTCGACTTCTTCTGCGCTGCGGATCCGAGCGACGCGGCTGCCATCCAGCAGGTCGGCGGCGCTGTGAAGGCCGCTCTCCGTTCCGGGACGACGATCGTCGCCTCGGCCGGAAACAATGGCATCGACATGACCCAGCCGGCGGCCGGCCCGGGCTGCATCCGCATGCCGGTTCAGCTTCCGGGCGTGATCGGCGTCGCGAGTGAGGGCAGGAACGGCGGCCCCGTCTTGGCCACGCCTCCGGGCCCGTCGAACTTCGGCTTCGGCGCCATCGACCTCGTCGCCCCGGGCGGCGACCCGGCGCAGGGCGGAGTCCCCGGCGGCCTGATCCTGTCGACCTTCCCGACGTACATCCCGATTCCGCCGGGCGCCATGCCGAACGTCGTCGACGGGCCGGGCGCGACGTACCGGTACAACGCGGGCACGTCCATGGCGGCCGCGCAGGTGAGCGGCGTGGCGGCGCTCGTCTCGAGCCGCTTCGCAAAGCTGAAGGCCTTCGGGTTCCTGAAGCCGCTGAGGCCGGTTCTGATCCGCGCGCTGCTCGACCGGACCGCGCAGGCGAAGCCCTGCCCGGCGGGCGATGCGCGCTGTGTCGGCACCGATCAGTACAACGGTTTCTTCGGCTTCGGCCAGGTGGACGCGTACGCGGCCGTGACCGCGTTCGGCTTCGACGACTAGGCGACAGACATGAACGCGAAGGGCCGGGCGACCGGCCTTTCGTCCTTTAAGCGCCGAAGGCGGGGAGCTCGAGCGCCCGCTCGAACGCGGCGCGGTCGTGGACGGGCTCGCCGTGCGAGACGATCACATGCTCGAACGGGAGGTCGAGGAGCGCGCGAAGGGCGGGGAGCACGCGCTCCTCGTGCCAGGGCGTGCCCCACACCCGGAGCTCGCCCTCGCGTTCGGTGAGAGCGTCGGCAAAGAGGAGCGCGCGCCGCTCGGGCGCCCAGAGCGGCGTCTCGTTCCGGCCGCGCCCGTCGTAGAGCGCAACGAGCCCGCCAGGGAGCTCCGAGCCGGGCTCGATCGCCTCGAGCTCCGTCTCGGGGATGTCGTGCCGCCAGAAGAGGCTCGGCCCGTACGCCCGGGCTCCGTAGCGACGCACGAAGAGATCGAGACTACGCACGTGATCCGGCTTGAGGATGACGACGAGGGTGGGCGGCGACGCGTCGAGACGGCTCCAGATCTCCTCTGTGTCCTCGGGCGGAGCGAGCGGGTCGATGAGTGCCACCTCGCCGCCCGTCTCGACCACCGTCGCCGTGACGTGCGGCTCCCAGTCCGCATCCGGGCTCCAGTCGGGATGCTGCAGGCGCCAGAGCCAGAGGCCGGGCGCGACGTCGATCGGCTGCATGCCTCCTTATACTCGGGACATGGCCGAGATCGCGCACATCTGGCGCTCGCCGAAACGGCGCGAGCTCATGGAGGAGCTGGATACCGCCCAGGTCTTCGAGAACGAAGGCGTCGAAGGCTGTGCTCACCGTCGCGGAGGCAAGCGCAACGTCCTCTTCGTCGCCGCCGAGGACATCGAGTCTCTCGATGTTCCGGCCGGCCGGGTGAAGGAGAACTTCACCGTGCGCGGGGCCGACGTCATGAACTGGCCGATCGGGCAGCGGCTCGCAATCGGCGATGCGGAGTTCGAGGTATCCATGGTCTGCGACCCGTGCGAGCTGATGGAGGAGATCCGCCCCGGCCTCCAGGCCGAGCTCGAGGGCAAGCGCGGGATGCTCGCGAAGGTCCTGAAGACCGGCCGCGTCTCCCAGGGAGATCAGATCACGCTGCTTTGACGGCGGCGACGAGCTTCTCGACCGACGACTTCGCGTCCCCGAAGAGCATCGCCGAGTTCGCCTCGTAGAAGAGGTCGTTGTCGATCCCGGCGAAACCCGGGCTCATGCTCCGCTTGAGGATGACGACGTTCGCGGCCTGGTCGACGTTGAGGATCGGCATGCCGTAGAGCGGGCTCTCGGGGTTGTCCCGCGCGGCCGGGTTCGTGACGTCGTTCGCGCCGATGACGAGGGCGACGTCCGTGCGCGGGAACTCCGGATTGATGTCGTCCATGTCGTAGAGCTGCGGGTAGGGCACCTGCGCCTCGGCGAGGAGGACGTTCATGTGCCCCGGCATGCGCCCGGCGACCGGGTGGATCGCGTACTTGACGTCGACGCCGCGCGCCTCGAGGAGATCGGCGAGCTCCCGCACCGCGTGCTGGGCCTGCGCGACCGCGAGCCCGTAGCCGGGGACGACCACCACGCGCTGCGCGTAGGCAAGCATCACGGCCGCGTCGTCGGCGGTCACCTCCCGGTATGACTTGCCGTCGGTGGCGGCCGCAGCCGTCGGCCCTCCCGCGGGTGCGGCGCCGAATGCGCCGAAGAGGACGTTGGCTATCGACCGGTTCATCGCCCGGCCCATGAGGACCGTGAGCAGGGTTCCCGAGGCGCCGACAAGCGTCCCGCCGATGATGAGCGCGGTGTTCTCGAGCACGAAGCCGGCCGACGCTGCGGCGAGGCCCGTGAAGGCGTTCAGGAGCGAGATGACCACCGGCATGTCCGCGCCGCCGATCGGGAGCACGAGCATGACTCCGAAGAGGAGCGCGCCGAGCAGCACGAGCATCATCCAGATTCCCTGCTCGGTTGAGCCGGCCGCGACGCCAAGGCCGAGCAGCGCCGCAAAGAGGAGCCCGTTGACCAGCTGCTGGCCTGCGAACGTGATCGGCCGTCCGGGCAGGACCTCCTGCAGCTTCCCGAAGGCGATCAGGCTGCCCGAGAACGAGATCGAGCCGATCAGCGCGGAGAAGAGCATCGCGCCGATCGAGTCGCCGGAAAGGTGGCCCGGATCCGGTGCGATCCGGTGGAACTCGGCCGCTGCGATGAGGGCCGCAGCGCCGCCGCCGACGCCGTTGAAGAGCGCCACCATCTGCGGCATCGCGGTCATCCTCACCATGCGCGCCGAGATCACGCCGATGACTGTCCCGACGGCCATGCCTACGAGGATGAGCCAGTAGCTCGTGATGTCGGGGTCGAGGAACGTGAAGAAGATCGCGATCCCCATCCCCACCGCGGCGATCCAGTTGCCCGAGCGCGCAGTGGGTGGCGACGAGAGCCGGCGGATCCCGACGATCAGGAGAACCGCGGCGACGAGGTAGGTGAAGTTGATCGCCGTCTGCGACAGCGCGAGGAGCGGCGTCACTCGGACTCCGGCTTGGACGGCTTGCGCTTGAACATCTCGAGCATGCGGTCGGTGACGAGGAAGCCGCCGACGACGTTGATCGTCGCGAAGACGACGGCGACGAACGCGAGCGCCTTCTCGAGGTCGGAGTCGGCCGAGCCGGCGATGAGCATCGCGCCGACGAGGACGATGCCGTGGATCGCGTTCGTCCCCGACATGAGCGGCGTGTGCAGCATCGTCGGGACCTTCGAGATGATCTCGATGCCGATGAACACGGCGAGGACGAAGACCGTGATGCTGTTCAGGAGCGTCATGCTCACGCGGCCATCGGCTCCTTGAGCACCTTGCCCTCGTGGGTCACGCACGTCTCGCGCGTGATCTCGTCCTCGAAGTCGAGCGAGAGCTCAGCGCCGCCGCCCAGGAGGTGATTCAGGAACGTCCAGACGTTGCGCGAGTACATCTGGCTCGCGTGCAGAGGCATCGAGCTCGGCAGGTTGAGCTCGCCGACCACGGTGACGCCGTCCTCCGTGACGGTCTCGCCCGGCTTCGTCAGCTCGCAGTTCCCGCCGGCCTCGGCGGCGAGGTCGACGATCACGGAGCCCGGGCGCATCCCGCGGGCCGCGTCGGCGGTGATGAGCACCGGCGCCGGCCGCCCCGGGATGAGCGCGGTGGTGATCACCGCGTCCGACTCGGCGACGTGGCGGCCGATGAGCTCCTGCTCGCGCTCGTGCTGGTCCTCCGAGAGCGCGACCGCGTAGCCGCCCTGGCCCTCCGCACCTTCGACGTCGAGCTCGAGGAAAGCCGCGCCGAGGCTCTCCACCTGCTCCTTCACCGCCGGGCGCACGTCGAAGGCGGAGACGACCGCCCCCAGCCTCCGCGCAGTGGCGATCGCCTGCAACCCTGCGACTCCAGCCCCGAGAACGAGTATGCGCGCCGGCGGGATGGTGCCCGCGGCGGTCGTCAGCATCGGCATGAACTTCGGCAGGTGGTCGGCCGCGATGAGCGTCCCCTTGTAGCCCGAGACGGTGCTCTGAGAGGAGAGCGCGTCCATCGGCTGCGCGCGGGTGATCCGCGGGATCGAGTCCATCGAGAACGCCGTCACGCGCCGCTCGGCAAGCGCGCGCGAGAGGTCTCCGTTCACAAGCGGCTGGAGAAAGGCGATGAGGATCTGGCCCTCGCCGAGCTTCGCCACTTCGCCGTCGGAGGGCTGCTGCACTTTCGCGACCGCGTCGACTCCCTTGAACGCGTCGCCCACGACCTGCGCGCCGCTCTCCTCGTAGGCCTTGTCGAGGAAGCCGGCCGCAGTCCCCGCTCCCGACTCGACGAGAACTTCGACGCCCGCCTCCGAGAGACGCTTGGTCGAATCGGGCACGAGGGCGACTCGCCGCTCGCCCGAAGCGGTCTCCTTGGGGACGCCGACCTTCATGCCGCGCGCAGTCTAAGCTCCGGGAGTGGACGACTGGCTCAGTGCCGCACGCGACAGGCTCGCCGCTGCGGCCGGGGACGAGCCCTCTGCGCTTGCGCTCTCGCAGGTGGAGATCGACGAGCTCCTCGAGCTCGCCCGCATCGCCGCGCACGACAGTGGGGAGCGCATCAACGCTCCGCTCCTCTGCTACCTCGTCGGGCTTGCCCGCGGCCGAACCGGCGGCGATCTCACCGCCCTCGTGGACGCCACGGTCGGCAAGTAGCTCGGTAGGCTCCCGCTCGTGCCGGATCTGAAGGATCGGACCGCGATCGTGACGGGAGCCTCGAGCGGCATCGGGGCCGAGACTGCGCGGGCTCTTGCCGGCGCGGGCGCGCGGCTGGCGCTCGGCGCACGCAGGGAGGATCGCCTCGGCGAGGTGTTGGCGTCACTTCCCGGCGAGGGCCACGTCGCGGCGCCTCTCGACGTGACCGACGAGGAGAGCTGTGCCTCGTTCGTCGAAGTCGCGGCGGGCGCCCTCGGGCGCGTGGACGTCCTGGTCAACAATGCCGGTCTCGCTCTCGGGCGCACCTCCGTCGAGGAGTCGAACGACGAGGACGACCGGCAAATGTTCGAGACGAACGTCCTCGGGCTCGTGCGCATGACGCGACTCGTCATCCCGCACATGGAGGAAGGGCGTGGGCACATCGTCAACCTCGGCTCCTGGGCGGGGCGCGAGGCCTACCCGAAGGGCGGCATGTACGTGGGCTCGAAGACCGCCGTGCTCGCCCTCACGCGCGTGATGCGGAGGGAGCTGGTCGGGCGCATCAAGGTCTCGACCGTCGACCCGGGCATGGTCGGCGACACGGAGTTCTCCGACGTCCGCTTCCGCGGCGACCAGGAGCGCAAGGACGCGGTCTACCACGGCGTCGACTACCTCACCCCCGCCGATGTGGCTGGTTGCATTCTCTTCGCGGTGACCCGGCCCGACTACATGGTCGTCGACGAGATGGTCATAAAGCCCCTGCAGCAGGCGAGCCAGGACGCAATCGTCCGCAGATAGTGGCGCTGACGATCCTGGAAGGCTCGACGTTCTGCGTGTCGGACGAGCGCGGGGATATCGCCGACCCCGTGATGGGCTTCTTCGCGGACGACACGCGGTTTCTCTCGCGTTGGATCCTCACGATCAACGGAGAGCGCCCGATGCGGCTCTCGTCCGACAAGGTCGAGTATTTCTCGGCGGCGTTCTACCTCCGCAACCCCATTGCGGGAGGGCTCGAGCAGGACGTGCTCTCGATCGGGCGCGACCGTTTCATCGGGGACAGCATGCAGGAGCACATCGTCGTCCAAAACCACGCGCCGCACCCGGTCGAGTTCGAGCTGGCACTCGAGGTCGGGACGGACTTCGCGGACATCTTCGCGGTCAAGGAGCACGACTTCGCGCTCGGACATCCGGATAGCGCGCGACCCCTACCTGGACTCGCGCCCGGCGAGTTCGACGCGAACGACAACCAGTTCGTCTTCGTCGACGGGCCCAACCGTCTGACCCAGGTGCTCCTCTCCCAGCCGGGGGAGGTGAACGGAAGCAGCGTGCATTACGCGATCGCGCTCGAGCCTCGCGAGGAATGGCGGCTACGGGCGGATGTGATCCCCTCAGCCGACGGTGTCCGCGTCGCCGTCGCCCACGCGGAACGGAACTTCGGTGACGAGCTTTCTCGTGTCCGCGCCTCGCTCTCGGCCTGGCACCTCTCGGTCCCTCAGCTACGCGCGTCTTGGGATCATCTCGCCGGTACCTTCTCGCAGTCCGTGGCCGACCTCGCGTCGCTTCGGATGGACGAGGACCCGCGTGTCCCGGGCCAGCTTCCGGCCGCGGGCATGCCGTGGTTCATGACCGTCTTCGGGCGCGACACGCTGATCACGTGCCTGCAGACGCTCCTCTTCGGGCCGGAGCTCGCGGGCAACGCGCTTCGAGTCCTCGCCGAGCTCCAGGCGACAGAAGACGACCCGGCGATCGACGCCGAGCCGGGCAAGATCGTGCACGAGGTCCGCCACGGAAAAGGCGCCGACGCCTGGTTCCCGCGCTACTACGGCACCGTCGACGCGACGCCCCTCTATCTCATCCTTCTCTCCGAGGTCTGGCGCTGGACGGGCGACTCGGCGCTCGTGCGCGACCTGCGGGAGCCGGCGCTCCGCGCGCTCAGGTGGATCGACGAGTTCGGCGACCTGGACGGCGACGGCTTCGTCGAGTACGAGCGACGCTCCGAGCGCGGGCTCCTGAACCAGTCCTGGAAAGACTCCGGCGACTCGCAGCGGTTTCACGACGGGCGACTGGCGGAGGCGCCGATCGCTCCCTGCGAGGTTCAGGGCTATGTCTACGACGCCAAACGCCGCGCTGCCGAACTCGCCCGTGAGGTCTGGGGCGACACGGGGCTCGCCGATCGGCTCGATGCCGAGGCGGCCGAGCTGCAGAAGCGCTTCGACGACGCGTTCTGGTGTGACGCGCGTGGCGGCTACTACGCGCTCGCCCTCGACGGCCAGAAAGAGCGCGTCGACTCGCTGACGTCGAACATCGGCCACCTGCTCTGGAGCGGCATCGTTCCGCCGGGGCGCGCCGACGCGGTCGTGGAGCAGCTCATGGGCGACGAGCTCTGGTCGGGGTGGGGAGTCAGGACGATGTCCACCGGGGACGCTGCCTTCAACCCGCTCTCGTACCACAACGGCACCGTGTGGCCTCACGACAACTCCCTCATCGCCTGGGGGCTCGCCCGCTATGAGCGCTGGGCGGAGATGCATCGCATCGCCCGGCGAATGCTCAACGCGGCCGGCCACTTCGCGTACCAGCTGCCGGAGGTGTTCGCCGGCTTTTCGCGCGCCGCGACGCCTTTCCCGATCGCGTATCCGACCGCCGCCAGGCCGCAAGCCTGGGCCGCGGGAACGCCCGTGCTCCTGCTCCACCTGCTGCTCGGTCTCCGGCCGGATCCCGAGACGAAGAGGCTCGTCTCCCTCGCGCCGCAGGAGTTGCCCGCCTGGCTCGGAACCCTCACCCTGTCGGGCGTGCGTGCCTTTGAGCGCAGTTGGGACGTTCGGCTCGAGAGTGGGCATATTGAGGTGAAGGAAGCGGAATGAAGATCGCCGTTTTGAGCCCCGTCTGGTTTCCGGTGCCGCCGACACGCTACGGCGGCATCGAATGGATCGTCTCGCTC
>Ga0081455_10007903_pt1 | contig 11131 bp, 7 predicted proteins | sample TabmetS3T2R1_FD_70207 | JGI IMG/M metagenome (GOLD analysis project Ga0081455, IMG submission 70207) | Tabebuia heterophylla rhizosphere microbial communities from the University of Puerto Rico - S3T2R1 | ecosystem: Host-associated > Plants > Roots > Rhizosphere ... | reverse complement strand
TGCGTCCTTTCGTTTTCGTCCAGACGCTGGCTGGGGCGCGCGAGTCGCGCGAGGCAATTATCGTGCACCTGCTACGTCTCATCGCCTGGCTCACGATGGTCGGCCTCCCCCTTCTGATCCTTCTCCAGGTTCAGATCGTGTTTCTGCCTTATCATGAGGAATGGGTGACGTGGCTTCATCGCATGCTGATCCTCGTCGATTTGTGGCTGATCTGGGTGTTCTGGGGTCGGATCACTGCTGGCGCGTCGGACACGACTGCTACTTTACTGCCGCCGACCCTCGCATCGAACGCGCCAAGCTCGCCCGACATCGCGTGCCACCAGATGACATCCGTCGCCGACCGGGCGGCCTGCAAGGACGTCAGCAGCAACACCAGCACCGCGAGCAGCGCCAATGTCATGTGCAGCGCCGGCTACACCAAGATCGCGGGCGACGTGACGCTCACCGTATACGATCGACACAACACGCAAGGTGTTTGCTGCAGCCTTCGCATCGCAAACGCCGCCGGCGCGTCCAAGTATTCGAGCGCCGAAAAGTGCACGGACGGCTTCGCCAGCGACGAAAAGACGCTCGTCTTTACCAACAGCACGACAGGCATCGTGTTCTACCAATGCACGCTGCCGCCGAAGACCGACAATGGCGTGTCGGTCGTGAGTAGCGCGCGTTTCGCGAAGTAGAGCGACGCAACGAAACCTGCTGCAGACGAGGCCACCGTGAATAAAGCAACACTTGGAGCATGCTTAGTGCTTTCACTTGCGATCGTTTGCTTGTGGCCTCGTTCTGCCAGGCGCAGCGAAGGGCCGGTGCGGCCAGGCACGGTGACCGCTCCGAGCGGCGTCGATGCGCTGCGCGCGCGGGTCGAGGTGTTGGAAACCGAAGTACGCATGCTCGCATCGCGCTGCGAGCGCGTGGGCAATGCGCAGCCTGTGGTCGTGCCGACATCGGCATCGCCGCAGGCTGCGCCACAGCCTCAGTCAACGCTCGACGATCCCGAGGACGAGGACCAGCGACGCAGTGAACAACTCGCCGAGCAGTTCGAGGCGCTCGTGCGCACGGAACGAGTCGACCGCTCGCACGGCGAACGACTCACGCGCGAGCTGGTGAGTCAGCTCGCCAAGCACAGTCCAGACACGCGCGTCAGCTCGGTCGAATGCACGACATCGAGCTGCAAGCTGGTGATGGAACACCTTACCCGTGGCGCGCAGCGCGCGATCGATGAGAGCTTGGAAGCCTGGGAAGCACGCAAGGCCGGCATCGCCTACGACTACGACGATAGCGTCGACCCGCCCATGACGATCGCGTACCTGTCACGCGTGCGCGAGCCCGCTAAACAGCAGCGTTAGCACGCCGTCGGAGCCTGGACACTGAAGAGGTCGATCCATCCAACATGAACCTCTGGCCATGCGCTATGGTGCGCCCGCCATGAGCAGTCCCCTCCCCCAAACCGCGCCGCGCGCCTTCGTCGCGGAGATGCACCCAGCTTACTTCGCGCTCGTGATGGCTACGGGCATCGTGTCGATCGCCTCGCAGCTTTTGGGCTTTCGCTGGCTGGCGCTGAGCTTGGTCGCGCTCAACCTGGTCTTCTATCCGAGCGTTTGGGCGCTGACCCTGTTGCGGATACGGCGCCATCCAGAACGCGTGATCGAGGACTTGCTTCATCACGGTCGTTCAGTCGGGTTCTTCACGACCGTGCCTGCTACGTCCGTGCTCGGATCGCAGTTGTTCGTGGTCGCGAACGCTGCGCGCGCCGCCGCGGTGCTCTGGTTCGTCGGCGTGGTGTTGTGGACCGGGCTCACCTACGCGGTGTTCACGATCTTGATGGTCAAGCGCGAGAAGCCCGCGCTCGCCGACGGCATCCATGGTGGCTGGCTGGTCGGGGTCGTGGCCGCGCAATCGGTGGCCGTGCTCGGCGCGCAACTCGCCCCTAGCTTCGCCCCCTATCAGCCGCAAACGCTGTTCTTCTGCCTCGCGATGTGGCTCGGCGGCAGCATGCTCTACTTCTGGATCATCTCGCTCATTTTCTATCGCTACACGTTCTTCGTGCTGCAACCCTCGGACCTTGCGCCGCCCTACTGGATCAACATGGGCGCCGCGGCGATCACGGCACTCGCCGGCAGTATTCTCGTCGGCGCCGCACCGCATTCACCGTTGTTGCAGCAGCTCTTACCCTTCGTGCGCGGTTTCACCCTGTTTTGGTGGGCGACGGCAACCTGGTGGATCCCCATGCTGCTGATCTTGGCGATCTGGCGCCACGTCTATCGCAAGTTCCCGCTGCGCTACGATCCCCTGTACTGGGGCGCAGTGTTTCCTCTAGGCATGTATACGGTTTCGACCTTTCGCCTGTCGCGTGCGCTCGACGCGCCGTACCTCGAAGCAATTCCGCGCGGCTTCGTCTACATCGCCCTGCTCGCCTGGGGCTGCGCGCTGTTTGGGATGGTGCGCGATCTGAGCCGTCGTGCGACCGACAGCAAGAGCGCGACCTAACCCTCGCCAAGAATCGCCCTACCCTCCCCCAATTTTCTAACGTTCGGAAAGCAAACTTGAACGAAGGTTAGAATTTCGGTGGGATGCGTCCAAATTTTTGCTGATGCGCTCGCCAACGCGACGTGAGTTGGCACGCTCACTGCCCAACGGTAGCTGCAGCAGCTTGCGGCGCGATCTCTCCGGCGTTTGCAGTAGCAGCAACTACCGGCGCAGAACTGCCAGTAGGTTGTGCACCCTCGGCCGCGGGCGCAGCAGCGACCACGCCTTCCGCTACAGCGGTCGCCGCTAGCGGCGGCGCCGCGGCGCTTGCCAGCACCCGCTGGTAAGCGTTCGAAAAGTTAATCGTGGCACCCTGCGCGAGCGCAGAGAAAGCGCGCGTCGTGCCACAAACATCAATTACAACCCGCTTTGCGCTCGCGACATCCCGCACGGCCTCCAAATCCACCTCCCCTTGCACGGTCTGCCTGAACGCCCCCGACGCGCGCACAGCCTTGCTCATAGTTGCCACGACACGCTCGCGGCCATCGAGCACGAGCTTGATGCTCGAGCACGTCACATCCTGCCGCGAGAAGCGTTGCACGCGAAGCGCCGCGTTTCGCTGCTCAGCCTTCGCAACCGCGAGCCAAGTCAGCCGGACGCCGCCGAGGCTGGCTTCCGTGTATACCAAGTCACCCTGCTTCTGCACGGATGGTGAGAGACTAGGCTCACCCGAGAATGTAGAGCCGGCGAGTGAAACGCTCGGGTCCTTGGGTCGTTTGTGATAGCGCGTCGTGTATGCAGCCACCGCTTCATAGGTCTTGTCTTCGACCTCATGGATGGTCGCGCCCGCTTCTTGGCCGTCGGAAAGTAGCGCCATGGCGACTACGCCCACCGCGCTGAGCGCCGCAGTCGCTCCGACTGCTGCACCGAGCGACAGATTGGGCATGTTCGCGATGCTTTCACCCCCGGCGCGCATGCCCTCAGCCACTGCGTGTTGGGCGTCTGAAGATCCAGTCGCGGGGCGCAGTTGCAGCTCGAGGCGCACGTGCCCGAAATACGTCATGCGCCCGTCGCCAGCAACGTGGAACTCGAGGCCGGGCCGGTGGGTTATGCCATCGTGGCCGACGGTCGCGATCTCCGCTTTGCCGGGCGCCATCGATGCGTATATCCACCCCGCAACATCCGGATGTACCTCCAGCATCTGCTTGTCAGCGCCGCGCAAGCCGACGACGCAAGCGTTCGTGATTTCACTGCCGTCGGCGAAGATCTGAAGTCGACCCATCACTACACCCGGCGCGGCTTCGGGATGAGCGGGCGGGGGCGTCGCACACGCCGTCATTGCAGAGATCGTCAGGGCCCAGCAGAGTCGGACGTCGGTTCTCACATGCCCCCCTTCAACGCTCCGCGGTCGGTGCGCGACCGATGCAGCGACCGCGACATCGAACAACCACGCAGCGTCAGGCGTTTTCTGCGACGTGTCAACCAGACTGCGCGCAGTCGAATCGTGTCAGCCGCACTGACTGTCGGAGCGCGGCCGCGCATGCGCAATGCGATGGCCTCGAGCTCTCCACCTAACGTTCACGTGTCCTGGATCTGCTGACAGTGTCCGAGAGTGCGGCCACCGCTGCTGGTTAGCAGTGCTACCAAGGTCTCCGAGCAAACTGTCAGCACTGGGCGTCCCAAACCTGCACGCGGAATTGTAGTCCAGCCAACTAGCGCCCAACGCAGCCGGTTGCCGCAAACAACATCAGCGCCTCATGCCCGGAGCAGCCGGCTGCTTCCTACGCGTCAGCGCCATTCGCGCAGAGCAGCTGGCTGCTCCAATTGATTGAGCTCGCTCCTCCGGAAGCAGCCCGCTGCTCCGGTCGAATCGACCTCAACCTCCAGAAGCAGCTGGCTGCTCCGATCGAATCCATCCCAACTCGCCAGTAGCAGCTGGCTGCTTCGATTGAAACAGCGTCGACCTTCTGTAGAGCGTCGAACCAGCTCGTGATCCACCGGTAGCTCGTCGACCCCTCGGCGGACCTCGACGACGAAGGACTATTCTGATGTACCGCAAACACTTCGCGCTCACGCGCGCCATCCCTTCGACAAAGACTTGGCAGCAGACGAGCTGTTCGCTTCCGCCTCGCTCGCCGAGCTCAGCGCGCGACTCAAACATCTGGTCGACATGCGCGGCATCGGCCTGGTTACCGGCGACAGCGGCTCGGGCAAGACCACCACGTGCAGGCATCTGGTCGCTGGTTTGCACACGGGCCTGTACCGCGTGTCGTACGTGTCCATGACCACCGGCAACGTCATGGATCTGTACAAATCGATCGCGTGGGAGCTCGGATTGCCGACTGAGCGAAACCGTGCTGCGCTGTTCAAACAGATACGCACCGAAGTCTCGCGATTGTGCGCCGAGAACAGGCTGCGGCCACTGCTCATCATCGACGAAGCCCATCATTTGCGGACCGATCTGCTCGAAGACCTGCGCCTGCTGACCAACTACGCTATGGACTCCGAAAATCGACTCACGCTCATGCTGGTCGGTCATCCGGAACTGCGCCGGCGCATGAGCATGGCCGCACTCGATGCGCTCGCACAACGCATCGTCGTGCGCGCACATGTCCGCGGGCTCGCGCGCGACGAGATGGGTCCGTACCTCGTCCATCGCCTCAAACTCGCGGGCTGCGAGCTGCCGCTCTTCGAACCACCGACCATCGAAGCGATCTACCAAGCCTCGACAGGGCTGCCGCGCAAAGCCAACAGCATCGCGCACCACTCGCTGTTTGCCGCGGCGATCGGTAAGGCCAAGACCGTCACCACCGAGCACGTCCAAGCCGCGCTTCAAGAAGTCGCCTGAACTCAGTCGCTCACGCCAGCGCCGGGGTCCTCGCTTCGCAGAGTGCTCCGGCGCTTCGCTTTCCGTCCCCGATTCCGCGCGGCTGAGCCGGGCTCACAAACAGAGAGACCACCGCGCTGGCGTCACGACAGAGCGTGGTGCTCAACAGGTGGAATAGCGTGAGAGACAACAATCGCGCGTGGCATTCGCCGACCGGCCGAACGTTCGCGGACGTTCGGCCGAACGTTGGGACGCACGGAGCAGCGTAGGCCAGCGCGTGGATGGGCCCGGGATCGCTGCGAGCGGCATTGGCTCGGCTCTTGCCTTGGTATAACGGCGTGCCGGTTCGGGATGGGAAACCGAGAGTTCACGTCCTGTCGAGTGTGTGCTGGACAACCGATGCTAGATCGCAACCCTGGAGACGGCCCAGAATTCCTCTATACGCTGGCTCGAGCGGCGCGATGATCTGGCTCGCGGGAATGATCGTCCAGAGAAGTCAGCGGCAACTCGCGGCGTGGAGCGTCGTGTTCTTGGTCGCTGGGATGGGCGCGGTCTTGCAGTCCGACTATTTCCGGGCATGCATTCACGGACCGGTGACGATGAATATCGTGAGTCTCGACGCCATCGAGACGCTTCCGAGCCCGGCGCCATTCGTGAAAGTTGAAGGCGAGCGCCTGGTCGATACTGGGCTCGTTGAAGAGCACGTCACCACAAGGCACGGACGTGAAACCGGTCGTCAGCGCTTGCGGGTGTTCGCGCTGTTGATGGCCGACGGACGACTGCTGTTGATGGAGCCTGCAAAGCGTTCGTCGCTCGTCGCGGAAGGCGCGTTGAGGCGTCCGTCGCGGAAGCTGAGTGCTGCGCTCCAAGAGGGCATCTCGCACGGTATACCGCAGCTCGAGCGTGCTTATCCGTTCGTGCTCGACACTACTTCGTATCGATCAGCCGCGGAGTTGCAGCTCGGGATGCTCGGGATGCTGATCGTCGTATTTCTGCTTCTAGGCGTACCGCAGATTCGCGCGCTGCGTGACCCTTTGTCGCGCAAGGTCTTCCAGCGGCTCTTGCAGCGGGGTAATGCGCGCTCGATTTCGGATGCTGTGGAGGAAGACTACAAGCGGCCACGGTTGGCGTCGAATGAGCTATGCATTGGCAAACACTTTATCATGCGCGTGACATTTTTCGCTATCGATGTGTGGAGCCTCGAGGACCTGATATGGGGATACGGGCAAGTGACCAGACACTACGTTAACTTCATTCCAACCGGTCGATCGTACGGCGTGGTCTTCCATCTCTACGGCGGAACACTCACGTGTAAACGCGCCGAATACGAGGTCCCCAAGCTTCTCGAGGCCGCGTCCAAGGTGGCGCCATGGGCCCTGTTCGGTTTTTCTCGAGAGCTGTTGACACAATGGAACAAGGACCCGCGCTTTGTCGCTGCACAAGTTCAGCAGAGGAAGGCATGGCGCGGGATGGCACCACCGCGTAAGCCGAAGCTTCCGAAGGGCGCGGACGCAAAGACTCGACTCACGGTAACGCGAAGCGAAGCTGCTTCCGGATGCGACAAACAGGTACCATATCGGTATCCGCTCGCATGCGCGCGCTGCCGCGGCTCGGGTCTCGACGTCAAGTCATACCACGATTGCGTCGAGTGCAAGGGCAGCGGTGAAGTGCATCGCGAAGGTTCGCTTCGGGTGACCGTTCCGCCAGGCATTCACGGCGACCAAGTATTGCGCGTTCCTAACAAGGGGGTCCCATCCTCTGACGGCACGACTGCAGGTGATCTATATATTGAGGTCCACATCACAGGCTTGAACATGGACGATCTTTCACTATGAACGACCATGTGCTCTGTAGCGCCGTGCGCAGGGGCTATGTGTCCGTTCTGGCCGTTGGGGGCAGGTTGTTCGCGGCGTCGTCTTCCTTAGCTGAGCACGCTCATCGGAGCTTGGCGCGAACCACCATTCTCGACAGTACCTTTTGCGTTTCGCGGGCAGGGTTCTGCTCAAAATTCCAGATGACGATTCGATGCCGTCGCGACAACGGTGAACGAAACGAGAAGCCGGACCGATTCGGAGTCCTGACATGCATCGTGCGTTGCTTGCTCGTTCCAATATCATTTGTCGTCGTGAATCACGTGGTGCCCGGGTTGGTGCATGCGCAGAATCAAGCGCTGTTCGCCGAATCAGGCGAACACGGCCAAGCGCCGAACAGGAGTACACCGCAGACCAAGGCGGATGGCGTGCGTCAGGCGGTCGACAGCGAACGCGTCCCTGGGCAAGCAGAACAGGCCGAGCCTACAAACTGCAATATTTGGTGGCATCTTCGGCGCCCACGAGATGATGGCTCAGGGTGCGATACGCCGCGGGTGGGCGTGGTGAGCGGCTTTCATGCGGCTTTCGATATTGGAATCGTGTCGCCGCGCGTCAGTGTCCAGCGCCGTGGTTTCGGGTCCGGATTAGCATTGGCCGGGCGTACTGGTCTTGTGTTCTGGGACCGCCTGAGTCTTGGGCTCGAGGCCGGCGCCGACAAGCTAGACGATGCACATCCGTTTTCAGAGGAGGTCGTTGAGTGTCTTGATATCGGTACTTGCGGCCCTTCGAGATCTGAAACGTCGACGATATACGGTGTGTTTGTAAGTGCTGAGCTCGGTCTGCAACAACGGTTGAGGCCAACTCGCAACATGTCGCTCGTGCTGAGCTTAGGCGCTGGCTATTCACAGATGGTGAATGAATTGGTACGCGGCATTGAAGCGTGTATGGGCTGTAGGCGAGAGGACGTGTCGCTGCCAGCCTCCGCGCCCTATATCGTGCCGTCTTTGCGTTTGACGCTCGGTGGAATGGGTATCGTGGCAGTAATTCTGCGGTCGCGTTGGTTCGTCAGTGGGAGTCTGGCTCAAATGAGCACCATCGGCATTGAATTGGGTGCGCCATAATTCTGGTTGAACAAATTGCTGGGACGTCCGACTCGCTCCTCGTTGCCGCATGGGTTCTCACGGAACGAGCTGGGGATCGTTCAGAATGAACACGCTGAAGGTGGAGCGTTCGCGCGACCCCCGATGAACGCGATACTGCCAGGTTTCACATAGACGGCGCGTCCTACCCACTATATGCGCGTACTCTGGCCCATCACGATACCATCAACAGCTTGGGGCTCCCGCGCAGTGGCACGACGGCTCCGGTAAGCCCGTACGTAAAAGCTGCCAACGCACGGACTCAAGCGAGTGGATACACTCCGGCAGCCTTGCTGCGACTGATTTCCTTGCGGCGCCTGAATGATCCGGCGGCGACGTAACCTGCAGGACGAGGAAGTGCCGCCTGCGAATTCACGGGCGCGCGGCCGCGCAGACTCCAGGCTCACCGAAGCTCGACGAGTAGAGACCAGCCCTAGCGCGAAACGATCGTGCGTTCGCCCGAGGCTAGGTCCACCGCCATGATCGCGCTATGCTCGATCTCGACGACGTACGCGACCTGGCGCGCGAAGTCGACCGCGACGTGCCGCGCACGAAACACCGGTCCTTTGCCGGGGTCGTCGTAAGCGACCGACACGGCGCGCTGGCCGGTGCTCAGGTCCACGCCGATCAGCCCGCCGAACGCGTCCGCGACCAGCAAACGCTGGTGCTGCAGATCGATCGCGCCTTGGATCATCGAACCGCCAACCACCATGCCCGGTGGCGAAGCGTAACTGCGGTTGCCGCTCGCGAGATCGACCGCGATGATACTATCGTTGGCCAGCACCAGCGCGCGGGCGGTGTCGAGCAGAACGCCCCCGCCACCTGGCAGGGCCGGGCCCGTGCCGCGCTCGGCTCCCGAGATCACGCTGCGCTGCCCCGAAGGCAGGTCGAGCGCGAGCAGCGATCGGTTGGGAGGCAAGCTGGCGTCCGTGAACAGAACGCGTCCATTGGCTGTGTCGAGCGCCAGGCCAGGACTGTTCGCGGCGCCGCTGGACGACGCGTGCAGCGCGATCGCGCTTCGATTGCCGGTACTAAGATCCACGGCGGTCAACGAAGTATCGAGCTCTCCGAGCACGAGCCCGCGGCTGGGCTTATCGCCGGTGCCCTCGAGCACAAGCGCCGATGGTGAGCTGAGCGGCGGGCCACTGCCTTTCTGATCGCTGGAGCCGTCGCTGCGTTCACCGCTGCTGAGATCGACGCGCACCAGCGCGTTGCGCGCTTGATCGACCAACCACAGCTGGCCGCGGCTGAGGACGGGGCTATCGGGCAGCAGGAATCTCTTGCCCGCGCCCACGTTCGAATGAACCAGCATGCTGCGCTCGCCCGAGGCCACATCGATGCGTGTAATCTGCCCGTCCGTCTCCCCGGCGATGTACGCGCGCCGCGTGCGCTCGTCGAAGGCCAACGCGAACGCTTGTGACAAGAGCGGCTCGCTACCCGTGCCGGGGCCCGCCACGCGGGTGCGAGCGCCGGTGTCGAGATCGATGGCCACGAGTTCATTGCGAATCGTGCGGTCGTCGGAGATCGCGGCCGGCGCGCTCTTCCCGTCGACCACCAGCAAACGGCGGACCGCGCTGTCGAGGCGCATGCGACCTGGGTGCACCAACGTCTGCTGCAAACCCGCCCACGTGCTGCGCGCGCCGGTACGGAGATCGAGCGCGAGGATGAGGCCGGCCTCGGGCTGACTGACCAGGAGCCGCGGCGCAGCGGGATCCGTGACCGCGTCGTACAGCACGTCCAAGGCATCGGCCGCGTCGGCCATCACGATGCGACGCGTGCCCGTGGACAGATCGACGCCCACGATCGCGCTCGTTGCGTTCTGCCGCAGCACGTAGGCGGTGGTTCCCTCGCTGTCGAGCGCGAGCGCCGAGGCGAACTGGATGGACAACTCTGGCGCAAGGTCGGGCTGCACGAGCATGCGCCGCTCGCCGGTCTCCAAGTCCAGCTCTAGCAGCATATCGCTGTTTCTGGGCGCAATGATCAAGCGGTTGCGCGCGGCATCGACCGCCAGCGCCTCGCTACCGAGAAACGATCCTTGCTGATCCTCGCGCGGCGACAACACGCGCACGCGACCGTCGCGCAGACCCACGCTCAAGATTGCATCCACACGCCAGCTGACAGTGATCAAGCGCTCGTGTCGAGCATCGAGCTCGAGTGCGCTGATGGTGCTAAGCGGGAGCCCCTGGTTGCGCACGGACGCCGACGCGCTGTTCTCGTTGCGATTGCCACTGAACAGCGAGTTGAACGTGATGGTGCCGCCGACGGAGTGGACGGTCGGATTTTGCGCGTTACAGGTGTCATTCAGGTAGAGCGCCAGGCTCACCTGGGTGCCGTCCCCGATGCGCCGGGGCTGGCCCGGCGGAGGGAGGTCGCGATGACCACGTTGCACGACGTCCACGAGATGCGTGAGGCTTCGACGGCGTCGCTGGTGGCCGTGATGGTGATCATGATCGCCAGCGCGATCACATTGGAAAATGCCATGCCGAACCATGTGTCGATCTTGATCCGGCGCAGATGCTTGCGCGCATGCTCCGGCGAATCCCTCAACGGATACTCGCCCTCAGTTGCGCGCTGCTCTTCCACCTCCTGAGACGCCTGCCAGAAGAACAGATACGGACTGATCGTCGTTCCCAGAACGCCCACCAACAGCAACAGATATTCGCGCGTCAGCTCGATCGGGGGAACGATCGTCGCATAAGCGAGTTGCGCCCACGGGACGTCGATCACGAGCACCGCGAAGGCCTGCAGCGGCACCAGCGAATCGAGGAATTCGTAGAGCGGGTAGCTCAGGTCCTGCCGTGAGGCGCCCTGCAGGCGGCCGCCGTTGACGTCGGCCACGGAGGCGATGCCGAAGCCGATCAGCATCATCTTCAGCAGGTCTTCGCGCGTGA
>Ga0081455_10007902_pt1 | contig 11133 bp, 10 predicted proteins | sample TabmetS3T2R1_FD_70207 | JGI IMG/M metagenome (GOLD analysis project Ga0081455, IMG submission 70207) | Tabebuia heterophylla rhizosphere microbial communities from the University of Puerto Rico - S3T2R1 | ecosystem: Host-associated > Plants > Roots > Rhizosphere ... | reverse complement strand
CGGGTCGCGATAGCAACAAAACAAGAATTGGCACCCGAATGGCACATCAGCTTTTTTTATCCCCGCCTTGCTGATGAGCCGTTTGAAGCGCCTGAACAAGCGCGCCACTCTAAAACGCCCAACTTTGTTCGAAATTTCACCGCACCAGCTTGCTACGCATCATCGATGGCAATTCTGCCACTGGAAGTTTGAAAAAGAGGGAGAAATCACTATGCGCTTGTTGGTAGCTGCGTTATTTGGGTCGCTGATCTTGGTGTCAGCTACGTCCCACGGCTTTGCTCAAAATCAACAGGGTCAAGGCTCGCAGGCAAGTGGAAGCTCGAGTGGGATAACCGGACAAACCGGAAATCAAGGAAACGACAAACCTGTAGGCAATGCCGGAGGGACGAGACAGTAGGTGTCATCCATCACGTATGGAAAACACGAGGCGCCTCCCTTGGTGGCGCCTCTCATTTTGTCCGTGCTTTTTTAGAAGAAGGACGCCCGCCGAAGCGAGCGGGCCTCACTCCCGAGCGCTGGTTTCCCTCCCTGGCGCAAAAAGCTGAACTGAAGTTTTCTGGCGCCTAGTCCGAGACGATTGGGCGCTAAATTTTGTGGCGCGAGACCCCTATCGCCTCGCCTTGTTTGGAACTTGGGGTGAGCGGATCAGTTAAGCATGCGTCTAGACGGGGCATGGAGGTTGACATGCCTGATAGACCGCTAACGAGAGACGCCCGCGAGGCGCGTGACAACACATCCCCAGTTGCCGACAGTTACGTTGTGACAGCGATCGTGGCGGCAGCTGTGATCGCAGGCCTTTTGCTGTTTCTTGGCTCGGCGATGTTCAATACCGGCGACGTGAACACCACGCAGCCTGGCACTCAGTCGCCTGGAACGACACAACAATCGGCGGCGCCAGAAGAAAACAAGACGCCCTAAGCGGGCCCGATGCGACCTTAGATTGTTGGATGCCGCCTCGCGACACGTAGAAATCGCCGAAGCGAGCGCCGTTCCCCGCGAGAAGCGAGTGAGCTTACGGGCGACCGGCCGACATGGTATCTTGCTCGATGCCCGGCGATCCCAAGGAATGCCGCGACCACGCCAAGGTCTGCATGCGCCTCGCCGCCTCGGCCAAGACCACAGAGGCCGCGATCGTGTTCGAAAATCTTGCTGGCACGTGGTTGCGCTTGGCAGCCGATCTGGAGACCTCGGCGATCCTGCTTGCAGATTTGGACGAGATCGACGTTCGAAAGACTCCCCCTAGCAAGTCCTAGGACCCCAGCGAAGTCCGTCCACACCGTTCTTAGTCTCTATGGGGCCTGATCGGCGCGTAGAGACCCCAGCGCCTCGTCGCTCATTCTCGGCCAGCACAGGGAGAGGAACCGACGGGCTGATGCGACGTCGCGGGGCGAAGGAACGTCAACGTGAGATAGGCGCCGACGAAGGAGCCGAACGCCGCGAAGAAAACATAGGTCCAGTCATTCGTGTATTTGATCACTGCAAAGGAGGAAAGCAAATACCAGATGCTGCTCCACGTGGCGGCGGGAAGGCGGCGGCGCTTCAGCACGGAATTGGTGAACATCACATAGATCGCGTCCGTGGCGCCGGTTGCGAGGACAACGGCGAGCGCGATCAGGGGATCGATCTGAAGAGGAGGCATGTGTACGTACTCCATTGGCGTGCATTGCGGAATTTTGATCGTCTCTGCGCCGAACCGAAGGAGCGCGGGCATAGTATAAACGCAGCGTCGCCCTTCTTTGTGCGTGCATGGCGGCGATTGCGCAGCCTTCTGCCGTTTGCGCTGGCGCATTTTTCCGTGTTTATTGGTGTGGGGGGAGGGCGAGAGACTGAGAGGACAACAGGTCTCGTCCCGCTTCGACAATTGCGAGGAGGACCCCCATGAAGGCCGTTCCGATGATCTGTTTGGCTCTGATTTTCGCGACCCCTGCGGTTGCCGCCCCCCAATGGGTTGAGACAGCCTGTTGGCGCTACGCCAATCGAATTCTCCCGGCGCCCACTGCCAGGGAAAGGGAAGCCTATTTCGCCAATTGCATAGCCGACTGGACCGCCGGGACGCCGCCGCCTCAGGGCAAAAAGAATTACAACCGCAACAGATATTGATCGGCGGCCCAAGCAGGGAAGCTGCAATCTGAAGGGAAGCTGCAATCTGAAGGGAAGCTGCAATCTGAAGCCAAGTATCAGTCGGAGTTTAGAAGATGCCGGAACAAGAAAGATGCGAGTGCCAGTCTTCAACCCACGGTCACAGGCCCGGGAAGTGTCCGCATGAAGCTGTCAGCGAAGGCTTGTGCAAGGAATGCAATGAAGAGACGCGGGTCGCGGAAGCCAATCCTTATGGCACGAGGAACGCGGCCGGTCCCAGCCAATAGTGCCCTGATGTCGACGCTGTCGGCATCACTAGGGTAAAGTTCCTTATGAAAACGCTGGATCGACATTGGGCGAGCGCTGGTCTGCTGTGCACGCTGCTCGCTGGTTGCGGAAGCGAGCTGCCGGATCTGACAGTGAGCGCCGACCACAAGGATGCGTGCGTCAACGCGAAGCCCCAAGTGGAGCTGCTGAACGCCAAGATCGTCAATGCGGGCCCCGGTGCGGTCGTTCTCGAGGGGGACGATACCAAGCCGTGGGTGATCGCGCGCCCATCTCTGCCGACGCCCGACTGGGCAAGACGGTACGTGGGAGACGCAAGGAAGACATTGAACCCGGGCGAGTCGGTTTCGATCCCGATCAAGGTGATCGTTCCGCCGCACCCCGACAACGCGCCCTATAAACTCATCGTCGAGGTCGATCCCAAAAATGCTTACCCGGAGACCGACGAGACGAACAATGAATTCGCCATCCCCGTTCCGCCCGCACCCTGTAACTAGGTCTTGGCCGCAAGCGTGATTGGAAATCCTTGAAACAGGGCCTCGGCGCCGCCGCGTTGGCGGCCATAACGGTGACGATCGTTTCGCTTGCGGTGAGCGCTTCGCCGCTGGTGAAGAACCGCTCCCCGGCTGAACCGATAGCTTCGCGGCTCTCACCGGTCCGGCAAGCGCTGATCTATGCCAAGGAAGGAAGTCGGAAGCTCGTGGACGGGCGCTGGAATCTCGGCCAGGCCGAAGCCAAGCTCGGCATCGAACTCTCGGAGGAAGAGACGAAGCAGCTAATGGCGTGCACGGGTCAGATCGTGTGCGTGACGCCCGACGTACACACCGAGGAAGAGGACAGGATTGGGGTCAAAGTGACCGCGACCGCGGTGAGCGTGCTCAAGCCCGACCTGCTGGTGACGGCGCGGCACATCCTCTTCAAAGGCAAGAGAGCGGCGGTGTCCTTCGAGAGATGCAGTTTCCGCAGCTATTCACGGCGAAAGACCGCCATTCCGGTTCTGGTCGAGAAAGACCAGCGCAAGGGGTTCGTTCTCAACAACGAGGACTTTGTCGTCCTTCGCCTCAAGCGCGAATTGGCGGACTGTAGCGCGTTTGCGATAGACGGTTCCGAGTCGTCACTGCGCGTGGAGGAACCAATTCTGTCGGTGACCGGTCGACAGCTTCACAGCTTGAACAAGATTTCGAACCGGGAGCCGGTGCTCGCGACGGGAAAGATCAGACGTGTGCTCGAAGGCGTTCTCGGTGGCCCGCCGTTCTACTACGCCGACGTCGACCTCGACGAGGGAGGTTCGGGCGGCGCGGTCTTCGCCCTCACCGACCAAGGCCCGCAATCTCCGAACGCCGATCGCCCGCTTCTCGCTCCGGTCTCAGACGGCGAAGGTCGCCTCATCTTGAGGGGAATCTCGGTGGCGTTCGGACCGCGGGCGAAGAGCGGCAAACCTTACAGCGACGAGCGAAACTATACGATCGTCATAGGGCTCGAGGCGGAGTTCAGGGACCTGGTCGAAGGCAAAGCCCTCAAGCCGGCGGCAGTGGAACCGGTGCCCTGTCTCCAAGGCGGGACGGCCAAGATCAATGTGAATTCAGAGTCCCTTGCGCTGACTCAGCCGGAGACCGTTCCTCTCCTTCAGCAAAAGGCATGCGACCGCAAAGCGAAGCCCGGCCGCAAAAATGCCGACTGCACCAAGCTCGCAAAAGGATCGAAGCGAGCCGCATCGCCGCGCGTAAAAGAGAAACGCGAGTTCACGCTGAAGAACGACACGAGCTGCCGCATCTGCTTCACCTATAATCGTTGCAATACCTACGGCTGCTGGGACGAAGCGGTGAGGTTGAGCAGCCGATCGTCGCTTTCCGCCGGAATAGGCGAGCGCGCACCCACAATCAAGAACCCGCAATTTTGCAAATAGGATCGGCCGCGGCCTAACGGGCGCGGGCCTTGGCCGCCAGCAACCGCCGCTCATTGGCGCGGACAGTTGAGCGGTAATGCCGGACGATCGAGGCGGTCGGCTTGCCCATGCTCAACATGGCGCCGACCCGCATCGAGGCCACGACTTTTTCCACGACCATGCGCTGAAGCTCGGCCTGGGCGCGCGTGCCCCCGGTCGCGATCGCTACCATCCTCAACGCTATGACCCGCTGCGCCTCCAGCGCAAGCAAGGTCGATTGCGCCATGAAGCGTATCCACGTCCCGAGCATGAGTCCCTCCGCTCCCCATGCTGCAGTGAGTCAGGGATGCGTGTCCAGTTGAGAGAGGCTGCGATCCAGAGGGCAAAGGGGGCAGCCACGGCACCGTCGGGCCCCCCGGGGTTCGCACAACCTGGCCCGTGCGTTCTTCCCTGAAGGCGCCAGGGGCTAGTCTTGGCGTGCTAGAATGGGCGGCAGCTTCCGGCTCGGAGAGGAACGATGAGCGTCATTGAAACCCGCGCCCACCAGCTCTTCCCCGTGCTCGACCCGGGGCAGATCGAGACCGCGAAGCGCTTTGCCAGCGGCCCCGCGCAGGATTTCGCGCCGGGCGCGATCGTGTTCGACGTGGGCGAGCGCAACATCCCGATATGGCTGTTGCTCAGAGGTTCGATCGAGGTGATGCGCCGCGACGGCCTCCAGCGCGAGTCGATGATAACGACGCTTGGGGTCGGCCAATTCACCGGCGAAGTAAGCCAGCTCGCGGGGCAAGAGACGTTGGCCTTCGCGCGCACGGGTGCGGAAGGCTGCACGGCGCTGCCACTCGATGCCGCCCATGTTCGCGCGCTTTTGATCGGCTCGGCGGAGATCGGCGAGATCATGATGCGCGCGTTCATTCTACGGCGCGTCGGCTTGATCGAGGGTGGGGGCGTCGGCTCGGTTCTGGTCGGACATCCGGACTCGGCGGATCTCGTTCGGATCGAGGGGTTCCTCGGCCGGAACGGTTATCCCTATACGGTGCTCGATGCCGCAGCGAGCGACGGCAAGGCGTTGGTGGAGCGCTACGGCGTGCCTCCCGACGAGTTGCCGCTCATGATTTGCCCAAATGGGAAATTGCTGAAACGGCCGAGCGACGTCGAAGCGGCCGCCTGTCTCGGCATCACGCCCGAGCTCGACCCCGACACTGTCTATGACGTGGCGATCGTCGGCGCTGGACCCGCGGGGCTCGCCACAGCCGTTTACGCCGGCTCCGAGGGCCTGTCGGTGCTGGTGCTTGATGAACGGGCCTTTGGCGGGCAAGCAGGGGCCTCGGCGCGGATCGAGAACTACCTTGGCTTCCCCACCGGGATTTCCGGCATGGGACTTGCCGGCCGCGCCTTCAACCAGGCCCTGAAATTTGGCGTCAAGATCGCCATTCCCCTCGAAGTGACCCGGCTCGACTGCGGCGGCAATGGCAAGGACGGTGAAAATCTTATGCGGCTGGAGCTTAAGAACGGCGGCGCCGTGCGGGCGCGAACGGTCGTCATTGCCACAGGCGTGCAGTATCGCAGACCTGCCATTCCAAACCTCGCCGAGTTCGAAGGCGCAGGCATCTCTTATTGGGCTACGGCCGTCGAGTCGAAGCTCTGCGAGGGTGAGGAGATTGCCCTTGTCGGCGGCGGCAATTCGGCGGGACAGGCCGTGGTCTTCCTTGCGCCCAAGGTGAAGCGATTGCACCTCGTGGTGCGGAGCGACGGGTTGGAAGCCTCAATGTCGCGTTACCTCATCGAGCGCATCGCTGCCCTGCCCAATGTCGAACTGCATACGCGCACGGAGATCGCCGGCCTAGAAGGCGACAGAGCCCATGGCTTGTCCGCGGTGATCTTCAAGGACCGCGACTCCGGCGAAACGCATCGGTGTCCGCTTCGCCATGTTTTCTTGTTCATCGGCGCGGATCCGAATGTCGGTTGGCTCAAAGGCTGTATCGCGACCGACAAGAACGGCTTCGTCACGACCGGGGCTGAGAACGGCGGCATCGCGGCCGGCGTCCATGCCGTTCTGCCGCTCGAGACGAGCCACCCCGGCGTGTTCGCCGTTGGCGATATCAGGGCAGGCTCCACCAAGCGCGTTGCAGCCGCGGTTGGCGAAGGCGCCGCCGTCGTAGCGCAAATTCACCGCGTGCTCGCGGCTGAATAGGGCTTCCGGTGCGGGGAGGCGTCAGTTGGGCTGCAGAAGCTGGTCGAGCAGCAGGACCGAGCGGTAGAGGACTTCAACGCCGTTAGCGCAGTCCTCCGGCGCGGTGAATTCCTGCGGCGCGTGACTGATGCCGTCGCGGCTCGGCACGAAAATCATGCCCATCGGCGCGATCTTCGATATCTCTCCGGCGTCGTGCACGGCGCCGCTCGGCAAATCCACGGTCGAGAGGCCGGCCGATTGCGCGGCTTCGCGGATGGCGCTTCGGACCGCCGGATCGCTCGGCGCGGCCGCGATCTCATTCACCACCTCGCAAGCCGTCTCGACGCCTTCTTCCTTGTCGGCTTCCGCAAACTTCTCTTGAATTTGTTCCCACATACGCTCGATCTTGGCGGCATCGAGATCGCGCAGTTCGACCGGAAACTCAACCCGGCCGGGAATGACGTTCGGAGCGCCGGGTTCGGCCTTCATGTAACCGACCGTGCCGACCTGCGTGCCAGTCTCCGCCCGCACCACCTCGCGGACCGCAAGGAGATGCTTCGCGGCCGCGGCGAGCGCGTCTTTACGGCGATTCATCGGCGTCGTGCCGGCATGGTTGGCGAGGCCGGTCGTAACGCACTTCCACCGCTTGAGGCTGACAATTCCGCTTACGACCCCGATCTGCACCTTGCTCTCCTCGAGAACCGGCCCTTGCTCGATATGCAGTTCGAGGATCGCGGCGAGTGCGCCTGGCGCAATGCGCGCATCGGTGAGACGCGCGGGATCCTGTCCATAACGCCGCAGCCAGTCGGCCACGGTGAGCCCATCGTCGTCCTTGCGCTCGAGGATCTCAGCTCCCAGTTCGCCGGCGGCAACGCCGGAGCCGAGCGCGCTAATGCCGAAATGCGGACCTTCCTCGTTAGTCCAGATCACGACCTCGAGCGGGTGGCGCGTGGTGATGAGCGCGTCATTGAGCGCGCGGATGACCTCGATCGCGCCGAGGCTGCCCAGCGGTCCGTCGAAATTGCCGCCGTGGGGGACCGAGTCGATGTGCGAGCCGAACAGGAGCGTCGGCAACTGTTCGGAACCCGCGCGCCGGCCGAAAATGTTCCCCGCGGGATCGACGCGAACCTCGAGGCCCGCATCCGCCATGAGGCTTATCACATAGGCCCGAGCGTCCAAGTCAGCCTGCGAAAAGCCGAGGCGGGTGACGCCGCCTTCGGGATTGCGCCCAAACTCGCTCAGTTTCTCCAATGTCGTTTGGAGACGTTGCTGGTTGACGTGCCGCGCCGGAGGAGGCGCGTCTTCAGCCCGCGCGTCGCCAGCGCCGAGCAGCAGCGCGGCGAGCGCAATTCCCGCCGTAATCACTGCTGCACTGAGCAAATCCAAAATGAAACCCGCGCGGACCATTTTCGGTAGCGGAATATAGCCGGTCCCGAAGACAAGCGCGTTGGGAACCGTGCCGACGGGCAGCATGAAGCCGCACGAGGCTGCGAGCGCAACCGTTACCACAAGCACGACCGGCGGCGCGTCGCCGCCGATCACGAGGCTCCCTGCAACAGGGAGGAAGGCGGCCGCCGCTGCCGTGTTGCTGATCAGTTCGGTCATGAACACGAGCAGCAGCGACACCCCGGCAATGAGCACGATCAGCGGCATGCCATGCAGGAAGGAGAGACCGTTGCCGATCCAAGCCGCAAGTCCCGAATTCTGCATGGCTTGCGCGAGACTCAATCCGCCGCCGAACAGGATGAAAATATCCCACGGCGCCTTTCGTGCGGTCGCGTAGTCGAGAAGAAAGGTCCGACGTCGCCAATCGGCCGGCACGAGGAACAGCGCAATGGCTCCGGCGACCGCGATAACGGCATCGCCGATTTTCCTTCCGGTCTGGGCTTCAACCCATGGGTACAGGATCCAGCAGGCGATAACGACGGCGAAGACGATCGCCACGCGCCTCTCAGGCGCGCTCATGCGTTCCGTCTGCCGCAACAGATCGACGGCCGCCTGCTTGTCCGGCGCCTCGAGTGTCGGAAACGGGAAAGCGACCCGCGCCAAGACCAAAAAGGCCAGCCCCAGCATCACCGCCGCGATAGGCAAGGCGATCGCCATCCACACGCCAAAGTCCAACACAATCTTGAAGGCTTGGGAGAGATAGCCCGCGGCGAGCGCATTCGGGGGTGAGCCGATCAGGGTCGCCATACCGCCGATGGACGCCGCATAGGCGACGCCGAGCGTCATGGCCGCGGCGAAATTGGCCCCCTCGGGCCCATGGCTTCGGCCGGGCGGCAACACGGCGACGATCAGTGAAATCGCGATCGGCAGCATCATGACGGTCGTTGCCGTGTTGCTGATCCACATGCTGATCGCCGCGGTTGCCAGCATCACCCCGCCGAGCAACCCGATCGGCCTGGTTCCGACCCGTCGGATGATGTGAAACGCAATACGCCGGTGCAAATTCCAGCGTTCAACCGCAAGCCCGAGCAGGAAGCCTCCGAGCAGCAGGAAAATGACCGGGTCTGCGAACGGCTCCGCGGCAGTGCCAATATCGGCGACGCCAAGCAGCGGAAGAAATACCAGCGGCAGGAGCGCGGTCACGAAAAGGGGGACGGCATCGGTGGTCCACCAGATCGCCATCCACAAGGCAAGGGCCGCCGTGGCCCATCCCGCGCCCGACAGTCCGGGCGGCGCGGGACTAAGATAGAGTGCAGCAAAAATGAGGGGGCCAAGAAAGAGGCCGACGATCTGGTAGGTCTTGTAGGCCCTCTCGACGTGCTGCTCTTCGCTCATCGCCCCGCGCCCCGCGCCAATGTCCTCTAGGTGCCGAGTGTGGACATTGGGATCGATATGGATTGAAGTACCGTAGAAAAACGATCTGCCCCCGGACCGATCCGGCTATCGATCCCGAATTAGCATAACAGATCGTACGGCGTGGAGGAGTTGATGACCGGCATCCGAGCAAATCGACGCGACTTGTTGCAAGCGACCGCGGGCTTCGCCGGCGGCTCTTTGCTGGGTGCTCTCGGCATCTCGCCGACGCGCGCCGCCGAAATGGCAAAAGCAGCCGGCCGGTCCGAGAGGCCGCTGAAAGCCGCGTTCTCCAATATTGGTCTTGAGGTGAGTTGGTGCACCCAGGGCAAGCAGGCGGCGGAATACTGGGGCAAGCTCTTCAACGTCGAGGTGACCTGGTTTGACGGCGCGCTTTCCGACGCGAAGCAGCTTGCCGCAATCGAAGACATGGCCAGCCAGAAATGGGACTTCGTCGCCATCCAGCCCTTTAGCATCGACGTGTTGAAGGCGCCGGTCGAGAAGATAATCAAAGCGGGCGTGCCGGTCATCGACATGGACACGCTCATCGCGCCCCTCGACGAGATCGACGTTCATAGCTTCCTTGCGCCCGACAACGAGTTCATGGGCGCGGCCGTGACGCAAGTGCTGATGGATCAGATCGGAGGCGAGGGGATCGTTGTCATGACGCAAGGCGCATCGGGCCACACCGGGGCGCAGGGCCGGGCCCGCGGCTTCGAGAGCGTCGTCAAGAAATATCCCAAGGTGGAAGTAGTGGACACGGCCCACGCCGACTGGAGCGTGGCGAAGGTCGCCAGCATCTGGGAAGCTCTGCTGACCAAATTCCCAAAGATCGACGCGGCCTACTTTCACAATGACGACATGGCGCTCGCCGCCTACGAGGTGATGAAGGCTCGCGGCCGTACCGACATCAAAATCGGCGGCTGCGATGGCATGCCGCCGGCGCTCCAGGCGGTCATGGATGGGCGAATGGCGGCGACCGTGCGCAACCCGTCATGCCTGATCCACGGCGGAGCGATCGTTGCCGGCGTGGCCGCCGCGCCCTCCGGCGAAAAGACCGGCGAGGGACCGGGAATGATCCCGAAACACGTCGTGACGAACGGGCCGGTCGTGACCAAGGCCAACGCGCCCGGCCTGTTATGGATGGAAGAGCACTTTTTGATCTGACGACCGGCCTGATTAGCCTGGTGTCAGCCAGCGTCCAACTCTGCCCCAAAACGATTCCGAATCCGTCTCGGAACTCGAATTGGGCGCCGCGCGCCTTATGCGGCGATGCTTGTTCGCTTCCCCGGCAAGAAGGCCACCATAAATCCAACCCTCCTTGCCGCTCGCGGGGTCGGTCACTTTGACCCATCCGCGCTTCCGCTCGAAAACCTGAAGTTCGATACCCTGGCCGATCACAGCGAGCACAGGCGACGACGAGCTCGGCGCTTCCCGCATGTTGACGGCGACCGACGGTTGAACCGTGGGGAGCGCGCTCTCCTCCGTCTCGGCTTGCCCCAGCAGGTTTGCCTGAGCGCTACTCGCGGACGCGACCGCCTGTTGCCTTTGCTCGCCATCTTCGGATGTCACGCCCGTCGATGGGGCCTTTGCCGTCTCCGTCGTCTCGGGTGCCACGTCGGGCTGCGTCTCGTCGCCGTTCGCAGTATCCAGCGCGGCGACTTCGCCGCCAGGCAAGGCCGCAGTGGCGTCGCTGTCTTCGGCCACGACCGGCTCTAGCGGGGTAGGGGCGGGCGCCACGTTGAGAATCGTTTCAGCGCTGGCAATGATGTTTTCGTCAGGACCGACGAGAGCAATGGCAAGTCTGAACTCACCAATCGTCGTGCTACGCGGCAGAATGAGCTGCAAATCGCCGATCTGATTGGGTTTCAGCATCCACTCGCTTTCGCCATAGGGGCGGCCTTCGGACAAATTG
>Ga0081455_10007901_pt1 | contig 11133 bp, 5 predicted proteins | sample TabmetS3T2R1_FD_70207 | JGI IMG/M metagenome (GOLD analysis project Ga0081455, IMG submission 70207) | Tabebuia heterophylla rhizosphere microbial communities from the University of Puerto Rico - S3T2R1 | ecosystem: Host-associated > Plants > Roots > Rhizosphere ... | reverse complement strand
CACGAACATGTTGCGTTCTTCGCCGGCCCCTGATTTCGACCTCCGGACAAAGCCACGGCGCCCTCGCGATCGCTAATTTTTGGCGATTGTCAGGGCGCTCGTGACGTTTCTTTGGCTCGATCGTTCAAGAACATCGAGGGCTGTCGATATGGGTTACAGTTCTCTTGCGTTCGCCGGACGGACCTCTGGTGGGCTCGGGGAACGCACCTACAACTCCATGCCGACGCCTAGTCCTGCCCCGGCGCACCTTTTCCCACGGGCAGGAGCGGGGGACCCAAACCGCCACGGCTCGCCGTGGCTAGGGGTGAAGCCGAGAAGCAGAGCACCTCTGCCAGACCGGCCGGACTCAACCCGGCGGGCGGTCGCACCAAGACCGCTCGCCGCGGATCCCACCCCACCTGCACGGTGCCGTCGGGACGCAACAACACCGGCATCACCGGGTTGAGGGTGTAGCGCCCCATGCGCCGACTCTGCCACGGAAACCACAACACCCCCTCCGGTTATCCACAGGCCTACGCGGCCACCGCCTCGATCACGCTCTGCGGGGAATTCGTCGTCATCACCGCGGTACGTCGCAGCCCGGCCCGATGCAGTAGGGCGTCGAACTCCGACAGCGAGCGCTCCCTGCCATTGACGACGGCGAGCATGTTCAAATCCATCAGCGCTGTCAGGCCGGCGTCACCGTCCGCGCCGACGACGAACTCCAGAATCGCGACCCGGCCACCGGGTGTCATCGCCTCGCGGCACCTGCGCAGAATTTTCACGCAGCCCTCGTCGTCAAAGTCATGCAGGATGAACTTCAACAGATAGAGGTCACCAGCAGGCACCGACTCAAAGAAGTCGCCGCCGACGACCTCGGTGCGCTCTGCGAAACCGCTTCGAGCGATGTGGGTTTCGGCCTCTTGGGCGATGTTCGGCCGATCGAACACGACACCGCGCAATGCCGGGTTGGCTTTCTGCAGCAGCGCCAGCAGCGTGCCGTTGGCGCCACCGACGTCCACTGCGCGCCCCACGTTCGTGGTGTCGATCAGGCCGGCCAGTTCCGGCGCCCACACCGACGTCACGCCGGTCAGCCCCGCGTTGAACTCCTGCGCCTGTCCGGGGTTGCGTTCCAGGTAGTCGAAGAAATCCATGCCGAGCGCGTTGTGCGCCTGGCTATGGCCCGTGCGTACCGACGCACCGAATTTGATCCAAGGCAGCCAATGCGCGCGGTTTGTGAGCGCCAACGCGAGCCCCCGCAGCGATCGCGGCGTGTCCGCGCGCAAAGTGGCGAGCAATGGCGTGCCGTGAAATCGGCCGGCCTCGTCCACGGTGAGAAGCCCGACCGCGGCGCAGCCACGCATCAGCCGCAGGGTCGTGGCCGGCGCGCTGCCCTCGCGTTCGGCGACCTCCTCTGCGGTGACCGGACCCGCGGCCAGATGATCGGCCAGTGATAGCTCGACGGCCGTACGAATGATCTGGCTTACGCAGAAGCCGTAGATCATCCCCGTCATCTCGCGGTAGGGGTCGGCGGCAAAAGGGCATCCGGAAGGCGGTTGCGGCATGGGGCTTCCTCTCGATGGCGGACCCGTTCGGGTCCGTCGATCGGAGAAACGACCGCTACGGCCGAATCCGTCCAATTCTCAAGGGAATTCTCAGTTTTCGGTGTCGTCGTCGCCTGTGTCGGAACCCTTTTCCAGGTTGGCGATGGCCTCATCGATGCCACTCGTGTCGCCGCCGACCATCCGGTCGATGAAGCCGGCCGGCTCGTCGAGATCCTCCGCGCTGGGCAGCAGGTCGGGGTGCTGCCAGACCGCGTCGCGAGCGTCGGCGCCGACGGCCTGGGTCAGGCGCTCCCACAGCACCGCGGCCTCGCGCATCTTGCGCGGCCGCAGCTCCAGGCCGACCAGCGTCGCGAACGTCTGCTCGGCGGGCCCGCCGGTGGCGCGCCGCCTGCGCAGGGTTTCGCTCAGCGCGGAGGTGCCGGGGATCCGCTCGCCCAGCGCGTCGGAGACGACCGTCTGCACCCAGCCTTCGATCAGCGCCAGCAGCGTCTCCAGCCGCTCCAGCGCCGCGGTCTGTTCCGGCGTCGCCTTCGGTTCGAAGATGCCCTGATTCAGCAGCTGTTCCATCTCCGACGGATCTGTCAGCGAGGCCGGATTGAACCCGCGGGCAAAGTCCTCGATGCCGCTCATGTCGATCTTGATGCCCTTGGCGAACGCCTCGACTGCGTTGAGCAGCTGGCTGGCCAGCCACGGCACGTGGCTGAACAACCGGTGATGCGCGGCCTCACGGGCGGCCAGGAAAGTGATGATCTCGCTGCGCGGTAGTTCGAGTCCCTCGGCTAGCGACTCGATGGCCTCGGGCAGCAACGCCGCCACTCCCTTGGGCCCCAGCGGCAGCCCAATATCCGTGGAGGTCAACACTTCTCGGGACAGCTTGCCCAGTGCCTGGCCGAGCTGCGAGCCGAACGCCATGCCGCCCATCTGCGACATCATCGCCAACAGTGGGCCCGCCATGCTCTTGGCCTCCTCGGGCAGCGCCGAGGCCCACACCGTCGAAATCTGTTCGGCGACCGGGTCGCACAACCGCTTCCAGGTGTCCAGCGTGTTGTCGATCCAGTCGTTGGGGGTCCACGCGACGGCCTTGGTGGTGCCCGCGGGCAATGCGGTTGCGGCGTCCAGCCACGTCTCGGCCAGGTGCACGGCGTCGGAGATCGCGGAGGTGGTCTTCTCGGGTACCGGTGGCACAAACCCGATGGCGCTCGACGCCAGCTGCCGGGCCAGGTCGTAGTTCACCGGCCCGGATTGCTTGCCGCTGGTCATCACGTTGCCGGCACCGCTGAACATCTCGCCGAGCCGGCTAAAGATCTGTCCGAGCTGGGACATGTCGAACTCGGGCCCGCCGCCAAAGTCGGAGTCGAACGGACCCTTCTCATCCCCAGGGTCTTTCTTGGGCTTATCGCGGTCGGGGTCGTCCCCGCCAGAGAAGCCGAAAGGCAGGTCAGCCATACCCTCAACGGTACTCACCAGCTCTCAGTCGTGTGGCTGGCAGGTCACGCCGAGAGCGAACCCCTACATTGGTCGCCGTGAACAGGCGGATTTCTACGCTGCTGGTCGCCTTGGCGCCGATCGTGGCGTTCGGGGTGTTGCTGTCGCTGGTGACGGTGCCCTATGTGTCGTTGGGCCCCGGCCCGACGTTCGACACCCTCGGCGAGGTCGACGGCAAACAGGTCGTCGATATCGAGGGCGCCGACGTGCACAAGACGTCGGGGCATCTGAACATGACCACGGTGTCGCAGCGCGACGATCTGACGCTGGGGGAGGCGCTGACCTTTTGGATGTCGGGCCGCGAGCAGCTGGTGCCGCGCGATCTGGTCTACCCGCCGGACAAGTCGAAGGACGAGATCGACGAGGCCAACAACACCGACTTCAAGCGGTCCGAGGACAGTGCTGAGTACGCGGCGCTGAGCTACCTGAAGTACCCGTCGGCGGTGACGGTGGCCAACGTCAGCGAGCCCGGGCCGTCGGTCGGCAAGCTGCAGCGCGGCGACGCCATCGACGGGTTCAACGGCAAGCCGGTGGCCAACCTCGAGCAGTTCACCGCGCTGTTGAAGGCCACCAAGCCCGGCGAGACCATCGTGCTGGACTACCGCCGCAAGAACGCGCCCGCCGGGGTGGCCAATGTCACGCTGGGCTCCAACCCCGACCGCGACTACGGATACCTCGGGGTCGGCGTGCTGGATGCGCCGTGGGCGCCGTTCTCCATCGATTTCAACCTCGCCAACATAGGCGGGCCGTCGGCCGGGCTGATGTTCTCGCTCGCCGTCGTCGACAAGCTCACCACCGGCGACCTCAACGACGGCAAGTTCGTCGCGGGCACCGGAACGATCGACAGCGACGGCAAGGTCGGCTCCATCGGCGGCATAACGCACAAGATGCAGGCCGCCCAGGAAGCGGGTGCCACCGTCTTCCTGGTGCCGGCCGACAACTGTGACGAGGCCAAGTCGGCCCATGACGACGGCCTGGAGCTGGTCAAGGTCGACAGCCTGACTCAGGCGGTCGACGCGCTGCACGCGATTTCTGCCGGTGGCGAACCTCCCCGTTGCTGAGAAGTTGCCGTACGGCGAATGCGTAGAGTTGGTGCCACATCGTCGGTCGACGTTCACAAATCCCAAGACTGGAGTTGACGAGTGGGTATGCGGCCCGCGGCGCGAATGCCGAAGCTGACACGACGTAGCCGGATTCTGATCGCGGTCGCGCTGGCGGTCGTGCTGCTGCTGTTGTTCGGGCCGCGCATGATCGACACCTACGTGGACTGGCTGTGGTTCGGCGAACTCGGATACCGCTCCGTCTTCACCACGCAGCTAGTCACCCGAATCGTCGTCGGCCTGGTGGCGGCCGTGCTGATGGGCGCCATCGTGTTCGCCGCGCTCGCACTGGCGTACCGCACGCGGCCGGTGTTCGTCCCGACCAGCGGCCCCAACGATCCGGTGGCCCGCTACCGCACCGCGGTGATGGCCCGGCTGCGGCTGATCGGTATCGGTGTGCCGGTGGTGATCGGCGTCTTCACCGGCTTCTTGGTGCAGACGTACTGGGACCGCGTGCAGTTGTTCATCCATGGGGGCAACTTCGGCATCGCCGACCCCCAGTTCGGCAAGGACCTCGGCTTCTACGCGTTCGACCTGCCGTTCTACCGACTGCTGCTCGGCTACCTGTTCGGTGCGACGTTCATCGCCTTCATCGGCAACCTGATCACCCACTACCTGTTCGGCGGTATCCGGCTGTCCGGTCGCACCGGGGCGTTGAGCCGCTCGGCGCGCATCCAGCTGATCTCGCTGGTGGGCATCCTGATGTTGCTCAAGGCCGTCGCCTACTGGTTCGACCGCTACTCGCTGCTGAGCCACAGTCGCGCGGGCAAGCCGTTCACCGGCGCCGGCTACACCGACATCAATGCGGTGCTGCCGGCCAAGCTGATCCTGATGGCGATCGCGGTGATCTGCGCGGCAGCGGTGTTCTCCGCGATCGTGTTGCGGGACTTGCGCATTCCGGCGATCGGTGTGGTGCTGCTGCTGCTGAGTTCACTGATCGTGGGCGCGGGCTGGCCGTTGGTCGTCGAGCAGATCAGCGTGAAACCCAATGCGGCGCAAAAGGAAAGCGAATACATCAGCCGAAGTATCACGGCGACCAGACAGGCCTACGGGTTGACGGCCGACGCCGTCACCTACCGCGACTACAGCGGCAACGCGCAGGCGACCGCGCAGCAGGTTGCCGCCGACCGGGCGACCACGTCGAACATCCGGTTGCTCGACCCGACCATCGTCAGCCCCGCGTTCACCCAGTTCCAGCAGGGCAAGAACTTCTACTACTTCCCGGACCAGCTCTCCATCGACCGCTACAACGGGCCCGACGGCACCCTCCGTGACTTCGTGGTGGCGGGGCGGGAACTCAACCCCGACAGGCTGATCGACAACCAGCGCGACTGGATCAACCGGCACTTCGTCTACACCCACGGCAACGGGTTCATCGCCTCGCCCGCCAACACGGTGCGCGGAATCGCCAACGACCCCAACCAGAACGGTGGCTATCCCGAGTTCCTGGCCAGCGTTGTCGGCGCCAACGGCAGCGTGATCTCACCGGGGCCCGCGCCGCTGGATCAGCCGCGCGTCTACTTCGGCCCGGTCATCGCGAGCACATCGGACGACTACGCGATCGTCGGCAAGAACGGCAACGACCGCGAGTACGACTACGAGACGAACACCGAAACCAAGAACTACACCTACAACGGCGAGGGCGGCGTGCCGATCGGCAACTGGCTGGCCCGCGCCGTGTTCGCCGCGAAGTTCTCCGAGCGAAAGCTGGTGTTCCCCAACCCGATCGGCCCCGACAGCAGGATCCTGTTCAACCGTGACCCGTCGGCGCGCGTCAAGGCGGTGGCGCCGTGGCTGACCACCGACACCAGCGTGTACCCGGCGATCGTAAACAAGCGGATGGTGTGGATCGTCGACGGCTACACCACGCTGGACAACTACCCCTATTCGCAGCAGATGTCGCTGTCGACGGCCACCGCCGATTCCAATGAGGTAGCGGTCAACCGGCTGGCGCCCGACAAGATGGTGTCCTACATCCGCAACTCGGTGAAGGCCACCGTCGACGCGTACGACGGCACTGTCACGCTGTACGAGCAGGACGAAAAGGATCCCGTGCTGCAGGCCTGGATGAAGGTCTTCCCCGGCACGGTCAAGCCCAAGAGCGACATCTCGCCGGAGTTGCAGGCGCATCTGCGCTACCCGGAGGATCTCTTCAAGGTGCAGCGTGCGCTGCTGGCCTCCTATCACGTCAACGACCCGGTGACGTTCTTCTCGAACTCGGACTTCTGGGACGTCCCGCTGGATCCCAACCCGACTGCGAGCAGCTTCCAGCCGCCGTACTACATCGTCGCCAAGGACCTTGCGTCCAATGACAGTTCGGCGTCATTCCAGCTGACCAGCGCGATGAACCGGTTCCGGCGTGACTTCCTGGCCGCCTACATAAGCGCAAGCTCGGATCCGTCGACGTACGGCAAGATCACCGTGCTGACCATCCCGGGTCAGGTCAACGGCCCGAAGTTGGCCAACAACGCGATCACCACAGACACGGCGGTGAGCCAGGACCTCGGCGTCATCGGCCGCGACAACCAGAACCGGATCCGCTGGGGCAACCTGTTGACGCTGCCGGTCGCGGAGGGCGGCCTGCTCTACGTGGAACCGGTGTACGCCTCGCCGGGGGCCAGCGACGCGGCGTCGTCGTACCCGCGGCTCATCCGCGTCGCGATGATGTACAACGACCGGGTCGGCTACGGCCCGACGGTGCGCGATGCGCTGACCGAATTGTTCGGCCCGGGTGCCGACGCAACGGCCACCGGTCCGGCGCCTGCCGGTCCGATCGCCGGACAACCACCCGCCGCGGCGCCGCCAGCGTCGTCTGACGGCCAGCAGGCGGCCGCGCCGCCGCCGCCCAGTCAGGGTCAGGCGCCCGAGGTGCCGGTCGCGGTTCCGCCGGGTGCCGGGGCGGTCCAGTTGTCGGCGGCCAAGGCTGCGGCGCTGCAAGAGGTTCAGTCCGCGCTCGACGGCGTGCGCAAGGCCCAGCAGGGCGGCGATTTCGCCGACTACGGGCAGGCCCTACAACGCCTGGACGATGCGATGAAGAAGTACAACAGCGCCAAATAACCGGGTCCACCCAGCTATGTAAATAGCCTGACTAGCTAAATCTGGTAGCGAGTGTCACTTCAGTTTTGCTGAGGCGGCCGGCTTTCGCGGCCGTCGATTCCTGTGAACCTGCAACTAAACGCCGGATCGCCCGGTGTCCGCAGCTATGCTGACTGCAGCGACAGGGGGCGGCGATGGACTCTCACACATCACGCGATGTGGAGAAGAGTCCCGAATTGTCTGCACGCGCCCTAAAGGGCGCAATCGCCGTTTTGATCGTTTCGACAATCGTCATCGGGATTTGGATCTGGCAAAGGTGGCGAGGCGAGGCCACGACCCAGGTGGTCGCGGACGTGGCCTGCATGCTCGGCGCCGGTTTCGCCACGGTGTGCACTGCCTGCGCCGCGCGTGCGGCTCGCAGCCGCGCCCGACGCCGCGGTTGGTGGTCAATGACCGCAGGCCTGACCGCGTGGGCGGTCGGGGCGATCCTGTGGATCTACCACGAGCATTGGGTCGGGCAGGGGATGCCGTCGTCCCCGTCGATCGCCGACGCCGCGTTACTGCTTTTCCCCGTCGGGGCTGCGGTCGCCTTGTTGTGGCTCTCGGCGGCCAACAGCGGTCAGTCGCGGGTCCGCTTGATCCTCGATGCGGTGATCATCGCGGCGTCGCTGTTCGTCGTGCTGTGGGTCGGCGTTCTGCAGCGGACCGTGGGTGTCATGGATACCCAAGGGGCCAAGGTGGTTTGGCTGGCGTATCTGATCGCCGACGTCGTGATTGTCGCCTTGGCGCTAATGGCGTGGGCCGGCGCACGCCCGGCCCACCGGCCCAGCTTTGCGTTGTTGGTCGCCGGTATCAGCCTCATGGGTGTGGCCAACCTCGCCGTCACCTACCTCTCCAGCGTGGGCGCTGACCACCCAGACGATTTCGTCGACGTTGCCCGCTTCGCCGCGCTCGAGCTGATTGGGTTGGCCGCGCTGTGGAGCCTCTACGAATCGCCGAAAGCGGCGTCGCCGGCGCGGCGCAGGATCAGCGCGCCGCTGTGGCTGCCGTATCTGGCGCTGCCGGTGACGGTGATCGTGTGGCTGGGGCAGGTGCTAACCGATATCGGTCCGGCTCTTCTGCTTGCGTCTGTGATTCTGTTTGTCGCTCTGCTCGGCCGTCAGTTCGTCGTGATTCTGGAGAATCAGCGTCTGCTGTCCGACGTCTCCCGGCTCGCATTTCGCGACCAGCTGACCGGACTGGCGAACCGGGCGCTCTTCATTGATCGGCTGGACCACGCGGTAGCGCGATACCGACGTGAACGCGTCCCCGTGGCCGTGATGTGTCTGGACCTCGACGATTTCAAGACCGTCAACGACGAGCTGGGCCATCCCGCGGGTGACGAGTTACTGGTGCGCGTCGCGGGACGCGTCTCCGAGAATGTGCGCAACTCGGACACCGTCGCGCGGCTCGGGGGCGATGAATTCGCGGTGCTCGTCGAGGGCTCGGTCGATGGCGCGCTGCAGCTTGCGGAGCGCGTCCTAGACGCCTTCGACTCGCCGATCGAGATCGACGGTGTCGCACTGGCGGTTCGGCCAAGCATCGGACTCACCGTGGCCGCAGGCACCGAGCACGTCACCGTCGACACTCTCTTGCGAGACGCCGATCTCGCGATGTACGCCGCCAAGCGCGACGGCGGGGGATGCCTGCGCACCGTTGTGCCCGACCGGCCGTATCCGTACGAGTCACCCCGCTCAGCCATCGCTGACGCGGCCGTCATGGTGTCGCCACCGCCGACACCCGCCGTCGAATCGTCCCCGCCAGTGCGAGCTGTGCAACGTCCACCGCCGTGCGTCGTCTGTGTTGCGCTGGTCGGGCTGCTCGTCGGCGTGCTCGTCTTCGGCGTCTCGACACTCCTGCGTGCGCCCGGCCGCAACGTGGCGCTCGACGGTTGGCTCTACTCGGGCCTCACGATGTCGGCAGCCGTCCTTGTCGCCATCCGCGCCTGGCGTATCGCGGAAGAGCGTTGGGCGTGGGTGCTCATCTCGGTCGGGATGGCGTCCTTTGCGTTGGGCGATTTCGTATACACATTTTGGGTGCCTGAGGGCCAGTTGCCGTCGCTGGCGGACGTGTTTTATCTGGCGCTCTATCCCTTTGTCTATGCCGGATTGCTCGTGTTGGTGCGGACGCGGCTGCAGGGCTTGCCTGCCGACGTTCGGCTCGACGCACTGATCGTCGGGCTGACTCTGGCCGCGGTCGGTGCTGCTCTCGCGATGGGCCCGGTGGAGGCCGCGACGGGCGGTTCGCCCGCCACTGTGATCGTCGGGCTGGCATATCCGATCGGCGACCTACTCCTGTTGGCACTGGCCGCCGCAATGCTTCCGATCCTCGGGTGGCGTACCGAACGACGTTGGGGCGCCTTGGTTGCGGGCTTCGTGCTGTATGCGATCGCGGATACCTTCTACCTGTTCGAGACCGCGCGCGGCAGCTATCTAGAGGGCACATGGATCGACGTGATCTGGCCCGTAGCGGCGCTGGTGGTCGCCGTCGCGTCGTGGTTGCCGGCAAACATCGGGATACCTCGCGCGCCCGCCGCCCGCAGGCCTGTGGTGTCGCCGGTGATGTGCACCCTCGCGAACTTCGGCGTGTTGGTGTTCGGGCACAATTCCCGCCTCGGCGTCCTGCTGGCGGTATTGGGTCTGACGGCCCTCGCCGCGCGGTATGCCGTGGTGTTCCGTGACGTCAGCGCCCTGGCCGAAGAGCATAAGCAGGCGATGACCGATGAATTGACGGGGCTCGCGAACAGAAGAGCGCTCGCGACGGCGTTGACCGCCGAGTCGTTCGACGAACCCGAAGTGGCACAAGCGGATCGCGTTCGCCACGGGCGAGGCTTGTTGCTGCTGGACTTGGATCAGTTCAAGGAGATCAACGACTCCCTCGGCCGCCACGTCGGCGACGAATTGCTGTGCCGCATGGCGGAGCGGTTGGCGGGAGCAGTGCGGCCAGACGAACTGCTGGCTCGCAGCGGCGGCGACGAATTCGCGTTGTTGCTCGAAGCTGGCGCTGAGCTCGTGACCGCTCGAGCTCGGGCCGGCGCGTTGATCGAAGCCATCCAGGCACCCTTCGCCCTTGCGGGTATCACGGTGCAAGTCGACGCCAGGATCGCGATCGCGATGTATCCGGACCACTGTGCCCACCCCGAGGAGCTGTTGAGCCGAGCCGAAGCGGCGTTGGCGGACAAGAGGTCTGGGGCCGCCAGGATCAAGGTGTACGACCCGGCGGTCGACATGCACAGCAGCGAAGACGCGCGGCTGGTCGAGGACTTGGCGAAGGCGTTCGAGGCAGGCGAACTGATCTGCCACTACCAGCCCAAGCTCAACGCACGCGATGATCAGGTGCACAGTGTGGAGGCGCTCGTGCGCTGGCGCCACCCCGCCCGTGGGCTGTTGATGCCCGACCAGTTCCTGCCGACCGCAGAGCTCGGCGGGCTGATGCGGTCCGTGACCACGTGTGTGCTCGATATCGCACTTGCCCAGCTCCGTACGTGGCGTGATCAGGGCATCGCGCTCACGGTCGCCGTCAATCTCTCGACCACAAACCTGCTGGACGTCGACCTGGTCGACACGATCGACCGACTGCTGCGGACACATCAGCTGCCGGCGGGAGCGTTGATTCTCGAGATCACCGAGAGCACGTTGACGACGGACTCGCAGCGGGCCCGCAAGACGGTCGCCGCGCTGCGGAAGCTCGGAATGCGGCTGTCGCTTGACGATTACGGCACCGGTTGGTCGTCGCTGGCCCGGTTGCAGGATCTGTCTGTCGACGAACTCAAACTCGACAAGGTTTTCGTCGCGCGCCTTGCACGGGATCCGCGATCCATCGCGATCGTCCGATCCACCGTTGCGCTCGCCCACAGCCTCGGCGCTGATTTGGTCGCCGAGGGTGTCGAGGACGTCGATACTCTGAGCGCCCTGCGGCAGTACGGATGC
>Ga0081455_10007900_pt1 | contig 11133 bp, 10 predicted proteins | sample TabmetS3T2R1_FD_70207 | JGI IMG/M metagenome (GOLD analysis project Ga0081455, IMG submission 70207) | Tabebuia heterophylla rhizosphere microbial communities from the University of Puerto Rico - S3T2R1 | ecosystem: Host-associated > Plants > Roots > Rhizosphere ... | reverse complement strand
CGCTGGTCGTGATCGGCGGGGGCTATATCGGGCTCGGCGACGGGCCGGACTTCCACTTCGCCTATGGGCTCGATACGCCCGCCAAGATCTATTCGCTCTGGTATCAGCGCTACATGCGCAAATATGGCGTCACCAGCGAGGATCTCGGCCGCTACGTGGTGGTCGCGCGCGAACATGCCGCGACCAATCCGGCCGCCTGGTATTATGGCAAGCCGATCACGCTGGAGGATCACCAAAACTCCCGCTGGATCGTCGAGCCGATCCTCCACCTGCTCGATTGCTGCCAGGAATCGGACGGCGGCGTCGCGCTGATCGTCACCACCGCGGATCGGGCGAAGGACCTGAAGAGCGGCGGCGTGCGGATCATGGCGGCCAGCCAGTCGCACAATTTCGGCGGCCAGATCATGTTCGACTATTATCGTGACGATCTCGCCGAGTTCGAGGAGACGCGCACGATGAGCGCGCGGCTCTGGAACGAGGCCGGCGTCGGCCCCGAGGATATCGACGTGGCGATGATCTACGAGAATTTCACGCCGGTCGTCTTCCTCGCGCTCGAAGGCCACGGCTTCTGCAAGCGCGGCGAAGCCAAGGATTTCATCAACGCCGGCGAGATCCGGCTGGACGGCAATCGCGTGCGTTTCCGCTCGCCGGGCGATGCGCGCCGGGCGGGGATCGAGACCGTCTACCAGGACCTGGCCGTCGCGCCCTCTATGGACATCGCCTCGAACATCTTCCTCGGCCGCGAGGCGCGGATTCGCGGGCCGCTCGGGCTCGGGTTGCGCCTGCTCGACAAGCGCAGGATGAGGCGCGAGGCCGCACGTCACTTCGAGGAGCTCAGGATCGGCGTCCAGTCGATCACGCAACCCGTCGAGAATCTCTCCGGAGGGCAGCGTCAGGGGGTCGCTGTCGCCCGAGCCGCCAAGTGGGCCGAGCGGCTGGCGATCATGGACGAGCCGACCGCTGCGCTCGGAGTGAAGGAAACACGCCAGGTGCTCGACCTCATCCTGCGGGTTCGCGATCAGGGCCTGCCGGTGATCATCATCAGCCACGACATGCCGCACGTCTTCGAGCTGTCGGACCGGATCTTCATCATGCGGCTCGGCAAGCGGGTCGCCGTCGTGACTCCGCAAACGCACACGATGCCGGAGGCGGTGGCGATCATGACGGGCGCGACGCGCAGCGAGATGGAGCAGGCCATGACCAAGGAAGCGCCGGAGCCGGAGGAGCCGTAGACCCGGCCGCGCTCTACCTGAGGAGCCCGCTCCGGCGCCTCTTGAACATCGTGGTCACCCCGCTCATCCGCCTTGGCGTTACCGGAAGCCGGCTGCACATACTCACGGTGCCGGGGCGGAAGACCAGCCGCAGCTACTCGACTCCCGTGAGCCTCGTGATCGACGACGGAACCCGCTGGCTCGTCGCGCCCTACGGCGAGCGGGAGTGGGTCAAGAACGCGAGGGCGGCGGGCGAGGTCGAGCTGACGCGGGGGCGGAAAACCACGCGCCATCGGGTCGAGGAGGTCGGCCCAGAGGAGGCCGCGCCGGTGCTGCGCGAGTACCTCCGTGCGACGAGGATCGTGAGACCATTCTTCGACGCGAGCCGCGATTCGCCGCTCGAGGCATTCGTCGCGGAAGCCCCACGTCATCCGGTGTTCCGGCTGGTCGACGAGCGCGGCCTTGATCGTTGAGACGGTTCGCTACGATCAGGCGAGCGGGGCGTGGCGCAGCCTGGTTAGCGCGCTAGTCTGGGGGACTAGAGGTCCCGAGTTCAAATCTCGGCGCCCCGATACGAGAAAAGCCCCGCTAGACGGGGCTTTTTCGTGTACGAGGTAACAAGTTGTTACTGGTCTTCGGCACCCATTTGGCGCCTAAACGCTTCGCCGGGCTGCGGCTGGAGTTCTCACCGCAGGATCGGGAGCTGCTGGAAGTGGGGGAGGCGTCGGGAAGTGGTGCATGCACGCGACGTCGTGTGCGTCCGATGTGGATCCACCGATCGGCTGGAGGTCCACCACATCACTCCCGTCATCGAAGGTGGAGGCAACGCGCTCGAGGAGCTGGAGCTGCTCTGCGCTCGCTGTAACCTCGATTCTCGACGTAGGGACCCTCGGCAACGCGCCATCGCGCTGCGAAAAACGGCGCGTTCAGTGTCCGTGTGGAAAGCTGCAGGCGCGGGAACTCGTAAGGAGGCCACATGGCTGACCCAAGAGCACTCTCGGAGAAAGGCATCGGCCGCTTTCTCGTTTACGCCGGGCCACTCGTCTGGGCAATACTGATCGTCTTCCACCCGAACCCGGGCGGAGACAGCCCGTACGAGGGAATCAAGGACGTTGTCGACCGCTGGCTGTTCGTCCACGTCGGACAACTCATACTGACACCGTTCCTGTTCCTCGCTGTCTGGAGACTCATCAACGGCCTCTCCTCGTTGGCGGCGAAGGTCAGTCGTGCCGCCCTAGTCGTCTGGACGGTGTTCTTCAGCGCGTATGACTCCATTCAAGGGATCGCGACCGGCATCCTCACTCGCTGGGCCAACGACCACCCAGGCGAGGACCAGGCGGCCGTGGCGCGGGCAATCAAGTTCGTTGTCGAGGACAGCCAGCTCGCCGGGAACATCTCCGCGATCGGACTGGTGGCTGGCGCCTCTTGGCTAATCGTCGCGATCGCGGCGGCCGTAGCCCTGCACAATGCCGGCGCCGGGAGGGCCGTTGTCGTGGCAACCTGCCTGTCGGTTGTGGTGGCTGCGCACTCTGCCCCGGCGGCAATTGGATTTGTCGCGCTCTTCCTCGCTGGAATCCTCCGGGAACGCCAAAGAACAGAGTCGGCCGTGGGAGCTCCAGCCGTGACGTAAGCCCCTCGCGGTCGCACCGCGCGGCCCAAAAGCGCCGCAGCTTCCGACTCGCGTTTCCGCGAATTGTCGGACCCCCGTCGGCGCCCATTTGGCACCCATACGTCCGAAAATCTCCCCGTGGAGGAATGCGGCGAGGGCCTCGTAGGTCCCTACGAAGTCCCTGCTCACCCGGCATTTCTCACCACTCGATGCCACACGGCGCCAAAGCCTGGAATCAGTCTGGGGGACTAGAGGTCCCCGTTTCGAATCCGGGCGCCCAGATCGGAGGAACCGGCTGCACCTGGCAAATTTTTCATGGCAGTGATCAGAGGATGCCGGAGCTGCGTGTCTACAAACTCGGCCGTTGTGTCTACAGCGACGAGAACGCGCCCGCAAGTTCTTGCAGTAGTCCGTAGCGCAAGGTCGCTGTTCGAGCGTCTGGAGAATGTGTGGATGGGCTTCAGGAGGCGCCGCGCCACGACGATCTGCGCGGCGGCGCTCGTCGCTGGGTGCGGGGGAGGAAGCGATGGGGGAGAAAGCGATGGTATGAGCGTGTCGCTTGCGGACGTCGACCCTGCCAGCTTCTTCTGGGAGATCCGCGCGACGTGCCAGGGTGACGACCTCGACGTCGAGTTTCGTCCCGGTGAGCAAGTCGCGGTGCCGGGGTTCGGGCACGCGTCGGACGACGAGATCGCCGTCGAATGCGGAGAGCCCATTCGGGTCACGGTCACGGACGAGGAGCTCCGCCGCCGGGAGCCGACCGGCGCCGACCTTGCCCAACCGACCTCCGAGGCGACGGAGCTCTCCTGCCTCGCCGAGGGTCCCGTCGTCGTTACGGCCCACCCGGTTTGGACGAGCGCACGCCCCCCCGGCGCAGGCCCGGCACGGGACATAGTCGCCGGCGGCGCACTGCGCATTCAGCGCGGCGGTCACACGATCCTCTTTGGCGCCATCGGAAGGGGGGGCTTTGACCCGCTCGCGCAGCTGCAATGGTTGCGGGCGGTCTGCAGGAGATAAGCCCCGTCGAGGTCGCCCGGTTGCTCCGTCACTTGCGGAGGGCTATGCGGTGTCAAAGCCGTTTAGTAGTCTGGATGTCCTGAGGTCCCCGGTTCAGATTCGGGCGGCCCACCGACGAAGGTCCGCCACACGTGCCGACGCCTACGCCGCAGTGAACAAGGCCGACCTCCTCGCAGAGGTGAACAGCAACATCCGCCGCGTAGCGGCCGACGTCGACTCGGACCACGACACGGTCTGGGACTTCGTCTGCGAGTGCGGTTCCGACGATTGCTTCGAGCAAGTTGGTCTCCCGCTCGCGCGGTACGACGAGCTCAAGAACGCCGACGCAGCGCTGCTCGCGCCCGGCCACCCGCTGAGGAAGGCTCGCGACGCTCGGCAGCAGGCCGGAGAGCTCAAGGAGGAGGCGACCGCTCTCCGGAACCAGGCACAAACGCAGCAGCGCAGGTCGAGACGGATCGCCGACGAGCTCGACGAAGCGTAAGCGGGGAGCAGGAGTCGAACCCGCACCTGCGACAGGGTGTGCCGCCGCCCTAGCCATTGGACTACCCCCGCGCGTTCTCCTGTTACTACGAGACGCGGATGATCGCGGTTTGTTGAACGGCAGGGGGTGGAGTCCCTACACTCGTAAAGGATGGGAGTTGCTCCTCATGCACCCGTCCGCACGTTTCTGATCGCCGACATCCGCGGCTACACCCGCTTCACGGAGGAATACGGCGACGAGGCGTCCGCGAGGCTGTCCCGGAAGTTCAGCGAGCTCGTCCGAGAGGGCGGGGACCTCCGGGGCGGCACGCTGATCGAAGTTCGAGGCGATGAGGCCCTTGCGGTCTTCGACTCTGCCCGGCAGGCGATCCGAGCGGGGATGGACCTGCAGAGGAAGTTCGCGGCCGAGACAGACGCCGACTCAGACCTTCCACTGAGCGTCGGGATCGGGATCGACTCGGGCGAGGCGATAGCGCTCGAGGACGGCTCGTTCCGCGGCGCCGCCCTCAACGTGGCAGCACGCCTATGTGCGCTCGCGCACGGCGGCGAAGTGCTCGTCACCGAGGGAACGAGTCACCTGGCCGGCCGGCTTCCGGGCGTCCGCTACATCGATCGCGGGAGGGTTCATCTCAAGGGGATCGCCGATCCGGTTCGGGTCGTCCGGGCCGCGCCCGAGGAGGAACAGACCCAGTCGCGATTCCTCACGGCCTTCAGCGGGCCGAAGCGTCTCGTTTGGATCCTTGGACTGCTCGTGGTGTTGGTCGCCGCTTCGACCGCGGCGGTAGTCGTCTACCTGACCGGCGAGAACACGGGCGAGCCCAGCTCGGCCGCGCCCCCGAGCCCGCTCGCAGCACCGAGAGATGCCAGCCACGCCGGCGTCATGACCTTGATTCCCGCCAGTCTCAGGAAACCGTGTGTGAAACAGCCGGTGGCCAACATCGGGGCGGTCGAAACCGCCGTCTGCGTCCAGCCCTCGGGCGCAGCGGACTTTTGGCCCGACCGGTGGGAGATCTCGATCTATCCCAATGGGCGCGCCGTGCGAGAGGCGTACGAGGCGGAACGTCGTCGTCAGCAGCTGCCCAAGGACCAGGGCACGTGCAGCCGCGTCAGCTGGGGTGGGGAGGCGGCCTGGTCTCACGGACCGAACAAGCCCGGCGGTCGGATGCTCTGCTACTTCGACGGCGACGATGCAGTCGCCGTCTGGACGCACGAGCGCCTCGGGCAGCCGACGCACCGCGACATCCTCGGGATTGCGAGAGAGGGCGGCACCGACCACGCACGGTTGTACTCGTGGTGGTCGAGGGCGCACCACCTGATCGGCAAGGTCGAGTAGTCAGCGCACGACGTCGGAACTAGCGCCGAGCAAGACGGCGCCTAGCAGATCGGCGTGGTCCAGCCCGCGCAGCGAAGGATGCTGTGGGTCGATCTCGATGTCCGGCCAGGACTCGATCCCCAGCGAGGCGGCACCCTCGTCGGCCCCGAAGCGGAGGAGCGTCTCGACGTCGCAGACCTCCCTGCGCCTGGAGGCGCGGCGGGCGGTCGTCTCCAGCTCGCGCAGCTCCTCCAGCGGATCGATGCGGACATTCGAGTCAGAGCCGATGCAGATGCCGATGCCACGCGCCTTGAGGCGCTCGACGGGAGCGAAACCGTCCCCGAGATTCCCCTCGGTCGTGAGGCAGAGACAGACGCGCGCACCGGCGTCCGCAAGCACGTCGAGCTCGGCGTCGTCCGCGTGGGTTGCGTGGACGACGGTGCTGCGTGGGCTCAGGCAGCCGGTGCGGTTGAGCAGCTCGATCGGCCGGACCCCGTGCTCGGCCACGCATTCCTCGATCTCGCGCAGCTGTTCGTCGGCGTGCACATGCAGCGGGAGGTCCTCGTCCATCGCATACTGGCCGATCTCCTCGAGCCATTCGGCCGGACAGGCACGGACGGAGTGGGGGGCACAGCCGACCCGAAGCCCCGAAGCACGCAACTCTTCCACCTGAGCGAGATACTCCGTGACAGACTCCTGCCGGAACCGCGGACTCCCGCCGCGGGCGTAGGCGGTCAGCAGCACGGTGAGCTCGAGGCCTGCCTCCTGGGCCGCTTCGCCCGCGGCGCGCGCTTCGTCGAGCCCGAGGTAGTGGAACTCACCGACGGCGGTGTAACCCGCTGCCCGCATCTCGCCGTAGGTCGCGGCGTAGTCGCGGCGCACCGATTCCGGCGTCTGCCGCTCGGCCTCCGCGATCATCTGCTCGCGCCAGGCCCAGAAGTCGCCGCCGGTCGTTCGGCCGCGCAGCGCCCGCTGGAACGTATGACTGTGCGCGTTGACGAATCCGGGCAGGACGAGCGGACTGCTCACAGAGAACTATCCTTGCCGAGGATGGCCGAGCGCGTGGTCCCCGCTCCACTTGCGCAGATTCCGAACGCGCTCACCATCGCACGGTTTGCGGCGATCCCGGTCTTCATCGCGCTCGAGCTCCCCGCAGAAGGCGGCAAGAGCTGGGCGGCAGCGATCGTCTTCGTGGCCGCCGCGGTCACCGACCAGCTGGACGGGTGGCTCGCCCGTCGCTGGCACGTCGAGTCGCGTTTCGGCACCGTCGCGGATCCGCTCGCGGACCGCTTGATGATCGACGCGGCCGTGATCCTTCTCTGGTACCACGACCGGATCCCCGTTTGGGCGCTCTTGCTGATCCTCGCGCGTGACCTGATCCTCGTCGGCGGGTACAAGTTGGTTGTGCGCGAAGGCAGCGAGCTCTCGGTGAACTTCATCGGCAAGGTTGCGACGTGGATCCTCTATGCGTCGATCGCCCTGATGCTCTTGACCAGTGAGGGAACGGACTTTCCGTACGTGCTCTTCCTGCTCGGGCTCGTGCTCGCGCTGGTGGCGGGGGCGATGTATGTCGCCTCGGCAGTGAGGAGGCCGGCGTGAAGGCCGTCGTCATGGCAGGCGGCGAGGGCACGCGCCTCCGTCCGCTGACGTCGAATCAACCCAAGCCGATGGTCCCCATCGTCGGGAAGCCGTGCATCGAGCACATCCTCGAGCTGGCGCGACGCCATGCCTTTGAGGACGCGATCATCACTGTCGCCTTCCTGCCGCAGGCGATCCGGAGCTATTTCAGCGACGGCGAGTCGCTCGGCATGAACATCGAGTACTCCGTGGAGGAGTCGCCGCTCGGCACGGCCGGCTCGGTTCGACTTGCAAGCGACCGCCTGGACGACACGTTCCTCGTCATCTCCGGTGATGCACTGTGTGACTTCGACCTGACGAAGCTCGTCGCGTTTCACCGTGAGAAGGGAGCCGCTGCAACGCTCGCGCTGAAGTCGGTGCCGAACCCGCTCGAGTTCGGAATCGTCGTGACCGACAGCGAGGGTCGCGTGGAGCGCTTCCTCGAGAAGCCTTCGTGGAGCCAGGTCTTCTCGGACACGATCAACACCGGCGTGTACGTCCTCGAGCCGGAGGTGCTCAGGCACGTGCCGACCGATCGGCCGTACGACTTCTCCAAGGAGCTCTTCCCGCTCCTTCTCGAGATGGGACGACCGGTGTACGGCTACGTCGTCGATGGCTACTGGCAGGACATCGGAAACCTGACTCAGTACCGGCAGGCGAACTTCGACGCGCTCGACGGGCGAGTCGAGCTCCAGCTCCCAGGCGTCCGCCTCCGCGGCAACGTCTGGGTCGGGGAGGGCGTCGAGATCGACGACCTGGACCGAATCGAGGCCCCGGCGTACGTTGGGAACTATTGCCGGATCGCAAGCGACGCCACCGTCGGCCCGTACTCGGTCCTGTCCGCAAGCGTGACGCTCCGTGAGCGCGCCCGGACCGTCTCGTCGGTGATCGACGCGTCGAGCCACATCGGCCGGAGCGTCCTGATCGAGAACGCGATCGTCGGCCGCAACTGCGACATCCGCTCGCACGTCCGCATCCACGAGGACGTCGCAATCGGGGACGACGTGCGGATCGGCGCGGAGGCGGTCGTGATGCCCGGCGTGCGGATCTACCCCTTCAAGGAGGTGGAGTCGGGCTCGCAGGTGTACGAGAGCCTCATCTTCGAATCGCGCGCCTCGTCGCAGCTCTTCGGCGCCGAAGGCGTGTCGGGCCTCGTCAACGTCGATTTGACCCCGGAGATCGGGCTGCGTCTGGCTGCGGCCTTCGGGACGGCGCTCAAGCGCGGCGCCCGTGTGGTGGCAAGCCGTGAGGCGACGGCGCCGTGCAGGCTGATCAAGCGCGTGATGATCACCGGGCTCAACTCGACCGGCATCGAGGTCCACGACCTGCGCGTGCTGCCGGCGGCGGTGGGCCGTCACCTCCTCAAGAGCCATGGCTACGACGGCGGCTTCCACGTGGGCGTCAGCTCCACGGACCCGGAAGCCGTGCGCATCCAGATCTTCGAGCCACCGGGGATCGAGCTCACGCCGTCCATGCAGAAGGAGGTCGAGAAGCACTTCGCGCGGCTCGAGTTGCGCCGGATGGCCGCGCCCGACGTGGCCGGCATCACCTATCCCGCCCGGGCGCGCGAGGGGTATGCGCACGACTTGCTCGCGAGTCTCGACGTCGAGGCGATCCGCACGCGGGGCTTCCGGATCGTCGTCGACTACGGCTACTCGGCGGCGTCGTTCGTGCTCCCGCTTCTACTCGGGCCGCTCGGTGTCGAAGCGGTAGCCGCACACGGCTTCAGCGCCGACCAGCCCACCGCCGAAGCGGTCACGCTTCGAGGCCTCGTCGGTCAGGCGAAGCGCCTCGTCGGCGCCATCGGCGCGGATCTCGGCGTCGTCTTCGACCGCGCCGCCGAGCGGATCTACCTGATCGACGACCAGATGCGGGAGATTCCGGTCGAGCAAGCGCTGCTGCTCTATCTCCGGCTCATCGGGAGCAACGGGAAGGTGGGAAAGCTCGCGCTCCCGGTGACCGTCACGAGCCAGGTCGAGCGGCTCGTGGAAGGGAGCCCACTCGAGGTGGTGCGGACGCCGGCCTCGCTCAACGCGCTGACGAAGGCTGCGGCCGAGAACGGCGTCGTGTTCGCGGGTGCCGTCGGCGGCGGGTACGTCTTCCCGGAGTTCCTGCCCGCCTACGACGCAATGGCGAGCCTCTGCAAGCTGCTCGAGCTCCTGGCGCCCGTCGAGCAACCGCTCTCGGAGCTGGTTTCCGAGCTTCCGGAGTCGCATGTCGTCCACCGCCGGGTCCCGTGCCCGTGGTCGCAGAAGGGCCTGGTCATGCGCGTCCTCACCGAGCGTCTGAAGGACCGCGAGGTGGACCTCCGCGACGGGATCAAGGTGTTCGACGAGCGCGGCTGGGCCCAGGTGCTGCCCGATCCGGACGAGCCCATCGTCCACATCTATGCCGAGGGAGACGATGAGGACACCTCCGCCGAGCTCGAGCAGGAGCTGCGCGAGCTCGTCGAGGAGGTGCTCCAGCAGGGCGAGGAGGTCCCTGTCTGAGCACGAATCTCAACGTAAGGTTGACCCTTAGGCGTTCCCCTGGTTAACTGGTTCGTCTCCGACCGAAAGGCTCGACTTGGAACCGTTGCCCGATCTTGCCACGCTGTCAGACCCCGACCTCAAGGCGCTGATCGACGATCTCCAGCGCGAGGAGCAGGAGGTTTCGTACCGCCGCCGGCTCTTGCACGGGAAGATCGACATCCTGCGCGCCGAGCTCGTCTCACGCCTGCAGCGTCAGGTGGGAGCGGGGGAGAGCCCCCTGAGTGAGGTGGATGTGGACAAGCTGACGGAGATCCTTGCGGGGAAGGCCGCGCCTCCCGCGAGCTGAGTTCGTGAGCTACGTCTACTGCCCCGAATGCGGGTTCCGGAACCCGGAAGCCGCGAACTATTGCTCCAAGTGCGGGGCCGCGCTCGTGCGCGACGCAGGTGGAGGCGACACGACGATGGCGTACACGCCTGACGAGGTGGCCGACGCCTCGCCGCTGGAGGATCTCGGCATGGACGGGCCGGCGCTCGTCGTCCGCTCCGGCGGAGGCCGAGCGGGCGAGCACTTCATTCCGAGCGACGAGCGCACGTCCATAGGCCGCTCTCCGGACTGCGACATCTTCCTCGACGACGTCACCGTCTCACGTCACCACGCCGTACTGATCCGCCGCGACAACGGCTTCGTCATCGAAGACCAGGGCAGCCTCAACGGGACGTTCGTGAACCGGCGGCGCATCGAGAGCGCCGAGCTCGCGGACGGCGACGAGCTGCAGATCGGCAAGTACCGGCTGACCTTCCTCCAGAAGTGAGCGCGACAGCCGTCACACCCGACGAGAAGAGACCGCTGACGATCGGCGCGGTCTGCACGCTCCTGCGCGAGGAGTTTCCGGACATCTCGATCTCGAAGATCCGCTACCTCGAGGATCAGGGCCTTCTGGCGCCGCGCCGGACACCCGGCCGCTACCGGTTGTTCGGCGAAGAGGACGTCGACCGGCTGCGGACGATTCTGCGCCTGCAGCGGGACGAGTTCCTGCCGCTTCGGGTGATCCGGCAGGAGCTTGCGTCCTCGCTGGGAAAGGATCGACGCCGGAGAGGCCGCTCGGCGCTCGCCGGCGAGTGGGACGAGATCGAGCTCGGAGAGCTGTGCGAACGGGCCGGTGTCACGGCCGCGTTCGTGCGGGAGCTCGAGGAGTACGGACTCATCGCGTCGCGAGCGGACGGCGGTGAGCGCGTCTATGCCGAGCACGAGGCTGATGTAGCGGCGGTCTGCGCGAAGCTGGCGCGCTTCGGGATCGACGCTCGTCATCTGCGTGCGTTTCGCACGGCGGCGGACCGCGAGATCGGGTTACTCTCGGCAGTCGTGGCGCCGGCACTCCGTTCTCGAAATCCCGAGCGCCGCCAGGGCGGGGTGGA
>Ga0081455_10007899_pt1 | contig 11133 bp, 16 predicted proteins | sample TabmetS3T2R1_FD_70207 | JGI IMG/M metagenome (GOLD analysis project Ga0081455, IMG submission 70207) | Tabebuia heterophylla rhizosphere microbial communities from the University of Puerto Rico - S3T2R1 | ecosystem: Host-associated > Plants > Roots > Rhizosphere ... | reverse complement strand
GTCGACCTCGATGGTGTCGATAAGTGATTGCAGGTAGGCCTTTAGGAAGGGCACCGACCCAATAGTGAACTTCTCGCGCATGCTACGGCCGAACCGCTCAAATGAGCACAGGATCATGCGGATACCAGGAGCAATCTGATCCGGCAGGTCGCTTGGCTTCTCGCCCTTGAGTACGCCCCGAGCCGCGCAGCCGTCCAGGGCTGCTCCGTCATCAAAGACGTGCTTGCAAGTTTAACTCAGTTTTCAAACTTTTATCCTCCAACAAGACGATTTAACGCTTTTTTGACGCGATGGAACGTTTTAAAGGCGGTGAAGGCAAAAGTGCGAAATCTGAGGAACAATCATGCGTAAGCTATCTCATACGACCGCAGCGCTGTCGGTGTTGCTGGCAACATCCATGGCCGCGAATGCCGCTGATGTGACGACGCGGCCTGCTCCTTATGCGCCCCCGCTTCCCGTCTATGCGCCTCCGCCGTTCAGTTGGACCGGATTTTATCTTGGCGGCAACATTGGGGGAGCTTGGGCAAACCGTGACGTGACCGACACCTTCTTGGGCGTAAACTTCAATAACGGAAACAACAACGGCGTGTTCATCGGGGGAGGCCAACTCGGGTTCAACTGGCAAGTCAGCAACTACTTTGTTCTCGGATTTGAAGCGGACTTCGATGGGGCTGCGAATAACAACAACACCGGTACCGTATTCATTCCTACGGTCGGAAGTATCCAGGTTACTTCCGACAATAGATGGATCACGACCTTGGCTGCTCGGTTCGGCGTGACCAATGGCTGGTTCGGCGGGACCAATAACAATTGGCTCTTTTACGGCAAGGCCGGCGTCGGTTGGGTCGGCAACGACGACTTCACCATCACCAATTTGACAACCGGCGCCTCGATCACCGCATCCAACAACAATACTAACAGCGGCTGGCTGGTGGGCGCGGGTATAGAGTGGGCTTTCTTGCCTAACTGGTCGGCGAAGGTCGAGTATAACTATCTGGGGCTGGAAGATCGGACATTTACTGTTCCTGCTGGCTCCCCGTTCCTCGCCGGAGACACCTTTACTCACAACCGCAACATCCAGATGGTGAAGGTGGGGATCAATTACCTGTTCACTTGGAACAGCTCCCGTTACTGATCGGTTCGGCCGTTCCGTGGCTAGGCACAAGGGAAAACCCCGCCAAAGCGCGGCCCCGCGCGGCGGGTCCTCCCGCTCTGTTAGTTCTTGCTTGGGGCCGTCGAGGCAACGCTCCCCGGCAGTCCGTGTTCCGCTCATCTCGATCAGATCGCATTGTCGTCCTAATTCGGACATCGGCGTCTGCGAAGTAAGGGGACGTGGGGGTCCGTTCCTCGCCCCACTGCTTCTCAGCCCCGCTTGGCCCAAGACTGGCGGGGCTTTTTCGTAGACTTCATTCCCGCCGCCGGCTCTTTGCAAACGCGCTGCCGCTGATACCGATGGCGCCGATCATCTTGCCGTCCAGCACGATCGGTCTCGCGCGCCGACCGCAACGGTTCGCGGTGCGAACTCGAGGCAGAGCTAACCGATTGCCGTTAACATGCGTGCAAGCTCTGCCGGTGCCGTCACCATCGCGTCATGACCGGTAGCAATTTCCTGCCACGTCCAGTTTTCCTGCTTCTTGACCCACTGCCGCGCTCCCTCAAGAGGCCCGTACATGGGATTGGTGCAAGCGATGTAGGTCCGCGGTCTACCGTTCGCCACCGGATTGTCGATCCGCATTGGGCTGTCGTAAGTCCCGACCGGATGCGGGGTGAGGCGACGTTTCACCCAATCTGCCGAGGCGTGGTTTTCGGGAATACCGAAAGCGGTCGGAGGTGGCGGTGGAATAAAGATCCCCTGTCCCTGTTCATCAACGGTTTTGCGCCGAGCTGCCACCACGTCGGGAGGCAATACACTGAACACGCTTTGGCCATTCTCCAGGATGACGCTGTCGAGATAGACGAGGTGCCGGATGCGGTTGGGCATCTTGTCCGCTGCGCCGGTGATGCTCGTACCCCCGCGGCGGTGGTAGCAGAATGCTGCGGTTGTCTCCACTGCATTGTCGCATTCGCGACGCACTGGAGCCGGAATTAAGAGTCAAACGGCTCACCTGGCAAGGACACAGCGACGGGGGGGATCCATGCCAAGGCCAATGAAGTTCTTCGTGTCGGCCATTCTCTTCATGCCGCTCGGAACTGTTCTGGTGACCGCTCAAACGAGCCTTGCCGAGCCTGCAGCCGATCAGTGCAAGACGAAGCCGGGTTCATCGGCGCCACCCGGCAGCCATTGGTATTACCGCATTAACCGCGCGGATCAGCGACGCTGTTGGTTCCTCGGACCCGAAGGTGCGAAGGTGCGCTCGCAAGCACGCGAAACACCGTCGAACGTGTCATCACCAACGCGGACGCCGCCGCGCGAGAATGCTGTTGAAACGGCTCGCGCAATACCTGTGCCCATGGAACTCGCACAAAGGACACCCCTCGAAGCCGCATCTACCGAATTACACAGAGTAGCGGCGGCAGATTTCGCCGCGCCCTCGTCCGATCTCCCAAAAATCCCTGATTTGGACGCGCGCGAGCCGACGACAGTCAGCAATAACTCTGTCGAAGCGCGTGATCCGACGGATGCGCAGGAGGAAATACAATTGAGGCCCGTCCTCACCGAAGTCGAGCACGCCGGACTGCAGGATCCTGTGCGCGAAACCGCCACCATCCCAGTGTTTCTTGTTGGTGCTCTGATGCTGCTGCTGTGTGCCGGCGCGATTTTCAAGCTGGCTCGCCGGAAGACTCAATCGTATCGCCGCGGTCGGCGCGTGGTTGTTTCAAGCCGGCCACGCCGGCCGCACCCGCGGCAGAAGATGCGGGGCACTATGAGCGAGACAGCCGCCCGCTCGAATGACTTCGCTAGGAGATCATTTTCGGAGGCGCGGCAGAGACCGAGCTCCGTCGATCCGGCTCATGATATCAAGGCAAGCCTGCGCAAGATCATGGATGACATACAGCGGGTCGCGGCCTAAGGCGCGCCGCAGACGCCTGGCTGCGCAAACCCGCTGCTCCGTAGAGGCAGCGCCGCGCTCCAATCACGGCCCCCGCGCAGTCGGGCGATGTGAGCATGAGTGGCGTCATCTCGCACGCGATCGCCGGAGGCGCTGGTGGCGCCATTCTCACGGCAATCATTGGTGCGCTCAAGAACAGAGCCGCTGCCTGATGGCAGCTGGACGAATTCATGTCTGTACGTTTCCACAATGCTTACCACCCTCGCTTGAGGAGAGCAGCTCGTGTGGCTCGAGATCAACACCTGATCCAATGCAATTCGGCCAATTGAAACGCCGCGAGTTCACCACGCTTCTGGCGGAGCGGCTGCTGCGTGACTTGCGGGGCACGCAGATTCACTGCTCGACCAGACGTGCGTCGGACATCCGCATGGTGAAGCGCGGAGGAGGAGAAGACTATGCAGACCGCTCGTGACATGACTGCTTCGTTGCCGGGTCGGCCGATGCTGCACGCACTGGCCAAGTGCTGGTGGCTGCTACTGCTGCGCGGCATCGCAGCCGTTCTTTTCGGCCTGCTCGCGTTTATCTGGCCGGGACTGACCCTGGTGACGCTGGTGCTGCTCTATGGCGCGTTCGCGTTGGTTGACGGCGTGATCTCGCTGGTTGCCGCCTTCACTGGAAGCGCCAAGCCGGTTCCGACGTGGTGGCTGGTCGTGGTCGGCCTCCTCGGCATCGCTGCTGGCATCGTTACATTTGCATGGCCCGGCATCACCGCGATCCTGCTGGTGCTGTTTATCGGCGCCTGGGCGTTGGTGCACGGTATTTTCGAAATCATCGGCGCGATCCAGCTGCGCAAGGAGATCGACAACGAGTGGATGCTGATCTTCGGCGGCGCTCTCTCCGTGCTGTTCGGCCTGATCGTGCTGATCGCACCCGGGGCCGGTGCGCTCGGGCTGGTCTGGGCGATCGGAAGCTATTCGATCGTCTTCGGCATCCTGTTCATCGCGCTCGCACTGCGGCTCAGGAAGCACAGCCACCCCACCGGAGAGCCTGCAGCGGCATGAAGGATTCGGCGCAGCTGATGGATGTGGTCTCAACGCTCGCTTCGAGTGAATTTCGTTCAACTCAACGGGAAAGTTCGAATGTCTGGCGATTGCGAGTTTGCAAGACCGAACACTGGAACGCGAATATTGGGTTTCCACCAGCAAGTTAACTTGATCGAGCCGCGGAACGACGACCTACGTGCGTTGTTATGGCCTAGTGGCACGCGCAGCAAACGTCCAAGCTGCTGCACTGCCGAGCAGGGCTATAAGTTCGCGTCGGTAAAACGGCAGCACTGGCTTTCGCCAATTTCATTTGAGATGCGCTGCGCCGCGCCGTCGATGCGCAGATCGCTGACCAAGCTGAAAGCTCGAACACATTGTGCATGCTCACTCCTCGAAATTCACCGCGGGATTAGATGCAGCAGATGTCGCGAGGTCTTGAGAATCGGAACCAGCCCGGCTGCGGGTCAAGACCGCTGCCGCACCGCGGCCTGCGTTGTCGTTAGAGGCGCCGATGCTCCTCTCGACGGACGCTGCGGGTGCGGCCTTTCCCAGAGAGCCGGAGCCAACCAGGTTGCTGTCCTGCGCCCCGTAAGCGCCGCCGCGGGCGAACACCCAAGCCGCGCCGACACCGCCATTGTCGTTAGATGCGCCCAGCATGACGACCCTGCCGTCAGCGGATAGCGCGACAGAGGGCGCGGACTTTCCCACAGCGCCGGTGCCAACCAACTTCTTGTCCTGCGCCCACTGCCCGCCGGTACGGGTGAACACCAACGCCACGCCTCCATCTTCGGCAAAGCCGCCCACAATGGCGATGTTGCCGTCGGCGGATAGTGCTACGGACGTGCCCAAGCGCGCCACGGCACCGGTGCTGACGAGTTTGTTTTGCTGTGTCCAGACACCGCCACTGCGGGTAAATACCCACGCCGCGCCGGTCGCGCCGAGGCCGAAGGGCGCGTGTCGATCCCACGGATTGTCTCCAGGCCCACCCACGACGGCGGTATTCCCATCGGCGGATAACGCGACGGAGATGGCTTGGCGGGCGCTTCCTACGGCGTCGCTGCCGACGAGCTTTTTCCCTTGCTGCGTCCAGACCCCGCCATTGCGGATGAACACCCATGCCGCCCCGGTCTTGCTGTTGTCGGACCACCCGCCGACTATGGCAGTGTTACCATCAGCGGAGAGCGCCACTGACATGCCTTGGCGGGCTTTTCCCACAGCACCCGTGCCAACGAGCTTCTTGCCTTGTTGGCTCCAGGCGCTGCCGCTGCGGGTAAACACCCACGCACCTTCGGCTTCCCACCCACCAATGATGGCAGTATTGCCGTCGGCAGAGAGCGCGACAGACATCCCTTGGCCTGGCGCTAATGGCGGTTCACCGGCCCCGCTGCCCACCAGCTTGTTACCCTGCTGCGTCCAGACACCACCGCTGCGCGTGAACACCCACACGGCTCCCGTCGTCCTGTTGTCGCTAGGGCCGCCTATGATGGCGGTGTTGCCGTCGCCGGATACCGCGACGGATGCACCTTGCGACCACAGGCCTCCTCCATGATCGGTGGTGGCGCCGACCAGCTTGGCTTGCTGCCGCCAGCCACCGCCACGCGTAAACACCCACGCCGCCCCGGCAGGCCCCGCGAAGGGCGGTCGATCGCGGTCAGCATTGTTGGGACCGGGCCCGCCCACGATGACGGTGTTGCCATCCGCGGATAATGCGACCGACATGCCTTGGTTTGCGCTTCCAACCGCGCCGGTTCCGACCAGCTTCGGCTGCTCCTGGAAGGTTTGCGTCGTCGCAACTTGCCGCCCTCGACCAGCCGGCTCAGTTTCGCCCGCTGCGCGTGCTCTCGGGCTGCTCGAAGGATCGGCTTGTGACGCCAAATACCTCTCGTAAATGTTCCTGAGACCATCGGTGATTTCCTGCTCGTGACGATCCCACAGTCCAATCAGAACGAGAAGCACAAAGCCGGTAATCGCAAGGGCCACCAGCGTAAGCAGGATTCGGCCGATCGTTCGTGCCACTGTATGAACCTCAATTGGAATCGAACGACGGCGACGGTAGTTATATTTTGTGTTGATTGTGCGGTAGCTAGCAGGGACATGGCTGCCCCAGTGCAGGCAGCCTGCCGTTACAAAGCGCCAACCATTCGTTAACCGCGCGGCCAAACGAACTCTGTCCGGGCGGTTCCGGTGGGTGCTACTTTACTTGACTCACTGCCGTAGCCACTTATCGATCGGTTCGAGCGCCACGTCCGGTTTTCACAATCGCGCCGCGTTCGTGGCCTACCAGGCGCTTGGCGAAGACATGGGGAAGGTCACATGCGTCTGATTTTTGGAATGATTATTGGCGCTGCACTGACGGTGGGCGGCGCCTATATCGCCGATGTGATGGCTGGCACAGAAGCAAAGCCGATAGTGAACTGGAGCGTTGTCGCCGAACACATCGATACCGTGACCGCGCTCGCGCGCGCAGGTTGGAAGAGGATTGCCGGTTAATCGTGCTTCGTGCATTGGCTTCTCAGTCCGCAGCCTCGCGTCCGAAGGGGTGCGTAACTTTGGTCGTGCCGGAAGGAGCCGAGTATACGCGCAGCCGCGCTCATCAGCGATGTGCAGATCCGGGGAAGCGGCTCCGAGCAATTTTCCAGGCAAGCTCGCTTGAGAGCAAGGTCGCTCCGGATTTAAGTCCGCCTGCATGCTCAGTTTTAACTGCTCATCAACCATGCCGCGCGTACCTACGCGTCGGCTGGTGACCAGCCACGAGCACCGGCAGCAGCAAGGGAGCCCAACCGTTCGAGGTGGTAACCGGCCGGATGCTCGAACAGCTGACCTACGCGCGCACATAGGCGAGCGCCTCAACGTGTCGTCCGAGGGAGCGCGCGTGCGATGGTCAAGCGCAACCGCCTGCCCCGCTCACACGGCACCGATGGCCGAACCTTGGTTGCGATCGACCTCGACGAGCTGCGGCAGAAACCCATGCCCGCACGGTTACCACGCGGCGGCCAGCAACCGATGTAATTGCCGCGAGGGTCAAGCAGCTAGAAGCCGAGCTTGCCGCTGAACAGCAGCGTTCGGCCCAGCACCGGGCGGACTACGAGCACGAGCGGGAGCGCGCCGAGCTGCTCGTCCGCGCCCAGGAGATCTTAGACATCCAACTCAAGAACCTTTGGCTGCTCCTGCAAGCTGAGCGGTCGGTCGCCGCGCCCCGGACACTGCGTCAATGATGGCGTCGGCTGTGCAGGACCCGTTGATGAGCTGCATGAATCACAAAAATGCGCCGTGCAGCGGATCTTGTGGTTCGGCGTCACCGGCAGCTGACTACTTTTTGCGATCAAAAGGCATTTGGAGGCGATAAAAAGAGGAGTGCCACGTGATGAGAATGCGCTCTATCAAAAAAGAAAACGTATCGGGCAAGTGGCGGGCGTTCGCATCGAGACATCCAGCAAGCCATTGGTCTTCGATCGATAACGCTCACCCAATCGGATGTTCGCTACCAAAAGAACCACTTGGAAATGCCACGTGATTGGCGAAGAACATTGACTAGCAATGCTAGAAGGAAATTCCACCGGCCTTCATTTCAACGGGAGGCCCTGCACGGAGTAGCTTCATCCATTTCAGCAGTCCCTGCGTGCTCGTTCTCCCGTGGAACAGCGAGCTTAAAGGTAGAGCTGCTGTGTGAGCCAAACCATCAACAGCGCAAGTCCAATCAAAAGGAAAAAGAAACGCGGGTCTGCGTCGTCGTCGTTCCGGTAACTCATTTTCGCAGCGCAGCCAGTTAGCGGCTCGGCCCCGAAGCCCTCAAGGAAATGCATGGATACATCGGAGGGGTAGCCGAACCGAGCCAAACTATCGCTGAGAGCATCTAACGGCGCGTTACTTTCCACATCTCGGTCATGCGTTGAAATGGCCGGCCAGCACGCACGCGGAGGTCATTGAAATTCTGCGAAATGCAGGTCTATCTCTCGGCGTCATGACCTAGATAGCACTACCCTGCATGTCCGACCCTGATCAGCACACCGAAATATTGCGCCTCAATGCCAAGATTGAGGAGCTTACAGAAGTGATTGAGAGATGTCGCAAGATAACTCTGGTTTCAAAGACAACCATTGCCGTCGGAGGAATATGGCTGTTCGTCCTCACAATCGGAATACTGAGGTTTGATCCGGTGGCTATGATTGGCGCGATTGCAGTTGTGATCGGGGGCACCGTCGTTTTTGGATCGAATACGAGCACAGCGAAGCAAACTGTGGCCGCCGTAAAAGCTGCCGAAGCGCGGAGAGCCGAACTGATCGGTAAAATGAATCTGACGGTGATAACGGAACAAGGCCATGCCGATATTTGCCACACTGAAACGATGCCGCCCATCCGGGGATCAAGTATGAATGATGAGCAAGGGCCCAGCTTGGCATGGACTGTCGGTATGCTCAAAGGGTTGCTTACCGGCGAGGATGCTGACAGTAAAGAGAGGGGCTATGGCCGCGCGCTAATTGACGCAATAGAAAGGCTTTCTGGGGACGCTCGAGAGCAGAACGAATGTAGTCTCACTTGGACGATCAACTCGCTCCACGAAAAGATCGAAGGCATGGGATCCGCCAACAGCACGGAGAGCGTCGGTGCGGCACTCATGGACGCAGTCCAGCGACTTGAGAGGTTAACACCAGATTCCTCGGCCTAGTCGTGCTTGACCTGGCGGAAATAGTAACCCTTCATTACGCCGCCTCCGTGCCGCGCGAGAGCGAACTGCGGGCTAGGCGGCCTAATGATCACGCTGTCGTAGGGACTGCCCCGCCTGCGAGCACCCCTCGCAGCCGACAACAGCCGTCCGCGTCACCTGATCACTGCGCCATCACGGCGGCGCCGGTCGCGCTCGTCACGCGCGGTGCGCGGTCGAGTCGCAGCTGGATGACGGGCTCGTCGGGTAGCAGCGTGGCCTCGATGCGCTTGCGCAAGCCGCCCAACGACAGCGCAGCGACGTTTTGGGACAATTCGCTGCCAACGGTGAAGTAGCCCCGCCGCGGGTCGAACGAGACGCTAACCTCAAGCTGCTCGTCACGCATGGCGCTCACCGTCCGCGAAAAGGGAGACCCCGACCTTTTTGCGGAGGCCGGGGCCTATCGGCCGGGATGGGGTGGGGGGCACGCCCACCCAGCATTAAGCCCCGTTTTACGGGCGAGGCCGACGCGGTTCCTGCCAATAGCCCTGCAGCCCGGCGTCGCAGGGCTGCCGCAAAGCATTTTTAGCGTTCAAGGCTGGCTACCCTTCCGCGTGTGGGGACACCCTAGGAAGGGAAAAGGGGCGCAGGGCCTAGGCCTCTGCGCTCCTTTGCTTAGGAATGCACGCCGAGCTAGTCGTGTTGCCGCCGACTATTTCATGTTCGCTGCTGAAGACCGCCGCTGAACGCGCGTGCGATGGCGATTAGGATGCAAGCTCCGATGAAGCCGGCAATCAGATAACCGATCCAACCGCCAAACGTGATACCGAGCAGGCTGAACAGCCAACTAGCGACCGCGGCGCCTACGATGCCGAGCACAATGTTCATCAGAAGGCCCATTTGGCTCTTCATGAACTGCTCGGCCAACCAACCGGCGATCCCACCGATGATGATGGCTGCGATCCAACCAACCTGATGCTCTTCCATTGGCGTTTCCTCCCAGCAAGGCGATTCAAGAAGTTTAAATCAGTGCTGGCTCGTTGCCCAGTTGATTGCGATGGATGACGGAGCGGCGTGGGCGGACGCGGTCATCCGGCATTCACTGGCGACCGCGAACCCGGCGAGGTCGGGCACAGTCTCCAGGTCCCAAACGATGACCCTCGGTTTCATACAAGCAGAGTGACACACTGGTCATTGCGAAACCTCTTGGCTGGGCGCGCCTCCACCGCGGCGGATAGTTGAGCACGCGGCAATCATTCCGCGCACATCTCTAGAGAAACGCGAACTTGGCTCGCCGCCCAAGTTCCGGGCCGCTTCCAGTTCACCTTCGCGCCCAAGCACGGCTCCTGGCTCAACCTCGTCGAGGGGTTCGTCTCCAAGTTCGCCCGCTCGGTCCTACGCCACATCCGCGTGGCATCAAAACAGGAGCTCAAGGAGCGCATCATGGCCGGCATCGAGGATATCAATCGCCACCCCGTCATCCACACGTGGTCCTACAAGCTCGCCGAGGCCGCCTGATATGATTCGAACCAAGAAAACGCTGACCTAGTCGTCGAGGCCCGCCGATCGCCGGCCGAGTCAGCGCAAAAACCTTAACAGCGTCTTTCAGCGATGGGCCGAGCCCCCACGAGAGACTTTGTTGGATTAGATAATTATCACGAGCAATCCCACCGCTGCTATCCCAACAATCAGAAACGCTAGTGCGGCCGCGTCGTACTCGAGCCAGTATTTTCGCACGCGCAAAGGTCATTCTCCATTGAAGGACGAGCAAGCTGCACAAATCCAGGAGGAAAAACTAAACAGACTCTCAATTTGCTGTTGCAGCCGCGCCACACACGCCCATGAAGTGAAAAGCTCATGCTTGTTATCAACTTTCTAACAATTTGCGGTCACCTTTTGGTCAAAGGTGTATCTGAGTTGGAGGCTGTCATGGCCCATATCCTTCATGAAGTGTTGCTGTATTGCTGCCTAGCTGCATTCGTCACTGGGATTGTGCTCGCGGCCGCGACTTTGATCAGCTAAGCAGTCTGTCATTCTCCGTCGCGCCAGTCTCTCTCGTGATGAGGCGATGATCGCAGCTATTGCGGGTATGGCGTGCGCCGGCTTTCTATCCATCGGTGCCGTACGCCAGCAGCAGAGCCGCCTCTGTTCCGCCGCATCCAGGTGCAAAATGACGATTCCAGCTATTTGGGGTCGCTCAGTGGGGGCAACAGCCTTACTAGAACCCATCTCAAAATCGTTTGAAGAGGAAACGAGGCAGGCGAGCTGGACAAAGCCGAGGAAATTGTTGGCGTGGTACTCCCAGCGAATGAGGATCCGGCGCTGCCATTGAATCCAGGCGAAGAAACGCTCGACGAGCCAGCGTCGCATGTAGCGGCTTAACCTTCGCCGATCTTGCGTGGGCGGCTTGCTTCGGTTGCCCCGATGCGGCGCGATCATCTCGATGCCGTCCTTTCGC
>Ga0081455_10007898_pt1 | contig 11134 bp, 14 predicted proteins | sample TabmetS3T2R1_FD_70207 | JGI IMG/M metagenome (GOLD analysis project Ga0081455, IMG submission 70207) | Tabebuia heterophylla rhizosphere microbial communities from the University of Puerto Rico - S3T2R1 | ecosystem: Host-associated > Plants > Roots > Rhizosphere ... | reverse complement strand
GCCGAACGGTTCACGGTCTCCCCGGGGGGAGGCCGGACGATGGCGGTGCGGTCCGGCGCGCCCCCCTCCCCCCTGCACGCCGGGCCGCACGTCAACGACCGAGTGAGGTGATCGAGATGGCCGACACACTCGAACCCATCCCGGTGAAGTGGCTCTACTGCTTCGCGTGCGACCAGCCGTTCGAGCTCCTGCCTCCGGTGGCCGAGTGCTCGTGCGGGCGCTCCTCCGCCCAGCTGGACGGCGGGGTCCTCGAGGTGAGAGGTCCGGCGAAGGCCCTCGCCCCCGTCGAGAAGGTCGTTCGCGTGGACGGCGGCGAGTGGGCCCCGGTCCCCGAGGACGTGTTCATCCACCGGGTGCTTCCGGCGGCGGCCTGAGGCCGCGCCCGGAGCCCAAGGAAGAGGCGAGCTTAGGCGGCGAGTTCGACCCGCCGTTCGGCCAGCAGCTCCATGAACCTGTGCGCGTCCTCGGGCGCCGCCCCCTCGGTGTCGTTGTTGAAGTAGGCGAACACCTCGCGCGGCCGAACCTCGACGAGCGCGTCCGCGTAGTCCGCGAGCTTCGATCGCCGGTACCCGGGCGAGTCCGGCCGTCCCCGGTGGAACCGTAGGTAGGACCACCCACCGACGGCGGGCACCTCGGCGCGGGTGCCGGGACGATCGCCGTGGACGAGCGCGACGCCGCGCTCGTCCAGCAGGTCTACGAGCGAGCCCGCGAACCACGAGGGATGGCGGAACTCGAACGCCGCCCGCATCCCCGGGCGCAGCTCGGCCAGGAACGTTCTGAGCAGCTCGGCGTCGGCCTCGAGGGTCGGTGGCAGCTGGAACAGCACCGGGCCCTCGTGCGAGCCCGCGCCGGCGAAGACCGTCCGCATCCGCTCCATCGGCTCCTGGCAGTCGCGCAGGCGTCGGACATGCGTCACGTACCGACTCGCCTTCAGCGTGAGGACGAATCCCCTCGGGACCGTCGCCGCCCAGCGCTCGACGGTCTCGCGGCGCGGGAGCCGGTAGAACGTCGCGTTGACCTCGACGGTGGGGAACGCGAGCGCGTAGTGCCCCAGCCAGCGGGTCGTCGCGAGTCCCTCCGGGTAGAAGCGGCCGCGCCAGTCCGCGTACTGCCAGCCGCTGGTGCCGACGAAGGCCCTCCCCCCCCGTGCCTACCCGCGCCGGGTGGATCCACTCGGCCCGGCTCGCTGCTAGCCCTCCGCGGGCGGCGGGGCCGGCGGAGGCGGAGGTGCGGGAGGAGGCGTGGCTGTCGGTCCCGACGGCGTCGGTGGCGGCGGCGGCGCTGCGGGGCTCGCCGGAGGCGCGGTGACCTGGGGGGCCGTGACGGCGGCACCTTCGCCCTCTCCGAATCCCGACTCGGGGCCCGCGCCCTTGTCCTTGTTGCGGCCGCGCATCACCAGGGAAAGCACCACCAATAGGACCGCGACCGCCGCCGCGATGATGACGTACAGCCACAGGTTCGAGCCGCCGTCCCCGTCGGTGACGTCCTGCGCCTGACCGTTGTCGATCGCGCTCCCTGTCGCATCGATCTCCAGGCGTTCGCCGAACGTCGGCACGTAGGTCACGGTGTTGCCGTCGATCGTGCCGCCGGGGGCCCGGATCACCTCGCCGGGAAACGTGAACGCGAGCTTGATATCCGCGCTCTGGAACAGGTCCGCCCCTCCCGAGCCGCCGAACGGGCCGGTCGCGCCCGAGAGCCCACTCGAAAGATCGAGGACACCCGAGACGACGAACGTGTCGCCCCGGCGCTGGATGTCGAGCGAGTCGCTCGAGTCGCTCACGCCGGACACCCCCGTTGCGCCGGCGAAGCCGCCCGAGTTGAACTCCTCCAGCGGCACGGCCTCGAACGTGAACTCCTGGCCCGCGAACTCGCCGTCGTCGAACGGCTTGACCGTGACCCCCGGCGCGTTGCTCGGGAACGGCGAGTCGCTGCCGAGCAGGTCCTCCGCGTTCTGTCCCGACAGCTCGAGGAGCTCCTTCTGCACACCGAACTGGACCGTCCCGCTGACGGTGTTGTCGTCGTTGATCCCCAGGTTCATGTTCAGCTTGATGCAGCCGGTCAGGAGCAGCGCGAGCGCGGTGAGCACACCCACCCGCGTGAGCGTTCGGATCCGTCGAGACATGTCGTGAAACCCCCTGGTCGCGATGTCAGGCGAGCCTACCCCGGCGAACCGCCCGGCGGCGGCGGAGGCCCGAACGGCTCAGGCGGACAGCGCATCGACGACGTTCTCTTCGAGGTAAGACAGGTAGCGGTACAGCTCGAAGGCCGTCTCGGTCTCGTCGTCGCCGGCGAAGTCCGCCGAGGTGCTCTCCTCGGTGACCGCGAGGCGGACCCCCAGCACCAGACGGACATCGTTCAGCGCGGCGAGCCAGTCGATCAGCTCGTCCTCGGTCACGTGGTCTGCGCGGAGGGTGCGCTCGAACGTCGCGATCGCGGCGAGTCGTCGTTCGAGCAGGTCGTCGCGGACGACGTCGTCGAATTCCCGGGAAGCCGCCTCGTCGTCCAGATACGCGCTCGGGAACAGTCGGCGGGCGACTGGGTCCCCCGCGTCGCCGGAGGACAGCACCGTTCGGAGCGTCTCGGGCAGGGTCGCAAGCACGTCTCGTTCTCGTCCCGAGATCCGGATGTCGAACCCGCCGCCCCGGCGAGACCGCCGAACGGGGCCGGCCACGGCTAGCGGTCCTTCTGCATGGTGGCCCACAGCCCGTGGGCGTGCAGGCGCGCGACGTCGAACTCGCACTTCTCGCGCGGCCCCTCGGAGACGACCGCCCTGCCCTTGTGATGCACGTCGAGCATCAGCGTGGTGGCCTTCTCGCGCGGGTAGCCGAACAGCTTCTGGAACACGTACACGACGTAGGACATCAGGTTGATGGGGTCGTTCCACACGATCACGATCCACGGAAGATCGGGGACGATCTCCTCGTCGCCGGTGGGCCGTTCGGTCTCGACGGGGGCGGTCTGGGCCATCGTCACCAGGGTAGCGCCGGAGGCGCGAGGCTCGCCTCACGGCCGAGCCCCGGTTGTGGCGGAAGGCTGTGCGGGACGCTCGAACCGGCCGACCACGGCCACGATCCCGGCAAGGACGAGGCCGGACAGGCCGATGAACACGGGCCGGAGCAGCCACCATGCCGCGGTGCTGTCCTGCTGGTGCCCCACGCCGATCGGCCACAGGGCCAGCAGGACGACGAAGTACGCGGTCATGTGCCACAGGAACAGCGTCATGATGACGCTGTTCAGGGAGATCGTGACCCTCCAAGGGGTCGGGCGTTGCAGCCAGCGCGAGAGCCGCGGTCGGAGCAGCATCACCGCGCCGATCGACCAGATGTCGGCGAGGAGGAAGCACGCGGTGGGCGGGTAGGCGTTCGACACCTTCTCGACGTCGGTGCCCAGCAGGCTCTTCGGGTAGTGCCCGATCCCGGGGAACCAGTCGAACCGCACCTGCCCGAACGGCTCGAACACCCACGGGTTCGTCAGCAGGACGAGTCCGCCGAGTCCGACCACCACCATCGCCCAGAACGCGACGCGCGGCAGGCGGCCGAATGTCCCATCCGCGTAGAAGTGCCCGAGCTGATGCGGCAACAGAAGGACGAACGCGACGTTGAGGTAGCGGAGCGGCTGAAGACCGGCGCCGAACCCGATCACGTCCACGCCGATCGCTGCGGCCGCCATCACGGCCGGCACCCACCAGCGGAACCGACGGTGCAGCCAGATTGTCGCGGGCGCGATGCAGACCACGATCAGGTAGAAGCCCAGGAACCACAGCGGGCCGAACGGCAGCGTGGCCGCCGGCGGGTACATGCCGCGGAGCAGCCGGGTGCCATCGAACAGACGTGGCCCGGCCGGACCCCCGATGTTCGTCAGGTGCAACGCCAACTGCACCGCGAGCCAGAACCCGAAGAAGACGAGCGAGGGCCGCAGCAGACGCTCGAGGCGGCTCCGGACGAACGCCGAGGTCGGCCGGCCGCGCCGCCTGAACGAGTCGTACGTCACGAGGTTCGAGAACCCGCCCACGAAGAAGAACACCGGCATCACCTGGAACAGCCACGTGCCGAGCCACATCCACGAGGTGACGCCGACGGCGCTGGTCGTCGAGTAGACCTCGCGCTCGAGGTGGTTGATCGAGATGAACCAGTGCCCGATCACCACCGCGACGATCGACGCGGCCCTCAGGAAGTCCATGTATCGATCCCGCGTCGCGGGCGTGGCTCTCGCCATGTCGTCGAGGCGCGTGCTCACGCGCCCGTCGTACGCCCCCCGTCGAACCGGGTCAAGCAGCATGGTCTTGCACAGACGTGCATCATGCGGGCGTGGCCGAGACGTACCGATCGCCGCTCGCGCCCGACGCCAACGCCGGGCTCGTCGCGCTCGTCACCGGCGGCGGGACCGGCCTCGGCCGGGCCGTCGCGCGCGAGTACGGGCGTACCGGCGCCAGGGTGGCGATCGCCGGCCGCCGCCCCGAGCCGCTCGAGGCCGTGGAGGCGGAGCTCGCGGACGCCGGCGTCGACGTCCTCGCCGTCCCCCACACCGACGTTCGCGAACCCGAGCAGGTGGGATCGCTCGTCGACGCCGTGCTGGACCGGTTCGGCCGCGTGGACGTGCTGGTAAACAACGCGGGCGGACAGTTCGCCGCGACGCCAGAGAACATCTCGCCGAAGGGCTGGCGCGCGGTGCACCGGCTCAACGTCGACGCCGTCTGGGACCTCACCCGCACCGTGGCCGAGCGATCGATGATCCCGAACGCCGCCGGGCTCGTCGTGTTCATCGGGTTCAGCCCCCGCCGCGGGATGCCGCTGATGGTGCACTCCTCGGCGGCGCGCGCGGCGCTCGAGAACCTGGCGGGCGGGCTCGCCATCGAATGGAGCCGCTACCGGATCCGCGCCGTGTGCGTCTCGACCGGCGCGATCGACACCGAGGCGTTCCACGCATACGGGGACGCGTTCGTCGAGGAGGCGACCCGCACCGTGCCGCTGGGCCGGATCGCCACGCCGGAGGAGGTGGCGAGCACGATCGCGTACCTGTCGACCTCGGGCGGCGCCTACATCACCGGGACCACGATCGTGGTCGACGGCGGCAACGACGCGTGGGGCCTGGGCTTCCCGCCGCCCCAGCCGCCCGCTCAGTCGTAGACGATCACCGAGCGGGTCTCCTCCCCCGCCTCGAACCCCGCCAGGGCGCCGTGGATGCCGTCGAGCGGGATCGTCCGCGCGATCAGCGGTTCGAGCCGGAGCTCTCCGAACTTCAGCAGGTGCGCGAGCAGGGGGAAGTCGCGCGGCGGCACCACGCTCCCGTACCACGAGCCGGCCACCGTGATCTCCTCCACGGTCGTCCGGAGCGCGTCCAGTTGTGCGCGGGCCTCGGGCCGGGCCATCCCGACCAGCACGACCGTTCCGCCCGGCGCGACCGAGCGCATCGCCTGCTCGATCGTCTCGATCCGGCCCAGGCACTCGAACGCGTGATCGAACCCCGCCGGCTCCTGGTCGCGCCCCGAGAGCACGGCGTCGGTCGCGCCGAGCTCCTTGGCCGCCTGCAGCTTCGACTCGATCACGTCCACGGCCACGATCGGCGCGGCCCCGGCGATCCGCGCGCCCTGGATCGCCGAGAGCCCCACGCCGCCGCATCCGATCACGACGACCGAGTCGCCCGGGCGAACCGAGGCCGTGTTCAGCACCGCGCCCACGCCCGTCATCACGGCGCACCCGAGCAGCGCCACCTGCTCGAGGGGGAGCGCCGGATCCACCGGGAAGACGGTGTTCGCCGGAACGACCGAGCGCTCGGCGAACGAGGAGGGCACGTTGTGGTGGATGCGGGTGCCCCCGATCGAGAAGCGCGTGGTCCCCTCGGCCAGGTAGCCCTCGTCGAAGGCCACCAGGCGTTCGCACAGGATCGGGCGCCCCGACATGCACCGGCGGCACGAGCCGCAGTACGGGAGCCAGGAGCACACGACGTGATCGCCCGGCCGCACGTCGGTCACCCCTTCGCCGACCTCCTCGACCACGGCCGAGCCCTCGTGCCCGAGCACGATCGGCATCGCGTGCAGGTGCACGCCGTGCACCGCGTGGTAGTCCGAGCGGCACACGCCGGAGGCGGCCATGCGGATCGCGACCTCCCCGGCTTTGGGCGGATCGATGTCCATCTCCTCGATCCGCAGGTCGTCGACGTCCCAGAGCACGGCCGCCCGCATGCGCGAAGTATCGCGCACCGGACACGACCGCCCGGATCAGGCGGCCGATTCGGCCTGGCGCTTGAGGTTGCCGAGCGAGGTGCGGCCGTCCTTCATGATCGCGGGCTTGGCCAGGAACCCCACGATCGGGTTGCCGTCGCCGTCGGTGCTGCGATCGAGCTTGGTGCCCCCGGCCTCGGGCGACAGCACGAACGTGTGCCGGTAATGCACCTCCTTGCCGGCATCCTTGTTCCCCGGGCCCTGCCGGCGCTGGCTGATCGCAAACGCGAACCGCTTCGGCCGGTCGAATTCCACGATCTCGATATCGGCCGTCTGCGGTTTGCCGACGAAGGTCTGCTGGGAGCGGTAGGTCGAACCCAGCGCAGGCGGCCCGATCGACATGGGTGACACGGAGAGCTTCGCGCTCGGGTTGGCCCACGATCCGTGGTGCTCGACGTCGGACAGGATGTCGAACACACGCTCCGGCGGCGCATCGATGTGGAGCGTCCAGTGATAGGTCAACTCGACTCCCTTCGCGTCCTGGTGTGGGCGACGGTATTTCAGCATGGCCTTACGTAAGCGTCAACTGAACGATTGAGGCTACGACACGCATGCCGGACCTGCGCGATGGGTACACATGTTCGCGACCCCCCATCGACGAAGGAGGATGTCATGGACGCATGGGTATGGATCCTGGTCGCCGTCGTGGCGATCGTGGTGATCGCGGTCGCGGTGTACCTGATCGCGATCCAGCGACGGCGCAAGCAGCTGCAGCAGACGTTCGGTCCCGAGTACGACCGCGCGGTCGCCGAGCGCGGCGACGTCCGGGGTGGCGAATCTGACCTGATGGCCCGGCGTGACCGACGGAACAAGCTCGACATCCGGCCGCTGCGGCCCGAGTCCCGGGACAAGTACCGGCGCAGCTGGGAGCAGATCCAGGCTCGGTTCGTCGACGACCCGGCCGGCGTGCTCGGCCAGGCCGACGGACTGATCATCGCCGTGATGGGCGAGCGCGGGTACCCGATGGACGACTTCGAGCAGCGGGCCGACGACATCTCGGTGGACCACCCGGACGTGGTCGAGCACTATCGCTCGGCCCACTCGACCTCGAGCCGCCTCGCACGCGGTCAGGACGTCTCGACCGAGGACCTGCGCCAGGGGCTCGTGCACTACCGGTACCTGTTCCAGGAGCTCCTCGAGACGGAACCGACGGACCAGAACCACCGGGCCACGGGCTAGCTCCAGCGGGACGACCCCCCCTCGCCATCCGGCATGCTGGCGGGATGGCGAGGAGGTTCGTCCTGCATCTGGACCTCGACGAGTTCATCGCGGCCGTCGAGCGCCTGCGTCACCCCGAGCTGGAGGGCCGACCGATCGTCGTGGGCGGCGACGGCGACCCCACCAAGCGCGGCGTGGTCTCGACCGCCAGCTACGAGGCGCGCGCGTTCGGGATCCGCAGCGCGATGCCGCTGCGCACCGCGTACAAGCGCAACCCCGACGCCGTCTTCCTGCCCGTCGACGAGCGCGTCTACCTGGAGGCCAGCGGCGGCGTGATGGACACGCTGCGGACGTTTGGCGCGCCCGTCGAGGTCGCCGGGTGGGACGAGGCGTTCATGGCCGTGGAGACCGACGACCCCGAAGGGCTCGCGGTGGAGATCCAGGCTCGCGTCCTCGATCGCACGCGTCTGTGGTCGACGATCGGGATCGGCGACAACCGGCTACAGGCCAAGCTCGCGAGCGGATTCGGCAAGCCGCGCGGCGTGTTCGTCCTCACGGGCGAGACCTGGACCGACGCGATGGACGGCCAGCCGACGTCCGAGCTGTGGGGCATCGGCTCGAAGACCGCGGCAAAGCTCGAGACGCTCGGGATCCGCACGGTGGCCGAGCTGGCCCACACCGATCCCGAGGTCCTTGCGGGGCGGTTCGGGCCGCGGACCGGCCCGTGGCTGGCGCGGCTGGCGCGCGGCGAGGGTTCGGCCGAGGTTCATCCAGAGGGCTGGGTCGCCCGCGGCAGCGGCCGGGAGCACACGTTCCAGCAGAACCTGACCGATCCCGGCGAGATCGCGTCGGAGGTCGCGCGGCTCGCGCGCGACGTCGCCCGTGATATCGCCGGCCAGGGCCGCCGAGCCGTCCGCGTGATCGTCAAGGTCCGGTTCGCGCCGTTCTTCACCAGCACCCACGGCGTCCCGATCGCCGAGCCGTCGGCCGACCCCGACGCGCTGGCCGAGGGCGCCGCCCGAGCCCTGGCGAGGTTCGAGCTCGACCGGCCCGTCCGCCTGTTGGGCGTCCGCGCCGAGCTGGAGGTCCCCGTCTGACGCCGGGCGCCGTCGCCGGACACCGTGGTACACATCGCGCGTGAGCCTCCAGTACCACCTCAAGCTCTCGCCCGGCGACGTCGCCCCGTACGTGCTGCTGCCCGGCGACCCGGGACGCGTCCCGCTCGTCGCGAGCCTGTGGGAGGAGTCCCACGAGGTCGCGAGCAACCGCGAGTACGTCACGTTCACCGGCACCTACAAGGGCGTACCGATCTCGTGCACGTCGACGGGGATCGGTTGCCCATCGACGGCGATCGCGATGGAGGAGCTCGGCAGGGTCGGCGCCACGACGTTCGTGCGGATAGGGACGTGCGGGACGTTCCAGGACCGCGTGCGCACCGGGGACATCGCGATCTTCGATTCGGCGGCGCGCTACGACGGGGCGTCTCGCCTGTACGCGCCGATCGAGTTCCCTGCGGTCGCCGACCACGACGTCGTGAACGCGGCGATCGCCGCCGGCCGCGAGCTCGGGTTCCCGTTCCACGTGGGAACGACCCGGACGGCGGACTCCTTCTATGCGATGCATCCGCGACCCGGCTCCTCGTTCGCCGGCTACTGGCAGTCGTGGTGGCGGGAGCACTTCGCGGACCTGAAGCGGATGAACGTCCTGGCGGCCGAGATGGAGGCGAGCGTGATCTTCGTCCTGGCCCGGATCTGGGGGCTACGCGCCGGCGGGATCGCGGTGGTCCTGGACAACGTGCTGAAGGTCTCGAGCGAGTCGGGAGACTTCGACCCACAGCAGCAGTTCGACCACGGGGGCGACGAGATCGAGCGCCTCGCGCGGATGGGCTCGGAGGTCGTCAGGATCCTAGCCGAGCGAGACGGCGCGGCGTGAGCCTGCAGTATCACGTCCGGCTCTCACCCGGCGACGTCGCGCCCGCGGTCCTGCTCCCGGGCGATCCCGGGCGCGTCGAGGTCGTCGCGTCGCTGTGGGAGGAGGCCCGCCACGTCGCGAGCAACCGGGAGTACGTGACGTTCACCGGCACGTACCGGGGTGTGCCGATCTCGTGCACCTCGACCGGCATCGGATCGCCGTCGACGGCGATCGCGCTTGAGGAGCTCGCCCGGGTGGGCGCCACCACGTTCGTGCGGATCGGGACCTGCGGGTCGTTGCAGGAGCGCGTGCGCGTGGGCGACGTCGCGATCCTCGACTCGGCGATCCGGGCCGACGGGACCTCGCAGCTGTACGCGCCGCTCGAGTTCCCCGCGGTCGCGCATCACGAGGTCGTCGATGCCGCGATCGGGGCGGCGACCGAGCTCGGCGTCCGCCACCACGTGGGGACGACCTTCTCGACCGACCTGTTCTATGTGCCCGAGGCCGGGTCCGCGTTCGGCGGGTACGAGCAGTCGGGGTGGCGCGAGCGCTACGCGGACGTGGCGCGGACGAACGCGCTCGCCGCCGAGATGGAGGCCGGCGCGCTCATGGTCCTGTCCAGGATTTGGGGGCTGCGGGGCGGGGCGATCGCCCTGGTGGCCGACGTGGCCGGCGAGAAGGACGCGTCCGGAGCGTTCGACCCGCAGGCCACGTTCGACGTGAGCGAAGAGCCGATCGAGCGCCTTGCGCTCGTCGGGTGCGAGACGGTTCGGATCCTGGCCGATCGGGATGGCGTGCGTTCGAGCGCGTAGGAGCCGAGGAGGGCGAGGGCGGGTGCCGCCGGGAACCGCCCCGATGCCGGTGTCGAACATCCCGACGACCGCCGGGCGGATCGAACTCCCGGTGACCGCCGAACCTTCCGGAGGCCTGGAAAAAGGGGACCGACGGGCCCCGACCTTCGTATAGGCTCCTGCGGTGGCCCGCCTACCCGAGCAGCACAACCTGATCCTCATCCTTGCGAGGAGCTTCGCCGCACAGCTCGCGACCGCCGTGTTCCTGGTCGATACCGAAGGCACGGTCATCTACTACAACGAGGCGGCCGAACGGCTCCTGGGCCGCAAGTTCATCGAGGGCGCCGGCATGCCGGCGGACGAGTGGTCAACGTTGTTCAAGCCGCGTGACGAGCACGGCCGGACCGTTCCCCTCCAGAGCCTGCCCCTCGGGATCACGATGCTGAAGCGCGAGCCGGCGCACGGGATCGTTCGCTTGCTCGGCACCGACGGCGTCGACCGCCGGATCGAAGCGGTCACCTTCCCGCTGTTCGCGCACACGGAGGACTTCGTGGGGGCGATCGCGATCTTCTGGCAGCTCCCAGAACCCGAGGGCGAGCTGCTCGCATGAGGCTGCGGGTGTGGGGCAGCCGGGGCTCGATCGCCTCGCCCGGCACCGGGACCGAACGCTACGGCGGGAACACCTCCTGCGTGGAGGTTCGCGCCCCCGGGAGCGACGCGGTCATCCTGGACGCGGGCACCGGCATCCGTGAGCTCGGCGTTCAGCTGCTCGAGGAGGGCGCCGAGCGGATGTTCCTTCTGCTGACGCACCTGCACGTCGACCATCTCGAGGGACTCGGCATGTTCGAGCCGATCTGGCGGCCCCAGACCGAGCTCCACATCTGGGGCCCCTCCTCGCCCGTAGCCTCGCTCGAGGAGCGCATCGCAACGTACTTCTCGCCGCCCCTGTTTCCGGTCCACCTTTCCGAGGTGCCGGCGACCATCGAGTACCACGACGCCTCCGAGTCCGAGTGGCAGATCAACGGTGCGCGATGGTCGCCGGCACCTCGGAAAG
>Ga0081455_10007897_pt1 | contig 11135 bp, 7 predicted proteins | sample TabmetS3T2R1_FD_70207 | JGI IMG/M metagenome (GOLD analysis project Ga0081455, IMG submission 70207) | Tabebuia heterophylla rhizosphere microbial communities from the University of Puerto Rico - S3T2R1 | ecosystem: Host-associated > Plants > Roots > Rhizosphere ... | reverse complement strand
GATGGTCCGCCCCTCCTGGCTACCTGTCACGGCCACGTAGTCGAACATGGCCAGGTGCTGGACCATCTCGCACAGGCCCACCCCGCCGGCATGCGGGCACACCGGCACCCCGAACTTGGCGGCCAGCAGCAGGATCGCGACGTTCTCGTTCAGCCCGCCGACCCGGCTGGCGTCCAGTTGCAGCATCGAGATCGCCCCGGCCTGCAGCAACTGCTTGAACATCACCCGGTTGTGGACGTGCTCCCCGGTGGCGACCGCGATCGGCGCGACGGCCCTGGCGATGGCCGCGTGCCCGAGCACGTCGTCCGGGCTGGTCGGCTCCTCCACCCAGTACGGCTGGTACGGCGCCATCGCCCTGGTCCAGGCCACCGCCGCGGGGACGTCCCAGCACTGGTTGGCGTCCACCGCGACCCGGACGCCGTACCCGATGTTGTCCCGGACCCGCGCCAGCCGGCGCAGGTCGTCCTCCAGGTTGAGCCCGACCTTGAGCTTGATCATGTCGAACCCGTCGTCCAGCGCCTGCTTGGCCAGCAGCACCATCTTCTCGTCCGGGTACCCGATCCAGCCCGGCGAGCTGGCGTAGCTGGGGTAGCCCCCGGCGAGCAGCGCCTCGGTCCTGGCCGCGCGGCCGGGCTCGGCGGCGCGCAGGATGGCCAGCGCGTCCTCCGGGGTCAGGGCGTCGGTGAGGTAGCGGAAGTCCACCAGGCCGACGATCTCCTCCGGGCTCATGCCGGCCAGGAACCGCCACACCGGCAGGCCGGCGCGCCGGGCGGCGAGGTCCCACGCGGCGTTGACCACCGCGCCGACCGCCATGTGCATGGCGCCCTTCTCCGGGCCGAGCCAGCGCAGCTGCGAATCGCCGACCAGCTCGGCCGACAGCGCGGCGAGCCCGGCCGCGTCCGCCGGGACCTCCCGGCCCACCACCAGCTCGGCCAGCGCACCGATCGCCGCCACCTGCACGTCGTTGCCGCGGCCGATGGTGAAGACCAGCCCGTGCCCGTCCGGCCCGCTGTCGGTCCGCAGCACCACGTACGCCGCCGAGTAGTCGGGGTCCGGGTTCATGGCGTCCGAGCCATCGAGCTCGCGGGAGGTGGGAAACCGGACGTCGATCACGTCCAGGGCTTGTATCCGCGCCACCGCTGAACCGCCTCTTCCTCGACAGACATCCGATGTATAGCTTCCAGCATGCATGCTGTCCAGCGGTTCCGCTCGTGTTTCCACCTTGTCACACGTCCCGTACCGGAAGGTGATGGGATGATCGGCCGCCGGACCGGGCCGAGGGATGCGGCCGAACGGCCGCGACCACGCCGTGATGGCAGATGCCGCGTCAACACATCGGATGATTCTCGGTCGAGAATGCGTCGATGACGGCCCGGATCCCGAGCCAGGGATTGACTGGTCCGATGTTTCGCTCCTAGCCTGCGCCAATCGGGGGGTTGTCACAACCGTTCTGCGACAGGCGAGGTGTTCCCCGATGAGGTGGTACCCGCACTCCCAGGGTCTGCCCCTGCTGGGTCTGCGCATGCTGGCCGCGGTCAGCATCGTGGCGGCGGCCGGCGGGGTCGCGGTCAGCGTGGCCGGCCCGGCGGCGGCCGCCCCCCAGCAGCTCAACGTCAAGGACTTCGGCGCCACCGGCAACGGCAGCAGCAACGACACCGCGGCCATCAACAGGGCGATCACCGCGGCCAACGCGGCCGGCCCGGACGGCGGGGTCGTACGGTTCCCGGCCGGGACGTACAAGTCGAGCAACTCGATCCACATGAAGAGCAACGTCACCCTCCAGCTGGACGCCGGCTCCACCATCATCGGCGCGAGCGGCTCCGGGTACGACGCGCCGGAGGCGAACCCGAACGACGACTTCCAGGACTTCGGGCACAGCCACTTCCACGACGCGATGATCTGGGGCGACCAGCTGACCAACATCGGCTTCGTCGGCTCCGGCACCATCGACGGCGGCGGCCACCTGATCACCGGCAACCCGGACTCCGGCGAGGCCGACAAGATCATCTCGCTGACGAGGTGCAGGAACCTCGAGCTGAGCGGCATCACCCTGCGCCGCGGTGGCCACTTCGCCGCCCTCATCAACGGCTGCGACGTGGTGCACTCCGACCACCTGGTCATCAACACCGCCAGCGACCGCGACGCCTGGAACATCATCAGCACCACGAACGTGACGATCACCAACGGCGACATCAACGGCAACGACGACGCGATCGTGTTCAAGAGCGACTACGCCCTGGGCGCCAAGCTGCCCAACGGCCACGTCCGGGTCACCAACACCCACGCCTCGGCCGGCTGCTGCAACGCGCTGATGTTCGGCTCGGAGACCTGCGGCGACTTCACCGACTACGTCTTCGACCACATCACGATCACCGGTGCGAACAAGTCCGGGCTCGGCATGGTGTCGATGGACGGCGCCAACATCTCCGACGTGCACTACAGCAACATCACCATGACCAACGTGGCCTCGCCGATCATGCAGAAGATCGGCACCCGCAAGCGCTGCGGCAACAATCCGGGCGTCGGCCACATCAGCAACATCACCTACGAGAACATCACCGGCACCGGCAAGAGCAGCCCGCAGTTCAGCCCGACGCTGTGGGGCGAGTCCGGCGGCAACCGGATCAGCAACGTCACCTTCACCAACGTGAACCTCAACGTGCCCGGCGACCACGACCCGATGAGCACCGGCGTGCCCAGCAACGACCCCAACAACTACAACCCGAACAGCATCGGCACCCGCCCCGCGTACGGCTGGTACATCCGCAACGCCAACGACATCCGGTTCGTCGGCAGCGAGGTGCATTTCAACGCCAGCGACGGCCGGCCCGGGATCATCGTCAACTCGGCGAGCCGCATCAGGTTCGACGGCCTGGTCGTGGAGCGCGGCGGCGACAGCCCGCACGACGTCGGGTTCCAGTCGGTGACCGGCTTCTGCATCACGGGCGGGCAGAACACCACCGGCGGCGCCCTGCGGGTCAGCAGTTCCAGCTCCACCCAGGACTGCGGGGGCGGCGGCACCGTGACCCGGTACGAGGCGGAGAACGCCACGATCGCGCAGGGCGCGGTGGAGTCCAACCACGCCGGGTTCAGCGGCACCGGGTTCGTCAACGGGGACAACACCGTCGGCAGCGGCGTGACGTGGACGATCACCGCGGCGGCCGCCGGCAACGCGACGGTCACCTTCCGGTACGCCAACGGCCAGGCCAGCGGCGCGATGACGAACCGGCCGATGAGCCTCACCCTCAACGGCGCCCCGGCGGGCAGCCTGACCTTCCCGCCGACCGGCGACTGGGCGGTCTGGCAGACCGCCTCGCTCACGCTCCCCCTGGCCGCGGGCACGAACACCGTGCAGCTGTCCGCGACCACCGCCACCGGCGGACCCAACCTCGACTTCCTCGAGGCGTAACCTCGCACGGCCACCGGCCTGGCACCCGCGGCAACCGGCGTCCGCGGTGCCAGGCCTTCGGGCCATTCCCCCCACGGAGGATCCATGAAGCACCGACCAGGCCTGCGGACGTCGTTGTCGCTGGCCGGCGCAGTGTGTGCCACGATCGCCGCGGTTGCTATCCCCTGGCAACCAGCCGGTGCGGCGACCTCGAAGTACGAGGCGGAGAACGCGACGATCTCGCAGGGCACCGTGGCCACCAACCACACCGGCTTCAGCGGCAGCGGGTTCGTGGACTACACCAACGCGACCGGCAGCTTCGTGCAGTGGACGGTGAACGTCGCGTCCGCGGGCAGTGCCACGCTGGCCATCCGGTACGCCAACGGCACCACGACGAACCGGCCGATGACGATCGCGGTCAACGGCAGCACCGTCGCCACCACCGCGTTCAACGGCACCGGCGACTGGAACACCTGGGCCACCGCGAACGTGACCGCCACCCTCAACGCCGGCAGCAACACCGTCCGGGCCACCGCCACCACCGCCAACGGCGGCCCGAACGTCGACTTCCTCAATGTCACCGACGGCGGCAGCAGCGGCACCCCGGGCATGGCGGTCGCGCCGTACGAGTACTTCGGCTGGGGCAACCCGCAGAACCCGACCACGGTGATGAGCCAGACCGGGATCCGGTGGTTCACCCTCGCGTTCATGCTGTCCGACGGCACCTGCGCGCCGGCCTGGGACGGCGACCGGCCGCTGACCGGTGGCGATGACCAGGCGAAGATCAACGCCATCCGCAACGCCGGCGGCGACGTCATCGTGTCCTTCGGCGGCTTCAGCGGCGACAAGCTCGGCGAGCACTGCTCCTCGGCCTCGGCGCTGGCCGGCGCGTACCAGCGGGTCATCGACGCGTACCGGCTCAAGGCCATCGACATCGACATCGAGGCGAGCGAGTTCTCCAGCGGCACCGTGCGGCAGCGGGTCATCGACGCGCTGAAGATCGTCAAGAACAACAACGCCGGGATCAAGACGATCATCACGCTGGGCGTCGCGCCGGACGGCCCGGACGACACCGGGAAGAACCTGATCAACAGGGGCGCCGCGTCCGGGCTGAACAACGACGTGTGGACGATCATGCCGTTCGACTTCGGCGGGCACAGCGGCTCGATGGGCCAGGTCACCATCAACGCCTCCGAGGGGCTCAAGAACGCGCTGAAGAGCGCCTACGGGTACAGCGACAGCACGGCGTACACGAGGATGGGCATCTCCTCGATGAACGGGAAGACCGACGAGAGCGACGAGACGGTCAGCACCGCGGACTTCCAGACGATCCTGGGGTACGCCCAGCAGCACCACCTGGCGCGGCTGACGTTCTGGTCGGTGAACCGGGACCGGCAGTGCACCGGCGACCTGGACGCCGACTCGTGCAGCGGCGTGTCCCAGTCGGCGTTCGCGTTCACCCGGATCTTCGCCCAGTACACCGGCTGAGGAGGCCCCGATGCGCAGGACAGCACTCGCGCTGCCACTGGTCGGCTCGTTGCTGGCGGCCCTGGTGGTCGCCGCGTTCGACGGGCCGGCCGGGGCGGCGGCCGCGGCGTACCAGGCCGAGGACGCGACGATCTCGCAGGGCACGGTGGCGACCAACCACACCGGCTTCACCGGCAGCGGTTTCGTCGACTACGTCAACACCACCGGCAGCTTCGTGGAGTGGACGGTCACCGCGGAGGCGGCCGGGTCCGCCACGCTGGCGATCCGGTACGCCAACGGGACATCGACGAACCGGCCGATGACCATCGCGGTGAACGGCACCGTGGTGGCGGCCGGGACGGCGTTCCCGGGCACGGCGAACTGGGACACCTGGACCACGGCCAGCCTCACCGCGACGCTGGCCGCCGGCACCAACACGGTGCGCGCCACGGCCACCACGGCCAACGGCGGCCCGAACGTCGACTCGCTCACCGTGACCACGGGGACGACCGGCGGCGGCCCGGCCGTGCCGTTCGGCAGCCACCGGTTCCCGTACGTGGCAGGCACGCTGCGGCCGAGCGGATCAGTGTCCACAGTGGACCAGCAGGTGGTCACGTACTACAACAAGTGGAAGTCCGCGTTCGTCAAGCACAACTGCGGCAACGGCTGGACCGAGATCATCTCCCCCGACGCCGACCACCCCTACGTCGCCGAGGCGCAGGGGTACGGCATGGTCATCATCGCGACCATGGCGGGGGCGGACAGCTCGGCGCAGAGCAACTTCGACGGCATGGTGAAGTACATGCTGGCCCACCCGTCGGTGCACAACCCCGACCTGCTCGCCGCCGAGCAGGACAGCTCCTGCCGCAGCGTCGACGGGTCGGACTCGGCCACCGACGGCGACCTCGACGTCGCGTACGGCCTGCTGCTGGCCGACCGGCAGTGGGGCAGCGCCGGTACGTTCAACTACCGGCAACTGGCGATCAGGCACATCAACGCGATCAAGGCCAACGAGGTCAACCCGACCACGCACCTGCTGAAGCTGGGCGACTGGAGCGAGTGCTGCGACGCGCTGTTCTGGACCACCCGCCCGTCCGACTTCATGCTCGACCACATGCGGGCGTTCCGGTCCGCTACCGGTGACAGTGCCTGGGACACCATCATCGGCGCGCACCAGAGCCTGATCACCACCCTGCAGAACCAGTTCGCGCCCAACACCGGGCTGCTGCCGGACTTCGTGGTGACCACGAACACCACCCCGAAGCCGGCACCCGGTGAGGTGCTGGAGGACCCGAACGACGGCAAGTACTTCTGGAACTCCTGCCGTACGCCGTGGCGCATCGGCACCGACGCGATCACCGGTGCGAACGCCGCCTCGCAGGCGTCCGCCCGCAAGATCAACTCCTGGATCAAATCGAAGACGGGAGGGAACCCGAACAGCATCGCGGTCGGCTACTCGCTGAGCGGCTCGGCCATCGACTCGGGCAGCGAGCCCGCGTTCTTCGCGCCCTTCGCCATCGCCGCGCTGACCGATCCCGGTAGCCAGGCCTGGCTGGACGCGCTGTGGACCAAGATGGTCAACACCTCCTTCACCAACAACGACTACTACTCGACCAGCATCCAGCTGCAGGTGATGATCATCGCCAGCGGCAACTACTGGATCCCGTAGGACCTGCTCGCTCAGCCCGGCAGGCGCAACAGGGCGGAGCGGGAGGGTACGCGTGGGCGGCGGGCGCCGCGGAAGAAGTGTTCGCCCAGGTGGCGACGCAGCGCCCGCCGGGCCTCCGCGACGGCCTCGGGGCGGTCCGCCGGGTCCTGGATACCGGCGGTCAGCTGGAGCCAGAACACCCCCGGGGCGATCTGCTCGGCCACCGCGATCGGCGCCGAGAGCAGCCGCTCGGCGCCGATGAGGTCGGCGTAGGCGGGGCCGAGCACGGTGGCCCAGGCCGGGTCGGGCAGGCCGCCGGCGAGGTCCTCGACGGTCACCGTGCCGTCCTCGTCCTCCTCGTCCCCGTCCGGGTGGACCGGCGGGTCCACGGCGCACTGGCCGTAGAAGGGGCGCAGCCGCGCGGCCCAGCGGCGTACCACGGCGGGCAGCGCCGGGAAGGACTCCTCCGCGCCGAGCCCCGCCCGCAGCCCGACGACCGCGTGCGGCAGCGCCAGCTCCGGGTCGGGCAGGTCGACGGTCACCTCGGCGGCGCCGCAGTCGATCCGGGCGCCGCCGCGGGCCAGCGCGCGTGCCAGCGACCCGGCCTCCGGCGTGGCCGGCGGCCCGCCGCCCTCCACCAGCTGCCCGGCCAGCTTCGGGGCCGCGTCGGCCAGGTCCGCCAGCAGCAGGTCCACCAGGTCCGGCGCGAGGGCCGCCGCCGTGGCCAACCGCACCTCGACGACCGCCGCGCCCGCCGCCGGCGCGACCAGGCTGGCCAGCCCGAGCAGCGGCCGGCGCGGGCGGCCCAGGGTGAGCGAGGTGCGCGGCGGGCTGTGGGCGCCGGTGAGCAGCCGCCGCAGCGCCTGCTCGCGCATGTCCACCCAGCCGGCGTCGGCGGCCCGGCGGACGACGTAGGCGTCATCCCAGTGCGCGGCGTCGGCCGACTCCGACTCCCCCGGTGGCGGCGGCAGCACCGGGATCCGGGCGGCCGGCGCCTGCCGGGTGCCGAAGATGTCGCGGGGCAGGTGGCCGAGCACCCGCTGGCGCGCCGCCTCGACCGCCGCCGGCCGGTGCACCGGGTCCAGGACGTCGCCGGTGAGCCGCATCCACCACAGGTCCGGTGCGACCCGCTCGACCGCGGCCGCGGGGCTGCCGGCCAGCTGCTCCTGGTCGAGGATGCCCGTCCAGGCGGCGCCCAGCAGCGTCCCCCACCACAGGTACGGCAGGCCGGTCTCGCCCAGGTCGTCACCGCCGGTCACCGCGAGGCCGTCGATCTGGGTGATGGTGCCGGGCGGCGTGGCGGCGAGGTCGGCGGCGGTCAGCACGTGTACGTGGCCGTAGTCGGCGCAGGTGGCCAGCGCCAGCGCGCGTACGGCGGTCAGCAGCCCTGGCTGTTCGGCGGCGCGGGCCGGCCCGGTGATCGTCACCAGCCCGTGCGACTGCCCCGGGTCGGTCCGGCCCCACACGGTGAGGGAGGCGCCCGGGACGCCCAGGTCGACCACCGCCAGCATGTCGGCGTACGCGGCCGCGACGTGCCGCGGCTGCCACGGCCGCAGCCGAGAATCCAGGTGGACGCCGCGCGGGGCGAGGCCCGGGCACACCGCACCCAGGATCTCGCCCAGCCGCCAGGGCCAGTCCCCGCTCCACAACCAGGACGAGGTGGCCAGGTGGACCGACAACCGCGGGTCGACCGGCCTCACCCGCACCGGCCCTTCCGCACCGGACGGCTCAGCGCCGGACGGATCGACGCCGGACGGATCGACGCCGGACGGATCAGCGCCGGACCGATCAGCGCCGGATGGGCGGCGGCGGGCGGGTGAATCCCGGCGGGCGTGGCGCGACGCCGGGGCGTGGCCGGGTCGGGGCCGGGACGGGGCCGCGCTCGGTCGGCGGACCCATCGGGCGCCCGCTCGCGTCGATCTCGGTCCAACCCTCCGGCCCAACCTTCCATGTCCGCCCCGACGGCTCCTGGTACGTCTCGGGTCCTACCCGCGTCAGCAGGAGCGCGTTCTCCTTCGCCAACATCTTCTTCAGTTCGTCGTCCAGCTTCGCGATGTCGTTGATGATCATGACGAACCTGCCCTTGCCGGCCAGGCCGATCTCACCGCGTAACTGGGGAGTCAGTTTCAGCGGCGCGGACCACCGGAACAGCTTCCGCTTGACCTCGATGACGATGTTGCCGTCCAGGGCGTCCGGCTGCACGCCGACGGTCTTGGTGATGCCGCCGAACCTGATCTTGACGTCGTAGACCCGGCCGTTCTCCCCCGTCACACCCTTCAGCCGGATCTCCTTGATCACGGTCCGCTGGAACCGCCGGCCGAGCCGCCGGTTGGAGCCGACCGCCGTGGCCGCGGCGGCGATCGCCGTCGGCGATGTCAGGTCCAGGCCGTCCAGCAGCGGCTCGGCCATCGCCTTCACGCGGTCCATCCGGGCCTCGTCGACGTCGTCGTCGCTGGCCGAGGCGGGCAGCCCGAACCGCATGAGCGTCTGCACCCGCTTGGTGAACTCGGCCATCGCCGAGGCCATCCGGCGGGCCATGTCCCGGCCCTCGGCCAGCGCCTGGGCGGCGATGCGGTCCTGGTCGGCGGCCATCGCGTCCAGCCGCGCCGCGGCCCGCTGCGCCTCCTCGCCCTGCACCCCGATTGCCCAGCCGGCCAGCTCCCCGTAGATCCGCCGGTACCACACCTCACCCTGGGTGCTGTCGCGTACGGTGCCCTGCCCGCCGCGCAGTGCGGCAGCGGCCTTCCGGTACGCCGCCGCCCTGCCGGTCGCCTCGTCGTAGCGGGCGCGGACGGGCTCGATCTGGCCGGCGTAGCGCACCAGCGCGGGGAAGACCTCGCGCAGCACCTTCACGCCGCCGTCGAACTCCTGGGCGACGTGGCCGATGTAGCCGGACCACGCCTGCGCCGACTGCCCGGTCCAGGCCGCGCCGCCGACGGTGACGTCCTTGCGGATGGAGTCGGTCGAGGCCGCGGCGACCACGGACGGCTCCAGGATGAAGTGGAGGTTGGGCGCCCGGTCCATCGCCTGTATCCCGGCCCCGTACGTCCGCGGGAACTCCGACTCCTCAACCATGCCGGCCGCCCGATCAGGACTTGGGGTCGAGCATCATGGACGCGGCCACGTCCGCCTCGACGCCCTCGTACCGCAGCGCTGCCGCCAGGCTCACCCGGAACAGGTCATCGACGCAGGTCACCGCCCGGTCGTAGTAGTCCCGTACGGCCGTCAGGTAGTCCGCGAAGGCCTGCCTGACCTCCGGGAAGCCGAGGTCCTTGGCGACCAGGGGCTCGAAGACCTGCGGGATGCTGCCGAGCGAGGGCCGCAGCGTGTCGTCCCGCAGGCTCGCCAGCCGGTAGAACACGCCGGTGACCGACTTCGGGTCTACGGAGAACGCGTCAGCCATCGCCGACCCCCAAGCCCGGGCGCCTACCCGGCACCCAACAGCATAGGGCGGGGAAACGGATATACAAGAACACAATGGGTGAACAGCCCGGCCTCAGGTCACCGCGTCCGGGTCGTGGCGAGGGGTAGCAGGACGACGACCCTGGTTCCGCGTTCGCTGTCGGCGATGTGCACCTGGCCGCCGTGCCGGGCGGCCACGCCCGCGACGATGGCCAGGCCCAGACCGGTGCCGCCGTCATCGCGGCTGCGGGCGTCGTCGAGCCGGGTGAAACGGCCGAACACCCGCTCCCGGTCGGCGGCGGGGATGCCCGGCCCGTCGTCGGCGACCTCCAGCGTCACCGAGTCCCGATCGGGCCGGAGGCTGACGGTGACGGTGCGCTCGGCGTGCCGGGCGGCGTTGTCCAGCAGGTTGCGCAGCAGCCGGCCCAGCAGCGGCTCCTCGCCGAGCACCTCGACCGGCGTGGCCGGCCCGTCGGCGGTGAACCTCGGTCCGGTCGGGTTCAGGTACTCCCGCTCGGCGACCTGCTCGCAGACCAGTTCGCCGAGGTCGATGGGGTGGACGGTGGTGGCGGGATGCTCGGTCCGGGCGAGCATGAGCAGGTCGTCGGTGAGCGCCTGCAGCCGTTTCGCGCTGCGCAGCGCGGTGGCCGCGGCAGCCGGCCAGCCAGCCGGATCCGGGTGCGCGGCAGCCACTTCCAGGTCGTTGCGCAGGCCGGCAAGCGGGCTGCGCAGCTCGTGCGCGGCGTCGGCGACGAACCGGCGCTGCTGCTCGGCGGCCACCGCGAGCCGGTCGAGGGTGGCGTTGGTGGTCACCGCCAGCCGGTGGATCTCGTCGGCCGACTGCGGTACGGGCACCCGGCGGTCCAGGTTCCGCGCGGTGATGTCGGCGAGCTCGGCGCGGATGGCCTCCACCGGGCGCAGCGTGCGGCCGGCGACCACCCAGGCCAGGCACGCCACCAGCAGCGCGGCGATCGGCGATGCCAGGGCGCCGAACGCATCCTTCATCCAGCCCAGCCCGTAGTAGACGATGCCACACAGGATGATGAAGCCGGCGATGCCCATCACGCTGCGCGCCAGGGCCGTCATCCCTTCCACGGGAAATCGCGCCTGGGCGTCCACCTCCGCCGCATGAGGGGCTAGGCACTCGGTGGCGAGGGCCGCGGCCGCGTGCCGCCATCGCCCGGCCGCCTCGTCGACTCCGTATACATCGGTCATGATTGACTCCTGCTC
>Ga0081455_10007895_pt1 | contig 11137 bp, 12 predicted proteins | sample TabmetS3T2R1_FD_70207 | JGI IMG/M metagenome (GOLD analysis project Ga0081455, IMG submission 70207) | Tabebuia heterophylla rhizosphere microbial communities from the University of Puerto Rico - S3T2R1 | ecosystem: Host-associated > Plants > Roots > Rhizosphere ... | reverse complement strand
CGTCGCAAGCGACGCCTAAGCGGGAGCCGGCCAGCGGTACGCGTCCGCCTGGCGGTTCTTCAGCGACGGGAGCTTGTCGCGCACCTCGCGCAGCCGCGCGCGGTCGAGCTCGGCCGTGATCACCGTCTCCTCGTCCGGCGCCTGCGCGAGCACGATCCCCCACGGGTCGACGATCAGCGAGCGGCCGTACGACGGCTTCCCCGGCAGCGTCTCGCCGACCTGCGCCGGCGCCGCGACGTAGTACTGGTTCTCGATCGCGCGCGCCCGCAGGAGCACGTGCCAGTGATCCTTGCCGGTGGGCGTCGTGAAGTGCGCCGGCACGGTGACGAGCTCCGCACCCTCGAGCGCGAGGATCCGGTAGAGCTCGGGGAAGCGGACGTCGTAGCAGACCGTCAGCCCGATCGGCCAGCCCTCGCCCTGCACCACGACCGGCTCCGCGCCCGGCTCCTCGGCCTCCGACTCGCGGTAGACGTGGCCGCCGACCTCGACGTCGAAGAGGTGGATCTTGCGGTAGACCCCGAGCAGCTCGCCGTCGGGGCCGAACGCCACCGACGTGTTCGAGAGCTTCTCGCGCCCCTCGCGCTTCTCGGAGATCGAGCCGCCGACGAGCGTGATCCCGTGCGACCGCGCCCACTCGGCCATGGCGGCAACCGACTCGCCGCCCTCAAGCGGCTCGGCGGCGGCGTGCAGCTCCTCGACGGAGCCGATCGCGTTCCACTTCTCGGGGAGCGCGACCACGTCTGCGCCCGTGGCGGCTGCACGAGCGACGAGGCGCTCCGCCTTCTCCAGGTTCGCCGCCTTGTCGGCGCGGCTCGTCATCTGCACGCAGGCCACGCGGAGGAGGTCGGTCACGGGGTGAGGATAGCTTTCGACCCGTGGAAGCGACCGCTGCCGCACCCTCCCGCGCCCGCGTCCTGCAGGCCTTCCAGAGCCGCGACTTCCGGCTGCTCTGGACCGGCCAGGCGATCTCGCTGCTCGGCGACGCGGCCTTCGTCGTCGCCCTCGGCTGGCGCACGTTCACGCTGACCGGCTCCGCTCGCTCGCTGGGCCTTGTCCTGACGTTCCAGGGTGTCGGCGTGCTCGCGACCGTGCTCGTCGGCGGCGCGCTCGCCGACCGGGCGGACCGGCGCACGCTGATGCTCGTCTCCGACGCGGCGCGGTTCGTGGTGATCGCCGCGCTGGCCACCGTCGACGCAACCGGCCACCTCAGCATCGGCTCGCTCGCGGCGATCGCGCTGGTCGAAGGCCTGGCGACGGGGTTCTTCACGCCCGCGCTCGGCGGCCTGATTCCGCTCGTCGTCGACGGGCCGCGCCTCGGCTCGGCGAACGCGCTGATCGGGATCGCGCGCCAGGCGAGCTTCCTGATCGGGCCGACTGTCGCGTCGCTTCTGTACGGCTTCGCCGGCTCGACCGTCGTCTTCGCCTTCAACGCCGCCTCGTACCTGCTCTCGTTCGCCTTCGTGTACGCGACCCGGCCGCGCACGGCCGAGCGCGCCGCCGCCGAGGGGACGCTCCGCGAGATCGGCGCCGGCTTCCGCTACGTCGCGAGGTTCCCGTGGCTCTGGCTGACGATCAGCCTCTTCGCCTTCGTGCTGATGCTCCAGTGGGCGCCGATCCAGGTGCTGACGCCGAAGCTCGTGCGCGAGCACTACGACCTGGGCGTCGGCGCCTACGGGCTCGTGTTCTCGGCGATCGGCGCGGGGATGATCCTCGGCACCGTGCTGTTCGGGCACTTCAACCCCACGCGCCGGCGCGGCCTCGTCTCGTACCTGATCTGGATGCTCAACAGCGTGCTCGTGATCGTGTTCGCGCTCTCGCCGTGGTACCCGGCGGCCGTGGCCGCGTCGTTCCTGCGCGGGATCTGCATCGGTTTCGGCGTCACCGTCTGGGAGACGATGCTGATGCAGCTCGTCCCGCAGCACATGCTCTCGCGCGTGGTCAGCCTCGACTGGTTCGGCTCGCTCGGCCTGACGCCGTTCGGGCTGCTGCTCGTGGGTGCGATTTCCGGGCTGGCCCCTCCGGGCCACATCATCGCCGCGGGCGCCGCGATCTCGATGTGCATCGTCGCCTGCGGCCTGTTCTCGAAGCAGATCCGGACGATCGATTGAAGTCGCCGCAGGAGATCCTGGCCGACGCCCGGACGATCGCGCTGGTCGGTGCGTCGCCGAAGCCGGACCGGCCGAGCAACCAGGTGATGCGCTACCTGCTCGACGTCGGCTACCGCGTGATCCCCGTGCGGCCACTGGACTGCGACGAGGTTCACGGCGTGCCTTGCGTGGCGATGCTGGCTGAGGTCGAGGAGCCGATCGACCTCGTGGACGTCTTCCGCCGGCCGGAGTTCTGCGCCGGCCACGCACGTGAGGCCGTCGCTGCCCGCGCGAAGGCGCTCTGGCTGCAGATGGGGATCGAGTCGGCCGAGGCACGCCGGATCGCCGAGGACAACGGGCTCGACTACGTCGAGAATGCGTGCACCATGGTCGTGCATCGGCTTCACCTGGCCGGATGAGCCCGGTCTACTGGAAGCCGAAGTACGGCACGCGCTCGTCGCGCCATCGCGCGTGGGCACGGCAGGACGCGAAGCGGGACGCAGCGGCTCGCCGGGGCACGCCCCTGCGCGAGCGGTTGCGGCGGTTGTTTCGGCGCGGCTGAGCCACCGGTCTACGATGGTCCGGCCATGGCGTCCACGGGCCAGCAGTCGGTCGAGCACGGGACGTTCGTCCTCGCCGACATCTCCGGGTACACCGCGTTCCTCCAGGCCGTCGGCGTAGCCCACGCGGACGACATGGCGGCCGGCAACTTCGTGCCGCGCGCCTACGAGCTGCTGACTAGCCTGCTGGACGGGATCGTCGAGAAGATCGCCCCGCCGTTCACCCTGTCGAAGCTCGAAGGCGACGCCGTGTTCGCGTTCGGCAGCGACGACCAGCCCCTTCCGCGAGGCCGGGAGCTCGTCGACTGCCTGAACGGCTGCTACGCGGCGTATCGCGGCCGCGTCGACGAGGCGAGAGAGCTGATGATCTGCGACTGCGACGCGTGCCTGACGATCGGCGACCTCGAGCTCAAGTTCGTCCTCCATCACGGCAACTACGTCGTCCAGTCGGTCGCGGGCCAGCCGGAGCTCCTCGGCCCGGATGTCACCGTTGCCCACCTGCTGCTCAAGAACCACGCCGCGGAGCTGATCGGCCGCCGCGCCTATGCACTGATCACCGACGCGGCGGGTGCGCACCTGGAAGTCCCGCCCGACGGCGCGCAGCCGATCGTCGAACGCTACGAGCACTATCCGCCCGTACCGGCCCGGGTGCTGGCCTTGAGCTAAGCCAAACCGAGCTCGCGCATGCGCGTCTGGACCAGCTTGTTCACCAGCCCCTTGGGCAGCGGCTTGTCGACGGCGAACCGCAGCGACCCCTTCGACGTCTCGTAGCCGGCCACGTCGTCGGCGAGGGCCGAGAGCACGGACCCGCTGTGCGGGAGGTAGCTCAGGTGGTTCTTGAAGGAGGCAAACCCGGCCACCGTCTTCCCCTCGACCTTGAACGCGGGCATCCCGTAGGAGACCCCCTCCTCCGCCTCGGGCACGACCTCCAGGATCGACCTTCGCAGCGACTCCAAAGTCCCGCGCTTGGGCTCGTCCAGAGCCGCCAGATACCGGTCGACCTCTTCAGCGGCCACGAAACAGAGTCTCTCACCACGCGCCGAGCCGGGCTTTGCCCGGATCGGCCGCAACGCAAGCGAGTCAGGACCGGACCGAACCGCGACGCGAGTCACCGGCCCCAGCCACAGCCGCCCACAGCAGCCGGACCGCAAGGAGGGGGCTCATGGGGGAACCAGGGGTTCCCCCATGAAGCGAGCGGGGCCGAAGGCCCCGCGACGCGGAGTCGGGGTGCCCAGATTTGAACTGGGGACCTCTCCGACCCGAACGGAGCGCGCTACCAGGCTGCGCCACACCCCGAGGAGGCACAGGTTAGCGGCTGCTTGCGAGGAAGTCCTCGATCGCGTCGGCGCAGGCGTCGGGCCGCTCACCGATCAGCAGGTGGCCGCAGTCGGCGATCACCCGCAGCCGCGCGCGGAGGCGACGGGCGTAGTCGAACGCGTCCTCGACCGGGAGCTGGTGGTCGCGTGCGCCCCAGAGGACGAGGCTCGGGCAGCGCACGCGGTCGAGGTCGGCGCGCGGGTCGTCGCGGACGAGCGCCTTCGCGGCGCTGACGGTGTCGGTGTGGCGCGCGGGCCCGGAGAGGAACGCCTCGGCGAGCTCCGTCGGCAAGGCCGGCGGGTCCGACGCGCCCCAGCGGCCGAAGACGAGGCGCTTGAGCGTGTAGGAGCGGGCGATCCGCCGCCGGTGCGGCGCCAGCCGACGCCCGGGCTTGACGATGCCCGTGATCGTCAACGCGTACCGCGCGTTCCGCCTACCCGAGGAGATCCCGGCGGCGCCCGCGAGCACGAGCGCGCTCACCGCGTCCGGCCGCCTGATCGAGAGCCGCAGGGCGATCGCGCCGCCCAACGAATGGCCGACGACCCCGGCCGACGCCAGGCCCTCGTGCTCCAGCACCAGCCCGATGCGGTCGGCGTAGGCGTTGAGCGACGGTGCCGCGGGCAGGGCCGAGGAGCCGCCGTGACCCGGGAGCTCGGGCACGAGCAACCGCCTCGTCGCGAGCAGCAGAGGCGCCAGCGCGAGCCAGTTCGCGGCGGCGCCGCCGAGCCCGTGGACGAGCAGCAACGGCTCCCCTTCGCCTGCGGCGAGATACCGCAGCCGCGTCCCGCGAACCTCCGCGAACCGCTCTTCGAAGCCCTGGAGCTCAACCTTTGCGTCCGTCACCGAGGGCGATTATCCTGTCGAGTGATGGATCGTTCGGGGAGGCAGGTCCCCTGATTCCTGCCACACACCAGAGAGGATTGGTCGGCGGACCCGTCGGCGCTGAGAGCGCGGCGGGTTTTTTGTTGCCCACGAGAGGAGCTACGACATGGCAAACCACCTGACGCCCGAGGAGCTGTCGAAGGAGCTCGGCATCGACCGCACGGAGGTCATCCGCGTGTGCATGCAGGAGGGCGTCCCGATCTACCAGGGCAAGATCGACAAGACGCTCTTCCAGGCGCAGCTGCAGGCGCTCGGCGCCATCCCGCAAAGCCACTAGCGCTCGAGAGCTACTTGCGCGCTGCGGCGCGCTTGCGTGGAGCCGCCTTCTTGGCCGGCTTCGCGCCGTCGTCCTTGCTGCTCTGCGAGGCGGCGACGCTCTTCTTGAGCGCCTCCATCAGGTCGACCACCGGCGCCTCGGCGACCGGCTCCGGCATCGCGATCTCCTCGCCGGCGAGCTTCGCCTCGAGCATCTCGCGCAGGTTCTCCCGGTACTCGCTGTGCAGGTCGTCCGGCGCCCACTCGCCGACGAGGCTGTCGATCAGCTGCCGCGCGAGGTCGAGCTCCGGCTCACTCACGCCGACGCCCTCCACCGCCTCGTCGATCTCCGCCTGCGAGCGGACGTCCTCGGCGAGGAAGAGCGTCTCCAGCACGAGCGCGTCTCCCTTCGGGCGCACGAGGACGAAGTTCTCGTTGCCGCGGATGACCATGCGGCCGATGGCGGCCATGCCGGTCTCCTTCATGGCGTTCAGCAGCAGCACGTACGGCTTGCGCTGAGCCTCGGCGCTCGAAGGCGCGAGGAAGTACGTCCGGTCGAAGAACAACGGGTCGACCTCGGTGAGCGGGACGAAGCGCGAGATCTCGATCGCGCGAGACGTGTCGCGCTGGGCGATCGCCTCCAGGTCGGCGTCCTCGACCACCACGAACTGGCCCTTCGAGACCTCCCAGCCCTTCACGAGCTCGTCGTTCGGCACCTCGCGCTCGTGCACCGGGCACCAGCGCTTCTGCTTGATCGGGGTCTTGCACTCGCGGTGCAGCGTGCGGAAGGTCACGTCCGAGGCGCGGGCCTTGGGCGCCGTCGCGGGCGCGAGGCCGACCGGGATGGTGACCAGGCCGAAGCTGAGGGATCCGTTCCAGGTAGTTCGCATGGGGCCGCTGTGGATAAGTCTAGTGGGACCGGGCAGTTTCGCCGTCACGCCGCGCTTCCCTTCCCGGCGTAAGCTGAGCTCGTGCGTACGATCGGGCGGTTGTGGCGCGACGCGACTTCGGCGGGACGCGAGAACGCGGCGTACCTGGTCGAAGGCGAGGACGGCTGGCAGGAGGTCTCCTGGGACGAGGCGGCCGTGAGGGTCGAGGAGATGGCGAACGGGCTGCTCGCGCGCGGAGTCCGCAAGGGCGACGCCTTCGGGATCCTCGCGCAGACGAACCTCGAGTGGGCCCTGTTCGACTACGCGCTGGGGCGAATCGGCGCGGTCGGGGCGGCGATCTACGCGAACAGCGCGCCGCGCGACTGCTGCTACGTGCTGAAGCACTCGGACGCGATCGGCGTCCTGGTCGAGGACGAGGAGCAGCGCGCCAAGATCGCCGACCTCGGCCTCACGCACGTGATCTCGTTCGCCGAGCTCGACGAGCTGCGCGCGCGTGGGCGCGAGCACGCAGCAGCCAACCCCGGCGCGCTGGCCGAGGCCGAGGCGCAGGTCGGCGAGGAAGACCTCTTCACCTACATCTACACCTCGGGCACGACCGGCCCGCCGAAGGCCTGCATGATCCGGCACCGCAACTACTACGAGATGGCGGCGTGCGTCGTCAACGTGCCCGAGTTCGCGATCTCGGACGACACGATGCTGCTCTACCTGCCGATGGCGCACAACTTCGGCCGCTTCATGCACCTCCTCGGCGCGCACGTCGGCTACACGACCGCGTTCGTGTCAGACCCGCTTCGCGTCGCCGATGCGCTCCCGGCCGTGCGGCCGACGCTGCTGCCGAGCGTCCCGCGCCTGTACGAGAAGGTGCACACGGCGGTGCTCGGGCAGTTCGAGGAGGTGAGCGGGCCGCGCAAGCGTCTGCTCGATTGGGCGCTACGGGTCGGGCGCGAGGTGAGCGAGCTGCGGCAGCGGGGCGAGGCCGTCCCGGCGGGCCTGGCCCGGAAGCACCGCATCGCCGACCGCCTCGTCTACTCGAAGCTCAAGGCGCGCCTGGGCGGAAGGCTGCGGCTCGGGGTCTCGGGCGGCGCGCCCCTGGCGAAGGAGATCGCCGCGTTCTTCCACTCGCTCGACATCCTGATCATCGAAGGCTGGGGCCTGACCGAGTGCACAACCGCCGCCGCGGTCAACCGCCCGGGCCGCTTCCGCTTCGGCACCGTCGGCCCGGCGCTCCCGGGCTTCGAGGTGCGCACCGACGAGGACGGCGAGATCCTGATCCGCAGCGAGACCGTCTTCGCCGGCTACTACAAGGACGAGGAGGCGACGCGCGCCGTGCTCGGCGACGACGGCTGGCTCCGCTCCGGCGACGTCGGCTCCATCGACGAGGACGGCTTCATCTCCATCACCGACCGCAAGAAGGACATCCTGATCACGGCCGGCGGCAAGAACGTCGCGCCCGCGAACCTCGAGAACGCGCTCAAGACGGCGCCGCTCGTCTCCCAGGCCCTCGTCCTCGGCGACCGGCGGCCGTACATCGCCGCGCTGATCACCGTCGACCCCGCCGTGGGCGACGGCCTGCCGCCCGAACAGGTCCACGAACGGGTCCAGGCGATCGTAAACGACGTCAACGCCGGGCTGTCCCGCTTCGAGCAGATCAAGCGCTTCCGCGTCCTACCACGCGACTTCAGCGCCGAGGAGGGCGAGGTCACGCCGACGCTGAAGCTGAAGCGCCGCGTGTGCGAGGAGCACTTCGCGGCCGACATCGAAGCCCTGTACGCGTAGAGCTGAGGGAGCCGGACGGACCTGGCGTGCCGCCCCACGTAGCACGCCCAACGAAGGGGAGGGCCATCCGGCTCCTTCGAGTCAGATGCGCCCGTCGCCGGAAACCGGCGGTTGTTCTCTAAAGGCGGCGGCCGCCGACGAACGTCGACGAGTACCAGCCGGAGATGCTCGAGATCTTCACGACGTCGCCTGTGTGCGGCGAGTGGATGAAGCTCCCTCCGCCGATGTAGATCCCGACGTGGCCGAGCCCGTCGAAGAAGACGAGGTCGCCGGGCTGGAGGTTGCCCAGCGAGACCGGGCTGCCGTAGCCGTACTGGGCGTACGAGCTGTGCGGAAGCGAGACCCCGATCTGCGAGAAGACGTACATCACGAAGCCCGAGCAGTCGAACCCCGAGGGCGAAGCGCCGCCCCACACGTACGGCGTGCCGAGGTAGCGCATCGCGATCCCGACGACGCCCCCGTAGCGCGCGGGAGGCGCGGTGCTCGGCGGGGCGGGGGCCGAAGGAGCGGTCACCGGCACCGTCGGGGCAAGTGAGGCCTGCCGCTGGTCGGACTGCTGTTGCGCCATCCGTGCCTCGGCCTCGCGCTGGAGCTCTGCCTGCCGCGCCGCCTCGACCTCCTTCAGGTGGGCGATCTCGCCGCGGATCGAGCCGAGCAGCGCTCGGCGCTGGCCGAGCTGGCTCTCGACCGACGCCTTAGCCGCGTTCCGCTCGGCCACTACCTGGACCTGCTCGGCGTGGGCGTGCTTGAGGAACTGCTGCCGGTGCTGCACCTCGCGCCGGAAGCGGGCGACCTGACGCAGCACGATCGTGTCCTGCTGCGACACCCGCTCGGAGGCGTCCATGCGACCCAGCATGTCGTCGAGGCTCTCGGCTCCGAGCAGCACCGCGAGCCCCGCGTTCTGGTCGCCGGACGTGTAGATGTCGACGAGCCGGTTCGCAAGCTGCACCTTCGCGTGCCTGAGGCTCTTCCTGGCCGAGGTCAGCGCGACCGTGTTCTCGGAGAGGTCGTGCTTGATCCGGTTGAGCTTGACGGTCGCGAGGTTGTACGCCTCGATCGCGCGCTCGAGGCTCGAGTCGAGCTGCTGGATCTGCCCCATGACACTCTGCGCCTCCGCCTCTTTCGAGGCAATCGTGCCCGGATCCGCGGTCGCGGAAGCAGCAGTCAGCGCAAAGGCCATGGCCAGAGCGATGACTAGTGCCGGCGCCTTTCGTCTGGTCGAGCGGGAGGGGGGCGAGGAGCTCGACAGGCGCCCTCGTGAGAGGGGCCGGTACGTCACAAGTGCGGCACCCTAACGAACGGATCGGACGACCGCAAATTGCTCTGCTGACCCAGATGGATCATTAGCCAAAGTCGCGTCGGCCGATTCGAGATCCTTTGTTAGGGTGCCGCGTCGTGCCCGAGCGGATCCGCATGCTCCGGTATTGGCCGGCGATCCTTGGTGCCCTGGTGGCGCTCGTCGGGCTCATCGCCGGGCCGGTCGCCGCAGACTCCTCATCGGATCTTCGCGGCCAGGCGTCCGAGCTCGCGCAGCAGAACCAGGATCTCGCCGCCCAGTCGCGCGGTGTCGTGCTCGAGCTGTACTCGCTCGACTCGCAGCTGGCCCGCGAGCAGGCCCGGCTGGTCGACCTGCGCGTGCGGACGGCCGCGGTGAAGGCCGATCTCGCAGTCGCGCGCACCCAGCTCAAGGTCGCGCGCCACTCGCTCTCGCGCGTCAGGCTCTCGCTGGCCAGAAGGCTCGCGCTGCTCTACGAGCAGGGTGACTCCGACCCGCTCGCAGTCGTCCTGGGTGCCTCGTCTGTCGCGGACGCGCTCGCCAACCTCGACTCGATGAACCGGATCGCCGACCAGGACCGCGCGGTGATCGTGCAAACGCGAAAGGCGAGTCGGAGGGCCACCGGCCTGACCAGGAAGCTCGCCGCGAAGGAGCACGACCTGCAGGCGCTGACCGACGAGGCGGCGCAGTCGACGCTCGTGCTGGAGCAGTCACGGGCGCAGAAGGCCAACTACCTGGCCCGGCTCACCGGATTGCAGCAGCTCAACACCGCGTCGATCGCGTCCCTGCAGAAGCAGGCGCTCGCGGTCGAGGCGAAGGCGCGTGAGCTCGCCGTCGCCACCTCGACGTCCGCCGCGCCACCGACGCAGATCGGGCCGGGCGGAGGCACGATGACCGTCGTCGCGACCGGCTACGCGATGTCCGGCACAACCGCAACCGGTGCGCCGACCGGCTGGGGTGTCGTCGCCGTCGATCCCGGTGTGATCCCGCTCGGCACGCGCATGGAGATCCCCGGCTACGGCTCCGGCGTCGCGGCGGACACGGGCGGGGCCATCCAGGGGGCGACGATCGACCTCTGGTTCCCGACGGTCGCCCAGGCGAACGCCTGGGGCCGACGGACTGTCACGATCACGCTGCACTGACTAGACTGCCCCTGTTCCAAGGGGGTGGCTCTGGGCGTGACCGTGCAGATCGAAGAAGAACGCAGCGCGACCAGCGTCCGCGTGCTGCTCGTCGACGACCACGACCTCTTCCGGACCGGCCTGCGCAACCTGCTCGAGGAGCGCGGTGTCCAGGTCGCGGGCGAGGCCGGGCAGGGCGCCGACGCTGTGCGGCTGGTGCGCGAGCTCGCGCCCGACGTGGTCGTGATGGACCTGAACATGCCGGGCATGAGCGGGATCGAGGCGATCCGTCAGATCCACGGCTTCGCGCCCCTCACGCGCGTGCTGGTGCTGACCATCTCCGACCAGGACGACGACGTGCTGGACGCGATCCTGGCGGGCGCGTGCGGCTACCTCCTGAAGGACGCGTCGGTCGACGAGCTGATCCGCGGAATCGTCGCCGCGGCCGTTGGTGAGTCACTCGTTTCCCCTGCAATCGCCGGGAAAGTGCTGCAGCAGGTACGGGCGACTGCGATCTCGCCCGAGGCGGCTGACACGATCCGCACCGAGCTCTCCGAACGCGAGCTCGACGTGCTCAAGCTGATCGCGGCGGGCAACGACAACGCCATGATCGCGGCGCAGCTGCACATTAGCCCGAAGACGGTCAAGAACCACATCTCGAACATCCTGATGAAGCTGCAGATCGAGAACCGCATCCAGGCCGCGGTCTACGCGGTTCGCAGCGGAATCGTCTAGAAGGACCGGTTGCCCGGAACGTCGCTCCTAGGGAGCGTTCGAGCGGAGGGCGCTCGAGCGGGCGCGCAGCTGCGTGAGGGTCTCGCGCAAGGCGGTGAGGATGCTGGCGTTGCTCGACAGCCGGTCGGAGACCTGCGCGAGCTCCTTCGTCTTCAGCTCCTGGTCCCCGTCGTTCAACTCCCGCGCGAGCTCGGACATCCGGCGCTCGAGCCGGTAGCGCTCGGCTTCGAGCGCCAGC
>Ga0081455_10007894_pt1 | contig 11137 bp, 11 predicted proteins | sample TabmetS3T2R1_FD_70207 | JGI IMG/M metagenome (GOLD analysis project Ga0081455, IMG submission 70207) | Tabebuia heterophylla rhizosphere microbial communities from the University of Puerto Rico - S3T2R1 | ecosystem: Host-associated > Plants > Roots > Rhizosphere ... | reverse complement strand
GGTGCCCCTGCCACTCTGAGCAATGCCAAGGTGGCACTCTTCAAGGCCACGCTCGCGGCCGATCCGGTGAAGTACGTTCGTGGTCAGTACGACGGATACCGCGATATCGACGGCGTCGCCGCAGATTCCATCACCGAGACGTACACCGCGCTCCAGCTGGAGATCGACAACTGGCGCTGGTCTGGGGTCCCGTTCTTCATCCGCGCGGGGAAATGCCTTCCGATCACGCAGACCGAAGTACGACTCGTCTTCAAAGACCCGCCTCGGCTCGGGTTGGGCCCGTGGGGAGACCGCGCGGGAGACGCCGATCAGCTGGTAGTCAGGCTGGATCCTTCGACCGGCCTTCGCATCGTCCTCGATGCTCGTCGCGCGGAAAGCATGCGCCCGGAGTCGATCACGTTGGACATGACATTTGCCGCGGAAGGCGGCGAAGGGCCAACGCCGTACGAGGTGTTGCTCCGCGCTGCGATGCTCGGCCGAGCTACCCGGTTCACCAGGCAGGACGGCGTTGAGGAGACCTGGCGGATCATGCAGCCGCTGCTGGACGCAGCGCCAGATGTGGAGCCCTACAGCCCTGGCTCCTGGGGTCCGGCCGCAGCAGAGGCCCTGACGGCCGAGTGCGGCGGCTGGCAAGAGCCATGGGTGCCGTCCTGAGGTCGCGGTACCACGATCATCTCAAGACATCAGCCCGTGCTCATGCGCGTACGCTGCCGCTGCCGTCCGGGACGGTACGGCCAGCTTCGTGAAAATGTTGCTCAGGTGCCGCTCGACCGTCTTTTGACTCAGCACCAGGGCTCGCGCGATGTCGGGATTGCTGCGTCCCTCGGCTACCAGTCTCAGCACTTCCACTTCCCGCTCAGTCAGACCGCCGGGTCGCGCCCGATGCAACAGCCGCTCGACCTCATCTACCGCGGGCGCGGCACCCACTTCGGCGAAGGTGCCGCGGGCCACCGCAAGCTCCGATTTGGCCGAATCCTCATCACCGAGCTCGCGTAGCGCCCGCCCGATCAGAACCCGAGCCCTCGCCGTCTCGTACGGCGATCCGATCTCGCTCCAGAGTCGAGTTGAGTCCCGGGCTTGGCGAAGCGCCGCCCCCATCTCGCCCGATGCCAGCTCGACACTTGCCGCCGCGTACGCCGCCGCTGCCTGCAGCGCGGAGCTGCCGAACGCCGCCGCAATGCCGGCCAACTCGTCGGAGTACTGCCGGGCCTCCTCCGAAAGTTCCGCAGCGATCATCGCCTGCACGGCAGCGGGAAGCAACCATGATCGCTGCACCGGCCCTTGCGCCTCCGCCAGCAATCGGCGTACTGCCGGGATCGCCGCAGCGGTCCGGCCTCGGGCGAGCCACGCCAGCAACAGCCCCGGCTGTGGCTCGTGGCCGAGCTCAGCTGCCTGCCGATACGCCGCCTCGGCTTCGTCGAGCTGGCCGCGGATGCGCAGCACGTCGCCCTGTTCGGCGAGGGCTCGTCCGGCCGGCGCAGTCGTTCCCTCCGCCTGGTACCGATGCTGAGCGAGAGCAAATTCGGAAAGTGCCTCGTCGTATGCGCCTCGTAGCCGCATGATCTGGCCCCGATGCAGCGAGCATTGCCCGGTGAACGGAACAAGACTCGGCTGCGAATCGCACCACCGCGTCAAGGCGACGGTCCAGGACGCCGCACGGGAGAAATCCGACAGTTCCTGGCACGCCTCGATCATGGAGCAGTACACATTTCCGGCGATGATCGGCGAGACTTCACCGGCCGAGACGCCGACGAGCGACTCATCGAGCAGTGCCAGTCCTTCAGGCACCCGGCCGGAGTAGATCATGATCCGGCCAAGGCAGTTCAAACCTTGAGCGACGAGGTCGGCATCCTGGAAGCGGCGACCGGTCTGAACCACCCGCGCGGCTGTCTCCTCAGCCCTGGCGAAGTCCCCGCGCCCAAGGTGCTGGAAGAACTCGTGGATCAGCAGGTAGCCACGTTCGACGATGTCGGTGGGCTCGGTCTCGAGTAGCCGTTCAGCGCGAGCGACCCACGCGCCGCCGACCGCCATCTCCCCCCGCGTATTGAGTACAAAGCCGAGCCAGAAGGCGAAGCGCACGGCACCCAACGCATCACTGTTCTTGATCCTGTCCTGGTAGCCGGCCTGCAGCGCCCGGACGGCCTCGTCAGCATCACCGATGAGAAAGGCAGCGGTCGCGAGCGCCATCGTGTCAGCAACGCTGAGGTCACCGGCGGTCCGCAGCCGCTCGGAAGCGAGCGCCCAGTCGCGACGCTCGAACGCCTCGCGCGCTTGGCGCAACTGGTCGATGGTCAGATCCCGTTCGACGCCCATTGCGCAGCCTCCCGCTCAGAGGTTACGCGCCACATGACTCAGGCTGCGAGTGCATATGACCTTTCCGATCGCGCCTGGATCTGCTTCGCGACGTACCCGGCATCTCTGCCGACCCCGGGAAGCAGCATCGAGCTGAACGCGTACTGGAACGCAAGCCCACAGAAGAATAGGCCGGGAGCCTCTGGCACCGCACCGCGCATCTCGCGTGGCCAGCCGTCAGCACCGAAGATCGGCAGGTCGATCCAGTCGAACACCTGGCGGAATCCGGTGCACCACACCACATTGGTGACGTCGTTGAGCACTCGGCCGCCATCGAGGACTGGCCGCCCGTCTTGGACACCTGTTACGCGAGCCAGCACTCGCTCCACGCCGCGTGCCTGCAGGTCAGCTCGCTTCACGCGCAACATAGGCCCACCGTGAAATCGAATCTCCGGCATGGCCTTGCGCCCGATAGGTGTACGTCGAGTGATCACATGTCGGCCAAGGAACACCAAGATCGGCCAGAACAATCGGGTGCTCCAGTGGTCCAGGCGCACCGGCATCTGACCGGGATCGCGGCCGGCCAAGATCGTCGAGTGGGTTGGTGCGACCTCGAACGCAATGTCGGTACCCGAGTGTGACGCGCCGACAACCAGCACCGGGCCGGGCTTGAGCTGCTCGGGCCGGCGGTATTCGCTGGAGTGCAACTGATGGATCGACGGGTCGAGGTCCAGGGCGAAATCCGGTATGTAGGGGGTGCGGCCGAACGTGCCAGTTGCGACGACAACGTTATCGGCGACAATGCGGTCAGCTCCGAGCTGGAGCACGTACTTCCCGTCGTCTGCTTGCAGCCGGTCGACGTGGGCGAGCGTCCGGACCGGGAGGGCGAATCGCCGAGCGTACGCGGCCAGGTAGTGAGCGACTTCGTCCTTGGTCGGATAGGACCACCGTGGACCGGGGAACGGCATCCCGGGCAGACCGTCGTACCCGGCTGGTGAGTAGAGGCGCAGCGAGTCCCACTGGGTACGCCAGTTGTCGCCAACGTGGGAATTGGCGTCGAGGATGAGGCAGGGGCGTCCTCGCTGCCGCAGCTGGTATGCGGTCGCCAGGCCGGCCTGGCCAGCACCGATGATCGCGGTTTCGATGTGTTCGGTAGTCATGAGGACCTCCAGAGGTTGATGTATTGGTGTGTGAAGTTCGCGAGCCGCTGGCGTAACGCAGGTGCCAGATGAGCATCAGTCCCGACGTGATGACGTAGAACGCGTGCAAGGCCCAGATCGGGCCGGGTGGCAGCTGAAGCACATAGACGCTGTGCACTGCATTCCCGACGTTGGCCAGGACGAGGTTGCCGCGGCTGTAGGAACGGAGTTCCTTGGTTCGTGCGGCTTTGATCAGCATGGGAAGAGTGCTCGCAGCGAACAGGAACGTCGAGAGCGATCCTGCGAGAACCGCCACGCCTGACATGCTGGCGACGCTACGGAGGACAGGCCTCGGCTCGCGTCGGGTCAGATACCCATCTTGAGGATGCGCCTGATGGGTGAATCCCCTCGTCCTCAGGGGGACGAAGCGTCATCCCTATCAGGGGGCTAGCGTCGCAAGTCGCTCTGCAGTCCCACGACGTCGTGCGACTCCTGTAGCCAGGCTCTGAGTTCATCATCGAGATCGGATTGAGCCTGGATGAGTACGAAATGAGCCCGCCAGCGCGGCCCATAGTCGGTCGTCTTGACGATCCGCGGACTCACCAGCCAGCGGTGCAGCGCGAAGCTGGCGAGGAAGCTGTCCTTGCGCGGCTGAAGTCCGGCGAACCGTACCCGAGCCACGCAGGTTAGTCGCGTCTTCTGCGGGATGACCTGGACGTCACCGAGGGTGTTGAGCATGGCGACGTAGCCTCGAGCAAGATCAAGTACCGCCGACGCTGAGGTGGGAAACAGGCCTTCGAGGGTATAGGTCCCGCATGAGTGCCAGAGATTCCTGGTCACCAGCCGTGCTCCGCATCGTGAGCAGATGCTGATGGTGGGCAGTCCGTCATCGGTTTCGGCGTGTCCCATACCAGCCCTCCTGCCGGGCTTTGCTCGACTCAGACAAGTTTTCCTGGCCCTCCGCTGCTGTGGAAGGCTAGCGAGATGACGGATCCTCAGCGGGTACGCAAAGTCGTGTCGACAGTGCTGCCGACTGAGCACGGCACCTTTCAGATGCACGGGTACGCGGTGACGGGCCGCGAGCACGTGGCGCTGGTGCTGGGCGATGTTGGCCACTCTGGGAGTAACGGCGATGTTCCCCTCGTCCGGGTGCACTCGGAGTGCCTGACCGGCGATGCGTTCGGATCCTGGCGCTGTGACTGTGGCGAGCAGCTCGACGCCGCGATGCGCGAGATCAGCCGTGAGGGTCTGGGCGTGGTGATCTATCTACGTGGCCATGAGGGCCGAGGCATTGGTCTGCACGCCAAGCTGCATGCGTACGCGTTGCAGGATGCTGGCCTCGATACGGTTGACGCCAACCTGCGACTCGGGCTACCCGTCGATGCCCGCGACTACGGCGTAGCCGCCGCCATATTGAACGATCTTGGCGTCCGGAGGATTCGGCTGCTCTCCGCCAATCCCGACAAGAGCGCACGGCTTGGTGATCTTGGCATTGAGGTGACCGCCAGGCTGCCGCTGCCGGTGACCGAGCGCGCCGAGAACGCTTCGTATCTGGCCACCAAGCGCAACCGGATGGGTCACGACAGCGCTCCCAAACTGCCCGACGTGTGGAGTGAGCTGCGGCAAGGCAGGGTGCCCACGCACGCGGGCGTCGGGGCCGAAGCGTTGTTGCTCGATCGATACGGGTCGCTTGTCGCTGCTGGCCCAACTGTCACGATCGCCCAATTGGCTCAGAGCGTCGACGGCTTCATCGCGTCCAGGACCGGCGACGCCAACTACGTCTCGGGCGCCGAGGACCGCGAGCACTTGCATCGGCTACGCGCATTGGTAGATGCCGTTGTTGTCGGAGCCCAGACGGTGACCGCCGACGATCCGCAGCTGACAACACGTGCCGTCCCCGGCCCTTCTCCGGTGCGCGTGATCATCGACCCCCACGCACGTATCCCCGCCGATGCCCGGGTGCTGACAGACGGCCGCGCCAAGACCCTCTGGTGCATAGCGGCTGAATCCGACGCGCCTGCACGGCTGGCTGCGCATGTCGAACTCGTCACGCTCGAGCTCGAGGCAGGCCGGTTTCCGCCCCAAGCTCTGCTCGACATGCTGCGGATGCGCGGTTTGGGACGCGTCTTGATCGAGGGCGGTGGCCGGACTGTCTCAGATTTCTTGGCCGCGGGCGCGCTCGACCGGCTCTACCTGACGACTGCCCCGATCTTGGTTGGAGATGGCGTTCCCGGCGTACGGTTCACGGGCGGCGATCTGCTCGCGGACGCCATTACCGCCTCGGTACAGCGGTTCAGCCTTGGCGCCGACATTTGCACGGTCTTCGACTTTGCGGCGGGTCGCGAACCATCGTCCGGGCAAGGCCAGAATGTCGCGATGCCCAACCTCGATCCGAAGGATTCCGAGCAGGAACTGGGAGCGTCGTAGCTCGAACCAGTCTTTCGCCGCCGATGCCAGACTTGGATTCTGAGCCACCGCGGCGTCGAGTCGCTCCTGGAGAAACTGTTCGACAAAGGCCCAGTCACTAGACCCGGTCAGTCGCCAAGGTGTCTCCTGGGTGCGCACCGTGAATCCGGCTGCACACCATGTGTTGACAGCTAAAGTCGTGGCGTCTGGACCGGCCTTGCCGGCCCGCCGCTGATGATCATTGAATGCATCGAGCAACGGTTCGTCGTAGGGATCTGCTGGACTGATGGTCAGCGCACCGGTGACGGTAAGGCTGACGAGAGCCGGCACCTGGTTCTCGATCACGGCGCGGCACACGGCGTCGATCTGGTCGGTGGTCAGCACATCGAGCAGGGCCGAGCAGGTGACGAGGTGCCGGGCGCTCCCGCGGTTGGCCAGCAGCCGCCCGAGCGCCAGCTCCACACTGTCATCGATGATCATCGTGGAGTCAGGCAGCGGTAGTGATCTGCTGATAGCAGGATCATGATCAAGATGGATCCAGCGCTGCACGAACTCCAGGCGCGGTGCCAGCCAGCGTTGGTTGGCACCCGTCCCGGCACCAAGATCGATGATCTCCACAACACCGCCGGGACCACAGCAGTCGATCAGATAGTTGATCAACTCGGGAACGAGGCTGCCGAGGGTGGCGGCGCGGGCGGAGGTGTCGGCGGCGACTCGGGCGGTGAGCCAGGCTGGGTCGACGGCGGGTTGGGCAGGCGATACAGGTAGGCAAGCACCGCCTGTGCCGTCTGCTGCCACCCGGGCAGGGTATCTCGTCGTGCTAGCGCCGCCTGCCGCCACGCGCGCCGCAACATGGGTTCGGTGAGCCACCTGCGTAACACCGCGGCCAGCCCCGCCGAGTCACCAGCTGGAACGGATGTGCCTGGCGTCGCAGTGCTGTGCTTGGTCGCCCCTTCCTGGAGCGCCTCAATCGCGCCCGTGCCGGCGGAGACGACTGCTGGGATGCCGCGAGCCAGCGCTTCGACAACGACCAAGCCGTAGGTCTCGATTCGGGACGGCAGCACCAGCAGGTCGGCGGCGTCCCATTCCTGATCAAGAACCGAGCCGGCCAGTAACCCGGGTACCACGATTCGATTCCCCAATCCCGCGGCCGCGATCTCGTCCCGCAATCGAGCGGCATACCCCGGGTCAGCTTGGTCGGAGCCGATCAGGTCAGCTGTCCAAGGTAGGTCCGCCAGCCGTGCCAGGGCGTGTACCAGGGTGAGTTGATCTTTGGTCGGCGTCAGTGATGCCACGCTCAGAATGCGTGGCGGTCCCGAATCCTGACTGCCCCGGGCCACGGGTGCGGGCCGCACACCTGGCGTCGCCACGCCGACATCGGACCGCCCGTAGCGGCGGCTCAACTCGGCAGCCGACCACCTGCTCGAGCACAGCACGCCAGAAGCGGCCTGCACCGTCTTCGCTTCAAGGGCGGCGTACCGCTGACGTTGCGTGGCCTCCAGGCCCACCTCGTCGCTGATGGGCAGATGGACGACGACGATGACCGCGTGTCCGACCTCGACAGCCGCCGCTACCACCTCGGGCGATCCACACCCGACGATCCCGTCCACCAAACAGGCAGGCTCTGCCCGCAAGGCGCGGGCGAGCTTGAGGTGACTGGATGCGTCGCCCTCCGGCCAAGGGCCGGCAAGCCTGTGTAGTCGCAGGTTAACGCCAAGCGCACGCAACTCGACGCCCAGGGCCTGGTTGTAGACATTGCCGCCGGTGGGATCGTCGCGGTCCCAGGTGACGAAACCAAGCCGGGCCGCTGCAGCCGCAGGCATCTCAGTCAAGTTTCATGGTGTACCCCGCCCAGGCATCAGGATGTTCGCGCAACGTCACATCCAACTTCGTGAGGCCACGATCGGGGAAGGACGTTGCAATGCGCTCGGCAACCAGCCGCGCCACCGCCTCGGTGGTGGTGAGCGTGCCAGCAAGCTCCGGATGCTCGTCGAGATTGCGGTAGTTGAGGTCACTCAGAGCCCGGTTCAGCACCTCGGCAGCCTCGCCGATGTCGATCACGATCGATTCAGGGGCCAGTGTCTCGCGCCACATCGTCAGCTCGACCACGTAGGTGGCACCATGCAGGTTCTGAGCCGGACCGAACGCCGGATGCGGCAGGCTGTGGGCGATCATCACGTGATCACGAACCGTCAGGTGGAACACGATCAGGCCTCCTGGTCAGCGGGATAGTCGATCACCTGGCATAGTGTCTCAGCGTCGTCGTTGAAGATCATTTCCATGGTCTGCGGCAGTGTGCCGAACGGCGCATGCCCGGTGATGAAGGCGTCGAACACAGGATCCTTGAGCGCCTGCATGGCAAGTGCCAGCCGGTCGCTGGTGCTTCGCCGGGATCGCCGGGCCGGCGCCACAACACCCACCTGGCTGGCGCGGATCGCCAGCCGCCGGGAGTGGAATGCGGCGCCTAGGGGCACTCGCGGCTGCGCCTCCCCGTACCAGGACAGCTCGATCAACTCGGCCTCCTCTCCCAGCAATTGCAGGCTACGACCAAGACCTGATTCGGTGGCTGAGCAATGAAAGACAAGATCATTGTCTCCGGCGGCATCATCTGGGTGTACCAGCTCCACACTCAATGCCGCTGCAAGTTTTGACCGTGCTGGGCTCACATCGACCAGCTGCAACCGATCGAGCGGAAAGCTCCGCAGCAGGGCGGCCAATCCGCCACCCACCATGCCCGCGCCTACGACGGCGACGCGGTCACCGATCCGCGGTCCGGCGTCCCAGAGCGCGTTGATGCCTGTTTCGACAGTTCCGGCCAGCACTGCGCGATCGCTGGGCACCTCATCAGGTACTGGAGTCAGCGCACTCGCGGGGACTACATAATGATCTTGATGTGGATGCAGGCAGAACACCCGGGCGTCCTTCAGATGATCGGGACCCTGCTCCACGACACCGACTGACAGGTATCCGTATTTGACCGGGCCTGGCCAGCTCCCGATCTGAAACGGGGCGCGCATAGATTCGGCGACCTCGGAAGGAATGCGGCCGGCGTGTACCAGCATCTCGGTGCCACGACTGATACCGGAGCAGATGGTGCGTACCAGTGCCTCGCCTGCGCGTGGAGCCCGGGCAGCCTCGGTCCGCAAGACACCGTGTCGCGGCGCCATCGTCCAGTACGCGGTCCAGCGTTCCGTCGCCATGTGATGCATTCTCGCGGGCTGAGCCCGTCGAAGCCCAGCGACTACCGCCTATCGACAAACAGCCGCAACCGGTGCGTTTCGCACCACAGTCGCGAAAAGGACCGTCCGAACAGCCCCGAACGCGTACGTTTCCCATCACAGTCGCGAAAACGATCGGCTGCCGCGACGAAACCTCGGCGTCGCCGCCTTCCGACTCGGGCGGCAAAGCAACAACCTCGGAAACCTAACGAGGCGCTCGCAACTCGTGGCGAGCGACGAGGTCCGGTACTTCAGCGAAGTCGTAGGAGAGACCGAAGCGCTCAGCGAGAGGCGTGATAACTGATGGATCCGGCCGACCGCCGGCTGCGGCGGTCGCCTCGGCCAGCTCCATGAAGTACTTCTCAAATCCGGCCGGGGTGATGATCTCGATCATGCGTGCCGGCGTTGCGCCGGCATTCCACATCGAGTGCAGCTCGCCACGCGGCTTGACGATGTAGCCGCCCGCGCCGAGTGAGACCTCCCGACCGTTGGAGCGGAAACCGATCTCGCCGGAGATCACACACGAGATCTCGTCTTCCCGGGTGTGAATGTGCGGCGGAATCAGGACTCCTGGGTCGAATGTGTGCTCGACGATCGAAATTCCGCCAGTTTCGGATGCGGCGAGCTTGACCGTCGCTGTAAAGCCCGGGACTAGGGTGACCTCGCGGCTGTCGGGCTGGACCACGGCGAGCCGAGCAGACTGTGCTGCGAACATGACGACCTCCTGCGTTTTCGTGAGGCACTGCTGTATCGTCATTAATAATCATCGTCCGCTGTCGATCGAGTGTTGTCAATGGCTGAACAGGCACGTATCGCGAAAAGGCGTCGTTCCTATCAGTTGCGTGCTCGAGCTGATTCCATGGATCGAACCCGGGCGCGGATTACTCAGGCGGCGATAGAGCTTCACGGAACCATCGGTCCTGCCGCTACCACGATGAGCGCCGTTGCCGAGCGTGCGGGCGTCACTCGCGCAACGCTCTACCGGTACTTCCCCAACGAGGAATCCCTCTTCAAGGCCTGCAGCGCTGAGTGGCGAAGTGCGAACCCCGCACCGGATCCGGCTGGATGGGCGACCATCTCCGATCCGTACGATCGGCTCGGAGTGGCGCTTGCCGCGCTCTACGGCTGGTACCGATCAACGGAGGCCATGAGAGCAAACTTGCTCCGTGATCTGGCAGTGCTGCCACCAGCCATCCGCAAGGCCATCGAGGCCTATCAGCTGACTGTTGCCGACGTGCTGGAAGCCGGCTGGCCGCATCGGTCACGACTACGCCGGGCCGCAATCGGCCACGCCGTCGCCTTCGAGACCTGGCGGTCGCTGGCGCACGAAGGCCTGACGGACACCGAGGCCGCCCGAGTGATCATCGGGCTAATTGCAACCGCTGATCAACCGCGCCCTTCGAAAAATTAGGGCGCAAGAGCACCTGTGAAATGCTGAGCGCGTGTTCCGCACGCTGGGACTGCTTGGCGGGCTCTCGCTGGTTACCGATCTCGGCACCGGGTCGCCTCTAGAGGAGTCGCTGAAGCGCTGCCTGGTCGCAGCTCGTCTTGCCAAGATCATCGGCAGCAGTGACGCCGAGATCAGCGACGTGCTTTATACCGCCCTGCTTCAACACCTGGGATGCACCGCGTACGCCCACGAGACCGCCCGGGTGTGGGGAGACGATGTCGTCACTGCGCGAGTCAGCTTCCTCAGCGGTTCAGGTGAACCCAAAGACATGTGGCGAATTTGGATCCCCGAGATGGCGAGCGCGACGGGCCGGTCGAAGGCCCGGGTGCTGGCGACCACCGTCGTGACCGCCAAGCGGATGGATGCAGAAGGAACGGCGGCCACCTGTGAGGTAGCGCGCGGCGCGGCCCAAGGGCTCGGCCTGCCTGAACCAGTGCAGATGGGTCTGTCGAACATGTTCGCGATGTGGAATGGGAAGGGCTTCCCAAACACTGCGGGCGAAGCGATCCCGCTGGCTGCCCGAGTCATGCAGGTTGCTCTGACAGCGGTGATGTTCGCCTCCCATGCGAATACCGAGGTCGCTATCGCCGAGGTCAGGCGGCGTGCCGGCACGCTGCTCGACCCCAAATCTC
>Ga0081455_10007893_pt1 | contig 11137 bp, 9 predicted proteins | sample TabmetS3T2R1_FD_70207 | JGI IMG/M metagenome (GOLD analysis project Ga0081455, IMG submission 70207) | Tabebuia heterophylla rhizosphere microbial communities from the University of Puerto Rico - S3T2R1 | ecosystem: Host-associated > Plants > Roots > Rhizosphere ... | reverse complement strand
CAGGCCGCCCTTGAGCGCGGCCTTCGACACGAACACCACCGAGGACGCCGTGAGCGCCTTGCCGAAAGCGCCGAACATCGGCCGGTAGTGCACGGGCTGCGGCGTCGGGATCGAGGCGTTGGGATCGCCCATCGGCGCCGCGACGATGCTTCCGCCCTTGATGATGCAGTCGGGCTTCACGCCGAAGAATGCGGGCGACCACAGCACCAGGTCGGCGAGCTTGCCCTTCTCGACCGAGCCGATGTGCTTCGACACGCCGTGCGCGACCGCGGGATTGATCGTGTACTTGGCGACGTAGCGCTTGGCGCGGACGTTGTCGTTGTCGCCCTTCTCCTCCTTCAGCCGGCCGCGTTGCTTCTTCATCTTGTCGGCGGTCTGCCAGGTGCGGATGATCACCTCGCCCAGCCGCCCCATCGCCTGGCTGTCCGACGACATCATCGACAGCGCGCCGATGTCGTGCAGGATGTCCTCGGCGGCGATCGTCTCCTGACGGATGCGGCTCTCCGCAAATGCGAGATCCTCGGCGATCGACGGATCGAGATGGTGGCACACCATCAGCATGTCGAGATGCTCATCGATGGTGTTCCTCGTGAACGGCCGTGTCGGATTGGTCGAGGACGGCAGCACGTTCTTGAGGCCGGCAACCTTGATGATGTCGGGCGCGTGCCCACCGCCGGCGCCTTCGGTGTGGAAGGCGTGGATGGTGCGGCCCTTGAACGCCTTGATGGTGTCCTCGACGAAGCCCGACTCGTTGAGCGTGTCGGTGTGGATCATCACCTGCACGTCGTAGTCGTCGGCGACCGCGAGGCAGCAGTCGATGGCCGCCGGCGTGGTGCCCCAGTCCTCGTGCAGCTTGAGCGAACAGGCGCCGCCCTCGATCATCTCCTCCAGCGCCGCCGGGCGCGAGGCATTGCCCTTGCCGGCGAAGCCGAGATTGACCGGCAATCCGTCGGCAGCCTGGATCATGCGGCCGATATGCCATGGCCCCGGCGTACACGTGGTGGCGAAGGTGCCGTGTGCCGGTCCGGTGCCGCCGCCCAGCATGGAGGTGACGCCCGACATCAGCGCCTCCTCCACCTGTTGCGGGCAGATATAGTGGATGTGGGTGTCGAAGCCGCCGGCGGTGAGGATCTTGCCTTCGCCCGCGATCACCTCGGTGCCGGGGCCGATGACAATGGTGACGTTGGGCTGAATGTCGGGATTGCCGGCCTTGCCGACGGCTGCGATGCGGCCGCCTTTCAAACCGACGTCGGCCTTGACGATACCCCAGTGGTCGAGGATCAGCGCGTTGGTGATCACGGTATCGACCGCACCGGCTTTGTTGGCGATCTGGCTCTGGCCCATGCCGTCGCGGATCACCTTGCCGCCGCCGAATTTCACCTCCTCGCCGTAGGTGCAAAAATCCTTCTCCACCTCGATGATGATGTCGGTGTCGGCGAGGCGCACGCGGTCGCCGGTCGTGGGACCGAACATTTCGGCGTAGACGGCGCGCTGCATCTTGGCGGACATGCTTCAGCTCCCTGCCGGCGTCGTAACGGGCTGCGGCTGCGCATCGGCCGCGCGCCAGCGATTCTCGAATGCGGGCCGCAAGATGTCGTGCGCGAACTTGAACCCGTCGCGGCGGCGGCGGTGCACGGTCTCCGGGGAGAAGTCGCGCATTCCATCCTTGTCGTCGGCCGGATTCTGCGCCGAGGGCTCAAGCGTGGCGGCCGGATCCTGCATGTCGATGTTGACGATCGCGTCGATGATCTTGTAGCGCCGCGCCTCGTGCAGGCGGGCCTGCAGCCGCTCGTCGAGCGCATCGGGTGGAACCAAGGCGGCAAGATCGTCGATGGTTTCAACCAGCGCATTGACGCGCCGCGCCGTGTCGTGATCCTGGCGCAGGCGGTTGCCGAAGCTCAGCTCGTGCAGGCGATCCTCGACCGCGGCGAGGTTGCGCGGCAGCCGGGCACGCAAGGGATAGAGATTCATCACCACGAGCATGCTGTCGATGTCGGCATCGGCGCTGAACGCGTCGATGGCCAAGCCGAGCGGGGTGTTGTCGACGACGCCGCCGTCCCAATGCGGCATGCCGTCGATCTCGGTCCACGGAAATCCCGGCGGCAGGCTGCCGCTTGCCAGCACGTGGCGCGGTTCGATCTTCGTCGCGGGCACCTTTCCGAGCGGCTGGTTGACAAACGCCCGCAGTGCGCCGGTCACGACCTCGACCGCGGTCACCGCGAACGCGGTCGGGCTGGCGTTGAGCGCCGTGAAATCCACATGGCGCCCGAGCGTCACCAGCAGCGGGCGCGTATCATAGACGTAGGTCCAGGTCGGAGCGGTCCAGAAATCCGGCCGGGGCACATAGAAGCCCGGCAGTCCGAAATAGGCGAGGTCGCGCTGCGCGGCGTGTGTCCAGAACGGCGGCGTTTCGAGCGTCAAATCGTCCCACAGCGCGTTGAGCCGCGCGCGCGCGTCGGCATTGCTCTTCGCGCCGACCACGCAGGCGGCGTTGATGGATCCGATCGAGACTCCGGTCACGACCTTGAGCGCGATTCGGCGGCCCTGCGCTTCGAACTCGTCCATCAACTCGAGCAGCGCGTTCAAGGCGCCGCATTCATAGGCTCCGAGCGCCCCGCCGCCTTGCAGAACCACGCCCACTTCAACCAGCTTGCTCGATGACGCAGACATGTCTCGGCGTGCCTCAGAGCTTTCCCATCACGTCCTGCCTGAACCCGTAGATCGTGCGCTTGCCGGCGAGCGCAACGAGCGTGACCTCGCGCGTCTGCCCCGGTTCAAAGCGCACCGCGGTGCCGGCGGCGATATTGAGCCGCATGCCGCGCGCCTTCTTGCGGTCGAATTTCAGCGCCGGATTGGTCTCGAAGAAATGATAATGCGAGCCGACCTGGATCGGCCGGTCGCCGGTATTGGTGACCGACAGCGTGACCGTCTTGCGGCCGGCATTGAGCTCGATCTCGCCGTCCTTGATGAACATCTCGCCCGGGATCATGGCAACCTCTCTCCACCGTCATTCCGGCCGAGCAGCGCAGACAAGTTTACGCAGTCTGCGCATGCTTGACTGCGTTGCGAGAGCCGGAATCCATAACCACCACCCATCGAAATTTGTACCGTCGGGGATTATGGGTCCCGGCTCGCGCTCGCTTCGCTCGCTTGGCCAGGACGACAGGCATCTTTTCCTCATCGTATCGGCTCGTGCACGGTGACGAGCTTGGTCCCGTCCGGGAACGTGGCCTCGACCTGGATTTCGAGGATCATTTCAGGGATGCCGTCCATCACCTGTGCGCGCGTGATCACGTGGGCGCCCGCCTCCATCAGCTCGGCCACCGTCTTGCCGTCGCGCGCGCCCTCGACAATGAAGTCGGTGATGAGCGCCACCGCCTCGGGATGATTGAGCTTGACGCCACGCTCGAGCCGCCGCCGGGCCACCATCGCGGCCATGGAGACGAGCAGCTTGTCCTTCTCGCGCGGGGTCAGATGCATGGCCGGCCTGCCATCCTCGCTTTTGCGTCAGTTGAGCCAGAGCCGCGGCAAGGGCGTGCCGCGCAGCGCGGTGAGCACCGCCACGAGATCGTGCCGCAGCGCCGCGCCGTCGGCGGCGCACAGCCGCGCCACGGCGAACCCGTTCCAGGCGGAGACGCCGACCTCGCCGCGGAAGCGATCGGCGAGCGCGCGCACGCTCGCCGCCGTTCCCTCGTCGGCGGGCACGACCAGCACGGTCGCGACCGCGATGCCGCCGGCCGCGACCGCGCGCTGCTGGAGCTTCGCCGCAACGGCGCCGTCGAACCGCAGCGCCTCGGCATGGACGAGCCGCCCGTCCACGCGCAGGCGCCAGCGGTCGAACAGGGCGCTGTCGTCCACCGCCTCCCCCATGCCGGCGCGGCCGAACACGATCGCCTCCGCCAGCAGCAGCCGCGCGTCCTCGGCGAGATCGACGTCGATCGAGCGCGTGAGCCGCGCCTGGTCGAACAGGATCGTCTCCTGCGGCAGCCACGAGAGCGCGGCGCCGGCGGCGACGGTGAGCGTCACGTTGATGGTCGCGGGCGGCTCGAGCGTGCGGTAGACCTTCTCCGCCGCGGCGGTGGTGACGACGAGACGCGCGCCCGGCCCGACGGTGAAGTCGAGGCCCAGGCGGTCGCCGCCGGCCACGCCGCCCGCGGTATTGACGATGACCGCCTCGAGCTCGGCGGCGGGCGGGCCCGGACAGCGCACGCGCAGCGACCCTTCCTCGCGCAGGCGCGCGCGGCGGGTCGCGCCGGCGCTCGCCCCGACCGCGAGCGCAATGCGTCCGATGGCGCGGTTCGCGGCGAATGTCCGGGCTGACTTGCAGGCTGGCTTGACCACCGCGTGTCTCACGCTTCACCCTTCGTCGTCGCCGCCGGCTGAGCCTAACCCGTGCCCGCGGCGTCGTTCAACGTGCGCCCGCGATGGACTCGACCGGCATACACGCTCAAATCGCCATCGCGCGCTTGAGCGCGGCCTCGTCCATGCTGTCGCGGCTGCAGGAATAGACGATCGCTCCGCGGTCCATGACGGCAAAATGGTCACCGAGCTCGCGCGCGAAGTCGAGATATTGCTCGACCAGCACGACCGCGATCTGCCCGAGATTGCGCAGATAGGCGATGGCGCGGCCGATGTCCTTGATGATCGAGGGCTGGATGCCCTCGGTCGGCTCGTCGAGCAGCAGCAGCCGCGGCCGCATCACCAGCGCGCGCCCGATCGCGAGCTGCTGCTGCTGCCCGCCCGAGAGGTCGCCGCCGCGGCGCCCCAGCATGTCGCCGAGCACGGGGAAGAGGGCGAACACGTCGTCGGGGACCGAGCGATCCTCACGCTTGAGCGGCGCAAAGCCGGTCTTGAGGTTCTCCTCGACCGTGAGCAGGGGGAAGATCTCGCGCCCCTGCGGCACATAGGCGATGCCGCGCCGCGCCCGCTCGCTCGGCTTGAGCCGGGTGATGTCCGCCCCGTCGAAGGTGATGGTTCCCTTGCTGACCGGATGCTGTCCGGCGAGCGCGTCGAGCAGGCTGGTCTTGCCGACGCCGTTGCGTCCCAGCACGCAGGTCACCTTGCCCGGCTCGGCGGTGAGCGACACGTTGCGCAGCGCCTGCGCCGCGCCGTAGTGGAGGTCGATCGCGTTCACCTGCAGCATGGCGCTAGCGTCCCAGATAGACCTCGACCACGCGCTCGTTCTCCGAGACCTGGTCGATGGTGCCCTCCGCCAGCACGGAGCCTTCGTGCAGGCAGGTGACGCGGACGCCGAGCTCGCGCACGAAGGTCATGTCGTGCTCGACCACGACCACGGTGCGGTCGCGGTTGATCTCCTTGAGCAGCTCGGCGGTCTGCTTGGTCTCGGCGTCGGTCATGCCGGCGACCGGCTCGTCGACCAACAGCAGCTTGGGCTCCTGCGCCAGCAGCATGCCGATCTCGAGCCACTGCTTCTGGCCGTGCGCCAGCGAGCCGGCGACGCGGCGGCGCACGCCCGACAGGCGGATGATCTCGAGAATGCGGTCGATGCGGTCCGCCTCCTCGCTGGTTTCGCGCCAGAACAGGGTCTTGCGCGCGCGCCGGTCGGCCTTCAAGGCGAGGCCGATATTGTCCTCGACCGTGTGCATGTCGAACACGGTCGGCTTCTGGAACTTGCGGCCGATGCCGAGCAGCGCGATCTCGGTCTCGTCGAGACGCGACAGGTCGTAGGAGCCGCCGTCGAAATAGACGTCGCCGGTATCGGGCCTGGTCTTGCCGGTGACGACGTCCATCATGGTGGTCTTGCCGGCGCCGTTGGGACCGATGATCGCGCGCATCTCGCCGGACTCGATGGTGAAGGAGAGATTGTCGAGCGCGCGGAAGCCGTCGAACGATACGGTCACCCCGTCGAGATAGAGCAGCGCGGTGGTGGTGCGGGGGTCCATCGCTCACTCCGCCGGCCGCGGGGAAGCGTCGGGAACGCGCGTGGCGCCGGCCGCGGCGCGCGCGCCCGCCTGACGCTCGCGCCATTGCCCCCACCAATGGTGGACCGTGCCGACGATGCCGCGCGGCAGCAGCAGCGTCACCGCGATGAACAGCCCGCCCAGCACGAACAGCCAGTAGGGCGCGAGGAAGCCGCTGGTGAAATAGGTCTTGCCGTAGTTCACGAGCACGGCGCCGAGCACCGCGCCGGTGAGCGTGCCGCGTCCGCCGACCGCGACCCAGATCACCGCCTCGATGGAATTGCCCGGCGAGAACTCGCTCGGATTGATGATGCCGACCTGCGGCACGTAGAGCGCGCCGGCCACCCCCGCCATACAGGCGGAGAGCGTGAACACGAACAGCTTGTAGGCTTCGACGCGGTAGCCGAGAAAGCGGGTGCGAGCCTCGGCATCGCGGATGGCGACCAGCACCTTGCCGAACTTGGAGCTCACGATCACGCGGCAGATGACGAAGCCGAGCATCAGCGCGAAGGCCGAGATCATGAACAGCGCCGCCCGCGTTCCCGGCGCCTGCACGTTGAAGCCGAGAATGTCCTTGAAGTCGGTGAGCCCGTTGTTGCCGCCGAAGCCGAAATTGTTGCGGAAGAAGCCGAGCATCAGCGCGAAGGTCAGCGCCTGGGTGATGATCGACAGATAGACCCCGGTGACGCGGCTGCGGAACGCGAACCAGCCGAACACGAAGGCGAGCAGGCCCGGCACGAACAACACCATGAAGGCGGCGTAGGCGAAGTGCTGAAACCCGTACCAATAGACCGGCAGCTCCGGCCAGTTCAGGAACACCATGAAGTCCGGCAGGACCGGATGGGCGTAGACCCCGCGCGTGCCGATCTGCCGCATCAGGTACATGCCCATGGCGTAGCCGCCGAGCGCGAAGAAGGCGCCGTGGCCGAGCGAGAGAATCCCGCAATAGCCCCAGATCAGGTCGATCGACAGCGCCAGCAACGCGAAGCAAAGGTACTTGCCGAACAGCGCGACGAAATAGGACGACAGGTGGAACGGCGACGTCGCCGGCACGAGGAGATTGAGCACCGGCACGAGAATGCCGATCGCGGCGAGCGTCGCGAGGAAGGCGATGGCGCCGCGATCGAGCGAGCGCAGGACCATGCCGGCGATCATGCCTCCACCGCCCGGCCCTTCAAGGCGAACAGGCCCCGCGGGCGCTTCTGGATGAACAGGATGATCAGCACCAGGATCGCGATCTTGCCGAGCACCGCGCCGGCATAGGGCTCGAGGAACTTGTTGGCGATGCCGAGCGTGAAGGCGCCGACCAGCGTGCCCCACAGATTCCCGACGCCGCCGAACACCACCACCATGAAGGAGTCGATGATGTAGCCCTGGCCGAGATTGGGGCTGACATTGTCGATCTGCGACAAGGCCACGCCGGCGAGCCCGGCGATCCCCGAGCCGAGCCCGAAGGTGAGCGCGTCGATGCGGCTGGTGCGGATGCCCATGGAGGCCGCCATGGCGCGGTTCTGCGTCACCGCGCGCATCTCCAGGCCGAAGCGGGTGAAGCGCAGCAGGCCGAGCAGACCGACGAAGATCAGCAGGGTGAAGACGATGATCCAGAGACGATTGTAGGTGATGGTGATGTGCCCGAGATCGAACGACCCGCTCATCCAGGAGGGATTGCCGACGTCCTTGTTGGTCGGACCGAAGGCGGTGCGCACCGCCTGCTGGATGATCAGCGACAGGCCCCAGGTGGCGAGCAGGGTCTCCAGCGGCCGGCCGTAGAGAAAGCGGATGATGCCGCGCTCGATCAGGATGCCGACGAAGCCCGCGACCAGGAACGCGAGCGGAATGGCGATGGCGAGCGAATAGTCGAACAGCGCGGGATTGCGCGCCCGGATCACCTCCTGCACCACGAACGTGGTGTAGGCGCCGAGCATGACCATCTCGCCGTGCGCCATGTTGATGACGCCCATCACCCCGAAGGTGATGGCGAGCCCGATGGCGGCGAGCAGCAGGACCGAGCCGAGCGAGAGCCCGTACCAGGCGTTCTGCACCGCGGTCCAGAGCGCGAGGCTGTTCTGTACCGAGGCGATGGCCTCGCTGGCCGCCTTCTTGACGGCGGGAGACGCGCTCGCCGGCAATCCGCCGAGCAGCGCGAGCGCGTCCTGATCGCCGCGCTGACGGATGAGCGCGATCGCGTCGAGCTTGTCGTCATCCGATGCGTTGTCGGAGTAGAGCACGACCGCGGCGCGCGCCTCGGTCAGGGCCAACTTCACGCGCGCATCGCTCTCCTTGGCGATCGCCTGATCGAGCGCCGGCAGCGCATTGGGGTCCTTGGACTTGAGCACCGCCTGCGCCGCCTCCAGGCGTTTGCCGGGGTCGGGCGCCATCAGCGTCAGGCTGCCGAGCGCCGCCTCCACGATCCGCCGCAAGCGGTTGTTGAGGCGCACCGGCGCCAGGTCCGGCGGGTCGGCGGCGACGGGTTGGCCGGTGGCGGCGTCGATCAGCCGGTCTCCCGGCTCGCGAATGAAAACGCGCTTGCTGTCGGCGCTGAAGAACAGCCGCCCTTCCTGCAGCGCGCTGATCACCGGCGCGGCGAACGCATTGCCGCTCGTGGCGACGGCGTTGATGCCCTCGATGGTCTGGTCGAAGCTGTCGGCGGTGAAGTGAGCGAGCGCATCCTCGTAGGGGCCAGCGCGCGCGGGCGTGATCACGGCCGCAAGCACGCCGAGCGCGAGCACGAGCGCGATGAAGCGATCGCCGAAGGCACCCATCCTGCTAGTCCCGGCATTTCAGAGGAGGCGGCCCGACATCCGGGCCGCCTCCGGTCTCGCTACGCACACAACGCTACGCTGTCAGTGCGGTGACAAATGCTACGACCCGCCGCCGCATTTCTTGGTCGCGGTATTGTAGTTGCCGCATTTGAGCGTGACCCAATCGGCCTCGAGGTCCTTGGAGCCCGGCAGGAAGTTGGACCAGGCGTCGCCCGGGACCAGGCCCGGCGTCTTCCATACCACGTCGAACTGGCCGTCGCCGCGCACTTCACCGATGAACACAGGTTTGGTGATGTGGTGGTTGGGCAGCATCTTGGAGGTGCCGCCGGTGAGGTTGGGAGCCTCGATGCCGGGCAGCGCGTCGATCACCTTGTCGGGGTCGGTCGACTTCACCTTCTCGACCGCCTTCACCCACATGGCGAAGCCGACGACGTGGGCTTCCATCGGGTCGTTGGTGACGCGCTTCGGGTTCTTGATGAAGGACTTCCAGTCGGCGATGAACTTGTCGTTGATCGGCGTCTTGATCGACTGGAAGTAGTTCCAGGCGGCGAGATGGCCGAGCAGCGGCTTGGTGTCGATGCCGGCGAGCTCTTCCTCGCCCACCGAGAACGCCACCACCGGGATGTCGGTCGCCTTGACGCCCTGGTTGCCGAGCTCCTTGTAGAACGGCACGTTGGCGTCGCCGTTGATGGTGGACACCACCGCCGTCTTCTTGCCGGCCGAACCGAACTTCTTGATGTCGGAGACGATGGTCTGCCAGTCGGAATGACCGAACGGCGTGTAGTTGATCATGATGTCGGCATCCGCGACGCCCTTCTGCTTGAGATAGGCCTCGAGGATCTTGTTGGTGGTGCGCGGATAGACGTAGTCGGTGCCCGCGAGCACCCAGCGCTTGGCCTCGCCGCCGTCCTTGGACATCAGGTAATCGACGGCCGGGATCGCCTGCTGGTTGGGGGCGGCGCCGGTATAGAACACGTTGCGCTCGCTCTCCTCGCCTTCGTACTGCACCGGATAGAACAGGATGCTGTTGAGCTCCTTGAACACCGGCAGCACCGACTTGCGCGACACCGAGGTCCAGCAGCCGAACACCACGGCGACCTTGTCCTTGGTGATGAGCTCGCGCGCCTTTTCCGCAAACAGCGGCCAGTTCGAAGCCGGATCGACCACCACGGCCTCGAGCTTCTTGCCCAGCACGCCACCCTTCTTGTTCTGCTCCTCGATCAACATGAGCATGACGTCTTTCAGCGTGGTCTCGCTGATCGCCATGGTGCCGGAGAGCGAATGCAGGATGCCGACCTTGATCGTGTCTTGCGCCTGGGCGGGAAGTGCCGCCGCAACGCCGAACGCCAATCCCGCCGTGGCGGCTAGCAAGCGGCGGCCGAACGGTCGCTTGGCGACCGCGCCAATAGATGTGTGCATCGCGATGTCCTTCTGTTGACGCGCAACAGACGGCTCAGGGCCGTCCGCGGCGACGGAATCGCAAGCGCCGTGCCAAGCCGGCGGCATGTGGTAAGCCGTTGCGGCAGCTAGGCGATCCGACGCGTCGGGACGCCGTCGGGGAAGCAGAAGTCAGCCGCCTGCCGCGAAAATAGGCGTCTGCTTAAATCATGGGCAGTCATGCAGCACGGGGCGGCGGACCCCAGTGAGCCTTGCCCCGTCCGCTGGACTCCAAGCCGAAACCCCGCGCGTGACGGGCCAATGGGCCGCGGCCCTTTGCCCGCGGGCCGACTTTCTGACAAGTCGCGCACGAGACGAATGCATGATAGCATTGCGCCTACAGCGTATCGGGGGGCGACGTCCGAACGCCAATTAGGCCCGCAAAAGGGCTCGAAGGGAGAGAAAATCCATGGACAATCCAAGCACAGTCGACCGTCGGAAATTTCTCGGCGCGCTCGGAGTGACGGTCGGCGGGACCGGTCTCGCGGGCGCCGGCCTGGTGGCCGCGCCGCAACTGGTCAAGGCGGCCGGCGAGCCGCCCAAAGGCAAGATTCCAGACACCCCGTACAAGACCGGCCACATGACCTTCCTGACCGGCCCGGCCGCGGTGCTCGGCGAGCCTTCGCTCAAGGGTCACATCCTGGCGGCGGAGGAGATCAACGCCCAGGGCGGCTTCCTCGGCAAGCGCAAGATCGAGACCGTCACCGCCGACGAAGCCGCCGGCACCGACGGCAACGTCAAAGAGCTTCGGCGCATGAAGCTCGAAGGCAAGATCGATCTCTTCACCGGCGTCATCTCGAGCGGCAACACGCCGGCGCTCGGCCCGGTGGCCGAGGAGTTGAGCCTGCTGACGATCTTCGTCGACGGCTGCACCGACTTCCTGTTCGACAAGGCCGTCCCGCAGCCGAAGTACACGTTCCGCATGACCAACATCCAATCGGCGGACGGCATCACCTCGGCGATCGGCGCCGCGCAGGCCTGGCCACAGGTCCGCAAGATCGCGCACATCCATCCCGA